>Ga0335069_10004201_pt1 | contig 21499 bp, 19 predicted proteins | sample Lox_Sample_11_FD_206714 | JGI IMG/M metagenome (GOLD analysis project Ga0335069, IMG submission 206714) | Soil microbial communities from Loxahatchee National Wildlife Refuge, Florida, United States - Lox_Sample_1.1 | ecosystem: Environmental > Terrestrial > Soil > Wetlands | place: USA...
GTTTGAGGAAACCGGTATAGGGGATTTCCGGTTCCCTGGTCCCCTTGTTCCCTGCTTCTTCAGCTTCTCTTCACCGCATGGCCGCCAAACTCATTCCGCATGATTGCCAACATGCGGTCGGTAAAGTTGTTGTCCTCGCGCGAACGGATCCTGCGAATCACCGACTCGGTGATCACCGGCGCCGACACGTTCAGATCGAATGCTTCAAACACCGTCCAGCGTCCCTCGCCCGAATCCACAACGTACGCCTGCAAGCCATCCAGAGTGGGATTCCCGGCCAGCGCATCGGCTGTCAAATCCAGCAGCCAGCTTCGAACCACGCTGCCGTAGCGCCAGATCTGCGCGATCTGTGGTAGATCCAGGTGGAACTCGTCCTTCTTCTCCATGATCGTGAAGCCCTCGGCATACGCCTGCATCATCCCGTATTCAATGCCGTTGTGCACCATCTTCACAAAATGACCCGAGCCGGGCGGCCCCACGTGTCCCCACCCCTTGTCCTTCGCCGGCGCCAGGGCCTCAAAGATCGGCCGCAGATATTGCACGGGTTCGCTGTCGCCACCGATCATCATGCTGTAACCCTCTTTCAATCCCCAGACGCCGCCCGACGTGCCGACATCGACAAACTGGAATCCTTTCGCTATGACTTCCTTGTAATGGCGCAGCGAATCTTTGTAATACGAGTTGCCGCCGTCGATCAGAATGTCGTTCGGGCTCAAGAGGGTCTCCAGCTTTTCCAGCGTGTCGTCCACCGGCTTGCCCTGCGGAACCATCACCCACACCGCACGCCGGCCAGTCAGCTTCTGCGCCATCTCCTCCAGGCTCGAAACGCCCACACCGCCGTCCTTCGTCAGTTTCGCCACGGCGTTCGCATCAAAGTCGAACCCTACCACCTGGTGCCCGCCCAGCCGCAGCCGCTCGGCCATGTTCGCGCCCATCTTACCCAGCCCAATCAATCCCAGTTGCATAAAACCTCCGCGTTTCTAAACATTGTGGGGGAATTCACAAAAACGAGTTAACGCTCTGTCTCACAGCTTGCCGACATAAATGATCGGTCATCCTGAGCGAGGTCCGCCGAAGGACCCGCATCTCTGAATCCGTCTCAGCATCGAATCTCCCGCCGGAGCACGAAAGAGCTGGCAGCCACCAGCTAGTGGCCGCTTCACTCAACTCCCAGCCTCTTCAACTCATTCCGCAGCGCCGCCTCACCCGTGAACCGGACTGCCGTCATTCCTGCCGCCGCGCCGGCCGTCACATTCTCCTCCCGATCGTCGATAAACAGAACCCGCTGCGCCGGCCTGCCCAGAATATCCAGCGCCCTGCGATACATCGCCGGCTCCGGCTTGCGCAGGCCCATGTAGCACGAGGAAAATGCCACCTTGAAATACCGCCGCAAATCGAACTTGCCAAACCGGAATTCGTTCGTCTCCCTGGCCTCGTTATTCAGCGCCCCAATCAGGCAATCGCTCATCATCCCGTTCGATGCTGCAAGCTCCTTCAGCACCGGCATCGCCCCATCCGGCAGCAGTTGCGATTGCATCAGCATGAAATCGAAAAACTCGTCTCGCGAAAAACTGCGCGGCTCATAGAAAACGACCGCTTCCAGGTATGCTTTCAGGTCGATATCGCCGCGCTCCCACGCCCCCGCGACCTTAGCGTTTCGCGCCTCAAGCTCCTGCGCGTCGAGCTCGAACCGAGCCACGGCCGCCGCCCGCTCGCGGTGGTCCCAGCCGTTTGTCAACAGCACCCCACCCACATCAAAAAGAACTGCATCGAAGGGCGGCATCATTCCTTCCCGCGCTCCATGCGCGCTCGTTCTATTTCAAAGTCTCTTCGGGGAAATCCTGAAGCCCGCTCTCGGGCCGCCGTTCATCGGCCCCAATTGCTATTCCCTAGTTCTAGTCCCTGAGATACTTGGCCTCGATCGCCAGTACTTTCTTGAATCGCCGCACAAACCGGACCTCTTGCTTCTGAAATGTCGCCGCGACATATGCCTTCGCCAAATCCATCGCCAGCGCCGAGCCGATTATGCGCGCGCCCAGCACCAGCACATTCATATCGTCGTGCTCCACTCCCTGGTGCGCTGAGTACACATCGTGGCAAATCCCCGCGCGAATTCCGGGAATCTTGTTCGCCGCCACGCAAACCCCCACTCCCGACCCGCAAATCAGAATCCCGCGCGGCGCCGCACCCGCCTTGATCGCCTCTCCTACCTTCTCCGCAAAATCCGGATAGTCGTCCTCCGGCTCGCACTCAAACGCACCCAGATCCAACATCTCGTGTCCCGCGCTCGCGAGATTCGCGCGCATCTCTTCCTTCAACGTAAATCCCGCATGATCCGATGCAATAACCAGCTTCACTTTCCACTCCTTTGGAGTGAGCCTCCAGCCCCCAGCAGGACTGCCCTAAGGACGTCCACAACTCGACTCCAGTCGTTTCCTCCGATCGACGCACTCTGCGCCGCACGAAAGCTGGCAGCTGGAAGCTAGGAGCTGGAAGCTGCCTTCAGAATCTTCATCGCCCTTGCCGCTACCTTCTCCGGCGTAAACCCCAGCTCCGCCATCACAATCTTTCCCGGCGCCGAAGCTCCAAACCGCTCCAGCCCCACCACGTCGCCGTCCGAGCCGACATACTTCCACCATCCCAGCGGCGACCCCGCTTCCACCGCCAGTTTCGGCACGTTGGCCGGCAGCACGCTCGCCCTGTATTCCCCCGACTGCTCATCGAAGATCTTCCAACTCGGCATCGAAACCACGCGCACCCGAATGCCCGCGCCATCACTGCTGCTCAGCAGCTTCGCGGCGCTCTGCGCCAGCGAAACCTCCGAGCCCGTTGCAATCAGGATCACCTGCGGATTCGCCGCATCCTCCAGCACGTATGCACCCTTGCTCACACCGCCGTAAACATCGTGCTTTGTAGCGTCGATCACTGGCAGATCCTGCCTGCTCAGCGCAAAGAACGTCGGCCCGCCCCGCTCTAACGCCAGCCGCCAAGCTGCCGCAGTCTCGTTCGCGTCCGCTGGGCGAAAATCCGTCAGGCGCGGCACCGCGCGCAGCGCCATCAGGTGCTCGATCGGCTCATGAGTCGGCCCATCCTCACCCACGCCGATCGAATCGTGTGTGAAGACAAACACTGAATTTGCCTCCATGATCGCCGCGATGCGCAGTGCCGGCTTTGCGTAATCCGAAAACACAAAAAACGTCGATCCGAAGGGACGTAATCCGCCGTGCACCGCCATGCCGTTCACTGCTGCGCACATTCCCAGCTCGCGAACACCGAAAAACACGTTGCGCCCCGCGGGATCGGCGGCAAAATGCGGGCTCGACTTGAAGATCGTCTTCGTCGACGCCGTCAGGTCCGCTGCCCCGCCAAAGAGCTCCGGCACATCGTTGGCAATCGCGTTCATCACCTGCTGCCCTGCGTTGCGCGTCGCCACCGGCTTGTCCGTCGCAAAACGCGGAATCGACTCCTCCCATCCCGCCTTCAGCTTGCTCGCCTGCGTCCGCTCAAACTCCGCAGCCAGATCTGGAAACGCCTTCTTGTATCCCGCGAACAGCTGGTTCCACTCCGCTTCCAGTGCGGCGCCCCGCTCCGTGGCCTTCCGCCAGTTCGCCAGCGCGTCCTCCGGCACCACAAAACTCTGGTCGCCGGGAAATCCGAAAAACTTCTTCGTCGCCACGGTGTCTGCCGCGCCCAGCGCTTCGCCGTGCACTTTGTTGGTCCCTGCGTTGGGGCTTCCGTATCCGATCACTGTGCGCACCCCGATCAGTGACGGCTTGTCCTCCACAGCTTTGGCCGCTTCAATCGCTGCTTCCAGAGCATCCAGGTCGTTCCCGTCTGCCACGCGCTGCACGTGCCAGTTGTAGGCCTCAAATCGCGCGTAGACATTCTCGGTGAAGCTCCACTCCGTCGGTCCGTCGAGCGAGATCAGGTTGTCGTCGTACAGTGCAATCAGCTTGCCCAGCTCCAGCGTGCCGGCCAGCGAAGCCGCCTCGTGCGAGATCCCTTCCATCAGGTCACCATCGCCGCACAACATGAACGTGTGGTGATCAACCACCGCAAAGCCCGGCCGGTTGTACACCGCCGCCAGATGCTTCTCCGCAGCAGCCATTCCCACCGCCATGGCGAACCCCTGCCCCAGCGGTCCCGTCGTCGCTTCCACTCCGTCCGTCAATCCGTACTCGGGATGCCCCGGCGTCTTCGATCCCCACGACCTGAAGCCCTTCAAGTCGTCCAGCGTCACCTTGTAGCCGGACAGGTGCAGCGACCCGTAGAGCAGCATCGACGCATGTCCGTTCGACAGCACAAACCGGTCGCGATCCACCCACTTCGAGTGCGCAGGATTGTGCTTCATCACCTTGTGAAACAACAGGTAGGCAATCGGCGCATCTCCCAGCGGAGCTCCGGGATGCCCGCTGTTCGCCTTCTCTACCGCGTCGACGGCAAGCAGCCGCAAGGTATCGATCGATAGCTGATCAAGTGAGAGGGACGCAATACTTGAAGCCATAATTGCTGAATTCTTCCTTTCAATGAACTGGGATGCGCGTTGTCCTGAATCGGAAGGCTCATACGCCAGCCGCGCCGTCAATCTGGGCGCAGTTTAGTTCGCGTTTCGGCCAAACAAAGTCGAACGACCTGCACCTGCGCTTCCACACTGTGCCAACTGGCCGCCGCAACCTCGCTTGGAATTCATGCAGCGATCGCCTCAGGCCGCATTCACTTTGATCTTCACATTGTATCCAAGCCAGCTGTTCTGATCCGGCCAGTGCATCGTCCACTCTAGCTCGCCGCTCTCCGCCGCCGGCTTGAGATCCGCCCAGAATCCCGCGCTCCCCAACCCCCGGCTCGGCGTCGCCTGCTTGGTTTTCCATCCGTCATCGGTCCACACCACCTCGAACCGCCTATCATCCAGAATGCGAAGCATGCGTCCTGCCTCGATCCTTTCGATGGGTCTGCTCCGGCTGTAGATCTCCAGCCCATCACGGCGCTGCTTCCGGCCTTCCGGGTCGCAATACCTCTGGTACACCGCATCGATGCGATCGAAAACCTTGCCGTCGACCGCCGAACGCAGCAACTTCAGGTACTCTGCATGCGCCCACACCAGCGGCACAGCCGACCCGTCAGGCTGCCCTTTGCGCAGGCTGCGCTCCGGCTTGTCGTCCTCATCCCACACTTGCTCCGGCAGCATCTGCCCGCACGTCGCAAATTTCTCGTAAGTCTCGATCAGCGGAATCACGCCGTTCCCCGCCGCCAGCTCGTAGTGCGCGCGCTCGCCGGTCAGCAATGGCCACACACGCCCCTGGCCCCATCCTTCGAACGCGCCGCCATCCTCGCGCTGCCCATATCCGTCCCAGTTGTAGCGCAGCCACCCCGGCCCCTCGGGCAAATCGCGCTTCAGCACGCGGTCCACTACCTTGAGCGAATCGACGATCAGAGGATCGTCGGCCCTCCGCACACCGTAGCGCACCAGCTCCAGGAATCCCGCATCGATAATCTCGCGCGCCTCAAACTCCGATCGCGTCCCCGGTGGCCTGTTTGCCAGCCGGATCAGCTCTTTCCCGCAGCCTTCGTGCGCATACGCCTCTCCGCACTCCGGCGGCCGAATCCTCATATAGTGCCGCTTCACCTCCGGATCCAGCACTCCGTTGTTCGTCACCGTCCAATCTTCCAGGTGTCCCTCGATCCAATCGGCGAACTCTTCGAGGAATACCGCCATCTCCTCCGACTCATGCGCCCGCGCCATATCCGCCGCGCAAATCAGCCCCGCGATCACCGCCGCCAGAGTCGAGGGCGAATACCCCGCATTTTCTTCCCAGCGCTCCTGATGCGTGATCGGCGCATTGTGCACCAGGAACCCCGCAGCCCGCTCCACAAACGGGAACATGTGCAGTTGACCCAGGCCCTCGGCCTTCCACAACCGCCACGCGAGCATGATCGGGAACGCCACTTCGTCGAGTTGCTTGCCACTCCAGTACGGGGTGCCGTCGATCCAGAAGTTCTGCGCGAAGCCGCCGCTTAGTTGCTGCGTGCACGCCAGGTAGACCAGCGCCCGCCGCGCCGTCTCAGCCCGTCCACATGCCAGCAGCGCCGTCGCTGTCTGCACCATATCGCGCGTCCACACCAGGTGGTAGCCGCCCAGGTCGTCGTCGCCCTTCACCTGCCCCCATGGAATCGATGCCGACGCCACAAACGCACCCGAATAGGACTTATCTTCGTGCGCCAGGATCACATTGTGGCTCGCGCGCATCAGCTTGCCGCCGTCACGCGCCGCGGCCGCCAGCCACTCGGGATTCGCGGCGCGTTTCCACTGCACTACAAACCGGTCGCGTTGCTCTTCAAATGGCGTCGACAGAGCCGACATCGTCTTCTGCGCTGCTGTGTGGTGCCCCTCACCAATCCCGATGGCCAAGGTGAACTCCCGGGCGATCGTTCCAGTCCCGCTGTCCCCGCTACCCGGGATGAACGGGCAGTCCAGCAAATCGATTTCCCCCATTACAGCAATGTTGCCATTCGTTGCCGAACCGAACTCCCACTCCATTTTGAAGTGCTGCATCAGGTCCTGCCAGCCATCGCTCGCGCCCACAAAACCGCAGCTCGCCCGCTTGAATCCGCAATGCGCCGTCATCATCAGGGACCACTGGTTCTTCCACGCCATCACATTCTTGTGCCCGGCGATGTCAACGACACAAGCCGAGTTCCCTGCTCCGCCGCAGTCCAGGTGCGGCGCCAGCAGCGCAAAAACTCTTAGCCGCGGCACCAGGTCCGCCCGTCCCTCCAGCCGCACATGTTGCAGCACCACCCCATGATGCGGATCGCAGATGATCTCTTTGGTCAGGCTATAGCGCCCATCGCGATCGCGGTTCACATACCGTGCCCCCAAGGCCTCGGGATCGATGTACTCAAATGTTGAATCCAGATCCCGCTTCTCCTCGTGCACAAACGTCTCGCCGTCGCTTACCAGGAATCCCATGTCGCGCACTTGCGGGTGATCGATCGTGGGAAAGTAAAGCTCGTTCAGGATTCCGTGCGAGCACGTAAACCAGATGTGGCTCGATGCCGCGTATGCAGTGCACACCGCATCCTTGACGCTCGAGGTCCACCGCGGCGCGAGACCCGGGCTCCCAAAAGCCTCGCCCTGCTGCTCGAGCCACCGGTACATCGTTTGATTGCTCATACGCACTCGCCTTGTCTCAGAGTCACCGATTCCCTCCCTTGGGCCGAAGATCGCCCACTCGCTATGCCGTCACATTCATATCGCCCCCATCCTTATAAGCGCCGTCATCCTCACAAAAGGTTGCTCGCCTCCGCGCTCAAAACCGAGCCGAAGCACTCGCGGCGAAGAGAGAAACGCCCTGCAATCGAGCATGGTCTCCGATCCCTCGGGGGGCGCGTGGCGCCATGTCCGATTGCAGCCGCTTTCGTGGATGGTTCTTGCGCAGGCAAATAGATCGGGAAGCTTGCCCGCCTCACAATATTTTCGACTCTCCACCTACCCGCGAGATGCATTCCCTATTACAAATTCGCAAAAAAGAGCCGGCCGCTGGTGGGTTGGCAGCTCGGTACCGGGTGGGTCTTGGTCTTTCCGTCCAGGGTGGGGGCTCGGCCCCGCCACCGACACCTCATTTACCAACTCTCACTCTCCCGCCGCGGCCAGCTCCGTCGCGATCCGCCGCTTCTGCCGCGATGAGACGAAATGACGTTCCACTGCAAGATAGAACAGCCATCCGAGAAACACGCCCGCAAGAATCTGCAGAGTCCAGTTCATCACATACCAATTGCCGATCAGCCCCAAGCGCCGTGCCGGCACATCCACAAAGCCAAGAATATAGGGATGAACGAGATAGAGGCTGTACGAAAAAGACCCCAGCCAGAACAGTGGACTCAGGATTCGATGATGCGCCAGTCTCCCATCCACGCGGCGCAATGCCCAGAACATCGCAAGGTATAAAATCACCGCGCAGCACTGTTGCCGGGAATTGGGGTGTCCGATATCGCCTCCACCTATCGAGCGCATCCCCGCAAACACCGCGACTAAAGCCACAACCACCGCCCCCATAACCCGGTTCAGCAGATGCAGCTTCTCGCTGTATCCGGCAAACTCGCTCGACCTGATCTCCACCGCAAGAAAGAAGAGACCGCCAAGTCCGAACTGATACCACAAACCCAACGGAAAAACACCCGCATTTCCCGTCGCGATCTGCCAGACCAGCGACTCCACCGTCAAGGCTCCAACAGCTAATGAAAGGAAGGTCATTCCGGCTTGTGTATTCCATCGCTTCGCAAGCCTCTGAGCGATCAGCAGTATCACACCGATGATCACGTAAAACGCGACTTCATAGCAGAGGCTCCAGAAGACGACGTTGATATATCTCTGCCCGGCCTCCGACTGGAATAACAGAAAATTCGAGAGCCAGAAAAGCGCTCCGCCCTTCAGCTGTATCAGATGGTTTACCTCTGGAATCAAGCGCCATCGCTGCGCCTGGATAAGGCCGCCGGCATACACAAGCGCCAGCAAGGTGGCGAAAAAATAAGGCGGGTAAATGCGACGCGCCCGCTCAAATGCGTAGCGTCGCACCTTCTTGCCGGAAGCAAATGCGCTGTACGCGGCGCCGACAATGCAGTAGCCCGATATCAGAAAGAACAGCATCACTCCAAGCTGGCCGCGCATGCTGAAGTTGTAGATGGGCCATTTCTCAAGACGCGTGCCGCCTACATAGTGGGTGGCCGCGTGGCACATCACAACCCAAAGTGCCGCCAGGCCTCGCAAAATGTCGAGGCTCTTGAACGGCGCTACCCTCCCTGCTTTCTCCACTACCCTCTGACCTTTCGTTCGGCTCCCTCGCTCGCCTGCCTCCGACCGCCCGGGCGCCCCACCCTGGGTAGGGCAGGACCGCGTTCCGGCACAGACTTCAGCGCCGACCTGCTGACTCGCCGACCTGCTTGCCCGCCGTTCTCGCCCGCACGATCATGTACTTCACCGCCGCATCCAGCTCCGCCGGCGTCACATCCTCCACCACGCCCGCATCGCCGATCCCCACCGGCAGCACAAACCGCCGTACTCCCCCCACATTCTTCTTGTCGCTGCCGGTTGCCGCCAGCACCCGCTCCGTTTTCACTTTCAACTTCGGCAACGGGCCATAACGATAGATCAGCCGCTCCAGCCGCTCCATCTGTCCGCCGGTGATCGTTCCCCGCCCTCGCGCCAGATGAAGCGCCGCGATCATGCCCCATCCCACCGCTTCGCCGTGCAGCATCGCCTTGTACCGCGTCGACTGCTCCAGCGCATGCCCCACCGTGTGCCCGAAGTTCAGGATCATGCGCAGCCCGCTCTCGCGCTCGTCCTTCCGCACCACATCGGCCTTCATCCGCACCGATGCGGCAATCACCCGCTCCAGTGCCTTTGGCTCGCGCCTCAGAATCTCCTCCGCATGTTCCTCCATGAACCGCACCAGAGCGCGGTCGCGAATGATCCCCGCCTTAACGCTCTCCATCAATCCTGCCCTCAGCTCGCGGTCCGGCAGCGTTCCCAGCACATCGATATCGGCGAACACCGCCTGCGGCTGTAGAAAATTTCCGACCAGGTTCTTGCCTTCGGGTAAGTTAACGCCCACCTTGCCGCCCACGCTCGAGTCCACCTGGGCCAGAAACGTCGTCGGAACCTGCACGTACTCGATCCCGCGCATGAAGATCGCGGCGACAAATCCGCCCACGTCCCCCACAATCCCGCCGCCAAACGCAATCAGCAACGAACTGCGGTCGCCGCCCGCGCGCACCATCTCCCTCGTCAGCCGCTCCGCGCTCTTGATTGTCTTGTGTGCTTCGCCCGGCGGCAGAAAAAGTACCACTGGAGCCTGTCGAAAGGACTGCTGCATGCTATGCCACAGCGCCCAGATCTCCGGCGACGTCACGACAAAAATCCGCCGCGGCAGTTTTTTCAGAACCCGCGCGATCCGCGGCGCCAGTTCCGCGAGTAACCCGCTCCCCGTAACCACGTCATACTTCGCCGATGGCGTCTCCACCCGTATCGTCTGCACAGTGATTTCATTCTAGTGTGCGGCTCTGCAAAGCTCGCACCGGCCTGGGTCTGTCGCGTGAGTCTGTCATCCTGAGCGAAGTCCGCGCAGCGGACGGAGTCGAAGGATCTGCATCAGGCTCTTCATCGGGCGCGGGTGGCTCGTCCAGGCTTCGCTTGGGCGCGGCCCAATCCCGGTTCCCTGCTCGCTGTTCCCTGATCCCTGCTTCTTCACTCCGCCACAGCTTGATCTACCGCTCCATTCTTCAGCGCCCACTCGGCAAATCCGGCCGGCAGGTTCCGCGCGCCCGCGATGTTCGTACCCTTCACGCTCTTCAAATGCAACCATCCCATTCCCTTGAGATCCGCTTGGCGGAGGTCCGCATCGTCCAACGCCGCGCCATCGAGATCCGTCCCCGCCAGGCTGGCGCCGTCCAGGTCGGCTCCGCGCAGGTCCGCATCCGCCAATTTGCATCCGTCCAGCCGCGCGCGGCGAAAATTGGCTGAAGCCAGCTCGCTGTACGACAGGTCGGAGTCGTGGAAGTCGCTGCCGCGCAGGTCTGCCGAGCTAAGATCGGCGCGCACCAGGTTGGCACGCACCAGCCGCACACCTTGCAAAAATGCCGATGAAGCATCCACGCCCACCAGCGGAACCTTGTCGGCGTTCAACTCCTGCAGCGCCTCGATCCGGCCGCCGCTGCCGCCCTTGCCCTGCGCGGTATTGATCACCTGCCATGCCTGGTAGTGCCGTTGCTTGATCCGGTCTCCCGTCTCGGAAAAGTAGAAGATCACGACCACCAGAACCGAAAACGTCTCCATGTACTCGAGCACTTCGATAAACTTCCAGTTCGAAAGCCCCCAAGCCGCCCACTCCCACACCCACTCCAGAGCGACGAATGGAACAACCCAGCCTTGCGAGATGTTCTTGCTTCGCTCGCTCCAGGCCTCGGGCCGTTCTCTTTCCTTGTGCACAATCATCTCTCGGCCACCTCCTCAAATCGCGCCCGCTCACAATGCGTCTGCTGCGATCTGCATGCCCGCTCGGGTGCTACACTCGATCCCACAAACCCAGGAGAACTCCGATGCGCCGGGAATTTGCATTCGCGCTCGTAACCCTTACGACCTCGATTCTCGCCGCCCAGCAGCCCGCCCCACCAGAGGCTGCAGATGTTTCGTCCGCCGCGTCTGTATCCAACGCGATTGCCTATTACGATGGTCCTGGCATCACAGCTCCCGAACTGATTCCTTTAAATCTTACCGATGCCGCCACCGAGCCCTGCGAAAAGCGCGACGGGGTAGTAAAGCTCTCCGCTGTCGTCGACTCGCAGGGAATCCCGGTCGATACCTTCTTCCTCATACCGCTCGGCAGCGATCTCGATCGAATGGCGTTGCGTATCGCGTCGCTCGATCGATTCAAACCCGGCACGCATAGCGGCTCGCCGGCCGCCGTGGTCATCTCTGACGAAATCAAACTGCAGACCTGCCTTGTCAGCGTGCGAAACGATGCAGACAAGAACATCTTCGTGGTCCAACTCCGCTCCGTTCCCGATCAAAAGATTGCTCTCCAATCGCCGCCGAAAGGGACCACGGTGCTCAATTTCATCGACACTCAAGTGCAGACCAATGCGGACCAACCCGTCAAGGCGTTCAAACCGGGCCCCGGCATCACGCCGCCTGTCGTTGTCCATCACGCCGACGCTGAGTTCAGCGATTTTGCAAGCAGAAACCGCATCGGCGGCGTCTGCATCGTCTCTCTGACAGTGGACGCGCATGGAATGCCGCAGGATCTGCACGTCGAAAAGAGCGCGGAGCCGAGCCTGGACCAGAACGCACTGCGGGCAATTAGCCAATACCGGTTCAAGCCGGCTATGAAGGATGGTATCCCCTTCGCTGCAAGAATCAGTGTCGAGGTCGACTTCCGCTCGTACAACTAGGCCGGGCGTGCCGGGATTCTGGAATCTCGAGCCTGCGAGGTCGCTCAACCCACCCTCCGCACTTCCCCTCGCCCAATTCGCCGCAGCGTCTCCTGGAGCTTCGGCGCTTTGCCTCGTGCTGCCTGGTGCCCCATCCCGGCCGCGTCTTTGCTCTTGCGGCTAGGTGGGAAACCGCCGCACATCGCATCCGCGCTGACCCGCTGACTCGCCCCTAGAAGAACAAGCTCCACGTCGCCAGCACGTTCAGCGCGCTCCCCACGCGTGGCGTGATCGCGGGCCCATTCGAATAGCCCAGACCCAGGCTTATGTACTCACCGCGCGAAGCCCGTAACGAATAGCTCCCCGTCAGCGTCGTCCCGGAACGCCACACCGTCTTGCCTTCGGCGACAAGCTTGTTCGTATAAGGGCTACTGTAATTTGTCCGCGACGCCACCGCCGAAAGCACATCCCCTGGCCGCGAATGGAACGGAGCCTTCTCGTATGTCCTCACCTCGTAGTAGCGCGCATATGCGTTCACCGACTGCGGCACCGTCATGTACGACCCGCCCGCATACCACCCCTGTCCCGGATGCTCCTCGCTCGATCGGAAGACCTGATAGTCCATCAGCGCGTACGCGCAGTGGTTGCCCGTCTCGGCTTTACCGGTGACCAGGTTCGGATAAGCAGTCCAGTTGTAGATGTACCCCGCGCGAAACCACGCTTGGTGCGCGCGGTCGCTAGCCTCGCGCTGGTAGCCGCCCTCGGTGATCGTCACCAGCCTGTCGCCATGCGGATCGAACCGAAATCCGGTGTGGTTACGCGCCACTTCCGTCGGTCCTCCCTCAGGATCCATGCTTCGCTGCGCAGTCGGCTTCAGATAGGTGCCCTTCGGCCCGCGAATCCTCGCGTTGAACGAGGGCGCAGTCAAAGGAAAATACGACAACCCTGCCTCGTAAGGCAGAACCGCGTAGACCCCTTGCGCTCCCGTCGCCGTCGATCCACCCACAAAAAAGCCCACGAAATTCATGTTGTTCGCTACGTATCCCGCCTTGATCTCCAGCCGGTCCTCGCCGAATGCCTTATACAAATAGAGATTCCACAACTGCAGAGCCTTCGGTCCCGCAGGCCGCCAGCTTGCCCAGTTCCACACCGCGCCCGCACACAGCTGCGCGTTCCTCAATCCCAGTTGGCGCAGGTCTGCGGTGAAGATCGGCTGGATCATCGCTCCGAAGAACTCGCGCTGGCCTACATAAACCTGCTCATCGGGCGCCACGGGAGCCGCCAGCACATTCTGCGAATACTGCGGCTGCACAATGGTCCGGAACGCCATCCCATTCCGGAAGAGTCCCTGCCGAAACCCCGAATCGATATCGATCAGGCTGTCCGAGAACGGCGGCATCGCGGCTTCGCCGCCCACATAATTCAGGTCTTCAATCGATCGGCCGGCGTCCCGCGAAATCGAAGGCCTAACCGGCGCCGGATCTTGTTTCGTCTGTCCGGCATCGTTGCTTTGCCCCTGGCACCCCAGGGCCGCGCACAACCAAAGCCCAGCGATGAGCGCGCTCCTCATCCTTCCACCATTCATCTTTTCCATCCCAACCCGAACATGTCCTGCTCCCTTGTAACCCGCGTTCGGCCGATTCGCGGAGCGTCCCACCATCGCGGACTCTTTGTGTTTGCCGCCGGTGTCATGTCCTTGAAATTCGTAACAAAAAATGATCGGTCATCCTGAGCGAACTTCGCTCAGTCACCACCCCAGCCAAATCAACGGCATCAGCCCGCCGATCGCCAGCGTCATCAGGAAGATCAGGCTCAGCCTCCCGGTCTTCTTGCCCGCCAGGCTGTATGCGTAGATCCCCTTCACAACGTTGTTGCTCGAAGCGGCGATCAGGATGGCGCCCGCAGCCAGCTTCACCGGCGTCAGTGTCCCCGCCGCCTGGGTCAGCCCCATAATGAACGGATCGACGTCGCTCACGCCCATGATCGCCGCCAGCACATCCACGCCGCCCTTGCCCAGGTAGGTCACCGCCAGTTGCGTGGCCACCAGCATCACCAGGAACAGCACCGCGAACAGAAACGCCGTCGTCATCTCCAGCGGATTCTTGGCTGCCAGTTCGCCATGCGGAGCGTCCGCGCCCTTGTCGGCGCGGCGCGTCCACAACCAACCGAACGCAATCGCCGCGCACGCCAGCACCAGGAACGGCACGTCCAGCACTGTCATCAACGAGTGGTTGAACAGCGCCAGCAAAATCGCCAGGCGCAGGTACATCACGCCCGAAGCCATCAAAATACATCCGGCAAAAAAATGCGGATGGTTCTCCGCCTTTGCCTGTCGCGCCAGCACCACGGTCGTTACCGTCGATGAATACGCACCCCCCAGCAGAGCCGCCAGTTCCACACCCCCTTGTCCCTTCGTCAGCTTCTGCAGCACATAACTGGCATACGAGATCGCGCTGATGGCCACCACCACCAGCCACGTCTTGAAGGGATTGATGTGGAATCGTCCGAACTCCTGGTTCGGCAGCACCGGCAGAATCACTGCGGATAAGAGAAGGAATTTTGAGAAAGTCAATATCTCGCGTGGCGCGATCGTCGTCGCCAGCTTCTCCAGCGCCGACTTCAGGTCGAGCAACAACAGGCTGGCCACCCCCAGCGTCGTCGCGATCCAGAAATGCCCGTAGCAGACGAGCGCGCCAACCAGAAACGTCGTCAATCCCGAAATCTCGGTGGTCGCACCGGCTGTCGTCGACTGCACCAGCTTGTGCCAGTACGACAACATCAGGAACCCCGAAACCACAAGGAATCCCACCGTCAACGGAAGCAGCTGCGTGCCCGAAACCAGCGCCAGCGAGTACCCGATGAGCCCGATCAGCGGGAAGGTGCGCACGCCGCCGAACAGGTATCCGGTCCCTCCCGGCGCTTTCTGTTCCTCTCGTTCCAGCCCGATCAGGAACGAGAGAAAAAGCACCAGGACAATCTTCACAGCTTCGGTAGGCAGCCCCCGAAAAATCTCCACGAGATTCGCGCCTCACAATGTCGACTTCTTGGTTTGCACATAGCATACACTCGACATGGCATACTCCTGTTCCCTCGCTCCCTACTCCCTACTCCCAACTCCTTGTATCCCCTGTACCGCCGCGCACACCGCCAGAACTCCGCCAATCACGATCAGCGAAACTGCTGCTGGCACCGCAACCCATCGGGCGGCCAGAATCTTCAGCGCCGCAAAAGCGAGGATCGCAGCCAGCCCGTAGTGCAGATAACGGAATCGATCCAGCATCCCCGCCAGCGCGAAGTAGAGCGACCGCAGGCCAAGCACTGCCGCCACATTCGACGTGTACGCCACAAACGGATTGTGGGTCACCGACAACACCGCCGGAATCGAATCCGTGGCAAACAAAAGATCGGTCGCCTCTACGGCCAGAATCACCGGAATGAGCGACCCTTTCGCCGGTTGCAGGCGCAGAACCCAAGAGGGCATCGCCGACCGCGGAGATCCGCTCCTCAGCAGCCGCCAGGCAGCATAGAGCAGCAGCGCTCCAAACACCCACGACACCCAAGTGATACGCTGCAACGCTGCCAGTCCAAAGGCAATGAAAACACCGCGCAGAACAAAGGCGCCCCACACGCCCCACAGCAGCGCCTCGTGCTGCTTCTGCCGGTTAATGCGGAACCCCTCAAACAACACCAGGAAGACAAATAGATTGTCCACGCTGAGTGAGGCTTCGATCGTATAGCCAGCCACCCACTCCAGAGCCGCCTGCCTTCCAATCGCCACCGCGATCCACCCGGCGAATACCATGGCCGCCATCGCCAGCCCCACCGTCCCCAGCCAGGCCGCCGTTTGTGCGTGGCGCGTCTCCCCGCGATGCCCCGGCAGCAGCGAGTCGGCAAGCAACGCAGCCACCACCACCGCATGAAACCCCGCCCACCAGGCCCACGAAACGCCCGCGATCATAGCAGGATGCTACAGCAGGTTGGTGCCCCGTCCTAGCCGCGCTTGTGTTCTTGCGGCTAGGGCAGGATCGCATGAACCTGCCCTAAATCGGTCATCCTGAGCGAAGGTCGCCGTGGGGGACCACTGAAAGCTGCTCTGACAGCTAATAGTTGTCGCCCGTCTCACATTCCGCTCCCATTCCCGCTCCTCCAGGCCACGATGCTGCATCCTTCTAGTGGAGGTCGTCCCCATGGCCCAGGCGCAACCGTCAGTTCCCCGGCGTCCTCGCGTCGTCATCGTTGGCGCGGGGTTCGCCGGACTGAACGCTGCCAGGGGCCTTGCCCGTCTGCCCGTCGACGTAACCCTTATCGACCGTCGCAACCATCATCTCTTTCAGCCGCTGCTTTATCAGGTAGCGCTTGCCGTCCTGTCCCCGGCCGACATCGCGCAACCCATCCGCAGCATTCTGCGCCATCAGAAAAACGCCGAGGTCTTGATGGACGAAGTGGCGCAGATCGACGCTCGTGCCCGTCGCATCGGCCTGGGTAGCGGCGCGCAACTCGACTACGACTATCTCGTTCTCGCTACTGGCTCTACCCACTCCTACTTCGGCCACGACCAATGGGCTCCGCTGGCGCCCGGCCTGAAAAGTGTCGAAGACGCTACCGAAATCCGCCGCCGCGTCCTCCTTGCCTTTGAGCTTGCAGAACGGCAAATGGTCGAGACCGGATCCCATCCTCCACTCAACTTCGTCGTCATTGGCGGCGGACCTACGGGCGTCGAACTCGCCGGCGCCATCAGCGACATCGCGCAGCTCTACTTGCGCCACGACTTCCGCCACATCGACCCCACCAAGAGCCGCGTCTTTCTGCTCGATGGTGGCAGCCGGGTGCTGGCCACCTCTCCTGAAGATCTTTCCGCGAAGGCCGAAGCCGAGCTCAAGCACCTGGGCGTCGAAGTCCATACCCATGCGCAGGTCATAGGCCTCGGCCCCGGCTGGGTCGAAGCCCAGACCGGCCAGAATGTCCAGCGCTATCAAGCGGTGGTTACCCTCTGGGCCGCGGGAGTTCAGGCTTCTCCGATCGGCAAGCTGCTCGGCACACCCCTCGACAAGCGCGGCTGCATTGTCGTCGACGACCGCTTCAACCCGCCCGGCTTGCCCAATGTCTTCGCCCTCGGTGACCTCGCCCATCTCGAGCAGGACGGACACCAGATCCCGGGCATGGCTCAGCCTGCCATCCAGATGGGTAATCACCTCACCAGAATCATTGCCGCCGATCTGGCCGGCAAGCCGCGTCCCGCCTTTCGCTACTTTGACAAGGGCGACATGGCCACCATCGGACGCATGTCCGCGGTGGCCAAGGTTGAATGGCCCTTCAAGGCCCACTTGAGCGGCTTCCCCGCCTGGCTCACCTGGGTCACCGTCCACATCTTCTTCCTCATTGGCTTCCGCAATCGCATCGCGGTACTCTCCAACTGGATCTGGACCTACTTCACGTTCTCCCGCGGCGCCCGCCTCATCACCGGCAGCCACGACCTGCCCGGCTGGAAAGAAGAAGCGACGGAAGCGGCTTCGTCCCGCGCCAAAGCCGCCGACTGAAAGAAAGGCTGTCAGCCTTCGGCCATCAGTTGGTTGGGTTCTGTAAGGACGCCCGCCGCACCTGAAACCTGACACCTGAACCCTGTAAACTGGTTACGTCATGCTCGATCTCTCCTTCGTTCGCGCCAACCTGGAGTTGGTGGAGGCAAAACTGCGCGCCCGCGGCGCCGATCCCGCCGCTCTCCTTGGCGATTTTCGCACTCTCGATAAGAACCGGCGCGACGCCATCACCCAGTCCGAGCAGTTAAAGGCCCGCCGCAATGAGCTCTCCAGCCAGGTCGGTGTCCTCATGAAGGCCGGCAAGAAAGACGAAGCCGCCGCAATTCAGGAAGAAACTCGCGCCCTCAAAGACAAACTCGACTTGCTCGACAAATCCGCCGGCACTTTCGACGAGCAGCTTCGCCTTTCCCTCGCGCGCGTTCCCAACCTCACCCGCGACGAAGTCCCTGCCGGCCTCTCCGAAGCCGACAACAAGACCGTCAAGACCTGGGGTGAGCAGAAAAAATGCGACTTCACTCCCAAGCCCCACTGGGAAATCGGCGAAGCCCTCGGGATCCTCGACCTCGAACGCGCCGCCAAGCTCTCCGGCGCACGCTTCGCTGTCTACATGGGCGCCGGCGCCCGCCTCGAGCGCGCCCTCATCGGCTTCATGCTCGACACCCACACCCGCAAGCACGGATACACCGAGGTGCTGCCCCCGTTCATGGTCAATTCCAAATCCCTCTTCGGAACCGGCCAGTTGCCCAAGTTCGCCGAGGATCTATTCCGTTGCTCCGATGCCGACGCCGAAAGCGCCACGCGCGGTGAATTCCGCGACAACGACCATTGGCTGATCCCCACCGCCGAGGTTCCCGTCACCAATCTCTACCGCGACGAGATCCTTGACGACGCCCGCCTGCCCATCTCGCTCACCGCCTACACACCCTGTTTCCGCGCCGAGGCCGGAGCGGCCGGCAAAGATACCCGCGGCATCATCCGCCAGCACCAGTTTCAAAAAGTCGAGCTCGTCAAGTTCACTCGCCCCGAAGACTCGGATACACAGCACGAACTACTCACCCGCGACGCCGAAGAAATTCTCGAAGCCCTCAATCTGCCTTACCGCCGCGTCCTGCTCTGCGCGGGCGACACCGGCTTCTCCTCCGCCAAGACCTACGACCTCGAGGTCTGGCTGCCCGGCCAGAATCTCTACCGTGAAATCTCCTCCTGTTCCAACTTCGACGCCTTTCAGGCGCGCCGTGCCAATATCCGCTATCGGCCGTCAGCCCCCAGGGCCAAACCCGAGTTCGTTCACACCCTCAACGGCAGCGGCCTCGCCGTCGGCCGCACCTGGCTCGCCATCCTCGAAAACTACCAGCAAGCCGACGGCTCGGTGCTGATTCCTGAAATCCTCAGTCCATATATGGGTGGGCTCGATAGAATTGTTAGGGAGCCATAATGGCATCATCGACGTCGACACCCGGGGCCACGCCAGTCCCATCCGCACCAGCGGCAGCAGCCACCCAGCCCAAACGCAGCTTCGGCAAGGTCCTCCGCAGCTATTTCTACTGGACCTATCCCCGCGGATCATTCCACTACGACGTCATGGTTACCCTCATCCTGCTCTTCATCTTCATCACGCCGCACCTGTGGGATTATGGCGTCCGGCCAACGTCAATCTCGGGCCTTGGCCACCCCCTTCAGGTCGTCGCCGCCGGACGCGGCGTCATCGTCACCGTCCAGGCTTCCGACCTCGAAATCGCCCCCGGGGCATCCGACCATGAGGTCAAGAAGGCGCTGCGCCGCGCCATCGAGCCCGTCACCGGCGACGACGTCATTGTCGAACGTTGGCAAACCGTCACCGACGCCCAGGGTCACCTAGCCTGGAAAGTCTGGGCCCATCGCTAAGCGCAAACCGCCTCACAGCCCATTTCCGCATCGAAATGGATAATCGAAAGGGGCCCCATGCACTTCGGAGCCAAGTCCGCTTTCTTCGCACTCGTCGCCGCACTTCTCGCACCGCCGCTTTCGGCTTGCGCCGATGATCTCCAGCGCGTTCTCGAACAGCTCAACACCGCCGCAAAATCCTTCCACACCACCTCTGCCGATTTCCGATTCGATAGCAAACAGACTGAGCCCGTGCCCGACGAAGAAGTCCAAACTGGTATGGTCTACTACGAACGCAGCGGCGCCTCCTTCAAGATGGGCGTCCACGTCAGCAAAGTCGACAACCACGATGTCCCCAAGGTCATCGTCTGCTGCGTCGGCGGCAAGGTTCAGATGTACGAGAAGCTCACCAACAACACCACTACTCTAGACAAATTCAGCCAGTATCAGAGCTGGTTCATGCTCGGCTTCGGCGCCAGCGGCACCGAGCTCCAGGAAAAGTGGGACATCAAGTACCTCGGCGACGACAAGACTATAACCACAGAGAGAGGCGCACCCACAGCCAAGCTCGAATTGGTCGCCAAAGATCCAACCGTGCGTAGAAACATCCCCAAAGTCATCGTGTGGATGGATACGGAGCGCGGCGTCAGCCTCCGCCAGCTCTTCGATCAGGGCGGCGGCCAGACTAGGGACTGCTACTACATCAACATCAGGGTCAACCAAGCCCTGCCTGCCAACGCCTTCACCCTCGACAAATAGCCTCTTGTTCTCGCGATCTTATCCCGCGCCCGGTCCCGTGCGGGCACGACCGCTTCTCGCGATCGCCGCGCGCTAACTCTCGCGCTCTCCCTCTTCGTCATCTCTTCCCGGTATACTCCACAAACAAATCCGGGAACTCCTTCTTCAGCGCCTCGATCTTCGGCCGGTCGCACACCAGGATGTACGGATTTCCCGGATTGTGCAGCGCATAATCCTGGTGATAATCCTCTCCCCGATAAAATCCTTCTAGCGGCGTCACCTGCGTCACGATCGGCTTCGGGAACACATGCGCCGCGTCCAATTGCGCAATGTATGCCTCCGCAATCCGCTTCTGGTCGTCGCTCTCATAGAAGATCGCCGACCGGTACGACGTGCCCACATCGTTGCCCTGCCGGTTCAGTTGCGTCGGATCGTGCGCCACCGAAAAGAAAATCCTCAACAGCGTCCCGTACGTGATCCGTGATGGATCGTACGCCACCTCTACCGACTCCGCGTGTCCCGTCGTCTCCGTCGTCACCTGGGCATAGGTCGCCGTCGCCGCCGATCCGCCCGCGTACCCGGCCGTCGTGTCCACCACTCCCTTCAGCCGCTGGAACACCGCCTGCGTTCCCCAAAAACACCCGCCCGCGAAAACCGCCTTCGCCTTCCCGGGCGTCTTCGCCAGCTCATCGTCCGTCGTCGCCGCCGGAATCGGTCCACTCGCCGCTTCTGAAGCCTTCGTCACTCGCATAATCAACACCCCCACCGCTCCAACTACAACCAGCGCGCACAACACTCGCCAAAGCATCGGTCAACTCCCATCGTCTCCCCATTAGATCAGGCCGCCCGCCCTGCGGATACAAACTCGCCGCTGCCTTCCGGCAACCATCCCGTACCGAAAGCCCGCAGCTCGCCCTTGTTCTCAGCCCGGCAGTGTAAGGTCATCTCGTGGCCATCAAAAACCTCCTCACCATCGGCCATTCAACCCATGCCATCGATGGGTTCATAAGAATATTGAAGCATCATGGCGTCGAGGAGATCGTAGACGTCCGGTCGATACCCAGATCGCGCCACTGCCCCCAGTTCAACGTGGACGCTCTCGACGAATCTCTCCGGGCAGCAGGCATCGGCTACACACACCTCCAGAAGCTCGGCGGCCTTCGACATGGCAGAAAGGACTCTGTCAACCTCGGCTGGCGTAATGCTTCCTTCAGGGGATATGCAGATTACATGGCAACAAAGGAGTTTTCAGAAGGTCTGGATGCGTTGGTCAGGATTGCTCGGGTGAGGCAGACCGCAATCATGTGCGCCGAGGCAGTGCCGTGGAGATGCCACCGCTCGATGATCGCGGATGCAATGATCGGGAAAGGGTGGCAGGTTCGCGACATCATGAGTTTCAAGCCCTCAACGGAACATCGGCCAACCCCCTTCCTCAGGGT
>Ga0335069_10004202_pt1 | contig 21495 bp, 20 predicted proteins | sample Lox_Sample_11_FD_206714 | JGI IMG/M metagenome (GOLD analysis project Ga0335069, IMG submission 206714) | Soil microbial communities from Loxahatchee National Wildlife Refuge, Florida, United States - Lox_Sample_1.1 | ecosystem: Environmental > Terrestrial > Soil > Wetlands | place: USA...
TCGATCACCAGGCGTGTGCGGTCGCCCAGAAAGAAGCTCGCGCGCACGACGCCGGACAGCTGACCGCGGCCGGGAGCACACAGGACCGCATCCTCCGGGCGGAACAGGATTTCGATCGGCCCGTCCGGCCCGGCCCACGACAGGGCGGCGCCGCCATCGATGGACAGCCGGCCATCCGCGACGATCGCGGGGAGGCGGTTCATGGTGCCGATGAACTCGGCCACGAAGCGGTTGGCCGGCTTGAAGTAGATGTCGCGCGCGCGGCCGATCTGCTCGATACGGCCCTTGCTCATCACCACGACGCGGTCGCCCAGGGTCATCGCCTCCGCCTGGTCGTGGGTCACGTAGATCGAGGTGATGCCGAGCCGGCGCAGGAGCGTGTTGATCTCGATCCGCAGGCTGTCGCGCAGCTTGGCATCGAGCGCGGTCAACGGCTCGTCCAGCAGCAGCACGCGCGGCTGGACGGCCAGCGCGCGGGCGAGGGCCACGCGCTGGCGCTGGCCGCCCGAGAGCTGGTCGATCGCGCGGTGGCGGAGGTCGCCGATGCGCATCATCTCGAGCATTTCGTCGACGCGGGCGCGCCGTTCGGCCGGCGGATCGCCGCGCACCTTGAGCCCATAGCCGACGTTGCCCTCGACGCTCAAATTGGGGAACAGCGCATAGCTCTGGAACACCATGCCGACCTTGCGCCGCTCGATGGGGACGAAGGTCACGTCCTCGTCATCGAACAACACGTGCCCGCCGGGATCGGGGCTTTCGAGCCCGGCAATCAGGCGCAGGAGCGTGGTCTTCCCGCAGCCCGACGGTCCCAGGAACACCATGGTCTCGCCGCCTGCGATCTCGAGATCGAGCGGTTCGAGCGCTGCACCGCCGGCGCCCTGGTGGCGGTTCGCATAGGTCTTGCCGCAAGCCGTGAGGCGGATACGCGTACTCACCGGATGTCGCCTTTCGGCCGGATCATCAGCTGCAGCGCGATCAAGAGCGGCACGATCATCAGGAAGAACACGAGCGTGTACGCGCTGCCGATCTCGAGCCGCATCGAGGCGTAGGAATCGGCAAGGCCCACCGGCAGGGTCTTGGTCAAGGGCGTGTGCAGCAGCCAGGTCATGTTGAACTCGCCGATCGACAACGTCACGACCATCAGCGAGCCCGCGAGGATCCCCGAACGGCAGTTGGGGAGCACGATGCCGAAGAACCGGCGCGCGAAACCGGCCCCCAGACTCGCGGCCCCTTCTTCGAGCATCTTGAGGTCGATGGCCGACATCACGGCCAGCACCGAGCGGATCATGAACGGAAGGGTGAACAGCACGTGGCCGACCAGGATGAACGCCCAGCTCGTGCGGAACCCTCGAAAGCCGCCATAGGCGACGATCAGCGCCAGGGCGGTGGCAAGCCCCGGGATCGCCACGGGCATGACCATGAGCTCCTCGATCGCGCGCCCGAACGCCGAAGGCCGGCGCGCCAGCCCGTAGGCGGCCGGCACGCCCAGCACCAAGGTTGCGGCAAGGCAGGCAAGCGCGATCTGCATCGAGAGATAGATGCTGTCGCTGTAGAGCTGCCACACCTTGAGGACCCAATCCAAGGTGAGGCCGCTGCCGACCCCCTGGAAGTAGTTCGCCGTGATGCCCGCCAGCATCGAAAGCCCGACCGGCACGATCAGGAACGCCGAAACCACGAGAGTGAAGGCGAGCTGCGCGTAGAAGGCGACACCGCGGCGCTTCATGCTGTCATCCGGCGGCGGCGACCGAGGCGCCGGCCGCACTGCGCGCCAGGGCCAGCACCGCCCAAGTCACAGCCCCCAGCACGAAGGACAAGGCGGCCGCGGCGGCGATGTTCGCCTGCAAGGTGAACTCGGTGTAGATCGTCATCGGCAGCACGTTGATGTGCGTCGCCAGGGTGAACGCGGTCCCGAACGCGCCCATGGAGGTGGCAAAGCAGATCGCCCCCGCGGCAATCAGGGCCGGCTTCAGGCCCGGCAGGATCACATCGCGCACGACTCGCCAGGGTGCGGCCCCCAGCGAGCGCGCGGCCTCCTCCAGGCGCGGGTCGAGCTTCTCGGCCGACGCCATGACGGTGAGGATCGTGCGCGGGATCGAGAAGTAGACGTAGCCCATGAACAAGCCCACCATCGAGTAGGCGAAGACGATCCGCTCGCCGGTGAGCGCATTCGAGAGGGCGCCGATCAGGCCCTGGCGGCCAGCCAGCATGATCACCAGGAAGCCGATGACCACGCCGGGAAAAGCGAGCGGCAGGGTCAGGAGCGACACCAGGAGGTCGCGCCCGGGAAAGCGGTTGCGCGACAGGAACAGCCCGGCGATCCCCGAGATCAGCAACGTCGCCGCGGTCACCGCCGCCGACAGCGCGATCGTGGAGGCGAGGCTGGCGACATAGCGCGGATCGACGAGGATCGCGGCGTATGCGGCGAACCCGGCCGGTCCGCTGGCGCCGATCAGGAACAGCTCGGCGAGCGGCACCAGGAAGAAGGCGCCGAAGACGATCGCCGTCGGCGCCAATAGCACTGCGCTCAGAAGCCGGTCCCGCCCCGCCATGCCCGCCTGCCGTCATCGCGAGCGCAGCGACGCGATCCAGGGCCAGTGCGACGGCCCTGGACTGCTTCGCTCCGCTCGCAGTGACGCCTCTCCCGTGCCCCGCCCTATTCAACCTCGCGCTGGTAGCGCTCGACAACCATCTTCTGGGCGTCGGCCATCGCCCCCAAATCGATCGGCTTGGCGCGCGCGTATTCGGCGGCGGGCAGGAACTTGGCCGCCGCCTCGGCCGACATCGCCGAGGTGCGCACCGGCCGCATGAAGGCGTTCGCCCAGACGCGCTGGCCGTCGTCCGACAGCACGAAGTCGAGCACCTTCTTGCCGTTCTCGGTGTCCGGCCCGTTCTTCACCAGCGCCATCACGTAAGGCACGACGACCGTCCCCTCGGAGGGGATCACGAACTCGGCCGGCGCCTTGTCGGCGTACTTGGCGCGATAGGCGTTGAAATCGTAGTCGAACAGGATCGGAATCTCGCCGGACAGCACCCGCGCGTAGGACGTCTGCTTGGGCACGATCGGCTGGTTCTTCTGCAGCTCCTTGAAGAAGGAGATCGCGGGCGTGACGTTCTCGAAATCGCCGCCCAGCGCCTGGTTCACGGCGACCACGCCGATATAGCCGACCGCGGCGCTGGTCGGATCGAGATAGCCGACCATCCCCTTGTACTCGGGCTTGAGCAGGTCCTTCCAGGATTTGGGCACCGGCTTGCCGCCGAGCGCCGCCGTGTTGATGAAGAGGCCGAGCGTGCCGGAGTGGATGGTGAACCAGTAGCCGTCGGGGTCCTTCAGCCCGGCCGGGATGTCGTCCCAGCCCGCGGGCTTGTAGGGCGAGATAACGTCCGCTTTCTTGGCGAGGATTCCGAACTGCGCGCCGAGATAGGTGACGTCGGCGACCGGGTTCGCCTTTTCGGCGATCAGGGCGGCCAGCGACTGGCCGGAGTTCTTGTTGTCCTCGGGAACGGTGATCCCGAGCTTGGCCTGGATCGCCTTGAGCTCGGTTCCCCAGTCGGCCCATTCGGGCGGGCAGTTGTAGCAGATCGCCCGCTGCTGGGCGTGGGCCGCCGATGCGGCCACGAGGACGAGGGCAACCGCCGCCAGGCTCGTCAGAACACGTTTCAACATCATCGTTCTCCGACTCAGGGAAGGGTCCGCGAGGGCGCATACTGTCATGCGATCTATGACAGTTCGGAGACGGTGCCTGTCTTAGGCCCGGCCACGTGCTAAGGTGGTGCGATGGCGACAGGGCGTTTGGTTCGGTGGCTCATCGTGATCGGCGTGGCCGGCTGGGCTGGCCTCGCCCAGGCGAACTGCATCCCGATCGCCCAGCTTCCGGCGCGGGCCTTCTTCGCCGCAGACAGGGTGGACGTGCCGCCGGGCAGCGTCCACCTGACGTTCCTCGGCCACGCGAGCTTCCTGATCCAGACCGCCGGCGGTGCCACCGCGGTCACCGACTACAACGGCTACATCAAGCCGTCGTTCACGCCCGACATCGTGACGATGAACAACGCGCACTCGACGCACTACACCGACTCTCCGGAGCCCGACATCAAATACGTGCTGCGCGGCTGGGGAACGCCCGAGACCCCGGTCCAGTACAATCTCACCTATCTCGACCTGCACATCTACAACGTGCAGACCAATATCCGCGACTGGAACGGCGGCACGCGCCTGAACGGCAACTCGATCTTCGTGTTCGAGAGCGCCGGGCTGTGCATCGCCCATCTCGGACATCTCCACCACACCCTGACGCCCGCGCACCTCGCCGCCCTCGGCAAGCTCGACGTGGTCCTGGTGCCGGTGGACGGCGTCTTCACCATGGGCCAGTTCGACATGATCGAGGTGATCCGCCAGCTCAACGCGCCGCTCCTGATCCCGATGCACTATTTCTCGTACGACCGGCTGCAGCGCTTTCTCGAGCGGCTGCAGAGCGAGACCAAGTACACGGTCCGCACCAGCGAAACGCCCGAGGCGCTGGTGAGCTCGGCCACGCTGCCGAGTCCCGATGCCCCCCAGGTGTTGGTCCTGCCGGCGCTCCGCGGCGGATAGTATAAATCTTATCAGTAGCTTAGAGTGGTCGGGCGGCCCTGCCGACGGCAACGCCCGGCTTGCTTGCGTCGGATGGCTTGTGGCACAAGTCCGCACGAACTTTCAGGGTTGGACCACCACATGGCCGTGCGGGTGCGCAAAGCGATTTTTCCGGTCGGCGGACTGGGCACGCGGTTCCTCCCCGCGACCAAGGCGATGCCCAAGGAGATGCTGCCGGTCGTCGACAAGCCGCTGATCCAGTACGCGGTGGAAGAGGCGCAGGCCGCCGGCATCGAGGAGTTCATCTTCGTCACCGGCCGCGGCAAGGAGGCGATCGAAGACCATTTCGACCGCTCGTTCGAGCTCGAGCGCACGTTGGACGAGCGCGGCAAGACCGCCGAGCTTGCAGCCCTGCGGGCATGGATGCCGAAGGCCGGCGACATCGCGTATACGCGCCAGCAGGAGCCGCTGGGCCTGGGGCATGCCGTGTGGTGCGCGCGCCACCTGGTGGGCGACGAGCCGTTCGCGGTTCTTCTCGCCGACGACCTCATCCTCGCCAAGACGTCATGCCTCAAGCAGATGGTCGACGCCTACCCGGAGGTGCGCGGCAATCTGATCGCGGTCATGGACGTGCCGCGCGACCATACGCAACGCTACGGCGTGGTCGATCCGGGACGCAACGACGGCCGCCTGGTCCAGGTCAAGGGCCTGGTCGAGAAGCCGGCGCCCGACAAGGCCCCGTCGACCATCGCCGTCATCGGGCGCTACATCCTCGAGCCCGCGGTCTTCGATCATCTCGACCGCAAGACCAAAGGTGCCGGCGGCGAAGTCCAGCTCACGGACTCGCTCATCCCCATGATCGGCCGCAGCCCGTTCCACGGCTATCGCTTCGAGGGGCGGCGGTTCGATTGCGGCGACAAGGTGGGATTCTTCGAGGCAAACCTGGCCTTTGCCCTCGCCCGCGACGACATGGGGGCGGACGTCAAGAAGATCCTGCGGAATTACGCATAGCCATCGGTCGTTGTCGGCCGATTCGGCCCCCATTCGGCACCTGACGAGAGCAAGAGGAATGAGATGAACATCGCGATGATCGGCACCGGCTATGTCGGGCTCGTGTCCGGTGCGTGCTTCTCGGAATTCGGGGTGAACGTCACCTGCGTCGACAAGGATGAAGCCAAGATCGCGCGCCTGAAGCGCGGTGAGATCCCGATCTACGAGCCGGGGCTCGAGGAACTGGTCGCCAACAACGTCAAGGCCGGGCGGCTGTCGTTCACGACCGACCTTGCGGCGGCGGTGAAGGGTGCGAAGGCTGTCTTCATCGCGGTCGGCACGCCGTCGCGGCGCGGCGACGGCCATGCGGATTTGTCCTTCGTCTATGGTGCCGCCGAGGAGATCGGCCGTGCCATGGACGGCTACACGGTCGTGGTGACCAAGTCGACCGTACCGGTCGGCACGGGCCGGGAGGTGGCGCGCCGGATCCGCGCGGTGCGCCGCGATGCCAAGTTCGACGTCGTGTCGAACCCCGAGTTCCTGCGCGAGGGATCGGCGATCAACGACTTCATGCGGCCCGACCGCGTGGTCATCGGCGCCGACAGCGATGAGGCGCGCGAGGTCATGCGCAGCCTCTATCGGCCCTTGTACCTGATCGAGACGCCGATCGTGTTCACCTCGATCGAGACGTCGGAGCTGATCAAATACGCGGCCAACACCTTCCTCGCCGCCAAGATCACCTTCATCAACGAGATCGCCGATCTGTGCGAGAAGGTTGGCGCCGACGTCCACGACGTGGCGCGCGGCATCGGGCTCGACGGCCGCATCGGCCGCAAGTTCCTGCATCCGGGGCCGGGCTACGGCGGCTCGTGCTTCCCCAAGGACACCCTGGCGCTGGTCAAGACGGCGCAGGAGTACAAGGCGCCGCTCAAGATCATCGAGGCGGTCGTCGCGGTGAACGAGGCGCGCAAGAAGCACATGGCGCAGCGCATCATTTCGGCCTGCGGCGGCAGCGTCAAAGGCAAGACGATCGGCATCCTCGGACTGACCTTCAAGCCGAACACCGACGATATGCGCGACGCTCCCAGCCTCGACATCGTGCCGGCGCTCATCCAGGCCGGCGCCAGGGTCCAGGCGTTCGACCCGGAGGGCATGGACGAAGCCGAGAAGCTGCTGCCCGACGTCGTCATGTGCCACGACGCCTACAGCGCCATGAAGGGGGCGGATGCGCTCGCCATCATCACCGAATGGAACGAGTTCCGGGCTCTCGATCTCGAGCGTATGAAATCCCTGCTGCGTTCGCCCGTGGTGGTCGACCTGCGCAACGTCTACGCGCCCAAAGAGATGAGCGACGCCGGGTTCCGCTATACCTGCGTCGGCCGCCCGGAGACCGCCGGGCGCGCGGGCAATGACTGACGCGCACCGCTTCGACCCGACGGTCCTGCGCGAATACGACATTCGCGGCATCGTCGGCGAGACGTTGTCCGCGGCCGACGCGCGCGCGGTCGGCCGCGGGTTCGGCACGGCCGTGGTGCGCGCCGGCGGCCGCACCGTGGCGCTGGGCCGCGACGGCCGCGTCTCCTCCCCTGAGTTCGGCCGCGCGGTCGCCGAGGGGCTCGCCGCCTGCGGGTTGCAGGTGATCGATATCGGCATCGGCCCGACGCCGATGTTGTACTTCGCAGCACGCGCCTACGGCTACGACGCCGGGCTCATGGTGACCGGCTCGCACAACCCTGCCGACTACAATGGCTTCAAGATGATGCTGGGCAAGGCGAGCTTCTGGGGCAAGGACATCCAGGCGCTCGGCGGGCGGGCCGCGGCGGGCGACTACGCGGCGGGCAAGGGCACGGTCCTGCCGCGCGCCGTGCAGGACGACTACGTGGCGCGGCTCGCCCGCGATTTTCGGGGCGGCAAGCCGCTGACCGTCGCGTGGGACGCCGGGAACGGTGCGGCGGGGGCGGTGATGGCGGCCCTGACCGCGCGGCTTCCCGGGCGGCACATTCTGCTCAATGCGGAGATCGACGGGCGTTTTCCGGCGCATCATCCGGATCCCACCGTGCCCGAGAACCTGGAGCAGCTGCAGGCCGCGGTGCGGGCGAACGCTGCCGATGTCGGCATCGCGTTCGACGGCGACGGCGACCGCATCGGGGTGGTCGACGGCCAGGGGCGGATCTTGTGGGGCGACCAGATCCTCGCAGTTTTGGCGCGCGATGTCCTGGCCGCGCGCCCCGGAGCCACCATCATCGCCGACGTCAAGGCGAGCCAGGTCCTGTTCGACGAGGTGAAGCGCCTGGGCGGGCAGCCGCTGATGTGGCGCACCGGCCACTCGATCATCAAGACCAAGATGGCCGAGACCGGCGCACCGCTGGCCGGCGAAATGAGCGGCCATGTGTTCTTCGCCGATACCTGGTACGGGTTCGACGACGCGCTCTACGCCGCCGTGCGCCTGCTGTCGTTCCTCGCGCGCACGCCCGAAAGCCTGGTCCAGCTGCGTGATGGCCTGCCGCAGGCGGTCAATACGCCGGAGCTGCGCTTTCCGTGCCGCGAGGATCGCAAATTCGCGGTGATCGACGAGGTCAAGGCGCGGCTCACGCAGGCGGGTGCCCGCTTCAGCGACGTAGACGGCGTCCGGGTCACCACGTCCGATGGCTGGTGGCTGCTGCGCGCTTCGAATACACAGGACGTCCTGGTCGCGCGCTGCGAGGCGAAGGACGCGGCCGGGCTCGACCGCCTGCGGGCAGCCCTCGCGGTCCAGGTCACGGCCAGCCAGGTGCCGCTGCCCGCCGGATTCTGAGGCCTTGCGCTTCTTCTTCTACGGAACCCTGATCGACGCGGACGTGCGCCGCGCCGTGCTCGGGCTCCACGCGCCGCGGCAGGTCGAGCCGGCGCGCTTGCGCGGCTGGCGGCGCGTGCCCCTGCGCGCGAAGACCTACCCCGTGGTCGTGGCCGATGCGGGCTCGAGCGTCGACGGCGTCCTCGTTCGCGGGCTCAACGTCGCGGCGCGGCGCCGGCTGGAGCGGTATGAGGGGTCCGATCTCTACGCGCTAGCCGAGCTGGACGTTCTTCCGGAGGGTCGCTCGCAGCCGGTGCCGGCCCTGGTGTTCGTCGCGAAAGCGACAGGCGCCCGTCACGAAGCGGGAACGTGGGACCTGGAGACGTGGCAGCGCCGCCATAAGCGGCGCTTTTTGCTCACGCTCGGCCGCCGACCGGCGGCCTAGAGTCAATTGATTGCGAGGCGGGTCGAGCGGCCACGCAGATCGGCTGGCGACAGCACCAGGCAGTCCTTGTCCTTGTGGACCAGGATCTGGCAGGCGTCGTGCGCCTGCGCCTCGGTGAGGCCCATGAGCCGCGCCCGATGGACCGCACTGCGCTTGTGGCTCTTGAGCGAGGAGATCTCGATGCCGGCTTCGGTGAGCTGCACCGGGGCCAGCTCCGCCGCCGCCTCGGCCGCCTTGCGGGCGCCGTCGATCCGTCCGAAGGCGCCGACCTGGATCGCCCAGCCATGGTCGGTGTCGCGCACCGGGCGGGTGAAACTGGCGGGCGTGGCCGCAACCGCCGTCTCGACTCCAACGGAGCGCCGCTTCGTCTTCCTTGCCTGGGCCTGCGCGATCTTCGCCGCGCGCGCCGTGGCTTTGGTGGGCTGCGCCGGGACGGTGGCGGATGCCATCCGGACCTCGGGGAGATCGCCCGGGGCAGCGCCCGCGAACCCGGCGTCGAGCAGCTTCGCCATGTAGCGGTCGCGCGCGTAGGGGGAGGGGCCGCCGAGCACGACCCCGATCAGGCGCCGTCCGTCGCGCACCGCCGAGGCCGCGAGGTTGAAGCCGGCGGCGTTGATGAAGCCGGTCTTGATCCCGTCGGCTCCCTCGTACCAGCTCATGAGATGGTTGTGGTTGGTGATCCGCTGGCCGGCGAAGGTGAACTCCGGCGTCGAGAAATACGTGTAGTACTGCGGGTAATCGCGGATCAGGGCGCGCGACAGGCGCGCGATGTCGCGCGCGGTCGTGGTCTGCAGCGGGTCGGGCAGGCCCGAGGCATTGTGGAAATTGGTGCTGGTCATGCCGAGCCGGTGGGCGCGCTCGGTCATCATCTGGGCGAAATGCTCTTCGGTGCCGCCGAGCGCTTCTGCGGCGACGACGGCCGCGTCGTTGGCCGAGCGCGTCACCATGCCGAGGACGACGTCGCGCACCGCGACCTGCTCGCCGGGCCGCAAGCCGAGCTTGGTCGGCGACTGCTCGGCCGCATGCGCGGAGGTGGTGAGCTTGGTGTCGAGCGTGAGCTTGCCGGAATGCAGCGCGTCGAACACCAGGTACAACGTCATCATCTTGGTCAGCGAGGCGGGATAGCGCTCGGCGTCGGCGTTGTCCTCGGACAGGACGGCACCGGACGATGCGTCCATGACGATGGTCGAATAGCCGCGAAGATTTTCGAGGAGGCGGTGGCGTTTGGGGCGGGCGGCGTCGGCGTGCGATGCCCACGCGGTCGCGGTTAACAGGGCGATGAGGAGGACCAGAAGCGATCGAACGTGCTTGGTGCCCATAACGTGATACTGCGACTTAGCCCGTAATACGCAACGCCAGACCACGATAGTCGATCCCCCGTTACCCAATGGTTAACCAATGCCGACTCGGTTAAGGAACAGGGCAATAGTAAGGCGGTAATAAAATAATGTCCATTAAGATTGCGCGATTCCATTGGGTTAAAACGCTCTTTTCGTCTCCGAGTGGAGCTACCATGACACCGCGCGACCAAACATTGCGTCCGGAGCCAGCGACACCGAAAAATTTGCGAGGCCTCAGGCGATTGGCTGCCGCCCGAAGATAATGCTGCGGCGCAGCAAAAAGGCCTTGACCGCATCCATGCACCGCCTATATCGTCAGCAATGTTGCGCTGCAGCATAGCAGCACAACCCGAACATCCGGCGCGACGCGGGCAATTCGGTCTTAACCTGATTGGGCTGTCCGTGTCGGGCTTTTTCGAGACCACCGATCCGGCCGCGTTAGGGGCAGGGTCAAGGAGCCGACGCAATGACCACATCACCCAAATCGAAAGGGAAGCCGACCATGAGCATCGATACGAACGCGGGCGCGGAAGCCGCCCAGAAGCACTACGAGCGTTTCCTGGGCGCCACCAAGGAGCAGGTCGAAAAGGCCAGCGCCAACGCGCTCAAGACCTACGAGGATCTGTCGAAGTTTTCGAAGGAAAATCTCGATGCCTACGTCGCCGCCGGTACCACGATGGCCAAGGGCCTCGAGACCATCGGCAAGGCCTGGGTTGCCTTCACGCAGGAGACGTTCGAGGCGAGCGCGCAGGTCGCCAAGGCGCTCCTGAGCGCCAAGACGTTGCGCGAGGCGGTCGACGTGCAGACGGACTTCGCCAAGACGACGTTCGACAAGCTGGTCGCCGAAGGCACCAAGGTGTCCGAGATCTCGGTCAAGGTCGCCAACGAGGCGGTCGAGCCGCTCAATGCGCGGTTCAACGCCACGATCGAGAAGTTCCTGAAGCCGGTTGCCGCCTAAGGCGCAGCAGGCCAGCCCCGGTTTTCCGGGGCATTTCGGCAATATAGAAGGCCCGGCGGAGCCCTCCGCCGGGCCTTTTCATTTCGTTTACGACCGTGGCGTTAACATGAATTCACCAAACATGCCGCGGTGGGCCTGCCGTGAGCTGTGCCGCTTACGAATGCAGGCCCTGCGCGGCTTTGCCCCTTCCCCGATGCGGCGGAATTCCCATATGATGAATGCCGTCGGGGGAGGGCATGGACCAACCCGAGCACGGCCGGAATGAGCGAGCGCGACAAACGGACCGAAGACGGCAATAACGACGAGGGCACGGCCAGCGGCGTAGCCGTCCAGACGCGCGCCAAGACCAAGCGGCCGTCCATGTACAAAGTGCTGATGCTGAACGACGACTACACGCCGATGGAGTTCGTCGTGCACGTCCTCGAACGGTTCTTCAGCAAGAGCCGCGAAGAGGCCACTCAGGTCATGTTGCACGTCCACCGGCGCGGCGTCGGGGTGTGCGGGGTCTATACGTACGAGGTTGCCGAGACGAAGGTGAATCAGGTCACTGAATTCGCGCGTCGGAACCAGCATCCGTTACGGTGCACGTTGGAAAAGGAATGAGAGCCGGAAAAGGAATGAGGAGTTGGTGAACGAGTGAACCTGATCTTGTCGCTGTCGTTGTATCCTTGCGTCACGTACGCCCGGCACGAGTCGGCCGGGAACCCAGGGGAGTGAGAGCTCTATGTTGTCTCGTAACCTCGAGCAGAGTCTGCACCGGGCACTGGCCAACGCGAACGACCGGCGCCATGAGTACGCGACGCTCGAGCACCTTCTCCTGGCGCTGATCGACGACCAGGACGCGATCGCCGTGCTGCGCGCCTGCGGGGTCGACCTCGACCGGCTGCGGCGCGACATCACGCATTATCTCGACCACGATCTCGCGGGCCTGGTGACGCGCGGCGGCGGCGAGGCAAAGCCCACCGCCGGGTTCCAGCGCGTGCTGCAGCGCGCGGCGATCCACGTCCAGTCTTCGGGCCGCGAGGAAGTGACCGGCGCCAACGTGCTGGTCGCGATGTTCTCCGAGCGCGAGAGCCACGCCGTCTACTTCCTGCAGGAGCAGGACATGTCGCGGCTGGACGCGGTCAACTACATCTCGCACGGCGTGGCGAAGGTGCCCGGCCGGAGCGAGACGCGCCGCGTGCGCGGCTCGGACGAGGAGACGTCCGAGACGACGCGCAGCACGAGCAATTCCGAGCGGAGCAGCAAGAAGAACCAGGAGGCGCTCGCCGCCTACTGCGTCAACCTGAACAAGAAGGCCGCAAGCGGCCGCATCGATCCGCTGATCGGCCGCGAGCCCGAGGTCGAGCGCACGATTCAGATCCTCTGCCGGCGCTACAAGAACAACCCGCTCTACGTGGGCGATCCGGGCGTCGGCAAGACGGCCATCGCCGAGGGCCTGGCGCGCAAGATCGTCAAGGGCGAGGTGCCCGAGGTCCTGCAGAACGCGGTCATCTACGCGCTCGACATGGGCTCGCTGCTCGCCGGCACGCGCTACCGCGGCGATTTCGAGGAGCGCCTGAAGGCGGTCCTCGCCGAGCTCGAAGCGCACGAGGGTGCGATCCTGTTCATCGACGAGATCCACACCGTGATCGGCGCCGGCGCCACGTCGGGTGGGTCGATGGATGCGTCAAACCTGCTGAAGCCGGCGCTGGCGAGCGGCAATCTGCGCTGCATCGGCTCGACGACCTACAAGGAGTACCGGAACTACTTCGAGAAGGACCGGGCGCTCGTCCGCCGTTTCCAGAAGATCGACGTCAACGAGCCGAACATCGAGGACACGATCAAGATCATCAAAGGCATCAAGCCGTACTACGAGGAGCATCACAAGGTCCGCTACACGGGCGACGCGATCAAGGCCGCGGTCGATCTGGCCGCGCGCTACATCAACGACCGCAAGCTGCCCGACAAGGCGATCGACGTGATCGACGAGGTGGGGGCGGCGCAGATGCTGCTGCCGCCGTCGCGCCGCAAGCGCACGATCACCGTGAAAGAGGTCGAGGCGGTGGTGGCCAAAATGGCGCGCATCCCGCCCAAGACCGTCTCCGCCGACGACAAGGAGACCTTGCGCAACCTCGATGCCGACCTCAAGAAGGTCGTCTACGGCCAGGACAAGGCGATCGAGGCGCTGGTCAGCGCCATCAAGCTCTCGCGCGCCGGCATGCGCGAGCCGGAAAAGCCGATCGGCTGCTACCTGTTCTCGGGGCCGACCGGCGTCGGCAAGACCGAAGTCGCGCGCCAGCTGGCGCTCACCCTCGGCATCGAGCTGACCCGCTTCGACATGTCGGAATACATGGAGCGCCACACGGTGTCGCGGCTGATCGGCGCCCCGCCCGGCTATGTCGGCTTCGACCAGGGCGGGCTCCTGACCGATGCGGTCGACCAGCATCCGCACTGCGTGCTGCTGCTCGATGAGATCGAGAAGGCGCATCCCGACCTGTTCAACATCCTCCTGCAGGTGATGGACCACGGGAAGCTCACCGATCACAACGGCAAGAGCGTCGATTTCCGCAACGTCATCCTGATCATGACGACGAACGCGGGTGCCGCCGAGATGGCGAAGCCGGCGATCGGCTTCGGCCAGGAGGCGCGCCACGGCGAGGACACCGACGCGATCAACAAGATGTTCACTCCGGAATTCCGCAACCGGCTCGACGCCACGATCGGCTTCGCGCGCCTGTCGCCGGAGGTCATCAGCCGCGTGGTCGACAAGTTCGTGGGCCAGCTCGAGACGCAGCTCGCCGAGCGCAACGTGAAGCTGATCGTCAGCGACGAGGCGCGAACCTGGCTGGGCGAGAAGGGCTACGACGAGCTGTTCGGTGCCCGGCCGCTGGGCCGCGTGATCCAGGAGAACATCAAGAAGCCGCTGGCGGACGAGCTGTTGTTCGGGCGCCTGGCCAAGGGTGGGACCGTGCGGGTGAAGGTCGAGGGCGGCAAGCTCGCCTTCGAATACCCGCCGCCGCCGCCCGCCGAGACGCCAGAGCCCAAAGTCCCGGCAATGGTGGAGTAGCCGGCGCAGGCTTGATCGGATCAAAGGGCAGGCTTCGGCCTGCCCTTTTTCGTGGAAGGGGGGCGTTCCATGTCGAGCGATGTCATGCAGCGCCAGAACTTCGCCATCGGGGAGACGATCTTCCCGGAAGGCGGGTTCGGCGACGTGGCCTATGTCGTGCAGATCGGGCAGGTGGAGATCGCCAAAACCACGGCCAAGGGCGAGCGCAAGGTGCTGGGCTATATCGGCAATGGCGGGATGTTCGGCGAAATGGCGCTGATCGACGGCCGGCCGCGCATGGCCAGCGCCACCGCGGTCAAGCCCACCACCTGCCTGATCATCCGCCGCGACGTCTTCGAGCGGAAGCTCGAGGCGGCCGATCCGTTCGTGAAGGGGCTGCTGCGCATCCTGGTGCGCAACCTGCGATCGGTCGCCGACGAGATCGCGCCCAACCCTATCACCCCTCCTGCCGCTTGAACGGCGAGTGCTCGGCGAGGTCCGAGATCTCGCACTCGACCATCTCCGTCTCGCGCTCCAGGAACGACGCCACCGCCTTGCGGAACCCGGCGTCCGCGATCCAGTGCGCGCTGTAGGTGGGCACCGGGAGATAGCCGCGCTGGATCTTGTGCTCGCCCTGCGCCCCTGCCTCGACCGTTGTCAGGCCGCGCGCGATCGCAAACTCGATCGCCTGGTAGTAGCAGGCCTCGAAGTGGAGGAACGGAAAGTCGCCGTGGCTGCCCCAGTTGCGGCCGTACAGCGTGTCACGGCCGATCAGGTTGAGCGCCCCCGCCACGTACTCGGTACCCCGCCGCGGCAGGATCAGCAGCACCCGGTCCGCCATCGCGGCGCCCAGCCGGTGGAAGAAATCACGGGTCAGATAGGGGCTGCCCCATTTGCGGTCGCTGGTGGCGATGTAGAACTCGAAGAAGGCATCCCAGTGCCGTGGCTCGATGTCCGGTCCGGTCAGCGCGTCGATCTCGAGTCCCTGGGCTGCCACCTCGCGCCGTTCCTTGCGGATGGCCTTGCGCCGCGAATGGCTGAGGGCTGCGAGGAAATCGTCGAAATTGCGGTAGCCGCCGTTCCGCCAGTGGAATTGCCGGCCGTGGCGGATCAGCCAGCCGGCAGCCTCGAACAGCGCGGTTTCGTGCGCGCTGCAGAATGTCACGTGCAGGGATGAGACGCCGAGGCGTTCGGCGATCGCTGCCAGCGCTTCCACCAGGGCCGCGCGCACGCCCGCGGCATCCGCGCCCGGTCGCACGAGGAGCCGCGGGCCGGGGACGGGCGTGAAGGGGACCGACACCTGGAGCTTCGGATAGTAGCGGCCGCCGGCCCGGCGATACGCATCCGCCCATCCGTGGTCGAACACATATTCGCCGTAGGAGTGGCTTTTGAGATACATCGGCACGACGCCGACGATGCGGCTCTCGGCGTCTTCGGCAACGACGTGCCGTGGCGCCCAGCCGGTCTGCGCCACGGCCGAGCGGCTGGCCTCCAGCGCCTCGAGAAACGCGTGCGACACGAACGGGTTGTCGCTGCCGGCGCACGCGTCCCAGTCGGCAGCCGCAACGTCGCTGATCCGCTCGACGATCCTGACCGTGATTGCATCGCCGCCGTCGGGCACCGCAAGGCTCCTGTGGTCCGGCGAATAATGTAGGCGAGCCGCGGCAGGTGCGCGAGGGTGACGTTCGCCGGCGGCTCAGGCGTTTCCGGCGGCCGGCGTCGAGGCAAGGCCGCTGCGGCGCAGCTTGTCGTGCAGCTCGGCGAGCCGCTTGGTCTGCGTCTGCTTGTCGTCCGCACCGGCCAACAGCGACGCGGCGAAGCTTTCGTCCTGCATGTACTTGCGGATCTGCGCGTGCGCCGCGCGCAGATTGGCGCCCTGGATGAAGGCGCCCTCGGCGCATAGATCGAGAAGCAAAAGAGCCCGCGCGGCCGGCGTCGCCGCCTCACTCTCGATCTTCGCGAACAGCTTGGTGTCGCGGATCAGGTCCGCCTGGAGCGTCACCAGCGGCTCGGCGAACTTGGTGAGTGCCGCGCCGGAGAGGCCCGACGTCACCAGTGCGTCGTGGAGCCTGGTGAGCCGCTGCAGCTTCTGGCCGACCGCCCCCGGCTCCTTGGCGAGCGTCAGCAGCAGCCGCTCGTTCTCGTAGAGAAAATCGACGTACTGGCGGATCTGCAGCCGGCCCGGAGCCGTCGCCAGCCGGCGATGGATCTCGAGCGCCTTGATCAGCCGGTCGTCGAGGCGCGGCAGCGGCCGCAGGGCCGCGTTCATCGTCTCGACCGTCAGCACGCGCGGCAGCCGCTCGAACAGCATGTCGACGGTGTTCTCGCCGCCGACCGCATCGCCGGCGCTGGTCAGGATATCCAGAAGCTTGAGATGGGCGTTGAGGTCGGCCGGCGGCATGCCGGAAGCGAGCGGCGCCTTGTTCTCGAGGCTGCGGCGAAGCTGGCGCAGCAGGGCGGCGCGCGTCTCGGGGACGGGATGGCGGCCCAAGAAATCGCGCAGCCGCTGTCCCGGCTCCGGCAACTCGAGGGTGCCCGGCTTGGGTGCTACGAGCATGTCGACCAGCGTCTCGAGGAACTTGATCAGCGTCTCCGACGGCCCGAACAGCTCGCGCAACGCCGTCTTGCTCTCGACGATCTCGGACAGGACCTCGTCGACGAGCGGCAGCACGATGCCCCGGTCGGTCGCCGCGTCGGCGAGATTGCGCAGCCGCTCGATCTTCTCGGACCACGTTTTCGCATCCGAAAGATGCGCGGCGAGCGCCGCATTGACGAAGAAATCGCGGGCCTCGGTGAGCTCAGCCTTGCGGGCCGTGACGACGAACGCCGCGAACCCGGGCGGATCGATCGGCGCCGGCGGCTTGGTCTTGAGCCGCTCGCCGCCTTCGCGCACGGCGGTGTCGACAATGTTGTAAAGCTCGCGCACGCGCTGGGCGACATTCTGGTGGGCTGCCTGCGCCTGGGCGACCGCAGCCTTCTGGACGGCCGCCTGGTAGTCGGTCCCGCGATTCAGATATTGGTGCTGCTTTTCCGGCAGGTGCAGGAGCTCGGTCGGCGTGAGCATCGCACTGTCGAGGAAATCGCGGCACAGCCGGCCGATCACCCGCTTGGCGTTGGCGGCGTAGAGATCGTTGGGCGCGCGGCAGATCGTCGGCGTTGGCGGCGGCGCGGTCGTTTCCGAATCAGGGCTTTGCGTCATGACCGCGGAGCCAAATGTCACATCGAAAGAGCGATTCTAGCCGTCGGTGGTGACTCTATTGTGGATGCGACCACAACCGGCGCGCAACATCTCAAAAGTAGCGAAAATTTTCCGGAAAAAGCCGGAAAACCGCACAAAGTCTCGCGCCGAACGCTGTGCCGCGCTGTGACATTAGTCACAACTTCGTCAGGCGGCTCACCCGACCTCGAACACCGCCTCGACCTCCGCCGCCACCCCGCGCGGCAAGGCGGAAACGCCCACCGCGGCCCGCGCGTGCTTGCCGGCGTCGCCGAAGACCTGCACGAACAGATCGGACGCGCCGTTGATCACCTGGGGCTGATCGCCGAACTCCGGCGTGCAATTGACGAAACCGCCGACGCGCACGCAGCGCTTCACCTTGTCGAGATCGCCGCCGAGGGCCGCACGGACCTGAGCGATCACGTTGAGCGCGCAGAGGCGCGCCGCCTTCTGTCCGTCCTCGATCTTGAATTCGCGGCCGACCTTGCCGATGAACTGCGGCTTGCCGCCTTCCATCGGAACCTGTCCAGAGACGAACAGCAGGTCGCCCGAGCGGACCGAGGGCACGTAATTGGCCACCGGCATCGGGGCCTCGGGCAGCGTGATCCCCAACTCCTTGAGGCGAGCGTCGATCTTTCCAGCCATCGCAGTCTCCTTTAATTTGAGGAGAATAGCCGGCGGGACGCGGTCGTTCCAGTCCCGCGGCCGTGGCAGGCTGTCGTTCGACCGGGAGTGTCCCTTTGTCTCGTACGCTTGCTTTCATCGCCTGCCTGATCCTCGGTGCCTCGCCGGCACTGGCGGCACCCGACCTTCTCGACCTGAAGGTCGCCTACAGCGCCGATACCGTGATCGGCAGCGGCGATCATCCGCGCACCGGCCATCTCTGGCGCACGCCCACCGCGTTGCGCCACGACATGACCGACAACGGCCAGGCCGAGACCATCATCGTGCGGCTCGACAGCAAGACCGCGTGGATGCTTGTGCCCTCGTTGAAGCTCGCCCTGGGCACGGACCTGGACGGGCTGGCACAGCTTCCGGGTGCCGCGGCGGTCCTCGACGCCGCCGATAAGCTCAATCCCGTGGCGGCCGGTACGGCCATGATGGATGGCTTCCGGGCAACGAAATACCGCGTCCACATGGACGATCCGACCGCCGGGCAGTTCGCCGGCTATGTCTGGTCCACGGCGCAAGGGATCATCCTCAAGATCGAGGGGGCGGGCGAGCAGAACGGGCGTCACGGCGACATCCACCTGCAGTTCCGCAACATCAAAGTCGGCCCGCAGGATACGGGGCTGTTCGAGCCTCCGGCCGCGTACCGGCAGGTGACGGTCCCGCCAGCGGCCGTTCAGGCGATGATCAAAGGCCTGGAGCAGATGCAGCGGCTGAAGTCACAGCTGCCGGCCAAGTAGGGGGCGGGCGCGACTGGCGCGCGGCTCAACCATGGTCGATGAATTCGGTGAGCGTCTTCTCGTCCGGGAGCGCGTAGCCTGACGCCGGGCGGCGGCTGGGTGCGAGCCCGGTCAGACTGCGGAGCTTCACTGCCATCTCTGCCGCCTTGACCACCACCGCGATGCCGTTGACGACGGGTGCTCCGTCGACTTGCGCTCCGGCCTCGGCGGCGAAGAGCATCATCGGGATTCCGCCCGTCGGCACGATGACGTCCGCCCCGGCGTCCAACAGGACCCGCGCCTCGCGCAAGAAGATGGCATGGAGGCGTTTGCGGGCGTCCTGATCGACGAAGGCTTCCATGTAGTCGGTGATGCGCGCGTCGATCGTGCGGACACCCACGACGCGCTGCTGAAGCCCGTAGCGCAGCACCTGATCCTGGTGCCATGGCACGAACGCGGGGTTGATGGCGACGAGTCCGAGCCTGCGCCCCAAGGTGCAGGCATGCAGGAGGCTGGTCTCCCCCAGCCCCAGGACGGGAATGTCGACCGACGCGCGCGCTTCGGCGAGGCCCGCATCCTGGAAATGGTTCATGAAGTAAACGTCATAGCCCTGCCGCTGCGCCTCGACGGCGCCGCGGATCGCCGCGCGCGCAAAGCGGAACTCCGAGAGCGCATGCGTGGTCGTCACCGACGGCGTGATGGTCTTGAAGTCGAGCGAGAAGTCCGCATCCAGCATCGACTGCAGATACGGCAGCAGATGGCGCAGATAGTTGGCGTGCCCGATCTGATCGGTCCCGCCCTGGGCCCAGATGCGATGTTTGCGGCGCGCGTCGGTCATCGAGCCATGCTCGGGCCTGGCTCCGGCGCTGTCAAATCGTTTCCCCGGGCAGCACGTATCCTCGTGCACTGGTATAATGGGACATGCCCTCCCTCCGCCTCTGCCCGGTCCTCGCTCTCATTTTCGTGATGTGGGCGGGGGTGCCGCCTGCCGCCGCCGATGACGTCGATCTGGCGCTGGTGCTGGCGGTCGACGTCTCGCGCAGCATCGACGAGGCGGAGTACGACCTGCAGCGCAAGGGCTATGCCGCGGCCCTCTCCGATCCGCGCGTGGTGAGGGCAATCACTTCGGGCGAACGCGGCCAGATCGCGCTGAGCTATTTCGAGTGGTCCGGCGAGCTCTCGCAGCAGCTCATCGTCGACTGGGCGGTGATCCACGACGTGGCGTCGGCACAGCAGTTCGCCGCCCAGATCCTGGCGGCTTCGCGGCCGTTTGCGAACCGCACATCGATCGGCGTGGCGATCGAATATGCGATCGGCCTCCTCGGGCGCAGTCCGCACCGCGCGACGCGCCACGTGATCGACGTCTCGGGCGACGGCACGAACACGAACGGCGTTGAGCCTTCGGCGATGCGCGATGCGGCGGTCGAGCAGGGGGTCACCATCAACGGCCTTGTGATCAACAACCCGAACGAGATGCCGTGGATCCCGTGGCACACGCATCCACCCGGCGGGCTCGACAACTATTATCGCGAGAACGTGGCCGGCGGCCCCGGCGCATTCGTCCTTAAGGTGGAAGGATTCGACTCGTTCGCGACGGCGATCATCGACAAGCTGGTGCGCGAGATCGCGGACAGCGGCCAATCTCAGAATTCCGGGGCGCAACTCGCAAACGCACCGCACCCGGCCGGATACAAAGTATCCGATCGGTAACGTCTTTACAGGTGCTGCGCATCGCCGTATGTCCCGGCCTCGGGACGACACTCCGCAAAACCGTCCGGCCAAATCCAACATCAAGGGAGTTCCGCACATGAAGCTGTTCTTTTCGCCCGGTGCCTGCTCGCTGTCGCCGCATATCGTGCTTCGCGAAGCCGGGCTGAAGTTCGATCTCGAACAGGTCGATCTCGCGGCCAAGAAGCTCAAGGCGAGTGGAGGCAACTATCGCGAGATCAATCCGAAGGGCATGGTCCCGGTCCTGCAGCTCGACAGCGGCGACGTGCTGACCGAGGGGCCCGCGATCGTGCAGTACATCGCGGACCAGAAGCCGGAGTCCGGTCTGGCACCCAAGCCCGGCAGCCTGGAGCGCTATCGTGTGATGGAGTGGCTTAACTTCATCACCTCCGAGCTGCACAAGAACTTCACCCCGTTGTTCAAGCCGAACACGCCGGATGAGTACAAGCAGATCGCGCGCAACAATTTGAACGAACGGTTTGCCTTCGTGGACAGCAAGCTGGCCGGCAAGCAGTACCTGATGGGCGACAAGTTCACGGTGCCGGATGCGTATCTGTTCACCGTGTCGAATTGGGCCGCCATCCAGAAGATCGACATCGCACAGTGGCCGAACCTCAAGGCCTTCGCCGACCGCGTGCGCGCCCGGCCGAAGGTGCAGGAGGCCCTCAAGGCGGAAGGCCTGATCAAGTAGCCGGCGTTCGTCCCGGCGCGGGTCCCGATCGATCCGATCGGGCCGCGCCGGGAGATCACGCGACCGACAGCCGGTGCGGCTTCCCGCCCGGGTAGGGGAACCGCAAGGTCGCCTCGGTCCCGACGCCGGGTTTGCTGCGGATCGACAGCCCGCCGCCGTGCAGCTCACAGTAGGACTTGACGAGAGGCAGGCCGAGGCCGGCACCCTCGTTCGTCCGGCTCATGACGTTGTCGAGCTGGCGGAACGGCTGCAGCGCGGTTGGAATATCTTTCTCCTCCATTCCCGCACCCTGGTCGACCACCTGGATGCGCAGCCAGGCGTCGTCGCGCGTGGCCCGCACCGCGATTGACGTGCCCGGCTGCGAGAACTT
>Ga0335069_10004205_pt1 | contig 21485 bp, 18 predicted proteins | sample Lox_Sample_11_FD_206714 | JGI IMG/M metagenome (GOLD analysis project Ga0335069, IMG submission 206714) | Soil microbial communities from Loxahatchee National Wildlife Refuge, Florida, United States - Lox_Sample_1.1 | ecosystem: Environmental > Terrestrial > Soil > Wetlands | place: USA...
CGCCGGGGACACCCTCCGCATGGGGGACAGGACCTATCGGATCGCGGGCATCTACTCGACCGGGCAGGCTCTCGGCGATACCGGCGCCATGCTCCCGCTGGCCTGGTTCCAGACCTACCAGCGCCAGCCCTCGCAGTACACGCTGCTATTCGTGGTGATCACGCCCGGCGCGTCGGTCGCCGCGGTGCAGGCCCGGATCGACCGTGATTTTCCGCAGCTTGTCGCCATCCGGACGCTGCAGCAGTTCGGCCGGGCCGACCGCAGCCTGTCGCTGATCCTGGCCGCCGACCGGGGCGCCACCGTCCTGGCCCTGGTCATCGGGGCGATCGTCGTGATGAGCGCGATGACCATGAGCTTCATCGAACGGACCCGGGAGTTCGGGGTGCTCAGCGCGATCGGCTGGACCCGCAGACGGGTAGCCGCCATGATCATGTCCGAGGCACTGCTGATCGGCCTGATCGGAACGGCGGCCGGGTTGGCGCTGTCGGTACTGGCCATCCTGGCCGTGCAGCAACTGCCGGCCCTGGCCGGAATCCTGCATCCGGTGTACACGGCAGACATATTCGGCCGCGCGTTGTACACCGCCGCCGCCATGGTGCTGCTCGGCGGGCTCGTCCCGGCGATGCGCGCCGCTCTCGCGCGACCGCTAGAGGCGCTGCGCCATGAGTAACATCCGCACCCAGCCACCGCGCCCGGCCGGGCAGGAACAGCCACCCGGCGAACAAGGCCGGCCGCCAGCCGTCGAGATGAACGACGTCACCAAGTACTACGACGGCGGGCTGATCAAGGCGCTGAACGGGCTGAGCCTGCGAGTCGAGCGCGGCGAGTCGATCGCCGTCACCGGCCCGTCCGGCTGCGGCAAGTCCACCATGCTCCACCTAATCGCTGCTCTCGATCGCCCCACCTCCGGGATCATCCGGGTCGGTGGCGCGGACCTGGCTCAGGAGGAAGACCTGCCCGGCTACCGCCGCCGGCACATCGGCCTGGTCTTCCAGCTGCACAACCTGCTGCCCCAGCTCAGCGCGGTCCAGAACGTGGAGGTGGCCATGTTCAGCACCGGCCTGAGCCTCCGCCAACGGCGCGACCGCGCCCGGATGCTGCTGGCCGACGTGGACCTGGCCGACCTGGAGGCGAGGCCGCCGACCAAACTGTCCGGAGGCGAGCGGCAGCGGGTGGCAATCGCCCGCGCCCTGGCCAACGAGCCCGAATTGCTGCTGGCCGACGAGCCGACGGGGAGCCTCGACGAGCGGTCGGTCGACCTGGTCCTTGACCTATTCGCCCGGCTGCGAGCGGAACGGCCCGGCATGACCATGATCATCGTCACCCACGACGTCCGGGTGGCAGGCACCGCCGACCGGATCATCTGGCTGCGCGACGGCCGGGTCGACTATGCCCACCGTGCCGCCGGGTCCGCGTGAACTAGCTCAACGGCTCAGCCCGGAGGCGAAATCTCCTGACCTGGTAGGTGCGGCGCTGTCAATCGCTGGCCTGGGCCTGCTGATCTGGTCGCTGATCGAGGCTCCGGCCCGGGGCTGGACATCGGCGCGGGTGCTCGCCGCCGGGATCGGCGGGCTGGCCGTGCTGGCGGTGTTCGTCTGGTGGGAGCGGCGATCCGCGGACCCAAGCTGAATATGGACCTGTTCAAGAAGCGGGAGCTGTCCGGTGCCGTCACGTCGCAAGCGCTGGCCGTGTTCGGCTTCTACGGGGCGCTTTTCCTGCTGACCCAGTTCTTCCAGTTCAGCGTGGGCTATTCAGCGCTGCGGGCGGGCGTGTGCATACTTCCCGCGGCGGGCGCGCTCGAGCTGGTCGCGCCATTGTCCGGCGGATCGCTGCATCGGTCTGGGCCTGGCTTGACGAGAGGCGAGTGCAGGACTGAAGCGTTCGGCCAGCTTCCAGATATGCGGCGACGGGGCCAGTACCATCACGCCGGAGGCATTCCCTGGCCAGCCACCGTGCGCGCTTGCGTTCGGCATGCGTTCGGGAACGGAGGTCGTCAGCGATGACCCTGAGCTCGGCTGCCGTCGCCCGTGCCTCTGCGCTGCGCCCGGCCAACTCCCAAGCCAATGTGATCGCCTGGCGGGCGCGCTCCGTTATCGCCTTGCACTCAGCCGGTGTCATGCGGTTCGCTTTCGCTGACGTCGGATGGGCTAGCAAGCTGAATCCGCGTGTTCGCGCTCCCCAACCGAAAGACAATGTCACGCACCTCACGCACCGTCTCGTCAAGCTGGCCGAGTGCGAGATCGACGCCGACCGCTGCCTGGGGACCAACACTCACGTGCACGTTCTCCAACGCGAGGCCCGCCAGGAACGACCGCGCTACCACGCTGTCCAGCACTTCAAGGCACTGAGCAACGTCGATACCGTCGCCAGGGCCGCTCTGGGGCCCGCACCGGCTGGCAGGCAGGCGCCGAGCCGGGTGGTCTTCAGGTGGCGACATTCGCGAGCTCACGGCCCCAGCGCTTCTGCCCTCTAGCCACAGCACCCGGCGAATCCGCTACGTGAGCGGGGTGACCCGTGCCCCTTTACCGGGTCACCCGTCCGAGCCCAAAAGGCGGGAGGAGGAGGCATAGCGCAACGCTATGTAAACAGCTTGTCGGGCGGACACCCTCAAACGGTCCGATCAGACGCCCCGCAAATAGGGTGCGGGGAGTCTGCGCCGCGCCGGAGGTCAGAGACAGCGGACGCAGCAGGGGCCTCTAGCTGGCCTTCGGGTCAGCCGGCAGCCTCGGCAGGTATCCCGCGCGGGTGGCGATGACGACGGCCTCGAGCTGGCTATGCGCCCCGAGCTTCATCAAGATGTTCTTGACGTGCCCGCGGGCGGTGTGACGGCTCACCACAAGCCGCCGGGCAATCGCCTGCGGATCTAGTCCTTCCCCCATCAGGGCGAGGACCTGCCTCTCGCGGACGGTTAGCTTAGCCTGGCCCGGCATGGGGTTGCCCGGCGACGCGCTGACGCGATCCAGGCTCTCGATGAGCGCCGCCATTGTGTTCTGTTCAACCAAGATCTTCCCGTCTACGGGGGTCCGGATTGCGGCCAGGATGGCAGGGAAAGGGCTGTCCTTCGCCAGGAACCCTGAGGCACCGGCAGCTGCTGCCGCGGCAAGCCGGGCGGGCGTGGCGTCCGCGGTAAGGATCAGGACGCGGACTTGCGGGCAGGCCGCCTTGACCTGCCGCGTGGCTTCGATGCCGTCGGCGCCGGGCAGGCAGATGTCCATCAGCACGACGTCGGGGCTGCTGGCAGCCGTCAGCGCGACGGCTTCCTCGGCTGTTCCTACGGCACCTACGCAGCACATGTCGGGCTGGGCGCCGAACGCGACCTGCAGGGCGCCGGCGAGCGTCTGTTGATCCTCGACCACCAGCACCCGGATCACCGTGTGGCTCGGCTTTCCAGTAGTCCGGTCACAGGCTGATATACCGTCTCATAATCGCGGGCACTGTCTTCCATTCTTGTGCTCGCGCGGCTGCCCTTGCATTCGGCGCTTCCTTCCTGATCCTCAACAGTACCGCCTGTCCTTTTGAGGAGTACATTCGAACAGACTGAGTTGCGCGCAGACAGGCGGTAGCGGCGAGGGACGATGCGAGGGCAATGGGGCATGCTGGCACGCGGCAGCGCCGAGGGCTGTCCGTGACTGGCTCACGACATCGCGTCATGCCGTGATGGTGTATTCGTTCCGTCTTTATGTGGCCGGGCAGATCGAGAGGTCCCGGGCCGCGGAGGCGAATCTGCGCGCATTGTGCGACTTCCACCTGGCAGGCGGCTACGAGCTTGAGGTCATCGACGCCACCGAGCAGCCTGGCCTAGCCGAGGAACAGCGGATTCTGGCCACCCCCACCGTGGTCAGGCTCGCCCCGCTGCCGCAGCGGCGGGTGATCGGGGACCTGTCCGACCATCAGCGGGCGGCTTACGCCCTCGGCCTGCCCGAGCGACCAGGCCCGACCCGGCAAGGGGATGAGGAATGAACGGCAGCGGCAGGCTCGAGCGGCTCGCCACCGGCATCAACGGCTTCGACCAGGTCGCCCTCGGCGGGCTTACTAAAGGGCGGACGACGCTCGTCACCGGCAGCACGGGCAGTGGCAAGACCCTGTTTGCGGTCGAGTTCCTCGGCCGGGCCATCCTTCGCTCCGGCGAGCCGGGCGTGTTCGTCACCTTCGAGGAGACGCCAGCTGACCTGCGCCGCAACTGGGCCTCGCTGGGCTTTCCGATCCGGCAGTGGGAAAGCGAAGGAAAGTGGGCGTTCGTCGACGCCTCCGCCGACTTCGAGGAGGCGCCCGTCATCGGCGCCTACGACTTCGGCGCGCTGGCGGCGCGGATCGGGCACGCAGCGCATCAAATCGGCGCCGCCCGCGTTTCGGTCGATTCACTGGACGTGGTCTTCACCCGCTTCGCCGACCCCGGAGTCGTCCGCCACGAGCTGGCGCGGGTTACCGCTGCCCTGGAGACGGCCGGGGTCACCGCGGTCATTACCGCGGAGCGCGCGAACGAGTACGACCACGTATCCCGCTACGGCGTCGAGGAGTTCGTGCTCGACAACGTGATCATCTTGCGCAACGCACTGGTTCACGAACGCCGACGCCGGACGATCGAGATCGTCAAGATGCGCGGCGCGGCGCACCGCACCGGGGAATGGCTGTTCACCATCGACCCGCGCGACGGGCTCGTCGTCATCCCCCTCGCCTTCCTCGTCCCGCCCTTCGCGCCTGCCTCCCTGGTCCGCGTCTCCTCAGGCAACACCGAACTGGATCAGATGTGCGGCGGCGGGTTCTTCAAGGACGCGATCATCTTGCTGACCGGGCCCAGCGGTGCCGGGAAGACGCTCGCATCGCTGAAGTTCATCGCAGCCGGGCTCTACGGCGGCGAGCGCTGCCTCGCCTTCACCTTCGACGAAAGCCGCGAGCAGGTGCGGCGCAATTCCCTCGGCTGGGGGATTGATCTCGACTCACCGGAGGAATCTGGCCTGCTCCGCATCGTGTGCGACTATCCGGAGGTGGCGTCGCTGGAGGACCACTTCATCCGGATCAGGCGGGCCATCGAGGAGCACAAACCCGACCGGCTCGTCATCGACACCCTGTCCGCGCTGGAGCGCATCGTCTCGCCGCGGGCGCTGCTCGACTTTGTCATCGCGCTCGGAGCGCTTGTCCGCCAGCACGGCATAACCACCCTGCTCACATCCGCGCCCGCCGGACGGTTCACCCCGCAGCTCACGCCGTCCATCGCCGGGGAGATCGCCAGCCTCACCGACGCTACGATCACACTGCGTTATTTCGAGCACGTCGGCGAGATCTGGCGCGCCATCGCGGTCATGCAGACCCGCGGCTCCGCACATGATCCGAGCATCCGCCAGGTCGCGATCGATAGTGGCGGCATGCACATCGGCGAACCGATCACGCGCACCGCCGGGATCCTCTCCGGCACTGCCTCCCTTCCCGCGCCGGGCTGGCAAGCTGACCCGTCGGGAACAGAGAGCTCACTGCCTGATGGGTGACGCGCCGCGCAAAGAGGAAAGGGACAGCGAACAACCAGAATTCACCACTGTCGGCGCTGAGGGCGACATCAGCGGGCTGATCGTCGCCGCGTCGGCGGACGGGATCGTGGCTGTGGACGACCAAGGGAACATCCGGGTCTGCAATCAGGCGGCCGAAGAACTACTCGCCCGTCCGGCAGGTGAACTGATCGGCGCCCCGTTCGGCTTTCCCGTCGTGGCCGGCCGGGCGGCAGAGGTCGACCTTATGCTGCCCGGCGGCGGCGAGCGCGTGGTGGAGATGCGGGCCACCACCACCACGCTGGAGGGCCAGCGTCTCCACATCGCGGCGCTACGCGACGTCACGCACCGCAAGAAAGCCGAACGAGAACTTCAGGCAGCCCTGGAACATCAGAACGTCGTCGTGGCCATCGCCGCCCACGAGCTGCACAACCCGCTCGCCGCGATCAGCGTTCTCGCGCACCTGCTGCAGGACCAGCACGACGCGATGACGCCGGCACAGCGAGCCCACATCATCGATCAGATCGCCGAGCGCACTGCTCGTCTTCAGCTGCTCGTGCGCAAGCTTCTCACCGCATCCAGCATCGACGCGGCCGGCACCCGGCCAGTCCCCGGCCCGGTGCCGGTGCTCGAAATCATCGTCGAGCAACTCGCCGATATCAACGTCAAGCCGGGAGAAATCCAGGTGTCATGCCCCTCTGGCCTGACTCTCATCGCCGACCGGGCCGAAATCTCCATGATGCTCGCCAACTACCTCGACAATGCCCTGACCTACGCCGGCCCACCCGTTGAGATACAGGCCGCCGAGCGGGCAGGCTGCGCCGAGATCCGGGTGACGGACCACGGACCCGGCGTGCCCGCCTCCTTTATCCCGCATCTGTTCGAGCGTTTCGCCCGGGCGCCTGAGACGGAGCACAAGGCGGAAGGAACGGGGCTAGGGCTGTGGATCGTCCGCGTCTTCGCCCACGCGAACAGCGGTGACGCCTGGTACGAGCCTAGCGGGACCGGGGGATCCAGCTTCTGCCTTCGCCTGCAGCTGGCGCAGGCACCCCGGGATGCCTCAGCCCGCTGACGGGCCATACGGGTCTTCAATGCGTTGGCGGCCAGGCGGTCGGTCATGGCCTGGCGATGCGGCGCCGGGAATCTGCGGGTTGGCGTGGGACCAAAGCCCATTGTGCTGTCGCTGGCCGGCCAGGGATGGTAGCAGCGGCAAGAGCAGTGTACGGCAGACGGAGGTGTGCGGATGAGCATCGCGCGCCGGATCGCGGAACTGTACAACGTCAAGTTGAATGCGGCGCTAGACCGCGCTGCGGATCCGCGTGAGCTGGTGGACTATACCTACGTTCAGCTGCAGGAACTGCTGGCCGAGGTGCGCCTGGGCGCGGCTGAGATCGCGGCGGCCCGCAGCCGGGCGGAGTTGCGGGTGAGCGGCCTGCGGCGGGCTGCGGACCGGCTGGGTGAGCAGGCGGAACAGGCGGTGCGGGCAGGGCGGGAGGATCTGGCCCGGCAGGCGCTGGCTCGCCGTGCCGCGCTGCTGGCTCAGGTGTCCGGGCTGGGTGAGCAGCAGGACGCGCTGCGCGCCGAGGAGCAGAAGATGGCCGATGCCGGACGGCGGCTGCAGGAGAAGATCGACGCGTTCGGCATGCGCAAGGAAGCGATCAAGGCTGCCTACACCGCGGCGCGTACCCAGGCCAGCATCGCCGAGGCCTTCGCCGGGATCTCCAGTGAGGTGGCGGACGCCGGCACGGCCGCCCGCCGTGCGGAGGCTGAGGAGGCTGACCTGCAGGCGCGGGCGGCCGCGCTGGATAACCTGCTGACGGCCGGTGCCCGGGGCGGCAGCGCGGCGGCGCTGAGCGACGAGCAGCTCCAGGCCCAGCTGGATCAGATCAGCGTGCGCGCGGAGGTGGATCAGGAGCTGGCCCGGCTCTCCGAGCGGCTCGCCTCCGGCGCCCGGCAGGGGCACCGGTCCGTTCCGCATACCGCTGACCTGCGCGTGGAGGCATGGGCGCCGACACGGGAGGAGTGCCTGGCCGAGGCAGTGCGAGGACTGGTGGACAGTTTCGCGGTCCGCGCCGCCGCCCGGCCCCGGCGTACGGCCGAGCGGCGCTTCATCGCGGGCTCAGATGCGGACCTGCTGGTGGCGGTCATTGACGAAGTGATCTACCGGCTAGACGCCGATGCCGAGATCCCGGTCACCGTCGAGGTCCGGTCGGCCCCGGACGGCGGGGTCGTGCTGTCCATGCAGCTGGCCGGCGCGGACGAGGCGGAGATCACCGGGGTAGTGCCGAAGGCGGCGTCACTGCACGACCTGCGCTGCGCGCCCGGCCCGGCGGGCGGCTGGTCATCCGGGATCACCATCGACGTCTAGCACGGGGACCAGGCCTGCCCCGCGGGGCCCGCCCGTACTGTTCATCTCGCCTTTCGCCGGAGCGATCGCCGCCTAGAGACCAACAACCCAAAAGAAGGCCTGTGGTTACCGTGGCGATGCCGCCGACCGCCAGCCGCCCGCACCCTGCCGACCTGCTGCTGTGCGGTCATCGTTTCAGGGTCATCCAGGCCAGCCTGCAGGCAGCTGGCGCCAACGTGTACGACAAGGCTGGCCTGCTGATCATGGCCGGAACCAGGACGGCGGGTACGTCACGGCCGAGGGCGCGCAGGCACGTGTCGCTCCGGGCATGGCCCGCATACCCGGTTACATCAGGACCAGCGGCCGGTTGTGCGCTCAGCTTCCCGGGCGGTGCCTGCCGTTTCGCTGACTTCGCCGGGCAACTGCTGGTGTCCGTCGGAGCCGCCGGGACGGCGGGATTCCAGGTCCCGGTGAATCCAGGCAATTTCCTCTGCTATCACCGCGAGGGCCCCCGCGGCGGCAACAATCGCCCTGCGCAGCTCGTTCGCGCGTTCGACCTTGTGCTGCACGGTCTCCGCGCCCTGGGCACACCCGCTGGTCTTTGCCCATTCCCCGTGTTCGAGCTCGGCCACGAGGCGATCGGCGTGATCTGCGCTGGCCGACAGCAGATCCGTCGAATGCTGCAGGGTACGGGACAGGTGTCCTTGGTGGCCTTGCCTGGGCGTGCGGAGTTCTCGTGCGTCCTGCCGCATCTCGCGCTGGCGGGCGCCGCGTCCGGACTCGTCCCGAGTCGGTTCCTGCGTTGACGCGCGCCCGCCGCGGGCCTGCCGGACAGCGTCCAGGTGATCTTTGACCTGGCCCAGCATCGGGCTCAGGTAGCGTGTCTCGGTACTGCGCCACCCGCACGAGCAGGCGGCAAAATAGTCCTCATCGCCGGTCAGGCGACGCCAGCCATCCCAGCGATGCCCCGCCACCTGGCTCTGCAGCAAGGCGAGCTCGTCTTGTGTCGGTTCGTACGGTTCCGTCAGCGGGTCAGGCCAGTCCTCGCACCGGTGCCCGTAAGCAAGCTCCCATTGGCGCCTGGTCCTGGCGGCCTGCCCCTGTAGGTCCCTGGCCTTGTCGTTGTTCACGGGACTCATCCCCTAGCCAGCGCGGTCGGAAGCTGCGGCCCTCAGGACAGTGGGTCTTCCGATCGGCCGTGTTTACTTACGTCGCTGTACGCAGCTTGCGACGCTACGCGGGGTGCGCAGCGGCGGTAAGGGTCTTTGGTCACATCCGCTGGAGGCGATCGCGACTCGGCCCGATCGCGGCGGCTGACCGGTATTAGCGGCCGGGTTCTGGTGGCCGCTAACGCCTTGCCGTGGCTGGAGTAGATATCTCGCTCTGGATCCTTGCTCACCAGCGCCATGGTCTTGATCGCAGGGCTGCGCCCGCCTGAGCGTGCCAATCCCGCATCGCACCCCCGGCCGGGCGGCGCTCGACCGGTTGGCCTGGCCTCGCCGGATCCGCGGAAACCGGGTCTCAGTCGTGGTGCGGCGGCCGGACGATGACGACCGGGCACGGGGCGTGCTGGGCCACCTGGCCGGCGACCGACCCCATCGATAGCCGGGAGAAGCCGCCCGCGCCGCGTGAGCCCAGCACGATCATGTCAGCGCCCTCGCCCGCCTTGATGAGTTCCCCGGCCGGGATGCCGTTGATCCCGCTGATCGTGACCGACTCCGGCCGGGAGCTGCCCAGAGCGGCCAGCACCTTCTCGGTTTCCGCCTTGGCCGCTGACTCGGCCTCCGCGGTCAGGTCCAGGTCGCCGGGGTAGCTGGAGACAAAGCCGAGGTTGTCCCGGACGGCCTGGTGCACGGTGAGCACGGTGACCGGTACGTGACGGAGCGCCGCCTCCTTAAAGGCCCATTCCAGGGCCCGCTGAGAATGACCGGAACCGTCAATTCCCACGATTATTCCAGACATTGCGATCCTCCTTCTGCCGATGACCGCTCCGGCCGCCAGTGGCGTTCACAGGCGATCCGCGGCGGCTGGCCACCGGTAACTGCTATCTCGGCGAGCCGGCTGACCGGCCCATGTCGCCGCCAGCAGCAGCGAGCCCGGCCGCTGTCTCGCCACGATTCACGCTAGCGGCACAGGTCGCTCACGGGCAGAGGCGAAGGACCCAATGGCGCCGGTCGCAGGTCCCCGCAATCCCTCCGGGGACAAGCCCGGACCTGTCGGCCCTGGGCCTGATGACAAAAGACCCTGCCCGGCCCCGACGCAGGCCGGCATGCTGCATGCATGAATGTATCAGCGGACCCATCGTCAGCCGCCAACGGCACCACGAAGCTTACCGAGCGTGTTCGCCGACTTGAGGACCAGCTGACGGCACTCACCGAGGCAGTCGAGGTGCTCACACGGGGCCTTGAGAGCAGCCCCATGGCCGAGCCTCCGAACCATCACATCGAGGAGGCAGCCCGGCGAGCGCATGAGCTGCTGCTTCTCGCGAAAGCGACGCCTCCGGACACTGGACCTGGCGTGATCGATAGGAGCGTCTGATCAGCCCCGGGCAGCGCTGGCGCTGCTGTCGGCCGGGGGCCCCGCCTTGGCCTTCCCAGGCCATGGTCCCGGGGCGCCGGTGACCTCCGACCCTGGTCATCTCCGGGCACTGGCCGCACGGTGGCGTGACGTCGCAGTCGACAACCCGACGGCAACAGCAACCAAGGAGGTGATTCTCATGATCGAGGTCACCGCTGCGGCGCTGGCCGCTCATCCGTTCCTGCGCGGCATGTCCGATGACCACCTGACCGTGCTCGCCGACGCTGCCTCGGACGTCTCCTTCCCGGCTAGGCACCGGCTCTTTGAGGATGACCACAGCGCTATCGGTTCTGGCTGATCCAGTCCGGCCACGTGATCCTGGACCTGCATGTTCCCGGGCGGGGCCGGGTGAACATCGAAACTATCGGGATGGGAGAGCTGCTCGGCTGGTCGTGGCTGTTCCCGCCGTACAAGTGGGCATTCGGCGCCGTGGCCGCCAGCCCTATCGAGGCCTTCGAATTCGACGCGCGCGCGGTACGGTCACGCTGCGCCGCCGACCCCGTGCTCGGGTACGAGGTCACGCGGCGGGTCGCGCGCGTCCTCTCCAAGCGGCTGCAATCCACAAGGGGGCAGGCTGATCACCGCCTCCATCCAGCCTGCGGGCATGCGCTGAGCCTCCCCGCGGCCAGAGCGGTACTGCCGCTGCACATCGAGGCCGAGCGCCGCGAGGAGGAAAAGCGGGAGGAGATGGGTTACCTGCGCCGGGAGGTGCGTTACGGGTCGTTCTCCCGGTCGCTGCCGCTGCCGGAGGGCGTGACCGAGGCCGACATCACCGCGTCCTGCAAGGACGGGGTCCTGGAGATCCGCATCCCGGAGCCGAAACACGAAGAGGCCAACAAGATCGCCATCAGCGAATCCTGACTGAGCGGCCGCGCTGGCCTGCGCTGTTCCGCAACGATGCGGCGAGGCGCCGGCCAGCGCGGCGGCAGGACGGATCAGTGCTCGTGCTCGTGCTCGTACTTGAACGAGAGCTGCAGCTTGGTCCGGAAGGTGATTCCTCCGCCCTCGTCCAGGTGGATGTCCTGCTTGAGAACCTCAGCCACCCGCAGGTCGTGGAGCGTGCCGCCCGCGGTCTTGATCGCCTGCGTCGCCGCGTCCTCCCATGACGTGGCGCTCGTCCCGATTACTTCGATTACCTTGTAGGTGCTCATGACATCCTCCTCGTGGCGCATCACGCCGTAAGGGCTGGCCAGCGTCCGGGCCCTCCCGTCACGCCATACGTTCGGCTCACCGGTACCGCCGGGATACGGCCGAAAGGCCCTGCTTGACGGGCCAAACCTCCACGATGAGCGGACTTCCAGGTCGCTACGGGATGGCGGGTAGTGCCGGGATCAGCTCGTCAGGCATCCCCCAGGCCGGGTTCGGCGCGGACGGCGGGATCACTGCCTTCACGGTCGGGTTCAGGTCGCGGTGGATGACCCGGGCGATGGCCTCGACGGTGGCGACCCCGTAGGACATGGTCGGGTTGTCCATCGACAGCACCACGATGCTGTACCAGCCCTTGGACCACGTGAAGCCGCCGATGCTGTTGATACGCCAGCCGTGGGTGGCGCGGGGCAGCCATCCGTTCTTCACGTGGACGATGACGCTTCGCGGCGCGCCCGCGGGGACGCCCCACCGCTGGGAAGAGATGACCTGCGCCATCAGGCCTAGCGCGTAGGCGCGTGAGTTGCTGGAAAGCACCGTGTTAGCGGCTAGCAGTAGCCGCAGCAGGAGCGTCTCGTCGTGCGCGGTGACCTGAGTCAGGCCCCAGTAGCCCCCAGGCCCGAGAACTGTCTGCTTCATCCCGGCGAGGTTGAGGAAATGCTGCAGGTACGAGTGTCCAAGCTTTGCCCACAGCACGGACGCGGCGTTGTTGTCGGATCTGGTGATCATGGCACGGAGCTGGGTCGCCTCGGTGCTGGTCAGGTACCTATGCTGATCCAGCGCCTTGCGCAGCACCGCGCCGAGGATGGTCACCTTCACGATGCTGGCCGAGTCGAAATGCGAGGATCCGCTCAGCGAGCAGGTAATCCCCGCGCCGGGATCGTCGACCCACAGCGCCACCGTGGAGGAGCGGCCGTGCCGCGCCGCCTGGATGTCACGGGCCAGCGCAGCAGCCACAGCCGGATCTGGCTTCGACGTGCATGCGACCGCGGCGGCGGCCAAGCTCGCGGCGGCTGGATTCACGCTGGCCGGACCGGCAACGGCAGGACTGGCCCCGGACGCGGCCGGAGCCAGTACCGGAGTGAGCAATCCCAGCAGCACGACCACTGCCATAACCAGTAGCAATCCGCGCCACGACTTCCCTCCGGAATCCGGAGTGCACATTTCCCGAACCTCCGAACCCAGTCCATGCCGGAGGCTTTCCCGTCACTAGGGCCAGCTGTCAGCACTTGCCGGGCCTATGGTCCGGTCTGTCGCGGTGCCGGCCCCATCGCCCAGGCCGACGACCGGGCGCCATCCGCCTTCGTCGGCGCCGTACCCCGCTCCGCGCCGACGTGCCCTCCCGGCCCGGCGCGGACATATCCGCAGGCCCAGCCTGGATGTGGTTGATGGCCTAGTCGGCGCCGGCCGATGCGGCAGTCTGGCTCGACACCACCTGCTTCGCCGAAGGCCTGCACCGGGCCGGGCAACGCCACAGCCGGCAGGCAAACCCCGTCGAGGGCCTGACCGCCTAGCGCCGCCGAAGGTCCCGCCGACACGGGGAAGACGGCTCTACCGCGCCTCGGTCCTGGCGCTGATGATGGCGCCTGACCATGATGCGGACGATGTGCCCGCATTGCGGGAGGAGATTGGGCGATGGACTGCGGAACCGGCCGGGTCCCTGACGTGATCGTGGGCATCAGCCGGTCACCGGCGAGTTGGTGGGCGCTGGCCTGGGCGGTCGGGGAGGCCCGCCGGCGCGGCGCGCGCCTGCTGCTGATTCACGTGTTCCGCGCGCCTGTCGCTCCGGCTGTGGCGGACTACCGGTACGGCGTCCTTAGCGCGCCCACGGACCCGTACGGCGACTGCGTTGACCGCGGTTACGCGCTGATCCGCGAGGCCATCGCCCAGGCTGTCGGCTGCGTGCCCGGCGACGTGCCGGTCGAGCGGCAAGTCCTCTCCGGGCGGCCCGCCGTGGAACTGGCCCGCCTAGCGCAGGGCGACGACGTGATCGTGCTCGGGTGCCGGCGCCGGGGGATGTTGCGCCGGCTGGCCCCCGGTTCGGTGGGGCGTGCCTGCGCGCGGCGCGCGCACTGCCCGGTCGTAGCCGTGCCCGAACCGTCGGTGACGGCGCTTGCGGCGGGTGCGGCGGTCGGCCCGGCACGCGCCCGCTGGCGCCGCTGGGTGCCGCAGCGGGGCGCGCAGACGGCTTCGTGACGATTCCGGCAAGTCGGCCGGCAAGTCGGCCGGCTGGTGACCATCGCCGGAGCGGGCAGGACTTCCGGCCCTGTGACGTCCCGCGGTCCCGGCCAAAACTACGAGGGACGACGCCGCCATGACGTCGGCTCTCCTTTCCCCAGAGGGCTCGGGAACTGAGCCTCCAGTCGTCAGGTGAGATTCCGGGTCTAGGGTGCCCTGCAGAAAGCAGAACGAAATGGACGCAAAGGAAAGGCGGCTGCGGAACTACTCGGAAACGTTCGGTTGGGTGGTTCGGACAGTTTATGAAATCGCCGAAGAAGCCGGGTGGTGCGAACCGGACGACCTCAACGTCTTCAACGCGAAGCAGCTAGTGGAGCTTCGTGCATGGCTACGTGCCGAAGGCTACGGCCCGGTGGCTGCGGTCCTAGATGACCGATGGAAGGACTTGCGAGAGCTTCAGGAAATGGCTCGGACCGAGACCGTACACGAGGTGGTGCTAGAGAACCGGCAGATGCGGCGCATCGTCAAAACACCCGAGACATGCCGGGATATCCCCGAATATGTCGCCGAAGTCGCATAGCCTCGTGCGCACCCTTCTCGCCGACATCCACGCGGCACCTTGCGGGCCGTTGGTCCCGCTGCTGACGGGGACCCTCGGCCCTAGAGGCCCGCTGTGCCAGGCCAGGACGGTGGCGTCACGAGCCTGCGGTGGAGACCACCTGCGGGCTCGGCCAGCATCGTGCCAGACCTTGCAGGCTGGCCATGCGGGATATGTGCCTACCGCGTCGGAGTGGTCCGCGTGACCAGGGTGCAGTTAAGGGACCAAAGCCTCTCGTTTGAGGCGCTATCCATGCGTCAAGCTTGGTACATGACCAACGCCGCCCGGTCGGCCGCCCTGGCCGGTGACGGGCCTACAGCGGCAGCAGCAGCCGCGGCGGCCAGTACACCGCCTGGCCATGGGCAGCCGTGGGGTAGCTCATGACTATGGCCAGCGCCCCGGCTTGGGAGGAAACGCTGCGTGACGGCCGGGTGGTGGCGCTTCGGCCGCTGCGCAGTGCTGACGCCGCAGAGGTCGAGGCACTGTGGCGCCGCCTGGACGCCCCCTCCCGCCGCCTGTTTACCAACCTGGCTCACCTGCCGCCCGACCGTCCCGGTGACGCGGCGGTCCCGCGGCCCGGTCACACGGCCGGGATCGTCGCCGTCCCGGCGGACCTGCCGGGACGGGTCGTCGGTGTGGCGCGTTTCGAGCGCACGGCCGCCGATACGGCCAGGGCCCTGGTCTTTGTCGACGCCTCCTGCCGGCGCGTCGGGCTGGGCACCGTGCTGCTGAGCCGGCTGGCCGAGGCGGCCCGGCACGCCGGGGTGTGGCGGCTGGCCGGTGACGTGCCCAGGAGCGATGTGGCGATGCTGGGCCTGCTGGAGGAGTTGGGCCTGGAGTATGAGGAGCAGGCGACGGCGGCGAGCGTGCACGCCAGCTTCGCCGTGCAGGAAATAGATGCCTACCTTGATGCGTTGCTGGCCGACCAGCGCGCCGCGGCGCGGGTATCGGTCGCCCCGTTCCTGTGCCCCCGGTCGATCGCCTTGGTGGGGGCCAGCGACAAGGCCGGCAGCATCGGCGCCCTGCTGCTGTCCAACCTGGTGGCCAGCGGGTTCGCCGGGCCGGTGTATCCGGTCAACCCTCGCCATCTCCTTATCCAGGGGATGACCGCCTACCCGGACCTGGCCTCGTGCCCGCAGCCGCCGGACCTGGTGGTGGTGGCCGTTCCGGCGCCGCTGGTGGCCGGGGTCGTCGACCAGGCAGGCCGGCTGGGAGTCCGGGCCGTGTGCGTGATCTCGGCCGGGTTCGCCGAGGTGGGAGGTGAGGGCCGGGTCCTCCAGGACGAACTGCGCCGCCGCGCCCGGGCCGCCGAGGTCCGGCTCATCGGGCCCAACTGCATGGGGCTGCTCAACGGCGGGCCCGATCCGCGGTTCAATGCCAGCTTCAGCACGGTCTTCCCGCGGCCAGGCAGCCTGGCGTTCGTGTCGCAGTCTGGCGGCCTCGGGCTGGCTGCGCTCTCCTTGTTCACCGGCCCGTCGCTGGGCGTCAGCGGCTTCGTGTCGGTCGGCAATACCGCTGACCTGACGCCCAACGACCTGCTGCTGTACTGGGATGAGGACCCCGGCACCAACGTCATCCTGGCCTACCTGGAGTCGGTGCCGGATCCTCGCCGGTTCGCCCGGATCGCCCGGCGCCTCTCCCGGCATAAGCCGATCGTGGTGGTGAAATCCGGACGTACCGGGGCCGGGCGCCGGGCCGCGTCCTCGCACACCGCGGCCATGGCGGCCCGGGACACGGCGGTCGAGGCCCTGGTCCACCAGGCCGGGGTGATCCGGGCCGGAACGCTGGAGGAGATGTTCGACGTCGCCGCCGTGATGTCAGCGCAGCCGGCGCCCGCGGGACGGCGGGTCGCGGTGCTCACCAACGTCGGAGGGCCGGGCATCCTGGTCGCCGATGCCTGCGAAGCAGCCGGGCTGCTGGTACCGGAACTGTCCCGCGACACCCAGACGGCGCTGCGCGCTGGCCTGTCGGCCCAGGCTGCTGTCGGGAACCCGGTGGACGTCGTCGCCGGGGCCAGCGCCGAGCAATACGGGTCGACGATGCGCGTGCTCGGCGCGGCCGAAGAGATCGACGCGATCATCGCCGTGTTCATCCCGCTCGGTGCCACCTCCGCTGAGGACTTCGCCCGAGAGATCGCCGCCGCCGCGGCCGCCCGGCCCGGCCAGCCGGTCATCGCGGTCTTCATGTCGGCCGGGCCTCCGCCCCCCGGCCTGGCCGAGGCCGGCATCCCGGTGTTCACCCGCCCTGAGCAGGCTGCCGCCGCGCTCGGTCACATCGCCAGGTGGGCGGAATGGTGCGCCCGGCCCGCGGGCCACGTCGTGACTCCTCCCGGCATCGACCCGGGCCGCGGGCGAGCAGTGATCGACGCGATGCTGGCCAGCCGGCCGGGCGGCGGGTGGGCCGACGCCAAGACGGCCGGAGAACTCCTCGCCGCCTACGGCATCTCGACGGCCCGCTCCCGGCTGGTCCGCACCCCGGCCCAGGCCGCCGCCGCCCAGGCCGAGTTCGGCGGGCCGGTCGTAGTCAAAATCGCTGCGGCCATCCACAAAAGCGACGTCGGCGGGGTCGCCCTCGGCATCGACAGCCCGCACGCCGCCGCTGAGGCGGTGACCGCCATCCGCGCCATCGTGGCCGAAGCCGGCCTCGCCGAGGACGCCGCGGAATTTCTCATCCAGGAGCAGATCCGCGACGGCGTGGAAATGATCGTCGGCGTCACTCATGACCCCGCCTTCGGCCCCCTCGTCCTGGTCGGCCTCGGTGGCACGTTCGTCGAGGTCCTCGGCGACGTCGCGGTGCGCATCACCCCCCTGACCGACACGGACGTCGATGAGATGCTCCGCTCGCTGCGCTCTTACCGGCTGCTCACCGGCTACCGTCAGTCCCCCCCGCTGGACGTGGCGGCCTTCGCCGAGCTCCTGCACCGGGTCAGCGCCATGGTCGAGGACATTCCCGAGATCACCGAGCTGGACCTGAACCCGGTATTCGTCCGCCAGCACGGTGCCGTCGTCGCCGATGTCCGCGTCCGCCTCAGCGGAGCCGATAGTTGACCGGGCCAGCGGAGGACGGCCGGTCCTATGCGCTGCTGGCGGACGGCACCACGCTGACCGTCCGGCCGTCCGGCCCCGGGGATTACGAGGCCGTCAGGCGGTTGCACGAGGCGATGTCGCCGGAGAACCTGTACTTCCGGTTTTTCAGCGCGAGCCGGGTATCGGCCGAGCGGGAGGCCCGGCGGGTGTGTCTGGAAGGCCGGCCGGGCATGGTGGCGCTGGTTGGCATGCTGGGCGACGAGCTGGCGGGAGTGGCCAGCTACGAGCGCGTCAGCAACGGGACGGCGGAGGTCGCGCTTGCGGTCGCCGACGGCATGCACCGGCGCGGTGTCGCCACGTTGCTGCTCGAGCACCTGGTGTCGCTGGCCCGGGCCCACGGCGTGACGGCCTTCGCCGCCGAGGTGCTGGCAGACAACTACGCCGTGCTGAACGTGCTGACCGACTCGGGGCTCGCGATCCGGCGCAGGTCGGGCAATGGCGTGGTCGAGCTGTCCATGCCAGTGCCGCGAGTTGCTGCCCTGGGTGAGGCCAGCGTCTATCTGGATGCGGTGGCCGGGCGGGACCGGCACGCGGATGTGGCCAGCTTGGAGCCGCTGCTGAATCCCCGGTCGGTGGCGGTGGTCGGCGCGGGCCGCCATCCCGGTTCGATCGGCCGGACGATCCTGCTCAACCTCCGAGACGCTGGATTCGCGGGCACGTTGTACGCGGTCAGCCCGGGCGGCGGTGATGTCGCGGGCGTTCCGTGCCTCCCGTCGGTCGCTGAGCTTCCCGAGGCCTCCGACCTGGCGGTGGTGACGGTGCCGGCGGCACGTGTCGTAGAGGTGGCCCAGCAGTGCGGAAACCGGGGCGTCAAGTCGCTAGCGGTGATTACCGCTGGCCTGACGATGGCGCAGGAATCCGGGTTGATGGAAGCCGCCCGGCGGGGCGGCATGCGGTTGGCGGGTCCGGCCTCCTACGGCATCGCGGTGCCAGGTATCGGGCTGGCGGCCACGCCGGCCGTGCGTCATCCTCCCCGGGGCCGCACCGGCCTGGTCGTCCAGTCTGGCGGGGTCGGTGCGGCGCTGCTCGAGCAGTTCTCCCGGATCGGCATGGGGATCTCCTCCTTCGCCGCGGTCGGCGACAAGCTGGATGTCTCGAGTACCGACTTGCTGCTGTGGTGGGAGGCTGACGAAACAACCGACCTGGCCCTTCTCCACCTGGAGTCGTTCGGTAACCCGCGCCGGTTTGCGCGGACCGCGCGCCGGGTCAGCGCTAAATTTCCCGTCCTGACCGTTCATGCCGGTCGGTCGGCTCCGGGCCAGCGAGCCGCCGCCTCGCATACCGCGGCGGCCGCCGCGCCGCTGATCGCCCGGCAGGCGCTATTCGAGCAGGCGGGCATCATCGCCACCGACAGCTTCGGCGAGCTGCTCGACTTGGCCGTGTTGCTGACGTCCCAGCCGCTACCGGCGGGCAACACAGTCGCCATCGTGTCCAACGGCGGCGGCGCGGGCGTGCTCGCTGCCGATGCCTGTGCGGAAGCCGGCCTGGTCGTGGCCTCGACGGGCCCGCAGGCCCGCAGCCGCCTGCGCGACGTGCTGCCCGCCGAGGCATCCCTCGCGGGCCCGCTGGACACGACCGCGGCCGTCAGCCCGGAGGCCTTCGGCGAGGCGCTGCGCCTCACCGCCGCCGACGATGGCGTCGCCGCCCTGATCGCGGTGATCGTGCGGAGCGCTTCGGCTGACCTGCTCCCGGTGCTCACCGCCACCAGGTTGCCGGTCCCGGTCACGGTGGTGGTGCTGGACCAGCCCGAGGCCGTCCGGCTGCTGCCCGGCCAGGGCCCGGCCGTGCCCGCGTACGCCTTCCCCGAAGCGGCCGCCCGGGCCCTGGCCCGGGCGGCCCGGTACGGCTCCTGGCGGTCCCGGCCCGCCGGCGCGGTGCCGGAGTTCGCCGACGTGCGCACGACGGATGCCCGCTCGATCGTCGATTCGTTCCTGGCGCGGATGCCGGGTGGCGGGTGGCTGTCCGCCGAGGAGGCCGACGGTCTGCTCCGCTGTTACGGCCTCCCCATGGTGTCGTTCCGCCGGGCCGCCGACGCTGACGCCGCTGTCGAGGTGGCGGCCAACCTGGGCGGTCACGTGGTGATCAAGGCCGAGGTCCCGGGCCTGCTGCACAAGACCGCGGCTGGCGCCGTCGAACTGGACCTGCACGGAGACGACGAGGTACGCGCCGCGATGCACCGGCTGCACTCCAGCCTCGGCGGGCGGATGTCCGGAGTGCTGGTCGAGCCGATGATCGCCGGCGGCATCGAGACCATCGTCGGAGTCGTGCAGGAACCGGTGTTCGGCCCGGTGGTGGTGTTCGGGCTCGGCGGGATCGCCACCGACATGCTCGCCGACCACGCCGCCCGGCTGGCCCCCCTTACCGACGCTGACGCCGACGACCTGATCCGCTCGATCCGCGCCGCCCGGGCCCTGCTGGAGCACGAGGTCGGCGTCGCCGCGCTGCGCGACGTGCTGCTCCGCGTCTCCCGGCTCGCCGACGACCTGCCCCAGGTTGCCGAGCTTGACCTCAACCCCGTGATCGTCCGCCCGGACGGCGCCGTCGCCGTGGATGCGCGCATCCGCGTGACCAGCCACCACCTCGCCGACCCGTTCCTGCGCCAGCTTCCCCGGTGACGCCCCTGGGAGGCTAGCCCTAGGTCCGCTGGACGCGCAGGTCGAGGAAGTGGGCGGCGCAGGAGATACAGGGGTCGTAGCTGCGCACGGCCTGTTCGCACTCCCAGGTGAGCCGTTCGTGCGGGAGCTCGAGCCGGTCGGAGACGAACGCGCGAAGGTCCGCTTCGATGATCCGCTGGTTCTGCGAGGTGGGCGGGACGATCTTCGCGTCGGCGATGGCGCCGTCGGCGCTGATCTGGTAGCGGTTGTACAGCAGGCCGCGCGGCGCCTCAGTGCAGCCGAATCCGGTTGCCTCCCGCGGCGGCACCTCGATGAACGGGGGATCGGGTGGCTGGTAGTCGCCGATCAGGCGCAGCGCCTCGTCGCATGCATAGAGGACCTCGACGGCGCGGACGATGATGCTGCGGAACGGGTTGGTGCACGTGGGTCCCAGTCCGGCATCGCGCGCGGCGTCGGCGGCCGGCCCGGATAGCCGGTCATAGTTCAGGCTGTACCGGGCCATCGGCCCGACCAGGTACGTTCCGCCGTCGAGCTGTGAGTGCAGGGCAGTCGAGTGCGGGACCTGTGATTCGGTGAAGTGCTGGTCGTATTCGCCGGGAGTGATGTCGAGGCCCTGGCTGGACACAATGCGCCCCCGGGTGATCGGGTATTCGGCGGGATGACGGAGCGAGACGAAGGTGTAGTCGCGGTCGAAGTCAGGGAACGGGAAGGTGGCGACCCAGCGGACGGTCTCCAGGGCGTCCTGGCGGGCCTGCTCCAGCTGTCCGGTCAGAGCGCGCAGTTCGCTCCGGGCCGGTGCCCGGTAGAAGCCGCCGACGCGGACGTTGACGGGGTGGACGGACCGGCCGCCGATGACCTCCATCAGCCGGTTGCCGGCCTTCTTCAGCCGCAGCCCGCGCTGCAGCAGTTCGGGGCGTTCCTCGGCCATGTGCAGGCCGCTTTCGTAGCCGAGGAAGTCTGGGGCGTGCAGCAGGTAGATGTGCAGCGTATGGCTCTCGATCCACTCGCCGCAGTAGATCAGCCGCCGCAGCGCGGCGATCGGCTCGGGGACACCGATGCCGCAGGCGTCCTCGATGGCCTGGCACGAGCTCATCTGGTAGGCGATCGGGCAGATGCCGCAGATCCGCGCCGTGATGTCGGGCGGTTCGGTGTACTGTCGCCCGCGCAGTAGCGCCTCGAAGAACCGGGGTGGCTCATAGATGTCGAGTCGTGCGTCGGTGACCTGCCCGTCGCGGACGACGACTTCCAGACCGCCCTCGCCTTCGACCCTGGCCAGCGCCGGCACGGTGACCGACCGGCCGCGGATCTTACCGTGGGTCATGCGCTTCGGCCTCCTTGCGGAACGGGTCGGCGTTGGCGTTGAACGTGCGGAACACCCGGGCCAGGTCGGGATGGTCCACGCCGAGCTTTTGCCACCAGGCCGCCAGCGCGGCGGTGTTGGGTGCCTCCATTGGCCCG
>Ga0335069_10004206_pt1 | contig 21479 bp, 24 predicted proteins | sample Lox_Sample_11_FD_206714 | JGI IMG/M metagenome (GOLD analysis project Ga0335069, IMG submission 206714) | Soil microbial communities from Loxahatchee National Wildlife Refuge, Florida, United States - Lox_Sample_1.1 | ecosystem: Environmental > Terrestrial > Soil > Wetlands | place: USA...
ACCTCGACGAACACGAGGTCGCCCAGGGCGTGCTGAGCATGATCGGTGATGCCGATCTCGACGGTTCCATCGCTGAGAGTGCGCAGCCACTCGTGGGACTTGGTGTACTTCAGATCCGCGGGAACGTTGCTCATGGAGTGTCCTTCGCATGGGGAAGCAGTGACTGGCCGGCACGCACGAAGGGCGGTGTCACCACGCTCGCCTCGAGGAGCTTGCCCCGGACCTCCACCTGCACCCGCCCGGCCGTCGCCGCCGGCACGCGCGCGAGCGCAATCGAGCGCTCGAGGGTGGGGGAATACGTGCCGCTGGTGATCTCGCCTTCGCCGCCCTCGGTGGCGAGCACTTTCTGGTGCGCACGCAGCACGCCGCGCTCTTCGAGGAGCAGGCCCACGAGCTTGCGCGGCGATCCCGCGCGCGCGATCGGCTCGAGCGCCGCCCGGCCGATGAAATCGCGCTCGGCGGGCGCGAGTGCCACCGTCCAGCCGAGACCGGACTCGAACGGGTGGGTGCTCTCGTCCATGTCGTTGCCGTAGAGGTTCATGCCCGCCTCGAGGCGCAGCGTGTCGCGGGCCCCGAGTCCACAGGAGGCGACGCCGAGCGAATTGAGGCCGCGCCACGCGGTGACCGCATCCGCCGCCGGCATCATGATCTCGAAGCCATCCTCACCGGTGTAGCCGGTGCGCGCGATGAACCAGCGCCCGAGCTCGCGAGCGGTGAACTTTCCGAGCGCCAGCGCCGCGCTGCCCGCGCCGGGCGGCAACAGCTGCGCGGCCTTGGCGCGCGCCTCGGGTCCCTGTATCGCGAGCATCGCCAGGTCGCCGCGCTCGCTCACCTCCACCGCGAAAGGGACCGCATGCTCGCGTATCCAGGCGAGATCTTTCGCCCGTGTGGCAGCGTTCACCACCATGCGGCACCAGGAATCGCTGAGGTAATAGACGATGAGGTCATCGAGGACGCCGCCGCGCTCGTTCAGCATGCAGCTGTAGAGCGCTTTACCGGGCAGCCTCAGTCGCGCGAGGTCATTGGCGAGCAGCCGCCGCAGGAACCCGCGCACGTCCGGTCCGCGCAGATCGAGCACCCCCATGTGCGACACGTCGAACACGCCGGCGGCGCGGCGCACGGCGTGATGCTCACCGATCTGCGAGCTGTACTGCACCGGCATGGCCCAGCCGCCGAAGTCGACCATGCGCGCGCCGAGCTCCTGGTGCAGTTTGAACAGTGGGGTGTGTCGGACCACGCTGGCGTCTTCCAGCCGCCTTCTGTCCTGTGACCTGAGAGATCGGGCGCGCGCGCAAGCCCGCGGCATCTGCTGCCGTCTGCCGGACAGCCCGATTGAGGCGGGCGCCATGATAGCAGCCTTCGGTCCGTGGTACGTTACCTGCATGAATCGTACCCGTCGCTCGAGCGTCCAGGTGGCCATCGGTGAGGTGCGCGTCGGCGGCGATGCGCCGATCGTGGTCCAGTCGATGACCAATACCGATACGGCGGACGTCGAGGGCACGGCTACCCAGATCGAGGCGCTGGCGCGCGCGGGCTCGGAGCTCGTGCGCATCACGGTGAACACCGCTGAAGCAGCCGCGGCGGTGGCACCGATCCGCGACCGCCTCGAGCGCGCCGGCGTGAATGTGCCGCTCATCGGCGATTTCCACTTCAATGGCCACAAGCTGCTGCGCGAGCACCCCGAGTGTGCCGGCGCGCTCGCCAAGTACCGCATCAATCCGGGCAACGTCGGCCGCGGCAGCAAGCGCGATCCACAGTTCGCGGAGATGATCGAGGTGGCGTGCCGCCATGAGAAGCCGGTACGCATCGGCGTCAACTGGGGGAGCCTCGATGGGGATCTGCTCACGCGGCTGATGGACGAGAACTCGGCACGGGCCGAACCGCTCGATGCGCAGCAGGTGATGCGCAGCGCCGTCGTGCTCTCGGCACTCGGCAGTGCGCAGCGCGCCGAAGAGCTCGGCCTGCCGCACGATCGCATCGTGCTGTCGGCCAAGGTGAGCGGGGTGCAGGACCTCATCGCCATCTACCGGGATCTCGCCGCACGCTGCGACTACCCGCTGCACCTCGGACTCACCGAAGCCGGCATGGGCTCCAAGGGCATCGTCGCCTCCACGGCCGGCATGGCGGTGCTGCTGCAGGAGGGAATCGGCGACACCATTCGCGTCTCGCTCACTCCCGAGCCCCGCGGCGATCGCACCCAGGAAGTGATCGTCGCCCAGGAGATCCTGCAGACGATGGGATTGCGGGCCTTCACGCCGCTCGTGGTGGCCTGCCCCGGCTGTGGACGCACCACCAGCACCTTCTTTCAGGAGCTCGCCGCACGCATCCAGTCACACATCCGCACGCGCATGCCGCAATGGCGCCGCGAATATCACGGCGTCGAGGACATGACGGTCGCAGTCATGGGATGCGTGGTGAACGGCCCGGGAGAGAGCAAGCACGCCAACGTCGGCATCAGCCTTCCCGGCACCGGCGAGCGTCCGGTGGCACCCGTGTATGAGGACGGCGCCAAAACCGTGACTCTCAAGGGCGAGCGCATCGCGGAAGAGTTTCAGGAGATCGTGGAGCAATATGTGGCGCGGCACTACGCGCGGCGCGGAGCCGAACTGTGAGTGCCCTCGCCGAGCGCCGCTGCAAGCCCTGCGAGGGCGGCATGCCGCCGCTCGGCGCGGCGGACGCGCAACGGCTCCTCGCGCAGCTCGCCGGCGGCTGGTCGTTGACCGAGGACGCGCGCGCCATCCGCCGTGAATTCAGATTTCGCGATTTCTACCGCACCATGAGCTTCGTCAATGCGGTCGCGCACATCGCGAACATCGAGGACCACCATCCGGACCTCGAGGTTGGCTACAACTACTGCCACCTCAGCTACACGACGCATGCAATCCGGGGACTCTCGGAGAACGACTTCGTCTGCGCGGCAAAGATCGATCTCATCCCGCTCGCCTGAGCAGCTCCCAGGCATCGTCATCGCCAGCCCTCAGCGCGCCAGCTCCGGGAGCTCCCCACTCAGCCCGAGTGCCCGCCGGATGAAGAACCGGCGCAGCTCCTGGCTGGCGTTCACCCACGTGAGCCCGCGCTGCGCCAGGCGGGCGACCGGGCCGCCGCCATGTGCCAGCAGCCGGTCGAAGGTATCGATGGAGAAGGCCATCGCGGCGACCTCGCTCTTGCGCCAACGCTCGTAGGTGCGCAGTGCGCGCAGCGCACCGGGATCCTCGCGTGCCGCGACAGCCTCCTGCACCTGTTGCGCGAGCGCGGCCGCATCGAGGAGCCCGAGGTTCACGCCCTGGCCGGCGAGCGGGTGGACCACGTGCGCGGCATCGCCGATGAGCGCGACCCGCTGCGCGACGTAGCGCTGGGCGGCGAGACGTATCAATGGAAAGGAGAGTCGCGGGCTCAGCAGCCGCGTGGTGCCGAGCGCCAGATCCGAAGCGCGGTCCAGCTCGAGGGCGAACGCCGCATCGCTCAGGCTCACGAGGTTCGCCGCGCGCGCGTCATCGGCCGACCATACGATCGAGCTCGTTCCATCAGCGAGTGGCAGGAAGGCGAGTGTGCCGTCCCGCATGAAGCGCTGCCACGCGGTCGACTGGTGCGGCTGCGCGGTGGCCACACTGGCGACGATCGCAGTCTGTCCATACGGCCGGCTGTCGACCGCGAGTCCGGCGGCCGCGCGTACGGCCGACTGCGCGCCATCGGCACCGACGATCAGACGCGCCGATAACGTACCCTGCGGCGTGCTGACGTGCACCCCCTCTTCGGTAATGGCAAGAGCGCTGAACGGTACGGGCTCTATGTGCCCGCCGGCCTCTGCGAAGGCGGCCAGCAACGCCGTCTGCAGCGCACGGCTCTCGGCAATGTAGCCGAGGTTCGGCTCGCCGACATCGGCCGCATCGAATACGAGAACCGCGTCGCTCGTCGCGCCGACGCTTTCGTGCCAGATGCGCATGCGCTCGTAGGCGTAGCGGCGCTGCGCTGGAATTTGCGCCCAGGCTCCGGCACGGCTCAGCAGGCGCTCGCTGGCACGCGAGAGCGCGACGACGCGCGGATCCGGGCGCGCATCGGCGGCACCGTTGATCCCCGGGGGGCGCGGCTCCAGTAATGCGACCGAGAGTCCCGCGGCCCGGGTCGTCCCCCGCGCCAACAGCGCACCGGCGCATGCGCCGACCGGGCCACCCCCGACGATGATGACGTCAAGCATGATGCAGCGGCAGCCCGCGGGCGAGGCGCGGCGCCGGGCCACCGAAGCCGGCACTGACGCGCGCCAGTGCCTGCTTCGCAGGCGGTGTGAGGTCGAACAACAGCAATCCGAGGTTGCGCAGCATCGCTGCGCCAGGGCGCGAATCACCGAAGAGCCTGACCAGCCCGTCGGTGAAGCCGATCACGCCGCGCCGGTCGCGGGCACGCCACGCGGCGAAGCGGCTCAGCAACGCGGCGGCTCCCGCATCGCCCGGGGTGCCTGCGATGACCTCTGCGAGCATGGCGGCATCGCGCAGCCCGAGATTGAAACCCTGGCCGGCAACGGGGTGCAGTGTCTGGGCGGCGTTGCCGATCAGCACGGTGCGCAAGGCGACGGCGGCCTTCGAGCGCGTGAGCTTCAACGGATAGGAGTTGCGCACCCCGGCACGCACGAAGCGTCCGGCCCGCCACCCGAAATGTGACTGGAGCTCCGCGAGGTACTTTTCCTCGGGCATTGCCAGCAGCTCCAGCGCCTTCTGCGGTCCGCATGCCCAGATGACCGCGAGCGCGCCATCGTGCCGCGGCAGGACCGCGAGCGGACCCGAAGCGGTGAAGCGCTCGAATGCCTGGCCGCCATGAGCGCGATCGGTGCCGACTGTCGCGGCCACGGCGACCTGCCCGTAATCCACCACCTCTGCGGCAATACCCGCCGCAGCCCGCAGCTGGGACTGGGCACCATCGGCTGCGACGAGCAGCTGGGCCCGTACCGGGATGCTCTCGCCTGAGTCGGTCGCAACCTTGAAGCGCACGGCATCGGGCGCCGCGGTCAGCTCCTCGATGTGGGCAGGAGCCTGCAACGTCAGGTCCGCTGCGGTGCTCATGCGGCGCCACAGCGCGGCGCCGATGGAGCGGTTCGGCACGACGTAACCGAAGGCCTCGATGCCCTGCTCGCGTGCGCTCAGCCGGGCGAAGCCGAAGCGCCCCGCCTCCGAGACGTGGATGTCGCGAATGGCTGCAGCCTCGGGCTCGATACTGTCCCACAGCCCCAGGCCCTCGAACACGCGACGGCTCGCATTGCCGAGCGCGGTCGTGCGCTCATCGAAGCTCGGTTGTGCGAGCGCGCCGAACGGAACGCTCTCGACGATCAGCACCCGCCGTCCGCTTCCGCTGAGCGCGGCGGCGAGGCTCGCTCCGACCATCCCCCCGCCTGCGATGGCGACATCCACCTCCATGCATCACGCGGCACGGCGCGCCATCAGCGCTTCGATCTGGTCAGGGTCCTTGGGCACGCGCGCGGTGAGCACTTCCGCGCCGCGTTTGGTCACCACCACATCGTCCTCGATACGGATACCGATGTTGCGCAGTCGACGCGGCAGGCCACGCGTGCCCGCCGGCAGGTAAATGCCCGGCTCGATGGTCATCACCATGCCCGGCTCGAGCACGCGCCACTCGTCGCCGACCTTGTAGTCGCCGACATCGTGCACGTCGAGGCCGAGCCAGTGCCCGGTCCGATGCATGAAGAAGCGCCGATAAGCTCCGCTCTTGATGAGGGAAGGCACCCGCCCCTTGAGCAGGCCGAGCTTGACGAGGCCGTGGGTGATGACGCGTACCGCCGCCTCGTGCGGGGCGTTCCAATGATTGCCGGGACGCACGCAGGCGATCGCGGCACGGTTGGCTGCGAGAACGATCTCGTAGACGGCCCGCTGCGCGGGTGTGAAGCGCCCGCTGATCGGGAGCGTGCGGGTCACGTCCGAGGCATAGCACTGGAACTCGCAGCCCGCATCGATGAGCAGCAGCTCGCCGGCTGCGAGCGGCTGATCGTTCTCGCGATAGTGCAGGATGCAGCTGTTGGCGCCCCCGCCCACGATGGGCTCATAGGCAAGCTCGGCATTGTGCCGCCGGAACTCGTGCAGCAGCTCCGCCATGACCTGGTATTCGGTGAGCCCCGGACGACAGAAGCGCATGGCGCGAACGTGCGCCTGTGCGGAGATCTGGGCGGCCCGGCGCATCAGCTCGAGCTCATGACGCGACTTGTAGAGACGCATGTCGTGCAGGACGTGATCGAGGGCCACGAACTCCTGCGGAGGATGGCGACCGTTTTTCGCCTGGGTACGCAGGCCGTTCACCCAGCCGAGCACGCGCTGATCGAAGTCGGCGTACACCCCCATGGTGTAGTAGACGCGCGTGCGGTTCTCGAGCAGCCCGGGAAGGATCTCATCGACATCGGCGATCGGAAAGGCATCGTCCGCGCCGTAGTCACGCTTGGCGCCGGCGGGTCCGGCGCGCCGGCCGTCCCAGGTCTCTCGTGCCGGGTCGCGCTCGCGTACGAACAGGACGTATTCCGCCGGCGCGCGGCCCGGCACCAGTACCGCCACGGCTTCGGGCTCGCCGAAACCGGTGAGATAGTGGAAGTCGCTGTCCTGGCGGAAGGAATACTCGACATCGCCGTTGCGGTGTCTGACGGGGGCGGCCGGCAGCACCGCAATCGAGTCGCGCCCCATCAGCCGCATCAGTTGGCGTCGGCGCCGCGCGAACTCATCCCTCGCCATGCGCCGTGCCGTCGCTCAGTGCAGCGGCGCCGCTGCCGGTGCCGAAGGCTGGCGCAGGGATCCCAGCTCCTCGAACAGCAGCTGCACACCGACACGTACGAATTCGACGAGCTCCGCATAGGCGGCCTCGTTCGACTCCTCATCCTGCGCGGCATCGACCCCGGCCCGGCTGATCTCGACGAAGTCGCGTACGATCTCACCGGCATCGCCGGGAAGCCCGGTGGCATCGGTGATGGTGCCGGCGCCCAGACCGTAGAGAAAGCCCTGGCACCACTGCGCCAGCGCAGCGGTACGCACCTCGATCGGCTGCTCATCGCCCGGCAACAGGAGCTCGAACTCCATATCGGGCTGGAGCAGCGCGCCCGCCGTGGCTGCAAACAACTCCTCGAGCGCCGCGGCGGTCGCGGGCGCGCCCCGACCTTCAGGAAGGATCTCGCGCAACCAATCCTCGAGACGGTAGCCTGCCGAGCCGCACAGGCACCCGGCGAGGGTGCCATGCGCCTCGGCCGCGTCGGCGAGCGAGCGCTCCCGGGCGAGCAGCTGCTGGATGTGGTTGTAGTCCGGAGAAATCATGCGATGCGGGCACATTATATAATCCGCCCGCAATTGACCGCGTCGAGAATGCGGCTCTATAGTCCCGCCATGAGCGACGCTACAAAAACACAACTTGATCTGGAGCTCACGCGCCTCGGCAAACGGATCGAGGAGCTCCTGGGTGTGCTCGAGCATCTGCGCGAGGAGAATCGCGCGCTGCGCGCCCGCCACGAGTCACTCGCGGGCGAGCGTGCCGCCCTCATGCACAAGAACGAGCAGGTGCGCACCCGGGTCGAGGCCATGATCGGCCGCCTCAAGACACTGGAGCACGGCGCATGACGCAGCAGGACCAGGCGCGCGTCAGCGTGCGCATCATGGAGAAGGAATACGTGATCGCCTGTCCGTACGATGAGCGCTCCGCGCTGCTCGATGCGGCGGAGTTCCTCAATGCACGCATGCGTGAGATCAAGGACAGCGGCCGCGTCGTCGGTACCGATCGTATTGCGGTGATGGCCGCGCTCAACCTCGCGCACGAGTACCTCAAGGGCAAGGATCGTGAGTCGCGGCTCGACAACGGCGCGGGCCAGCGGGTGCGCGCGCTGCGCGAGCGCGTCGAGGGCGCTCTCGGGAAGAGCCAGCAGCTCGAGCTGTGACGCGCTCGGACACCTGAGGGCTGCCCAATTGGTGTAGAGTGCTCCTGGCGTCGCCTGCGGTGTTCGACAAGCGGGCCGGGTTACCTCGGACCCTAATTGAAACACCCTCGGGACCTCAGGCTTGCGCGCAGCGCTGTGCAAGTCCGCCTGCGAGCGGAAAGCCTTACCTGCAGCAGCCCGTCCCACTTGTTGCTCTGGTTCGAGAGCAACGGTTCGCACCGGCACTTGCGGGTGGCGCTACCTGATTCCTCCTCGCTGAGCGCCGCCCGCAGATCACTGCGGGCGCGCCTCAACGCGCAGCGCCGCGCGCTGCCCGCGCAGCAGCGCGCACACCTGTCACGGCTCGTGGCGCGCAACGTGGATCGGGCGCTCCCCCTGCGGCCCGAGTGGCGCATCGCCGCCTACAGCGCCCTGCCGTGGGAGCTCGACGCTGCACCCCTCGTTGCGCTTGCCGAGAGCAGGGGTTGCCGCGTGTTCGTACCGCGCATCGACCGGCGACGGACATCGGCAGCCATGCGCTTCGTGCCACTGCGTGGGCCGATGGCGGTCAACCGCCTCGGCATCGCCGAGCCGCAGGTCCACGACCCGCTCGGCGCCCGCTGGCTGGATGTCGTGTTTCTGCCGCTGCTCGGATTCGACCGCCGCGGCGTACGCCTCGGCAGCGGCGGGGGCTTCTACGATCGTGCCTTCGCTTTCCGGCAGCTGCGGCGCTCGTGGCACGCGCCGCGCCTGGTGGGCCTCGCCTATGCCTTCCAGGAGGTCGAGCGCATCGACGCCGCCGCGCATGATGTGCTGCTGGACGCAGTGGTGACCGAAGAGGGGCTGGTTCGATGCACTACTGGCTGATGAAGACCGAGCCCTCGAGCTTCAGCGTCGAGGATCTCGCGGCCGCGCCACGGCGCACCACCGGCTGGGACGGCGTGCGCAACTACCAGGCGCGCAACATGCTGCGGGATCAGATGAAGCGGGGTGACGGCGCCTTTCTCTATTACTCGAGTACCGAGGTACCGGGCATCGTCGCCATCATGCAGGTCGTGAAGGAGGGTTATCCGGATCCCACCGCCTTCGATCGCAGGAACCATCACTACGATCCGGACAGCGACCCCGGCAATCCACGCTGGTTCATGGTGGATGTACGGCTGAAACGCCGCCTGGCACGCACCATCACCCTCGAGGAGCTGCGCGCACACGCTCGCAAGGAGCTCGCGGGTATGGCGCTGTTGCGACCGGGGAACCGATTGTCCGTGACACCGGTGGAACCGGCGCACTGGAAGTTCATCCTGTCGCTCGAGTGATGCGCGCGGCTCGCGATGATGCGCGTGCACGTACGCACCGCGTGCGCGCGATGCACGTGCGCTCGCGGTTCTCGCCATGCGCTCGCTTGTAATTTCGATTCGCGTGTATATACTCGGACCTCGGACTAACCCGTCAATTGGAGAGCCAACATGGCGAAGGCAAAGAAGAAGGCCAAGAAGAAAGCAGCCAAGAAGAAATAGGCCTTAACTCGGCGGCCACACTGTGGCCGCCGAGTCGAATGCGAAGACTGTGCCCGCTGACCATGGCGGGCACAGTCGTTTCTGGGGTTCGCAAACCACCGAGGCGGCAGCGATGGCGACGGAAGCGGATGCAAACAAGCGACGCACGGCACTCGCAGCGCTCGACCTCATTCCCCGCGGCACGGTCCTCGGCGTCGGTACCGGCTCGACGGTCAACTTCCTCATCGAGGCCATCGCCGCGCGCCCGGGCCTGGTGCGCACCGCCGTGTCGAGCTCGGAAGCGAGCAGCGCACGCTTGCGCGCGGCCGGCGTGACACTTGCAGATCTGAACGAGCTCACCGAGCTGCCGCTCTATATCGATGGCGCTGATGAGGCGACCCCGGCGCGGCAGCTCATCAAGGGCGGCGGCGGCGCACTGACGCGCGAGAAGATCCTCGCCTCGGCCGCGCAGCGCTTCGTATGCATCGTCGACGAGAGCAAGATGGTCGCGACCCTCGGTCGCTTCCCGCTCCCGGTGGAAGTAATTCCCATGGCGCGTGCGCTCATCGCCCGCGCCCTCAGCGCGCGCGGGGGCCGCCCGGTATGGCGTGAAGGATTCGTCACCGATAACGGTAATCACATTCTCGATGTCCATGGGCTGACGATCACCGACCCACCGGCCCTCGAGCGTGAGCTCAACCAGATCCCCGGAGTGGTCACCGTGGGCCTCTTCGCCCTGCGCCCGGCGGACCTGCTCCTCATCGGTACGAGCGCAGGGGTCGAGAGCCGCTAGCGGCACTTCATCCTCGCTGGAAGGTCCGTAGCAAAGTAGCCGTGCGCACCGTCATGCGGAGCCTGCGGCGTTGCCACCCGACATGGAGGATCCGAGCAATGGCGACCACCGAATCAGCGATCGTACTTCCACCCCTGCCGTACGCGAACGACGCGCTCGAGCCGCACATGTCGCGTGAGACTCTGGAGTACCACTACGGCAAGCACCACAAGGGCTACGTCGACAAGGTGAACGGCCTGATCAGGGGCACGGAGTTCGCTGATGCCACGCTCGAGGAGCTGGTCGCGGGGTCGACCGGGGACATCTTCAACAATGCGGCACAGGTGTGGAACCACACTTTCTTCTGGAACTGCCTGTCACCCCGACGCCAGAGCCCCGGTAAGGACATCAGCGCGGCGCTCGCGGGCCTCGGTGGCCTGGAAACGTTCCAGACGCAGTTCGACAAGGCGGCGAGCGGCCTCTTCGGCTCCGGCTGGGCGTGGCTGGTGAAGGACTCCCGCGGCACCCTCAAGATCCTGACGACCTCGAATGCCAACACCCCGATGCGCGAAGGGCATGTGGCGCTGCTCACCTGCGACATGTGGGAGCATGCTTATTACATCGACCGTCGCAACGACCGCGCCGCGTATCTGAAGAACTTCTGGCCGCTGGTCAATTGGGAGTTCGTCGCGGCCAATCTGGAGGGCTGAAGAAGGCCCGTGTCTATCGCACGGGCCTTCTTCCTTTTGGCTGGGGGACTAGGATTGCTCGGCGGCTGCGCCGCCTCGGCCCTGCGGGCCCGACGGCTTCGCTGCGCGAAGCCATCGTCCAACTGCGCTCGAGCACTCGCGCAGTTGTCGAACCCAGGTTCTCATCCTAGTCCCCGTCGTGACTCGAGCCCAGAAAGACAAAGAGGCCCGTCAGCTTGACGGGCCTCCTTGATTGGCTGGGGGACTAGGATTGCTCGGCGGCTGCGCCGCCTCGGCCCTGCGGGCCCGACGGCTTCGCTGCGCGACGCCATCGTCCAGTCGAGCTCGAAGACTCGCTCTCCTGTCGAACCTACGGTTCTCATCCTAGTCCCCGTCGTGACTCGAGCCCAGAAAGACAAAGAGGCCCGTCAGCTTGACGGGCCTCCTTGATTGGCTGGGGGACTAGGATTCGAACCTAGGTAAACGGAGTCAGAGTCCGTTGTCCTACCACTAGACGATCCCCCATCGTGCATTGGCGAAAATCGCCTGCGGCCATTTTCGCAGAATCAGCGCCGGGGTTCATTTCGGCGCAGGCAAAGGGGCTTTTGCCCGCGAGCGATCGTTTAGCGCTTCGAGTACTGCGTGCCGCGGCGGGCCTTGCGGCGGCCGACCTTCTTGCGCTCGACCTCACGCGCATCGCGCGTAACGAATCCCGCGTCGCGCAATGGCTTGCGCAGGCTCTCGTCGTACTCGATGAGCGCGCGGGTGATGCCATGGCGAATCGCGCCGGCCTGGCCGGTGATGCCGCCGCCGCCCACGGTGACGGCGATGTCGAACTTGCTCACGAGCTTCACGGCCTCGAGCGGCTGTCGGACGATCATCCGCCCGGTCTCGCGACCGAAGAACTCATCGAGCGAGCGGTCGTTCACCGTGATGCGGCCGCTGCCGGGCTTCAGATAGACCCGGGCGGTCGCGGTCTTGCGGCGCCCGGTACCGTAGTGATTCTGCTGCGTCGCTGCTGCCATGGCGTGCGTCCTACTGAATCTTGAGAGGCTTCGGCTGCTGGGCCTGGTGGGGGTGCTCGCTGCCGGCGAACACGTGCAGCTTCTTGAACATGCGACGGCCCAGCGGGTTCTTCGGCAACATGCCCTTCACCGCGAACTCGACCACCCTTTCGGGGTGCTCATTGAGGAGCTTCCCGAGCGCGATCGACTTGATGCCGCCGATATGCCCCGTGTGGTGGTAATAGATCTTGTCGCTGAGCTTGCGCCCGGTGACGCGGATTTTCTGCGCGTTCACGACGACGATGTGATCGCCCATGTCGACGTGCGGACTGTAATCGGCCTTGTGCTTGCCCTTGAGGCGATGAGCGATCTGCGACGCGAGACGACCGAGCGTCTGGTCGCTGGCATCGACTAGGAACCAATCGCCGCGGACCGTGCCGGGCTTGGCGAATACAGTCTTCATAGGTCACTCGTGGCGTGTGCCCGCGGGCCGGTGGGGCCCTGCGGCAAGCGGGCCAAAAAAAGGCGGGCAAGTGTACTCAAGCAGGTGCGGCATTGCAAAGCCCGGGCCAGGGGGGGTGTACCGGACCGGCCGGCGAAGCCGCCATTACCTCTATAATGGTGCTCAATATTATGGGGTCAGGTCGCCTCATCGACTCCGGCATTGCGGCCCTCGACCGCGCTTTGCGCGCGGTGCTCGCGCCGGCCCGCACCAGCCGACCCGTTCCGGGTGCCGAAACCGCGCCCACCCAGTCGCTCTCCGAAGGCGAGCGGCGCGTCAGCGCCGCGCTGATGCGGGTCAATCACGCCGGGGAGCTCGCTGCCCAGGCGCTGTACCACGGACAGGCACTCGCCGCGCGCTCGGCGGCTACGCGCGAGATGCTGCTCGCGGCCGCGCGGTCCGAGTCGGACCATCTCGCCTGGTGCGAGGCGCGGCTCACCGAGCTCGCCTCGAGGCCGAGTCTGCTCAATCCGCTCTGGTACGCCGGTTCATTCCTCATCGGTGCCGGCGCTGCACTGCTCGGCGATCGCGCGAGCCTCGGGTTCGTCGCCGAGACCGAACGCCAGGTGGAAGGGCATCTCGATGAGCATCTGAGCAGACTTCCACCGGGCGATGACCGCAGCCGTGCCATACTGCAGGCCATGAGAGCCGAAGAAATCGAGCACGGTGCGGCGGCAGCGGCCGCAGGCGGTGTGCTTCCGCCGGCGCCGGTACGCGCGCTGATGCGACGCACTGCGCGAATCATGACAGGCAGCGCCTACTGGATCTGACCGTTCCGAAAGGTTGTATATTAGAAACGTACCAAGGGGAGCCGGTATGGAAGAAAGCATCAAGCCGCTGAGCGAGATTCCCGCGATCAACCGGTTCCTGAGTTATTGCCGCATCCGAGCGGTCCCCTCCAAGACCGTGGTCATCCACGCGGGCGACCTCCCCGATGTCCTCTACTACATCATCAGCGGCTCGGTGGAGGTCATGATCGAGGATGAGGAAGGCAACGAGATGGTGCTCGCCTACCTCAACCGCGGCCAGTTCTTCGGGGAGATGGGCCTGTTCTACGAGCAGCCGACACGCAGCGCCTGGGTGCGGACCCGCAACCAGTGCGAGCTGGCGGAGATGACCTATCCGCGCTTCCGCCAGATCGCCGCCGAAAGCCCCGGGCTGGTGTTCGAGCTCGCGACGCAGCTCGCCACGCGCCTCGACCGCACCAACCGCAAGCTCGGTGACCTGGCCTTCGTCGATGTGACGGGCCGCGTAGCCCACGCCATCATGGATCTGTGCGGGGAGCCCGATGCCATGACGCACCCGGAGGGCATGCAGATCAAGGTGAGCCGTCAGGAGCTCTCACGCCTCGTCGGTTGCTCGAGGGAGATGGCCGGCCGCGTGCTGAAGGTGCTCGAGGAGCAGGGACTGCTGCGCGCGACCGGCAAGACGATCGTGGTCTTCAACGCACGTCCGAAGATGAAGACCCGTCCCGTCATCGTCCCGGCGAAGCCCGCCGCGGGAGGTGCGGCGGCTCGCGCGATGAGCCCCGTCGAGCTCGATGATGAGGACGACGACGAGGACGAGGACGAGTAACCGGCTCGAGCAGCCCCCTGGCGGCCGCCTCGGCGCCGTCGGATTCTCAGCGCTTCACAGCATCCGCCGCGCCCTCGATCTGGGCGCGCATCTCACGGATGGTCTGCGCATAGTCGGGTGTGCCGAAGATTGCCGACCCCGCGACGAAGGTATCCGCGCCCGCCTGGGCGGCGGCGCGGATATTGCCGACCTTGATTCCGCCGTCGACCTCCAGGCGCACCTCGCGTCCGCTGGCCGCAATGCGGCTGCGCGCATCGGCCAGCTTGCGCAGGCTCGTCGGAATGAACTGCTGCCCGGCGAATCCGGGGTTCACGGACATGATCAGCACCATGTCGATGAGCTCGAGGGTGTAGTCGAGGTAGTCGAGCGGCGTCGCCGGATTGAAGACCAGTCCCGGACAGCAGCCGTGCTCGCGGATCAGCGAGATCGTCCGGTCGACATGCTCGGACGCTTCGGGGTGGAAGCTGATGTAGGTCGCGCCCGCCGCGGCGAAGTCCGGCACGATGCGATCGACCGGCCGCACCATCAGGTGTACATCGATCGGCGCCTTGACGCCGTGCCGGCGCAACGCCTCGCACACGAGCGGACCGATGGTCAGGTTCGGCACGTAGTGGTTGTCCATCACGTCGAAGTGGATGAGGTCGGCACCCGCTTCGAGCACCGCGTCGACCTCATCGCCGAGACGGGCGAAGTCCGCAGACAGTATCGAGGGAGCTATCCAGCACTCTGACATGCCTCACAGTCTAACCGATCGCGCACCGCCCCTCGCCGTCAGCGGCCAGGGTACCGGTCATGCCGCGGTGAGGCGCTTCAGCTGGTGAGCCGCATGAGCGCTTCGTGGTACTTCTCGCTGGTGCGTCTGATCACCTCTGCCGGCAGGTGCGGCCCCGGCGCCCGCTTGTTCCAGTCGAGTGTCTCGAGATAGTCACGCACGAACTGCTTGTCGAAGCTTGGCGGGCTGATGCCGGTTCGATAGCCGTCGGCCGGCCAGAAACGCGAGGAATCCGGTGTGAGCACCTCGTCGATGAGCGTGAGCCGGCCCGCGGCGTCGACGCCGAACTCGAACTTCGTGTCGGCGATGATGATGCCGCGCCTGCGCGCGTGCTCCGCGGCGAAGCCGTAGAGGGCGAGCGCGGTGTCGCGCACCGACGCCGCGAGCTGCGGGCCGATGAGTGCTGCCACCCCGGCGAAGGGAATGTTCTCATCGTGTGCGCCGGCGGCGGCCTTGGTCGCCGGCGTGAACAACGGCTGCGGCAGCTGCGCTGCGAGCGGCAGGCCGGGCGGCAGTGAGATGCCGCACAGCGCACCGCTCGACTGGTAGTCCTTCCATCCCGAGCCGATCAGGTAACCGCGCACCACCGCCTCGATGGGCAGGGCCCGCAGCCGCCGCACGATGACCGCACGCCCCTCGAGCAGCTCGAGCTCCTCGCGGTCGCTCACCACGCTCGCCAGCTCCCGGCCGGTGAGGTGATTCGGGACCAGGTGCTCGGTACGCCGGAACCAGAAGTTGGAGATGCCGTTGAGCACCCGGCCTTTCCCGGGGATCGGGTCGGGCAACACCACATCGAACGCGGACAGACGGTCCGTCGTCACGATCAGCATGGTCTCTGCATCGATGGCGTAGATATCGCGCACCTTGCCCTCGTGCAGTCGCTCGAGGCCGCCAAGCGCGGTGCGGTAGACAGTAGGTGCCGGCATGCGCTTGGTACTATAGCGACCCTTTGAGTCCCCGACACGAGTGAGCCACCGCGGCCCAGAGCCATGAAATGGATCGGTAAGGTGACCGGTGGCCTGCTCGGGGGGCTGGTGCTCGGGCCGATCGGCGCCGCGCTCGGCGTGCTGCTCGGCCACCAGGTCGATGAGATGGGCGCGGAGCAATCGCTCCCGCCCCCCGCGGACCTGGCACCCATCGGCACGCGCTTCTTCCGTGCGAGCTTCCAGGTGATGGGCTATCTCGCCAAGGCCGATGGCCGCGTTTCCGAGCGCGAGATCGCGGCCGCCCGCGCCCTGATGCAGGAGCTGCGGCTCGATGTCACGCAGGTGCGCGAGGCGATCGCCTGCTTCACCGCCGGCAAGCAGCCGGACTATGACTATGGCGCCGAGATCGAGCAGCTGCGGCAGATCTGCCACGGACGTCCGGAGCTCGCGCGCGTGTTCGTGGAGATCCAGATGCGTGCGGCGCTCGAGGGCAACGACCTCGAGCCGCCGGTGCGCGCGCTGCTCGGGCGCCTGGCGGCGGCGCTGCGCGTCTCGACGCTGGAGCTCATGCACATCGAGACTGTGCTGCGCATCCAGCGCGCCGGTGGCTTCCGTGCCGCCGCCGCCCCCGGGGCCGCAACCGCGGTGCGCGAGCGCGAGCTCACCGAGGCGTATCGCGTGCTCGAGACCGATGCGGCGGCGAGCGATGAGCAGGTCGCCAAGGCGTACCGGCGCTTGTTACAACGCCATCATCCCGACAAGCTGAAGGCCAACGGCCTGCCCGAGTCGATGCTGGCGCACGCGCAGCGACGCACGCAGCAGATCATCGAGGCGTGGGAGATCGTGCGGCAGCGCCGCGGCATCCGCTGACACCGCGCTCAACCCGCCTGTGCGGCCCACTCCATGATCACCTGTTGGATCGCGCGCACCCCGTCGGTGAGCGCCGCCGGTCCGGGCTGCAGGATGATCGAGGACTTGATCTCGCGCACGTAGCCGGCACGTACGGCCGGGACCTCGCTCCAGCCCGCGCGCGCCGCGACGCGCTCAGGCCGGAATTTCTTGCCACACCACGAGCCGAGCACGACGTCCGGCGCGCGGCGCGGCACCTCGCGCGGATCGGCGATGATGCGGTCGCGCCCGAGCGGCTGCCGTGCGAGCTCGGGGAAGCAGTCCTCGCCCCCGGCGAGCCCGATGAGCTCCGACACCCAGCCGATGCCGCTGATGAGCGGATCGTCCCACTCCTCGAAATACACCCGCGGCCGGCGCGGCAGTGCCGCTGCCCGTGCGCGCACCTCCTCGAGCCCCGCCTCGAGCTCGGCGGCGAGCGTGCGCGCGCGTGCCTCACAGCCGACCATCCCCCCGAGCGTGCGGACCATGCGCAGCACGCCGGCCACGCTGCGTTGATTGAAGAGGTGCACCTCGAGCCCGGCACGAACCAACTCCGCGGCAATGTCGGCCTGCAGGTCCGAGAATCCGAGCACCAGATCGGGCTCGAGCGCCAGGATGCGGTCGGTGCGCGCGCTGAGAAACGCCGAGACGCGCGGCTTCTCGCGGCGGGCACGCGGCGGCCGCACGGTGAAGCCGGAGATGCCGACGATGCGCCAGTCCTCACCGAGCAGATAGAGGGTCTCGGTCGTCTCCTCGGTGAGGCACACGATCCGCTCTGGAAAACCCGTGGACTGCCGCATGTCGCACACCGCTGCCGCGGGCACTGTATCCTTAAGCGATGTGGCAGCGCATCTGGGATTTGCTCGATCGGTGCTTCTTCGGCGCCGCCTCGCTGCGCCCCGGAACGCTCGGCGCCGCGCTGCGCGTGCTGCGCTATCCGTATGCCGTGCTGCGCGACCTGTCGCGCGGGGACATCAACCTGCGTGCGATGGGGCTCGTGTACACGACGCTGCTGTCGCTGATTCCACTGCTCGCGTTCAGCTTCGCGATCGTCAAGGTCTTCGGTGGGCGGCGCGATTTCGAGCCGATCGTCTACGAGTTCTTCCGCCCGGTGGGCCCGGCCGCGGCGGCCGAGCTCACCAACCGGGTCATGCAGTTCGCGAGCCACGTGAGCAGCGGCGTGGTCGGCTCGGTCGGGCTCGCACTGCTCGCCTGGACGCTGATCGGCACGATCAAGAAGGTCGAGGACAGCTTCAATTTCGTCTGGCACGTGGAGCAGGCCCGTAGCTTCGCGCGCCGGCTCGCCGAGTACACGACCCTCCTGATCGCAGGTCCACTGCTGCTGGTCGGCTTCCTCGGGCTCACGCACGCCGCGCTCAGCAGCGCACCGGTGCAGGAGGTCGTGCAGCTGCCGCTGCTGCACCGGCTGCGCGGCACCGGCATCGCGCTCGCGCCCTACGCGATGGTGACCGCATTCTTCACCGCGCTCTACATGATGGTGCCCAACACGCGCGTGCATTGGCGCGCGGCGCTGATCGGCGCACTGGTGGGCGGAGTGCTGTGGGCCGGCATCGGCAAGATGTTCACCGCCTTCGTGGTCTACTCGACGCGACTCACCATCGTGTACGCGGGATTCGCCTTCATGGTGGCAGCGCTGCTGTGGACCTACTTCGGCTGGCTCATTCTGCTCGCCGGCGCACAGCTCTCGTTCTACGTGCAGAATCCGGCCTACCTGCGGCTCGGACTGCAGCCGCTGCGGCTCTCGAGCGTCGAGCTCGAGGAGCTGGCGCTCAAGCTCATGTATTTCGTGGGACGCGCCCATGTGGCCGGTGGCCGCCTCTGGAGCGTCAACAGGCTCGCCAACGAGCTGGGGCTGCCCGGCATCGCGGTGGCGCAGATGGCGACCGCGCTCGAGCGCGCCGGGCTCCTGATCGTGACGGAGGAGGATGAGCTCGTACCGGCGCGCGACATCGCCGGCATCGGCATGAACGAGATCCTCGACATCGCGCGCAATCAGCGCAGCGGCCACATCGCCCCGCGCAACGTCCCGGTGCCGCCGGTCGACCGCGTACTCGCCGGACTCGAGGAGACCCGCCGCAGCCGCTGTGCGGAGCTGACGCTGCGCGACCTCGTCGATGAGGTGCCGCGCCCGACCCTCATCGCGCCGCGGCAATCCTCGTCGCGCTGAGCGCGGGCTACTCCCCGGCGATGGTCATCTCGGCGATCAGCACCGAGCCCGTGCGGATGCTGCCGCGCGTGTCGATGTCATCGCCGAGCGCCGCGATGTCGCGGTACATGGACTTGAGGTTTCCGGCGATCGTGATCTCGTGCACCGGATAGGCCATCGCGCCATTCTCGATCCAGAAGCCGCTCGCGCCGCGCGAATAGTCGCCGGTGACGCCGTTGACCCCCTGGCCCATGAGCTCGGTCACGAGCAGTCCGGTGCCGAGCCGCTGCAGCAGCGCGGTGTGCTCGAGTGCGCCCTGCGTCGCGGTCACCAGCAGGTTATGAATGCCTCCGGCGTTGCCGGTCGTCTTGAGCCCGAGCCGGCGCGCCGAGTAGCTGCCGAGGACGTAGCCCTGCAGGACGCCCTCGCGCACCAGCTCACGATCGTGTGTGGCCGCGCCCTCCTGGTCGAACGGACTGCTGGCGAGCCCCCTGGGTATGTGCGGACGCTCCTGCATGCTGATGAATGTCGGAAAGAGCTGCTCGCCGGCGGCGTTCAACAGGAAAGAGGACTTGCGGTATTGGCTCGGGCCGCTGATGGCGCCGATGAAGTGGCGGAACAGGCCGCGCGCCATGTCGGGCGAGTACACCACCGGCGCCCGGCGTGTCCTCAGGCGGCGGGCGCCGAGCCGCGCCAGCGCACGCGCGCCGGCCATGCGGCCGATCGCTGCGGCGCTCTCGAGATCGGCCGCATCGCGCGCGACGCTCCACCAGTAGTCGCGCTGCATGTCATCGCCCGCCTGGGCGATGAGCGTGCAGCTCACCGAGTGGCTCGTCGAGGAGTAGCCGGCAAGAAAGCCCAGCGAGTTGCCGTAGATGCCGGTATGCCGCTGGCTGCTCACCGCGGAGCCCTCGGAGTTGTTGAGCCGGGCATCGACTGCCAGCCCCTCGCCTTCGCACTCGCGCGCCAGCTCGATGGCTGCCTCGGGCGTGAGCGGCCACGGATGGTCGAGATCGAGATCGGGAATCTCGCGTGCCAGCGCATCCGGCTCGACGAGCCCCGCGTACGGATCCGCAGCGGTGTAGCGCGCGATCGCGCACGCCTTGCTCACCGTGTCACGTACCGCGCCCGCAGTGAGATCGGCGGTGCTCGCCGTCCCCTTGCGCTGGCCGAAGTACACGGTTACTCCCAGGCCCCGGTCGCGCTGATACTCGACGGTGTCGACCTCACCGAGGCGCACGCTGACCGACAACCCCTGGCTCACCGAAGCGTCCACCTCGCACTGCGAGGAGCCCTGGCGCTGCGCTTCCTCGAGGGCGAGGGTGGCGACGTCACTGAGAGACTGCAGGGTGGGATCGGCGTTGGCTGGCATGGGGTTAGCGATCGGTGCCTGGGACTTGGTGCATCATTGCGCTGAATTCTAGCAGCCGCCGTCAGCTTGCCCGCGGGCAGCACGGATGGCCGCGCGGAGAGAGCCGTGACCGCCCGATCCGGAGACGATGAGAGCGATGATGGGGACGACGGGCGCCCGAGCAAGAGCGCCCGCAAACGCGCCGCACATGCGGCGCAGGACCTCGGGGAGCAACTGTTGCGTCTGCCCGACGCCGAGCTCGCCACACTCGAGCTGCCGGAGAGGCTGCTCGAGGCGCTGCGCGCCGCGCGTCGCATCAACAGCCGTGCCGCGGCCGTACGCCAGCGGCAGTATATCGGCAAGCTCATGCGGCAGATCGATCCGGCGCCCATCCGCGCCGCGCTCGCGGCCCGCAGCGCGAGCGACGCACGCGCGACAGAGCTCTTCCGCCGCACCGAGAACTGGCGCGAGCGGCTCATGACCGAGGGCGAGTCCGCACTCGCGGAGCTCGCCCGCTGGCATCCCGACATCGACCTCGACGCCTGGCGGCGGCGCGTGGCGGCCGCGCGTGCCGAGCGGCAACGCGCCGGCTCGGGTGCAGCGGCGTCCCGGGAGCTGTTTCGTGCCCTGCGGGCGTTGTTCGGTACAATGACCGGGTGAAACCGCTCGTCGGCATCATCATGGGCTCCTCGTCCGACTGGGAGACGATGCGGGCTACGGCGGAGCTGTTGGATCAACTCTCCATAGCGTATGAAGTACGGGTCGTCTCCGCACATCGGACCCCGGACCTGTTGTTCGAGTACGCCGCCGCCGCCCGTGGCCGCGGACTCGAGGTGTTGATCGCCGGCGCCGGCGGGGCGGCGCATCTTCCCGGCATGGCGGCCGCGAAGACCACGCTGCCCGTCCTCGGCGTGCCGGTGCAATCGAAGTCGCTCGGCGGCCTCGATTCGCTGCTGTCGATCGTGCAGATGCCCGCGGGCGTTCCGGTCGCTACCTTCGCGATCGGCACTGCGGGTGCGACCAATGCGGCCTTGTGCGCCGCGGCCATCCTCGCCAACAAGTACAGCGCCGTTGCGACCGCGCTCGAGTCGTTCCGCGAGCGGCAGACGGCCTCGGTCCTCGGCAACCCCGATCCGCGCACGCCCGCGCGCACATGAAGGTCGGCATCCTCGGTGGCGGCCAGCTCGGCCGCATGCTCGCTTTGGCGGGCTATCCGCTCGGGCTGGAGTTCCTGTGTCTCGACCCGAGCGCTGATGCCCCCGCCGGGCAGGTCGCGCCGCTGCTGTACGGCGCTTTCACCGACAGACGCCTGCTCGCGCGCCTGGCGCGTGAGTGCGATGTGATCACCTTCGACTGGGAGAACGTCCCCGTGAGTGGCTTGGCGGCGATCGCAGCGCGTCACGGTGCACGCATCTGCCCGCCGCTCGCAGCGCTCGCGAGCGGACAGGA
>Ga0335069_10004207_pt1 | contig 21474 bp, 18 predicted proteins | sample Lox_Sample_11_FD_206714 | JGI IMG/M metagenome (GOLD analysis project Ga0335069, IMG submission 206714) | Soil microbial communities from Loxahatchee National Wildlife Refuge, Florida, United States - Lox_Sample_1.1 | ecosystem: Environmental > Terrestrial > Soil > Wetlands | place: USA...
CTGCGTTTGCACGCCATATCGCGCAATCGATGCAGGGCGTTGGTTCGAGAAGCTTGAGCTTCTGACAATGAACGCCGATTTCGTCCCCAATCTCGTCTTCACAGCCGTGCTTGGGCTCATGACGTTCGGACTTGGCGCGTCGATGTGCTTCCGGCGCTCAGATCTCGAAGCGATCGGAGGGTTTACGGCGTTCGGCGATCATTTGGCCGAAGACTATGTCATGGCGGCGCGGATCGAGGCGCTCGGCCGCCGCGTCGTGCTCGCTCCGTACATCGTCGACATGGAAGTTGATCTGAAAAATTTCGCGCAGTGGTGGGACCACCAGCTTTATTGGGACCAGAACACGCGCGCGATGCGACCGACGGAATTCTTTGCCACTGTGATCGTCCGCGCGATCCCGTTCGCTCTGATCTACGCTCTTCTCACAGGCTTGAGCGAGCTGGGCCTCGGCATTCTGGCGAGCACGATTGCCGTTCGCGTGATCAGCGCCGGTCTCATTTCCTGGGCGCTGAAGGACCGTGAGGGCCGGCGGGCGCTCTGGCTGCTGCCGGTGCGCGACGTGCTCGGACTTGTCGTCTGGCTTGTGACCATGCTGAAGCGCGATTTCGTCCGGCGCGGGCAGCGCTTTGCCCTGATGGATGACGGGCGCATCGTTCCGCGTGCCCCGCCGCCGAAAGAGCAAGGCGCCGCGGCCGAATGATCAAACGGACCATTTTTACCGCAGACGACTTCGGCCTCGATCAGGCGGTCAACGAGGCGGTCGAGCATGCTCATCGCGATGGCGTGCTGACCGCCGCAAGCCTCATGGTGACGGCGCCCGCCGCTCTGGATGCGATCGCGCGTGCGAAGCGTCTGCCGGCTCTTGCGGTGGGTCTCCATCTTGTCCTCGTGCTGGGCGAGCCCGCGCTTCCGAAGGATGAAGCGGCGGCGTTGCTTGGCCGCAATGGATCGTTCCCGGATTCTCCTGCGGAAGCCGGTGTGCGCTACTTTTTCAGCCTGTCGGCGAGACGGACGTTGGCACGCGAAATCCGCGCACAGTTTGAAGCTTTTCGGCGTACGGGCCTTCCCCTCGATCACGTCGACGGCCACACCCATCTTCACATCCATCCCACAATCTTCGCACTGCTGCTCGAGATCGGGCGCGAATACGGCATGAAGGCAATGCGTGTGCCGTACGAAAATCCGGCCGCGTCGGCGCGCGCGGCCGGCAAGGAACGACTTCTCCGAACGGTCGTCAGTTCCGCCTTTGCGCCCTGGGCACGCAACATGCGCAGGCGGCTCGGCCGCGAGGGTGTGGTTTCGAACGACGCACAATTCGGCTTCCATGACACCGGCCGGATGACGGAAGAGCTGGTGCTGAGACAGCTTGAAGAGCTCGAGCCCGGCCGCGTGACCGAATTCTATTTCCATCCGGCGACGCGCAAAAGCGACATCCTGCGCGCGCAAATGCCCGATTATCTGAATGTCCAGGAATTCGAGGCGCTTTGCAGTCCGCGCTTGCGCGAGGCGCTGACGCGGCTCGACATCAAGCCGGTGGCTTTTCGCGATCTTTCCTAGCTTCGCGCCCTGATCCAGTCTGCCATCAGATCCGCGACGCGATCGCGCAAGGGCGGATCGTTTTCGAAATAGTGCGCGCCGGGAAGGAATTCGAGCGACTTGTCGGACACCGTCAGCGCCTCGAAGATGGTTCTCGCGTCGCTCGGGAACACGCCGGTATCGCCAAGACTCTGCACGACCAGCGAGGGCAGTTCGAGTTTCTGAAGATGCTGTTCGCCGCGGCATTGCGACGTCTCGAGGCTCCACATCGACAGCCACGCACGCAACGTGTTGGCGCGGCCGATGCCGAACGGTCCACGATTTGCGTGCGCTGGGTGGCCAGCATAGCAGGCGGGTGAGGGCCGCTCGGAGGGATCGATGGCCGGATCCATGAAGCGCAGATCGGCCCAGGTGCGAAAGAGCGGAAAGATGCGATCAGGAATTCCCGCTTTGTTCAGGCGCTCCATCTCGCTCCTCGCCCAGTCCGTGATCCGCTGATTGCGCGCCCGCTGGGCGGCGCGATAGCGCTCGATGAAGTCGCACGAATAGGGCGGTCCGTTCTCGGCACGGAACGGGTCCAGGGTTTCGTCGGTGGCGACGGGATCGGTCTCGTCGGCGACGGACGCATCCATCCAGTTCGTCAGCACGTCCGGCCGGCCAGGATGGGCGTTGAGCGAGACGTAGAGGTCACCGCGCGGCAGGTCGCGAAGCGCGTCGCGGACGCGTTCGTTTGCATTCGCGGCGAGCGCGCCGCTTGTCGCTTCCGCCTGATAGGCGGCCATCAACGAGCCGCCGCCGGAGTTCCCGAGGAGCACGATGCGATCGACACGCGCCGTTTCCTTCAGCCATTTCATGCCAACGCCGATGTCGATCAGCGCCTGCTCCAGCGCGAACAGATCCTCAGAGCCGCGGAAACGCGTGTTCCAGCCGAGGAAGCCGAAGGCTCGCTTCGCGAAATAGGGCGCGATGTAATGTTCGGCGAAATCCACGTTGTAGTGCACGGCGATCACCGCCGTTTTGGGGCTAGTGCCCGTTTCGGTCCAGTACAGGCCTTGGCACGGATGGCCGCCGGCGCCCGCACGGGCTTGCGTCGGCGAGGGAAGTCCGACGAACTCGCGCTGCAGGCTCATCGCGCTCAGACCCAGTCTTCGTTGTCGCGAATCCACAGATCAAGGGGACTCAGCAGGCTGCTCAAACGCTCCGTGTCGAGCACCGGTTGCGACTTGCCGTTCCAGCGCAAAAAACCTTCCTGCTCCCAGCGCGCGATGAGCTCGTTCATGTATTGCCGGGAAACTCCGACAAGCGAGGCGAGATCAGCCTGGGAAAGATTCATCGCGAGACGTGTGCCGTCGCTGCCATCAACCCCGTGCGCGCGGGCGAGCCGCAGCAGGGCGCGCGCCGTGCGGCGCGGGGCTTCGGAACGCGTTTCGATCAGAATGCGCGTGGCGTGGCGGGAGTGCATACAGGTCAGCTGCACGAAGGCGCGATAGAACGTGGGATCGGCGTCCGACAACTCATGAAACGCCGCGGCCGGGAGGAACATCGCCACGGCGTCGCTGGCGGCATAAACCTCGAACATGCGCTTGCCCTGTTCATCGATCAGGTTCGAATCGCCGAACCACGCCCCCGGGCCGAGGGCACGAAAAAACACACGCTCGTCCTCGGCGGAGACATAGGCGCGCAGATCTCCCTGGAGCGCGGCATAAACTCCATCGGCCGCGTCCCCGAACTTGAAGAGGACGGTTCCCACCGGAATGCGGAGCACCTCGCTCGCGGCAATGATTTTTTCCTGGATCGTCTGCGGGAGCGATCCGAACCACCTTCCGCGTGCCAGAAATTCGTGGACATCTTTTTTGGCCCACCGATTGCTGATCATGACATTCATGCCTGCACCAGCCTGGTCCGTCGCGACGTGACTATGGCCCTCGATCGCGTCGCGGAACCACGAAAAAGTTGAATTGTCGACAGATCAATACGGTGGAACTGCAACCGAAGGTTGAATTTGAGGCAATTTGTGCCCGATATGCGCCTTCTGGTCGCATCGGCAGATTGCTCATTTTTTGGGCACACGCAATGATTTCATGGGGATAGCTCACTTTCGGTCGAGCAACCCCTCGCGAAGCTCTCGCGTTTTGGCTACGCGACGGGAGAATTCCGATTGTGTTGCAGATTAGAGTCATTCCTGAGCGGACACGCGATCCATATCTTCCGCGCGTTGCACACCGCCGACGGCTTCTCGGATACGTGATCCAATAGAATTCCGATTCGCCAAAATCGGCTGAAGGAGTGTCCATGACCGGCCGTTTGCAATTGTCCTTGGTAACCCTGTCTGTGCTCGTGCTGGGCTCATTGCTCGGCGGCTGTGCGACTTCGAGCCCGGATAACGATCCCTACGAGTCGTTCAACCGCAAAATGTTCGCCGTCAATGAGGCGCTCGACCGGAATGTGGCGCTGCCGGCGGCGAAAACCTACCGAACGATAATCCCTCAGCCCGCACGTGACGGCGTTCACAACGTCCTAACGAACCTCGACTCGCCGGTGACATTTGCCAACGACATCCTCCAGGGCGAGCCGCTGCTGGCTGCCGAGACGCTTGGCCGCGCCGTGGTCAATACTACCGTAGGACTTGCGGGTATCGTCGACGTCGCAACGCCGCTGGGCATTCCCGGACATGAGCGGGACTTCGGCGAGACGCTGGCCATCTGGGGGGTCGGCGAAGGACCCTATCTGGTCATACCGCTGATCGGTCCCAGCAATCCGCGCGACCTGACCGGCCGCGTTGTGGACACAGGATTTGATCCCTTGACTTATGCCGGCATGCGCGAGAAGGGCTGGTGGATGGGAAGCCGTCAACTCTTAAGCCTTCTTGACGAACGGTCGCGAAACATCGACACCATGGACGAACTCAGGCGTTCGTCGGTCGATCTCTACGCAACGCTGCGCAGCCTCTATCGCCAACACAGGAACGCGGAAATCCACGGCGGCAAGCCCGACCTCCAGAACCTGCCCAACATCTAAGTGCGTGCAGGTATGGGGGCAGCGCTCGTCGTCAGGATAGTTCGATTCAGCGCCCGCTACTCCGGCCTCATCGTGGTGGCGACGTTGTTGCTGGCAGGATTCGCTGGCGACTACGTGCGTGGCCATTTCGCGATGAACAGCCAGACCGAGGAGCTGATCTCGCCGCAAACGCAGTGGCGCAAGCGCGCCGCCATCTACGATGCGCAGTTTCCCCAGCAGCAGGGGCAGATTGTCGTGGTGGTCGATGGCGCGACGCCCGAGCGCGCCGATGCGGCCGCACATGATCTCGCGATGGCGCTGTCCGCCAACAAGACGGACTTCGCTTCCGTCCGCCAGCCGGACGGCGGCCGATTCTTCACCCATGACGGCCTGATGCTGCTGTCTACGGCCGAGGTGAAGAACACCATGCAGCAGTTGATTGCTGCGCAGCCGTTCCTGGGGGCGCTAGCCGTTGATCCGAGTCTTCGGGGTATTGCCGACAATCTTTCGACGGCGCTCAAGGGCGTCGAACATGGCCAGGCGAAGCTCCAGGACCTGAACGGTCCGATAAAGGCATTGGCGGATACGCTCGACCGGGTTCTGGCGGGCAAGCCTGCCTTTCTTTCATGGCGCTCCATGGTCACGGGCGAAAAGCCGACCCGCCGCGAGACGCGACGATTCGTCGAGGTATGGCCCAAGCTGGATTTCCAAGCCTTGATGCCCGGCATACGCGCGACCGATGCCATTCGCAGCACGGCAGCTAGACTCCATCTGACGCCCGACAACGGCGTGCGCGTGCGGATCACCGGCAGCGTTCCGATGGCGGACGACGAGTTCGGCTCATTGACCCAGCGCGCCCGGCTCATGGCGACCTTGATGATGGTGGCAGTCCTTGCCATGCTGTGGTTCGCTCTGCGTTCGGCGCGCCTCATCTTCTCGGTGCTGTTGACCGTCTTTACCGGCCTCGTGATCACAACGGCGACTGGGCTTCTCGCAGTCGGTGCTTTCAATCTGATTTCCGTCGCCTTCATCGCGCTGTTTGTCGGGCTCGGGGTCGATTTCGGAATCCAGTTTTGCGTCCGCTATCGAGCCGAGCGTTTCGAACACAAGGATCTCGACACGGCGCTGCGTTTCACCGGCTCGGGCATCGGCAGTGCGCTCGGACTGGCGGCCGCGGCGACGGCAGCGGGTTTCTATTCGTTTCTGCCGACGAGCTATCGCGGCGTTGCCGAGCTCGGCTTTGTCGCCGGCACCGGCATGATCATCACCTTCGTGTTGAGCATCACCTTCCTTCCCGCCCTCATCAAGCTTGTCCAGCCTTTGGGCGAAGCCGAAGATGTGGGATTCAAGGTGCTAGCGCCGCTCGACGGGTTTCTCGACCGCAACAAGCGCAGCGTGGTACTCGCCGCGATCATAGTCGGCATCGCGGGCGTTGCTTGTCTTCCTTGGGTGCAATTTGACTTCAATCCGCTCGATCTGCGCGACCCTCGGGTCGAGTCGGTAGCGACGGCGCTCGATCTGATGAAGGACCCCGATACCTCGCCCAACACGCTCGACATCCTGGCGCCGTCGCGCGAGGTGGCGCGGAGCTATGCGGCGGCGCTCGCGAAGCTTCCCGAAGTGTCGCGCACCATGACCATCGATAGCTTCGTACCCGACGATCAGAAGGAAAAGCTCGCAATCATCGGCGACGCCAACAACCTTCTCGATCCGACGATCAATCCGTTCATGACCAAACCGCCGCCGAGCGACACGGATGTGATCGAAAGTTTCAAGAGTGCGGCCGCAGCGCTCAGACAGGCTGCCGGCAGCGCAAATACGCCAGTTGCGAGCAATGCCCGCCGGCTCGCCGACGCACTCGAGAATGTGGCCAAGGCCGACAAGGCGACCCGCACCAGGGCCGCCAATGCGCTGGTTCCGGGCCTCGAGACCATGCTCGAGGAAGTGCGCACGACGCTGCAGCCTTATCCTGTAACGGAAAAAACTTTGCCGCCCGATCTCATCCGCGACTGGGTTTCGCCTGCCGGCTTCTATCGTATCCAGGTGCTCGCTCGAAGCACGGCGACCGACAACGATACGCTACGCAAATTCACCCATGCCGTGCAGAAGATCGCCCCCGGTGCCACCGGCGAGCCGCTCGGCATCCAGGAATCAGGGCGGACGATCGTGCGCGCCTTCCTGCAGGCAGGCATCTTGTCCTTTGTCGCCATCACCATCCTGCTCCTGCTGGCGCTTCGCAACGTAGCGCTGGTCGCGCTGGCGCTCGGCCCGCTCGTTCTGGCGGGCATCACCACGCTCGCGACCTGCGTCGTCATCGGGCTGCAGCTGAACTACGCCAACATCATCGCGTTGCCGCTGCTCCTCGGCATCGGTGTAGCCTTCGATATCTATTTCGTGATGGCGTGGCGCGCCGGCACGCGCGATCTGTTGGGCTCGCCGCTCACCCGCGCCGTGATCCTGAGCGCAGGCACGACGGCGTCCGCATTCGGCACGCTCTGGATTTCAAGTCACCCCGGGACCGCCAGCATGGGTGAGCTGCTCGCGATCTCGCTCGTCTGGATACTGATAATCGTGCTTTTCCTGCTGCCGTCGCTGCTCGGTTACGCCGTGCCCGAGATCGGCCGGGGGACGCTGGCGCCGCGACCGGCGAGGAGCCATCGCAACGCGCACACCGCCAAAGACCCGCAGGCCGGCGAACGGCGTTAGGATTTTGTCCCGGCCAGCGCCGTATCGGCCAGGCTGTTGAGTTTCTTGGCTAGGGCCGCCGCGCCGCCGCTTTCGAGCGTCGAGGCGAAGTCCGAACGTTTGGTCGTCAACTGATCGACATAGCCATTCAGGTAGACGTCGATCGCTTTCCACTCGCCGCCCATGTTGCGCATGCGATAGATGAAAGGGATGGGCTTGTCGTTTTTTGGCACCAGCGTCGTCTGCACGAACACGTCGCCTCCTTTCGTCTCCACGTTCGGATCGACGTCGAAGTGCTCGCCGTCATAGCTGTCGAAATTGTTGGCGTAGTCGGCGATGGTCATGCGGCGAAAGGCTTCGATAAGCTGCTTGTGGTCGGACTCCGACATCGTGGCCCAGCTGGGACCCACCACGAACTTGATCATGGTCGGAATGTCGAACGTCGAATCGACCGCGGGCGCCAGCGCCTGATAGCGGCCCTTCATGCCGAGTGAGGGCCCGCGCTTCATCGTGTCGACCAGCGTTGCGTAAAAGTTCTCTATCTTGCGCGCGGCCGGGTCGCCGGCGGCCGCGAAAGCTTGCGGCGCCACAAAGGCAAAGAGTGCGGCAAACAGCGCGACGATTCGTAAAAGTTTCATGGAATTGCCTCCTGCTGGACGGACCCGGTGTTTATCTGCCGCCGGGACATGCCGGTAGTTTCGGGCTTCAATAAGGCGAGCCTCGACACCCTTCGGCAACTTAAACGCTCAATCTCTCAAAACGTCTCGCAGAAGCGCGCGCAAACCGGGGCTGATCCCGATGACGAGGCCGGCCAAAAGCGACGCGATAACAGTTGTTTGGGTATTCTCGCGCGCGAATCTCTGAAGGCGTCGGCCGATCGCATTGCCGATGGCCGCTGCGGAGAGGCCGTCCGGTGCGTCAATGAGTTCGAAGAGCCAGTCGAAGCGATGGCGGGGCTTGCGCTTCAGCGCCCTGACGATCAGGAACCCCAGAATGATGACAGCCAGCGCAAATCCCAACAGCACGCCGGCTGTCGCCAGCGCCGCCGCGGGCGGGCTCAAATTTTCTTCAAACCAGAAATAAAGGGCGACGAACAGGAAGATGGTCGCCACCATCACGGCGGCGCCGCTGATGAAGAACACGGCTATCCCGACTGCAAGCCGCTTGAGAATGAGGCCCATGGGCTGACCGGTCTACGACCGGCGACCGCCGAACAGGAGGCCGAATATCAGGCCGATGCCGAAGGCTATGGCGGTCGACTGGACCGGCTTTCCCTCGATGCGCTGGAGAAGCTCGTCCGCAGTGCCTTTGGCGCTGCTCCAGGCTTTTTCGCCGGCCTGACGGGCCTGGCTGGCCGCCTCTTCGCCCGCATGACCAGCGGTCGTGCGCAGCAATTCGGCGATTTTTGTGAAGTCCGCCCGGAGGCGCCTCACTTCTTCCTGCAATGCGTCCATGTCGTTCTCGATGTTCTCGTTCACTGCGCGGTCCTTTGGTGGGCCCCGAGGGATGATCCTATAGCACGGTTAACGAAAAAGACTGATGTAGCGCAAGGGTTCCCTAAAGCCCCGGGGCCGCTATCCGCCGCCTCAGGCGCCCAGCTCCTGGCGCCGCATCTCAAGTTCGAGCCAACGCTCTTCGGCGGCCTCCAGCTCGGCTTTCACCTGGGCAAGTTTCTCGGCAAGGCCTGCGAAGGCCTTTGGATCGCGTGCGTAAAGGCCGCGGTCGGAGAGACTGGCCTGCAGGGTCGCCTGCTGCTGTTCCAGAGCGGTGATGCGGGCGGGCAGGGTTTCGAGGGCGTGCTTCTCGGTGAAGGAAAGGCGACGCTTGTCCGAGGATGGCCGCGCACGGGGTAGGGCCTTCGCGCGCGTCGGCTCTTTCCCGGCCTTTGCGGAAACGCCTTCGCCGCGCTGGGCGAGCATGTCGCTATAGCCTCCGGCATACTCGACGAAGCGGCCGTTTCCTTCGGCCATGATGATGGAGGTGGCGACGCGGTCGAGGAAATCGCGATCGTGGCTGACGACGAGCACGGTGCCCGCATAATCGGCGAGCATCTCCTGCAACACGTCGAGCGTCTCGAGATCGAGATCGTTGGTCGGTTCGTCGAGCACGAGCAGGTTCGACGGTTTGGCGAGCGACTTCGCCAGCAACAGCCGTCCGCGTTCGCCGCCGGACAATACGCGCACCGGCGTTCGCGCCTGTTCGGGCGAGAACAGGAAATCCTTCATGTACGTCACAACGTGCCGCGCTTCGCCGCCGACGCGGACCGTGTCGCCCCGGCCGTCAGTCAACGTTGCCGCCAGCGTCGCTTCGGGATCGAGTGCCGCGCGGCCCTGATCGAGTTCGGAGATCGCGAGATTGACGCCGAGTTTCACTTCTCCCCGATCGGGCGAAAGCTTTCCTGTGAGAAGACGGATCAGTGTAGTCTTGCCGGCGCCGTTGTGACCCACGATGCCTACGCGATCGCCGCGCAGAATGCGCGTGGAGAAATCCGTCACGATCGGTGTGTCGCCGTAGCTCTTCGCAATGTTCTTCGCCTCAATGACGCGGTCACCGGAAAGCGCCGCGGATTGCGCGGCCATTGCTACCTTGCCTGTGGCTCTGCGATGTTCGCGGCGCTTGCGTCTGAGCTCGTGCAGCGCTTCGAGACGGCCCTGATTTCGCTTGCGCCGCGCGCTGACGCCGTGGCGCAGCCAGTCTTCCTCCGTCGCTATCTTGCGGTCGAGCTTGTGGTAGTCGCGTTCCTCCTGCTCGAACGCCTCGTCACGCCAGGCTTCGAATTGCGCGAAATCGCGCTCCAGGCGTCGTGTCCTGCCGCGATCTAGCCATATCGTCGTTTTCGACAGGCGCGACAGGAAACGCCGGTCGTGGCTGATGAGGATGAGCGCCGAGCTCATGCCTGCGAGCTCGTTTTCCAGCCATTCGATCGCGGGCAGGTCGAGATGGTTCGTGGGCTCGTCGAGCAGCAGCACATCGGGAGAAGGGGCAAGCACGCGCGCCAGAGCCGCACGGCGCGCTTCGCCGCCGGACAACGTCGCCGTCGCTTCCGCGCCGGTGAGCCCGAATTGTCCCAGCAAAGAAGCTGCGCGGTTGTGATCGTCTCCGGGTGCAAGGCCGGCATCCACATAATCGAGCACGGTCGCAAAATCGGAGAGATCCGGCTCCTGCGGGAGATAGCGGATCGTGGCGCCGCTGCGGACCGTGCGCTCGCCAGCATCGGGCTCCATCAACCCCGCTGCGATCTTGAGGAGGGTGGATTTGCCGGAGCCGTTACGGCCGACGAGACAGAGGCGATCGCCTTCTCCGACGGCAAGCGAGGCACCGTCGAGAAGCGTTGTTGTCCCTAAGACGACGCGGATATCCTGCAGAAGTAAGAGCGGTGCGGCCATGAAACTCGGTTACGCGAGACGTTTGGCCGCCCGAATGGCATTTTCGAGGCTCCCAAGGAAGCGCGATCTATCTTCCCTGGTGAAGCCGGCGTGATGGGTCTCCTTGCCTGTCACTTCGCGCAGATGACGGCTCAGGTCGCGCAGGCCGAGCGCGAGGCCGATGCTCTCCTCGCTGAACGCCCGTCCGGTCGGCTTCAGCACCGCCGCTCCGCTCTTCAGGCAGCGTGAGGCGAGGGGAATGTCCGACGTCACGACGATATCTCCGCGCCCTGCACGTTCGGCGATCCAGTCGTCGGCGACGTCAGCGCCTTCTGGCACGATCACAATCTGGACGAGCGGATTGCGACTCGGACGGATGCCGCCATTGCTGACGAGATGCACGCTGAGGCCGTGACGTGTGGCGACGCGCTCGATCTCGTCCTTCACGGGGCAGGCATCGGCATCGACGTAGATTTGAAGCATTTACGTGCTTGCGCCCAGTGCATCCGGTGATGTCACGACCAGTTCTTCCGCGCCCATCTCGACCGCAGCCGCCAGGCCCGGCACGCGGGCGAGAACGGCTTCCGCGTAGATATGCGCGAGTGCGATCTTTGTCCGGTTATAAAGATCGGTGTCGGCGCCGAGACGCGACGCAGCGAGCGCGCCTTTGGCGAGCATCCAGCCGCCCGCCGTATCGCCCATGAGTTTCAAATAGGCTGTCGCGCCGGCGAGCATGTCGGGCTGGCCGCTTCTTTCCCTAAGCCACGCCGTTGTCTCGCGCACTGTCGCGCAAGCGGCTTCCAGCCGGCTCGCCGTCATCTGCAACACCGCATCGCCGGAACCGCGAATGTCTTTCACCGTCGCCGCCATGTCGGCAAGCAGCACACGCACTGCTTCGCCGCCTTCGAGTGACAACTTGCGGCCCGCAAGATCGATCGCCTGGATGCCGTTGGTGCCTTCGTAGATCGGCGCGATGCGCGCGTCGCGATAATGCTGTGCCGCGCCCGTCTCCTCGATGAAGCCCATGCCGCCATGCACCTGCACGCCAAGCGAGGCGACTTCCACGCCCATATCCGTCGACCAGCCTTTGGCGATGGGCGTGAGGAGCTCTTCGCGCAGTTTCGCGGCGGCGCGCGCTTTCTCGTCGGGGGCGTGCTTCGCGAGATCCGCGGCCACCGCCGTCGAAAGACAAAGCCCTCGGCCGGCTTCGATATGCGCTTTCATCAGCATCAACGTGCGGCGGATATCGGGAAGATCGTAGAGCCGCGCCGGATATTCGCCGGTCCAAGCGGAGCGCCCCTGCTTGCGTTCGAGAGAAAAGGCGAGGGCCTGCTGATAAGCGCGTTCGGCGACAGCGACGCCTTGCGTGCCGACCTGCAGCCGTGCGGCGTTCATCATCGTGAACATGTGCGCGAGGCCGCGGTTCTCTTCGCCGACGAGCTCGGCGCGCGCGCCTTCATAAAGCATCACGCAGGTTGGCGAGCCGTGAATACCGAGCTTGTGCTCGATGCTGCCTGGCTTCAGCGCATTCGCTGCACCCAGCGAGCCGTCGGCATTCACAAGACGCTTCGGCGCGACGAACAGCGACACCCCTTTCGTGCCTGGCGGCGCATCGGGAAGCCGCGCCAGCACGAGATGCACGATGTTCTCGGCACAGTCGTGATCGCCCCAGGTGATGAAAATCTTCTGCCCCGTGATCGCGTAGCTGCCATCGGCATTGCGTTCGGCGCGGGTTTTCAGCGAGGCAAGGTCCGAGCCCGACTGCGGCTCGGTCAGGTTCATGGTTCCCGTCCATTCGCCCGATATGAGCTTGGGTAGATAAAGTGCCTGCTGCGCGGGGTTGCCGTGCGCAGCCAAGGCTTCGATTGCGCCCTGCGTCAGGATCGGGCAGAGACCGAACGCCATGTTGGCGGCGTTGAACATCTCGTAGGTCGCGATCTCGAGCGCCTTGGGCAGGCCCTGACCGCCGAACTCCTTATCGGCCGAAAGCGCGTTCCAGCCGCCATCCGCGAACTGTCTGTAGGCATCGGCAAAGCCTGGCGCGGCGAAGACCCGGCCGTTCTCGCAGCGCGCGCCCTGCTCGTCGCCGATGCGGTTGATAGGCGCCAGAACATCGCGGGCCAGCCGGCCGGCGGCATCGAGCACTGCGGCCTCAGTATCGGCGTCGTAGCCGGAGAAGAGGGGCTTGAGCGCGCTCGCACCTGCAACATGCTCCAGTGAAAAGGCGAGATCGCGTAAGGGCGGAGAATAGGTCATGGATTGTCCGTCAGAAGGGGTCTGTCTTATCGATTTTGCCGCCTCGTCTCCGATGATAGTCTGTCCCGAAAGCTATTGGGAGACGCACATGACGGGACCGAAGAACGCCATATTCGACATCGGGGGCATCAACCATCTGGCGCTGGTCTGCAAGGACATGGCGAAGACGGTCGATTTCTACACCAATGTGCTTGGCATGCCGCTCATCAAGACAATCGATCTGCCGATGGGCATGGGGCAGCACTTCTTCTTCGACATCGGCAACGGCGACAGTCTCGCCTTCTTCTGGTTTCCAGACGCCCCCGCGGCGACGCCCGGCGTTGCGTCGGCGCTGGACCTGCCAGGCGGCAAGGGCCTCGTCTCCGGCCACGGTTCGATGAACCACGTCGCTTTCAACGTGCCCGCCGACAAGATCGACGAATACTACGAGAAGCTGAAGGCGCGCGGCGTCAAATGCACGCGCATCTTCAATCACGACGAGTCCGAATATCAGGCCAGTGCCGAGATCACACCGACGACCTTTGTACGTTCGATCTACTTCTTCGATCCCGACGGCATCTGTCTGGAATTTGCCGCCTGGACACGCGTCATCGATCCCAAGATCGACGTTAAGCACGAGCCGGTCGACGCGAGCGGCAAGAAACGCGCCAGGGTGTTGGCGGAATAAAGTCCTCCCCCACCTAAAGCGTGGGGGAGGATCATCGTTTGCTGACGTTCTCGAACTTAAGGCGTCAGAACCACGCGGCCCGTGATTTTGCCGGCGCGCAGATCAGACAGCGTCTGTCCGGCTTCCGCGAGCGGACGCGTCGTGAAGGGGATGGGATCGACTTTTCCGGCGCGCACGATCTCCATCATCTCCTGTGCTTCGGGGAGCGAGCCCACGAACGAGCCGATAATCGACAGCGCCCGCAACGGATAGAGCGGCAGCGGCATCGCCATCGCGCCGCCAAACAGGCCGACGATGATGATTTTGCTTCCCTTGTTGCGCGTGATCGCGTTGGCGAAGGCGAAGCTCGACTCCGAACCGACGAAGTCCACGATCGCATAAGCGCCGCCCGTATCTGCCACCAGCTTCTTGGCGTTCGCCGGATCCTTGGAATTGTACGTCGCTTTCGCACCGGCTTTCTTGGCAGCTTCGAGGCGGCCGTCATCGATGTCCGCCGCGATCGGACCCTTACCGAACAGCGCCTTGGCGAACTGGATGCCCATCATGCCGACGCCGCCGCAGCCGAGCACGACCACTTCGTCGCCTTCGGCGAGATGGCCTACTTTCTTCATAGCGCCGAAGCCCGTGAGGCCGGAGCACATGTAGGCCGCGGCGAGCGCCGGGCTCGTCTTGCCGTAATCGAGCAGATATTTCTGGTGCGGTACCAGCACATGCGTGGCATAGCCGCCGGGAATGCCGGACGAGCAGCCGAGCTGTCGCGGCTTGACGCAATAATTTTCCTCGTTGCGCAGGCAAGGCGCGCAATCGCCGCAACCGATCCAGGGATAGACCGCGTAACGCGCGCCGACCTTTACGCCTTTCACATCGGGCCCTATGGCGACGACTTCACCTTCGATCTCGTGGCCCAGCGTGTGCGGCAGCTTCAGATTGCCCAGCGGCAGCTTGTTGCCGCCGCCCAGATCAAAATAGCCATCATGGATGTGGACATCGGAATGGCAGACGCCGGCATTTGCTGTCTTGATTAGGACTTCCGTGCCCTGCGGCGTCGGCGTCGGCGTCTCGAGTTCCTTGAGGGGGCTTCCGAATTCCACAATGGCTTGGCTGCGCATCCTTGGCGTCTCCCTTGGGTTATTGAGCTTTTGTCAGTGTTGCACTTCCGGCGAACGGCCTCAACTGCGGTGCGCACGGGCAAGTGCCGCAAAGTCCGCGATGGTCAGGCGTTCGGCACGTTCTTCCGGATTGAGGCCGGCGCGCGCGATTAGCGCCCCCGTGTCAGGCGACAAGGATTTCAGGCTCTGGCGCAGCATCTTTCGCCGGTGCCCGAAGGCGGCCTTGGTGACGGCTTCGAGATCTTCGAGCCGCGCCTCGGCGACCGGCTGCGGCAACGGATCGATGCGCACGACGGCGGATGTCACTTTCGGCGACGGTGTGAAGGCGCGTGGGCTAACGTCGAACAATATGCGCGCCGCGGCGCGCCACTGCGTGAGGATCGAAAGCCGCCCGTAATCCTTGTTGCCGGGCTGCGCCACCAGCCGCGCAGCGACTTCGCGCTGGAACATCAGCGTGAGGCTTTGCCAGAACGGCGGCCAGGTTTTTTCCGTCAGCCATTTTACGAGCAGCGCCGAGCCGATGTTGTAGGGCAGGTTGGCGGCGATGCGCACGGGAGCCGAAACGTTTCGCGTCCGCAGAAGAGCGGCTTCGTCGATGCCAAGCGCGTCGTGTTCGACGATGTCGAGCCGGCCGGGATAGGCCTGGGCGATCTCCTGAAGTGCCGCGATGCAGCGGGCGTCGCGCTCGACGGCGATGACCCGTGCGGCGCCTTCCATCAACAATGCGCGTGTGAGACCGCCGGGACCCGGTCCCACTTCGTAGATTGTCGTGCCTTCGAGCGGGCCGGCCGCGCGCGCGATCCGGCGCGTGAGGTTGAGATCAAGCAGGAAATTCTGTCCAAGCGATTTCTTGGCTGCCAGGCCATGCGCGGCGATGACGTCGCGAAGCGGCGGCAATGGATCGTGATGGGCTTCTTCAGCCGTATCGGGCATCGGCGATCTCGGCGGCGAGTTTGATCGCCGCGATCATGCTCCTTGGGTCGGCCATCTTTTTTCCCGCGATGTCGAGCGCGGTGCCGTGATCGGGCGAGGTGCGCACGATGGGAAGTCCGAGCGTGACATTGACGCCGTCCCAGAAGGCGAGTGTCTTGAGCGGGATCAAAGCCTGATCGTGATACATGCAGAGCGCCACGTCGTAGCGCGAACGCGCTTCTTCGTGGAACATCGTGTCCGGCGGCAAAGGTCCGTAGACCGTATGCCCTTGCGTGCGCAATTCCGCGATGGCGGGAGCGATGATCTCTTTCTCCTCGCGGCCGATCGCACCATCTTCGCCGGCGTGCGGATTGAGCCCGGCGACGGCGAGATGCGGGGTCATTCCGAAGTCCGTCTGCATCGCTTCGATGATGATATTGCTCGTCTCGATAATGGCTGCTTTCGTGATCGTAGCCGGGACATCAACGTAGGGGATGTGGACCGTCAACGGCACAACGCGAAGCCCCGCTCCCACCAGCATCATCACCGCGCGCGGCGCGCCCGTCAGATGCGCGAGATATTCGGTGTGGCCGGCAAACTGGAAACCCGATTTCAGAAGCGAGGCTTTGTGGACCGGTGCGGTGACGATCGCGGCGGCTCGCCCGTCTTGTGCAGCGCGCACGGCTTCTTCGATCGCGGCAAGGATCGCAGGCGCATTGGCGGGATCGGTATGTCCGGGTCTGTGCGACGCGGCGCGGGCCGTTGCGATCAACGCATCGTCGGGAATTTCGCCTTGCGCGCGAAACACGTCGGCATCACCCACGAGCCTGAGCGGATGCGTGCCGATTTTTCCGGACAATGCTTTGTAGGCGGCAATGGCGACTTCCGGCCCCACGCCGGCAGGATCGCCCATCGTCACATAGATCGGTGCGTTACTTCTCGACGGTCTCGACATCGGCGTCGCGGCGCAGGTCGCGAAGATATTGCCGCGCCAGCGTCGTGATCTGCTCCTCGTAAATCTGCTGCTCGACCTGATCGCGCGACGGCAGATGGATGAACCCGATCTTCGGCGGTGCCTTGTCGCAACGGACGAGCAGCTCGACGCCGGCGGCCGAAACGAGTGGCGGGGTAATGCCGCCGGGACCGGCCTGCTCGATCGCCTGCTGCATTTCTTCGTTGAGATCGGCGAGCCGCATGTTGCCGAGACTCATGAAGCTCGTGCCCTGCAGCTTGGCGGCCACCTGCTTCGCGCTTTCGCAGCTTTGGATTTGCGAGCGCATGACCGCGGCGGCCTGGCCGGCGCGCTCGATGAGTTCCTTGTTGGGCTTCTGCATCGGCGGCAGCGGCAGGAGAATGCGCACCAGCGGCAGCGTGCCGGCCGGATATGTGACCTGCGGGGTCTGATCGGGAAGCTTCGTTCCCTCCGGCAACTGCAACTCGCGGAGATAGAGGATGTAGTAGCCGCCGGTGGCGCGAATGGGTTCGCTGACCTGGCCCGAATGCATCGTCTTCAGCACCTTGTCGAGCTCTGGTGGCAATTGACCTTCCTGCACGGAGCCGAGGTCGCCGCCTTGTGCGGCGGTGGGATTCTGACTGAGCTGTCGCGCCACTGCGCCGAACGGGGCGCCCGCGTCGAGTTGCATCTTCAGATTTTCCATGTCCTTTTTGACTTTGGCGTCCTGCTCGGGCGTATCGACCGCCTGGAAAATCTCCGACACCAGATAGTGCGGCTTGTTGGCGCCGGCCTTGAGGCGCGCAAGCTCGTCGTCGACATCGAGCTGGGAGACGTGCACGCGATCGCCCAGCGCATCCTGTACCAATTTCGACCATGCGATCTGCGCCGCGATCTGCGCACGCAAGGTCTCCATACGGACGCCGGCACCGCCCAGAAGCTTGTTCAGCTGCTCCTGCGACAGGTGATTGTCCGTCATGATGTCGTTGATCGCCTTGTCCACCTCGGCGGCGGTCACGGTGACTTTGCTCTTCTCGGCCTCGAGAAGCTCGAGGCGTTCGGTTTCCAGCTGCTTCAGCACCTGGCCGCGGATTTCCTTCTGCGCTTCGGGCGAAGGCTTCACACCGGAAGTCGCGATGAAGAGCTGCATGCGCTGGCGGACGTCGTAATTCGAGATGGGCGAGTCGTTGACGACCGCGGCGACGCCGTCACCGCGCGTGCGGGCGTCCTCCATCGTCTCTGACGTGGCGGCGGCGGCTTCGTCCTTTGCGCCATTGCTCTTGTCAGGCGCGGCCGTGGCGGGAGTCGCGGGGGCAGGGGCCGCCGGAACGGCAACCGGTGCAGCCAGGGCCGCAAGAAGGGTCAGTCCGAAGTAAAAGCGGGCGCTCACGCGATAGGCCTCTTCCGACGATTTCGGGCATTGCGGGCGCACCCCCGATGGCGGTCGCCCCTCGAGGGGAGAATAAGCATTTCCGGGGCAGGGTCAAAGCGCGATGTGAGAGTAAAGATGCTGGGGGAAGAGCTGGGAGCGATCAGGCGGCGTTTCGCTCGTCTTCAGATTGAACCGCACCAGCACGTCCGTCGCGGGGGGCACGTTGCGGTCGGTCGTGTAGGTGCGCCGGTAGGAGATCGAAATGCCGATGCATTCGTCGTCATAGCCGAAGCCGAGCTCGTCGGCGATCATGGTGCCGGTGGCGAGGTTGCGCTGACCGGAGGCGTAAACCATCCAGTCTTTCCAGACATTCACGAGCGCCTGCGCGTTAACTTCCTCACGCGTCGGCAGGCCAAGCGTCACTTCCTGTTCGGGAACTTTCAAATAGCTGATCTCGAGCGACGAACGGCCGTAATAGGCGTCGAGATACACCTCATTGCGCTCGAGCGTGCCAGTGTCCTCGCTAATGTCCAAGCGTTCGGTGAAATCGAAATGCGGGAGGAAGTTAACGGTCAAGCGTCCTACGAGGTCGGACTTGGTGCCGCCAAATCCCGAATCGGGGGCGAAGATCGGATCCGCCTTGAGGCGGAACACCTGCCCCACCATCAAGTCGACCGAGCCAGAAGGATAGATCGCCTGGGTCCTGAGGCCGACATTGGCGCGCGGTCCTGTCTCGACAAGGTCGTAGCCTGGAAAGCGGTTGAAACTGAAGAGGTCGGTCTCGTCGAATTGGAAGTCGGTCGAGTCCTCGTTCGGGATGCCGGGCGGGTTGCCGCCATAGGGCGCACCGATGACCTGCGCGACCGGCTCGAAGATGTAAGAGATATTGCTCGACGTTGAGCTTGAAACGAAGGGCCAGCGCCAGTCGATTGCCGCGTAGGGCAACCCGCGCGAAATAAAATGACTGTCAGTCGGCGTTGCGCCCAGCTGCGGCGTATCGATGTGATAGACATCGCCGCGCGCATCGGCCACGAGCGTAATGAGCTGTCCGCTCGCAGTGACGAGCGGAAGCTTCCAGCTGAACTCTCCCGTCGCGCGCTGATCCTCCTGGCCGACCTGCCGGTAAACGCTTGCGGTGTTGAAGACGAACTGGAAGTCGCCACCCAAGACCGGGCTTTCGGGAACGTAGGTGTAATCGACAAGCGGCAGCACCACGGGAAATTCGCGGTTGTTGTCGCTCTGAAGCAGACCCTGGAAGAAATAGCCGGTGATCTCGAAGCGGCTGCGGCCGCTGATGCCTTCGGCATAGAGGTCGTTGGTCAGGCGCTGGGCCTGCGAGATCTTGTAGAGCTCCAGCCAGGTCTCGTTCGATGTCACCTGCGCGTTGAAGCCGGCCTTCCAGATATCGTCGATCTGCCACTGGCCGGCGCCGAACAGCGAGCTGTAGGTCTGAGCCTGGTTGTCGAGATTGCCGCCGCGCGGATTGTACGCGACGTTCGGTTGCAGCCAGAAGCCGCCATCGTCCCAGCGCTGGCGATATTCCGTTTCGAGCACGTCGCCTCGCTCCGCGGTGATGAACGGAGCGACGGTGAAGTCCTGCGAGTCGTTCAGCGAAATGTAGACCGGGATTCGCGTGTACCAGCCGAGCGTGCTGGAGTTGCCGACTTGCGGCAGGAGAATGCCCGAGGAACGCCTGACGGTCGGATCGGAGTTCGTGAAAAAAGGCGTGTAGAAAATCGGAACGCCGAACGCGTCGATGACGGCGTCGTGATAGGTGATGCGGTGGGCCGGCTCGTCATAAACAACACGCGCCGCTTCGACCTGCCAGAGTGGCGTGCGCTGTCCCGGCTGATTGCAGACTTTGCAGTTCGTGTAGACGGCGCGGGTCGCGACAGTCCGCACGCCGCCCATGCGCGTGGCGCCGGTGCCAGCCAGCCGGCCGGTTTTGCCGATGAGCGCCGCGAAGCCGTAGAGCACTCCATCCTTCATCTGGTTGGTCAGGACCGCCTTGTCGGTAAATCCGACATTGCCGTCCGGCTGCATCAGGATCACGTGGCCGATCGCGGTGACCTGATCCGCGTTCGAGTCGTAGATCACCTTGTCGGCGATGAGGATCTGGCCTTCGTAATCGATCTCGACATGGCCGGTGGCCGTGGTGATCCCGGTGTTGGTGTCGTAATCGACCTGATCCGCGCGAAGCAGTCCGGCCTTTTGCTGCTTTTGAGGAGCAGGCGCCGGCGCGGCATTCTGCGAGGCTGCGGGAATGACGCTCGCAGCCGCCAGCAATAGTGCCCCGCTCAACGCCCCCAGCCGCACGTTTCAGCCGTCCTCTTGATGGAAGACGAGAGTCATCCCGATCAGAATAGCAGCTGTCGCAGGTGCTGCGGCAGCCAAAGCGACGGGGAGTATCCCCGTCATTCCCAACGCTTGCGTGAATGTGTCGAAGAAATAAACCGCGAAGCCCGCCAGCGCGCTGTATATGATGACACGCCCGAGCCCGCCCAGTCGTGCAAGGCGTAGCGAGAAGCTGGCGGCCATGAACACCATCGCCGCGAACATCGCCGGCAGCGCCAACAATTTATCAAAGTACAGAAGGTAACGGGTGGCGCGGAAGCCTGCCTGCTGTGCGGTGCGGATGAAACCGGGCAACGCCCAGAACGAAAGTGTCTCGGGCGGCGCAAAGCTTTCCTGGATGCGATCCGCTGTGAGCGTCGTCGGTACGCTGTAGGTGGCGTGATGCACGGGACGTCCGTCGAGGTTCGTCACCCAGGCATCGGTGAGATTCCAGGCGCCCGTTCCGAGCTTTGCCGAGCGCGCCTCGACCCGTCCGAGGAAATCGTCGTTCACGCCGAACAGGAGAATCATCACGTTTTCGAGCTGCGTGCCCTGCTCGGCGACCTGGGTCGCATGCACGACGGATTGCCGGTTATAGTCGCCCTGGCGGAGCCAAAGCTCGTTGTCGGTCAGGTTGAGAAGTGATTCCTGTCCGCGAATATATTTTGCCTCCATCGCCGTGAACTCGACGAGGAGGGTGGAGGAAAACGGCGTGAAGACCACCACGGTCAGCACGCCGAGCGCGATTGCCACGGCCAGAGGCGGCGCGAGAAGATTCCAGGCCGAAACGCCGGCCGCGCGAATGGCCAACAATTCCTGGCTGCGCGAGAGGCGCACGAACGCAAAAACACCGCCCAGAAGAACCGCAAACGGCAGGAGCTTGAGACCGAGACTGGGCAGTTGCAGCAGGCTCATGCCGATCACGACAGAGGTGGGCACATGCTTGTTCGCAGTGCGGTCGAAGAGGTCGACGACGTCGATCGAGAACGACAGGAACAGGAAGCCGCTCAGAACGATCCCGACGCCCGCAAGAAATTGGAGCGCGAGATAGCGGTTGAGGGTCCACGACCAGCTCATGCCATCGCCTCGACCGGCCTGCGTCGCCCGCGAAAGAGCGACAGTGACGTGAAGCCCATGATGTCGGCAAAGCCGATTGCCATGCCGAGAAGCGGCAGAAGATAGAACACGATGCAGAAGACGGGCTGGCGAACCGCCAGACCTTGCGCGCCATAGCCCACAATGCGTAGGACCGCGGCGCCGATGCTGGCGATCGTGAGCCTCAGAGCGTA
>Ga0335069_10004208_pt1 | contig 21470 bp, 13 predicted proteins | sample Lox_Sample_11_FD_206714 | JGI IMG/M metagenome (GOLD analysis project Ga0335069, IMG submission 206714) | Soil microbial communities from Loxahatchee National Wildlife Refuge, Florida, United States - Lox_Sample_1.1 | ecosystem: Environmental > Terrestrial > Soil > Wetlands | place: USA...
CACTCCGCTGCGCGCCGTCTTTGGGCCTCGCCGGCGCGCAGCGGCGTGCGCGCCCTACCATGGGCTCACCCAGATCTAATCGCACCCTCCTCTCGCGCCTCGCCGTGTTTGTCCTTGGCAAGCTCCGGCGGTGACCGGCAGACTTCTGTGGATGCCTTGGCTGAAGTCGCTGGACGTCAACCTGTTCCACTTCGTTAACCTCACGCTGCGTCGCCCGGCGCTGGACGGGGTCATGCGACTGCTGAGCGGGAACGTCCTGTTTGGCCCGGCAGTGGCGGCTTTGGCGGCATGGCTCCTGTGCAAGGGGGGCCGGCGCGGGCGCGTGCTGGTGCTGATGTTTGCGATCATCCTCCCGCTCGGGGATGGGTTCGTGGTGAACCCGCTCAAGCACGCCATCGGGCGGGAGCGCCCGGAGGTGGGGTTGACGGACGTGCACCTGGTGATGGGCACGCCCGATAACCACAGCATGCCTTCGGCGCACGCGGCCAATTGGTTCGCCGCGACCATGATCGCGTTCTTTTACTACCGCCGGAGCTGGCGGTTTATGGTGCCCCTGGCCTCGGCGGTGGGGTTCTCGCGGCTCTACGTGGGGGCGCACTACCCAGCGGATGTGCTGGTGGGGGCGGTTCTGGGCAGCGGCTATGCCGTGGCGGGGCTGGTGGGGGTGAATGCGCTGTGGGGCTGGGCCGGGCGCGCCTGGTTCCCGCTCTGGTGGGCGCGCGTGCCCTCGCTTTTGCAGCCCGAGTTGACCGTGAAGCCTGCCGGCGGCCAGGCGCAGCCAACGCTAGATCAGCACTGGCTTCGCCTGGGCTATGTGGTCATCGCGGTCACATTCCTGGCGCGGCTGGCCTACATCGGCAGTGGCACCATCGAACTGAGCAAGGACGAGGCCTACCAGTGGTTGTGGTCCAAACACCTGGCGCTCTCGTATTACAGCAAGCCGCCGATGATCGCCTACACGCAGCGGCTGGGGACTTTGCTCTGGGGGGACACGGCACTAGGGGTGCGCTTCTTCGCGCCGACGATCGGGGCCGTGCTCGGCTGGCTGCTGTTGCGCTGGATGGCTCGGCTGGCGGATGCGCGCACAGCATTTTGCCTGCTGCTCGTGTTGCTGGCCACGCCCTTGCTGGGTGTCGGCACTACGCTGCTGACGATTGATCCATTGCTCGTGATGTTCTGGACGGCGGCCATGGTGCTGGGCTGGCGTGCGCTCGGCCCGCAGGGGACGACGGCGCAGTGGCTGGGCGTCGGGCTGGGAATAGGGTTGGCCTTCCTGAGCAAGTACAGCGCCCTATACGAGGTCGTATGCTTTGCCCTGTTCTTTGCGCTGTGGCCGGCGGCGCGGGTGCACCTGCGCCGCCCTGGCCCGTGGCTGGCGCTGCTGGTGGTGGGGTTGTGCCTGGTGCCCGTGCTGGTTTGGAACGCCCGGCATGGCTGGGTGACGCTGTCCCACGTTTCGGACAACGCCAGCCTGCACGAGCCGTGGCACCCGACGCTGCGCCACTTCCTGGAGTTCACGGGCGTGGAGTTGGGCTTGCTGAACCCGGTGTTCCTCATTGCGGCGCTGTGGGCAATGGTTGGGCTGTGGAAGTTGAAGGGCGGGACGGCAGACATGCCGCCCGGCCAGCCGGGGGTGTCGAGCCGCGGGGTGATGGTTTATCTCTTCTGCATGGGCGCGCCGGTGTTCATCGGGCACTGGCTCTACACGCTGCATTCGGCGGTGCAGCCGAACTGGATCGCGCCGGCGGTGGTGCCGATGTTCTGCCTGGCGGTGCTCTACTGGGCGCAACGCTGGAGAGCAGGTGCCCCCGCGGTCATGGGCTGGTTCCGGGCTGGGGTGATTCTTGGACTCCTCGCTGTCCTTTTCGTGCACGAGCCGGACATTATAGGCAAGGTGCTCGGGCAACGGTTGCCGGCGGACAAAGACCCCTTGCGGCGTGTCCGGGCGTGGCAGGCCACCGCGGATGTAGTGCAAACGGCCCGGAACCACCTCCTGGCGGAAGGCAAGCCGGTCTTCATCCTGGTGCACCATTATGGGATTACGGGGCTGCTGTCGTTTTACATGCCCGAGGCCCGGCCCGGTGCCGGCCCCGAGCCGCTGGTGTATTCGGTGCTTGGTCCGGTGGCCCAGAACCAGTTCTTTTTCTGGCCGGAATACCGTTACCGCAAGCTGCGCAAAGGGCAGAACGCCATCTTTGTCATTGAGTCGAACCTGCCGGCATATCCCATGAAGGACTGGTTCAGATCGGTGGTGACGGGCGAGATTGGGCCGCTGCCCCCGACGCCTGCCCGGGAGACCTTCCTGGGGGGCGTGCCCTACGAGTTCGAGTCAGTCAAGGACCTGGGCGTGTTCCCGGTGATCTACCGTGGGCAGGTCTATCGGTGGCTGCAACTGGTTGAGTGCCGGAACCTGCTTTGAGCGGGGGCACTGGACGGGCTCCCATTTTGTGCCATGTTAAGCGCGTATTGCAGGTAAACCGATAGAAAGCGTCAGCAAACATAACGATTAACGAAGCAACGACGATGAAGAAGTTCCTTATTCCTGTGGCCGCCGCCCTGGTGGCCGTGAGCGTTTACGCCGCGCAGTATCCGGAGATCACCATCCCCCAGCTTAAGGCCGCCATGACCTCGCAGAAGGTGACGCTCCTGGACGCGAACGGCACCGACAAGTACAGCCAGGGCCATATCCCGGGCGCTATAGACTTCACGTCGGCCAAGGCCAACCTGTCCAACGTGCTGCCCAAGGACAAGAATGCGCTGGTCGTGGCTTATTGCGGCGGACCCAAGTGCCGCGCGTATGAGTCCGCCGCCAAGGCCGCCGAGAAGCTGGGCTACACCAACGTGAAGCACCTCACGGCGGGCATCTCTGGCTGGCAGGATGCCGGCGAGAAGATGGATAAGGGTAGCTGAGCTTTCCCGGTTCAGCCCCGGGTCCGGCAGACGTCGGCCCGGAGTTTCTTCTGCGCCCCTGCGGCGTCCAGTTCGGCCGCCGTCGGCGGTCTGAATGAACTGGTCTGCGCGCCGCATTGCTCGCAGGGGATCAGCTTGCTGCGCCGCACGCCAAGGGTGACATGCCCGTCCGCGGCGCAAACGTAGGCAATTAAGCCCTCTACCCCGCCTTGCTTGCACTGTGGGCAGAACTCGGGGGCGACTGCCTCCTCGACGTAGAACTTCGCCTTGCACGCGGGGCATAAATAGGCTGCCACCCCGCCAGCGGCCGGCTGCTTCCGTTCCTTTCCGCAGCCGGCAAGCAGGACGAGCCCGGCCAGCCCGATGATGGGGAGCCACCACCTCGTAGCGGCGTCTCGGCAGCGCGCCGCTGACTTTCCTCTGGCCCAACCAGCGGCGCTCTGCCGAGACGCCGCTACAAGGTTCATGGGAGGCGTCAGTCCGCTCATGGCGCGGTGCGGTGCGTGTCGCAGGACAGCTCCCGCGCCACCAGGAAGTCGCGGGTGCGGATCCAGGCGGCGTGCCCATCGCAGAAGGCCGCGTTCCAGCCGTCGGCGCCGTGGTGGTCGGTCGGGTCAGGGTAGTCGTACTTCGCTCCCGGAGTGTCGTCGAAGTAGTTATCACCATCCACGATCAAATAGGTCCTTGTCGGGCCAGGAATCGTCCCTTGCAGGCCGAGGTTGCTGCCGTAATGCGCGCGGCTCGCCACCAGGCTCTCGGTCTTCTTGGTTTCGACTGAGTTGGGCGGGCCAGCCGAGGGCGTATTGGCCCAGCCCGCCCACCAGGAGAAGTTCTCGTAGCTGTAGCCGTTGGTGTGGTTGTTCAGCGCGAACGTCTGGAGGTCCAGGATGTCGCAGGTCCCGGTCACCGGATCAATGACCGAGTCCTGGTTCGTGCGGATGTAGTTGTGGGTGCTGGGACAGATGAATGAGCCCAGGGCCTTCACATAGCCGCCATAGAGCCAGTTATCGTTGTCGCTGTAGTAGTCCGTGGTGCCGGTGAAGACGCCTTTGTAGTCATTGGCATACATGACACTGCCGAGGCCCAGTTGCTTCAGGTTGTTCATGCACTGGATGCGCTTGGCTTTCTCGCGGGCCTTGGACAGCGCGGGCAGCAGCAGGGCCGCCAGAATGGCGATAATGGCGATGACCACCAGCAGTTCGATCAGGGTGAAGGCAGTGAGTTGCCGCGCCGAGGCACGAGTGTGTCTCATAGAGAGTCGGTCCCGCATACAGTGATGTATGAGCGGGACGGCCTCGGCGAGCAATGCTAATAGGGGCTGGATAACCTCACATATTCATGTCTCTGGAATGGCTTGCGGCGACAGGCACCGCGCGTTCAAGGTAGTCGCATGTTCACTCCTCCAACTGAGTGATAGGTAAGAACCTGAAACGTCTCCAATCAAACACTCTGTATTATGAAGCAGAACTATGCGGGAAGCGCTCTCCTCGGGCTGGCTGTCGTGCTGGCGGTGGCCTGCACAACCTCGGTGGCGCGCGCGAATGTCTATGTGACTAACATCAAACTGAACGGGGCTACCAACAACCCCACCGTCTTCGCCGGAAACGCGGTGGCGATCAGCTACATCCTGAATGAGCCCGCGTCCAGCGGCGTGACGGTGAAGATTCTCTCCGGCAGCACGGCAGTACGAACCCTGGCCATCGCCGCGGGACACGCAGGGACCTTGCGCGGCCTGAATACCGTGACCTGGGACGGGAAGAGCGACGCCGGGACGCCTGTAGCCGGAGGAGACTACGCTTGCAGCATCACGGCCGCCGCGACGGGTTATTCGGCGTGGACGCAAACGACTGTGGACAGCAACCCTGGCAACCAGGTCTGGGAGCCATGGGGGCTGGCGGTTAACGAGAATAGCAACAGCTTCTACTACGGGCGCGTGTTCGTGGCCAACTCCTACCCGGGGCCGACGCAGAGCCCGATGGACCTGCTCGGCTTCCAAAAGCTGAACGCCGACGGCAGCCCCGCGGATGAAGGCATTTACAGCAGCGGCGGCTATGCCTGGAACGGCAGCTATAGCGAGAGCCCGTTCCGAATCAAGGTGGGGCCGGACGACCGGTTCTACGCCGAGGACTGGTCGGGCGAAGGCGTGATCATGTCCTGGGACCAGCAGATCAGCACCAACTCCATGCTCAACGTGATGACGGACTACAACAACCCGGGCGGAAACCTTGGCGGGTTCGTGGTCACGGGCTCCGGCACCAATGCCCAGTTGTGGATGGTGGACAACACGACGGGCGGGTATGGGCTCATTCGGTGGAACATGCAGGCGGACGGCACGCTGGCCAACGGAGACCAGGGAACGCAGATTATCCAGGTGGGCGGAGGGTCAGACCTTGACGATTCGGCGTTTGATATTGCCGTGGACCCGGCGGGGAGGATTTACGTGGCGTGTGAGCCTTCGTCCGACACGCAGTACAAGCTCATGCGCTTTCCGGCTTATTCCGGGACGCTCCTGACCACCGCGGATTGGAAGATGGACAATACCACGCCCTCGGGCAACGAGTTCGCGATCGCGGTGAGCGCGGACGCCACCCGCGTCGGTGTGGCGCTCAGCGTCTCCAATGCCCTGCTTATACTGGATGCAAGCACCGGGACGACCATCACCAATATCCCCGTCGGCAACCCCGCTCATGCCGTGGCGTGGGACAACGTGGGCAACGCCTACATCGCTTTCGATGTGAACAACGCCGAGGCGCTTTGGCAGGCGTGGTCGCCGCCGGGAGCTAACCAGGCGACGACTGTGGCCTTGGAAACGATCCACGTGTTGCCGCTGCCGCATATCACCGGAATGACGCGGACGGGGAGCACCGTCACGGTTAACTTCACGGGCCCGACGTCTGATCCGCCGACGGCCTTTGTCCTGATGAGCGGGAGCGTGGTCGGGGGCATAACCAATAACGCGGGGGCAAGTATCACGGGCAGCGGCGGCACATACCAGGCGACGGTGTCCAGCAGTGCATCCGCCCAGTATTACCGAGTGATGCGGCCATAGGTAGCGGCAACCGGCAGCCGTTTGACAGCCTCTTGGAGCAGGGCTATATAGGTGCACCGAACCAAACGCAACAATCAACGCAATACGACTATGGCTATACCGGTAGGGACAAAAGCCCCTGATTTCACGTTAAAGTCCAAGCAAGCCTCGGGGCTGGTGGACGTGCAATTGAGCAAGAACTTCGGCCAGAAGAATACCGTGCTGCTCTTCTTTCCGGCGGCCTTTACCAGCGTCTGCACCAAGGAAATGTGCGACATCAGCGCCGGCTTGAACGGCTATGCCGGCCTGGGCGCGGATGTCATAGCGATCAGCGTGGATACGCCCTTCGCGCAGGAGGCCTGGGCGCAGAAAGAGAAGATCGGCATCACGCTGGCCAGCGACCTGAACAAGGAAGTGATCAAGAAATACGACGTGGTCTTCCCGATGCTCGCGGGCATAGGAGACACCGCCGCGCGGGCCGCCTTCGTGATAGACAAGCAGGGGGTCGTCCAATACAGCGAGCAGACCCCTACACCCAAAGAGCTGCCGAACTTCGAGAAGGTCAAGCAGGCATTGTCCAAGGCGAAGTAGGACAGCCGTCCAGCCCGTCCGCTCGCGCAGGTTCATTCTCCCGGCCTGGGGAGAATGCTTGGGTTCACGGGGGCGCTCGCCCTGCCCAGCGGCCATTTTCCAGGCAGGCTCTAACAGTTCAGCTCCGAGATCACGCTCTGGGCCACGAATTCGTCTTCGTGCTTGCCGTTGTGCCAGAGGGTGAAGCCCTTGAGGATCGAGCCGCCGATGAACTCCCGCAGGATGGAGTTATCCGGGACCAGGCCTTCACTGATGGGCAGGAACCATTGCAGCAGAGCCAGCAGGCGTTTGGCCTCGATGTACTCCGGTGTGCCGAAATCCACCTGCCGCAACAGCGGTTCGGCGAGCTGCCGGATGGCCGACAGCTCGTACACCAAGGCGGAGTTGAAGATGACGTCCGCATGCTCCTGGTAAGGGAAAATGTGCTTCTTCTCGCCGCGGCCCACGGAAGCCCAGCGGTTGATCGTTTGCTGGGCGGAGTAGCCGCGGTCGCGCGCATCGCGGATGATGCGCCGCAAGAGGCGGGTATCGGTGGTGGAGATGCGGTTGTGCCGGTCCAGGTTCAACTGGGTGAGGCAGGAGACGTAGATGCGGGTGGTTTGCCGGTTAGGCAAGCCCGGCAGCAGGCGCGGATTCAGGCCGTGGATGCCTTCCAGGATGACCAGTTGCCCCTTCTCGAGCTTCACCGCCTCACCGGGTTCGCTGCGCCCGAGGGGGAAGTTGAATTTCGGCAGCCGGACCTCTTCGCCCGCGACCAGGCGCTGCAGGTCTGAGAGCAGCCGCGGCGTATCCAGCGCCTCGAGGGCCTCGAATTCGTAATCGCCCTTTTCATCCCTGGGCGTAAGGTCGCGATCCAGGAAGTAGTTGTCCAGCTCCAGCGGGAACGGGGAAATGCCCTGCGCCAGGAGCTGCACGGCCAGGCGCTTGGAGAAGGTCGTCTTGCCCGAAGAAGACGGCCCGGCGACGAGCACGATGCGCGCGTCCTTCGAGCGCTCGACCACGAGCCTGGCGATTTCGGCAATGCGGTGCTCATGCAGCGCCTCGGAGATCAGGATCAGCTCGTTGACCCGCTTGCCTTTGATCGCGCCGTTGAGCGCGCTGACGTTCTCGACGCCCAGCCGCACGAGCCAGTTGTTATACTCGCGGAAGGTCGCCAGCAGCTTCTTGGAATCCGGCATCGGCGCCAGTTCATTGGGGGCTTTGCGGCGCGGGAACCGCACGGCGAACCCGTCACCCACGGGCGCCAGGGCGAACCAGCGCAGGTAGCCGGTCGAGGGAACCATGTAGCCGTGGTGATAGTCGCACCGGTTCCCCAGGGCATAGAGGCCCAGAGTTCCCTTGCTCCGGTAGCTCAGGAGCTGGACCTTCTCCGCCTGGTGCTTCGACTTGAAGTAATCTATGGCCTCTTGCAGCGGCACCACCTTGCGCTCGAAGGGCAGGTCGGCCTTCACCAACTCCCTCATGCGGGCCTCGACCTGGGTAAGTTCCTCCCGCGACAACGGGCCGCGGTTGATCGCCGAGCAGTAGAAGCTGCCCGAGGACATGGAGTGGGTGATTGAGATGTCGGCCTCGGGAAAGACGTCGTTGAAAGCGGCAACCAGCAGGCAGGTCACCGAGCGCCGGTAGATGCCCGAGCCGTCCGGGTCGGACATCAGGATGGGGCGCGCCCGGGAGTCCAATTCGACTGGGTAGGTCAACTCCCGCAGCTCGCCGTTGACCACGGCGCCGACGATCGGGTCCTGCGGGTCGTGTTCGGGCAGGCCGTTCAGAAAAGCGCCGATGGTGGTGTTGCGCGGACCGCACAGCACCCGGCCATCGGGCAAATGCACTTCAACCGTCGTACGCGGAGACGTTAATTGAGCAATACCATTGGGAGACTTCATGCTAGACCCGCCCTTGGCGGTCCGGAGGAGAAACAGGCTATTTTACTGTACCCAATACTGCGGCCACGGAGCTAATAATGGCCGAAAGTCGCGTGAAATGAAAGCAGAAAATGATCTTTATTCCACAAAGGTCACCAGGGAAACGAAGGTTTATGGCGTGCCCCCCTCGGAGCCGTTCCGCTCCGCCGGCTCTCGGCTCAGCGCCAGCGGCCTGAGTTCACCCACGACGAAGGCCATGGCGCACGCTGCCAGGAAGACCATGCAACTCCCGATCAGGAGGGCCTGCTGAAAGCTGCCGGTGATGGCAACAAAGAGGCCGGTGACCGTCGGCGCCAGTATGCCCGCCAGGGCGCCCGCTGAATTCAGAAGGCCCGCCAGCGAGCCCGCCGTGGCGGGGGGCGCCACATCCGTGCAGGCCGCCCACAGGACGGCTGTGGAAGCCGACTCGCAGGCGACCGACAACGTGAGCAGCCCCACGGCCTGCATCGGGTCTGCCACATACCCGGCCAGGACAACGGACGCCGCCAGAAGTTGCAACGTAATGATTGGGACCTTCCGGGCCAGGGTGGGGCTCGCGCCGCGGCGGATGAACCAGTCCGAGCCCGCCCCGGCCAGCGGCTGGGCCAGGAACCCCGCGATCCACGGCAGGGACGCACACCAGCCCATCTTCATCACTGTGAACCCGCGGTCCAAGATCAGGTAGCCCGGCAGCCACGTCACAAACAGGTAGAACAGATAATCCTGGAAGAACTTGCAGCACACCAGGCCCAGCACGGTGCGATTGCTCAACAACTCCAGCCAGGGAATGTGCGCTTCCTCGCGACGCTCCAACGTCTCAGCCTTGACCTCGCGATACGTGAGGCCCCACAGCGCCACCCACGCCAGGCTGCCGAAGCCGGTGATGTAGAATGCCGCCCGCCAACTCCAGCGCGACATGAGCCACGCCATGAGCACCGGCGTGACCGCGAACCCGAGCCGCAGGCCGGACGTGTAGCAGCCCACCACCGTCCCGCGCGCGTGGACCGGGAAGCTGCGCGTCACAATCCTGGCGTTGACCGGGAAGCTGGCGGACTCGCCGATGCCCACGCCGACCCTCGCCAGGAGCACGTGCGCGAAGCGGCTCGCTGAACCCGTCAGCGCGGAGCACACGGACCAGAATCCCGCCGCCCAGCCCAGCGTGCGCTTGGCGCCGTAACGGTCCGCCAGCCGGCCCGCCGGAATGTTCATGACCATGTAGCACCAGAAGAAGGCGGACAGCGCGACGCCCATCAGCCTGGGGCCGATATGGAGGTCCGTCATCATAGCGGGAGCAGCCGCCGAGAGGCTGGCCCGGTCAATGGCATTGATGAATGTCCCCGCGAACAGCAGGAACACTACCCACCAGCGGCTCCTGTACAGACGGGCTATGATCTTGGCGGACACTACAATCCGCAGCCTCTGGTTCAAGCGGAAAGCACAGATAGCCACAGATGGACCCAGATACGAACGACCGGAACCGCACTTTGGAGCAGCCGCATCGGTAGCGTAAGCCTCCGGCTTGCGGTGGCACCAAAAACCCGCTGGCTTGTTCACTCCCCGGGCTTGCATGCCCGCTGGCGCAACCCGGAGGGTTGCGGCGACGGTCGAAAGCCGGAGGCTTACGCTACTACCTGAACAGTAACAGTCAGCGATCACCGCTTCGGGCGTGCCGCCGGCGCTCGACGTGACCCCAGCCGGACCTTAAGCTGCACCTGCTTCACAATGAGCCGCCTGTCCAAACCCGTGCACGCGGTGCTTGAAAGAACGGCGGCGCTGCTGCTGGTGACATGCTCGTGGTGCGCGCTGGGCCAGGAGCGCGAAGCAACCCCGGCCGTGGTCAACCCCGCGTTGCGCTCGTCTCTGCGCCAGGTCATCAGCCTCGATGGCAAGTGGGACTTCGCCGCTGACCCCCGCGGCGCGGGAGAGGACGAGAAATGGTTCAGCCCCGGCAGCACGTGGCCTCACGTCATCGGCATTGAGGTCCCCGGCTGCTGGGAGGCGCAGGGGGTAGGCGGCCCCGGCAACAGCACCACGGTCACGCCCGAGCGCAGCATCCGCCCCTTGCGCGGGTCCTATGTCGGCACCGCCTGGTACCGGCGGGAAATCACAGTCCCGCAGTTATGGGCGGGCAAACAGGTCTGGCTGAAGATCGGCGGTGTCAACGCGCAAGGCTGGTTCTGGGTGAACGGCGCCTGCGTCGGTCACAGCGATTGTTATTGCGGCGCCTACAAATGCAACATCACCGACCTCGTGAAGCCGGGCGCAAAGGCCACGCTAGTCGCCAAGGTCCGGAACGACGTGCCCAGCCGCAAGGGCCTGATGAATTGGATCGAGCGCTTCGGCGGGCTTTACCGCAGCGTGGAAATAGAGGCGACGCCGAACGTTTTCATAGACGATGCCTACGTGGCCGGCGACCTCGACCAGCGCCGCTGCGTTGTACACGTCCGGCTTCGAGGCGCAGGCGCAGAGGCGGGGCACGGGCCTGAGGCGGCCTTGCAGATTAAGGTGGCGACCCTGGACGGAATCCCGGCGGGCGGCGCGACCGTCAGCGTCGGCACCGGTCCGGCCAGCCTGCGCGAGTTCACGGTGCCCGTGTCATTGGACCCTTTTCGCCCCTGGTCGCCCGAGGAACCGAACCTGTATCGCGCGGACATTTTCCTCACGGTCGGCGGCAGGGCCGAGGACGGCTGGGTCGAGCGCTTTGGCGTGCGGAAGTGGGAGGTCCGCGGCGGCAGTTTCTATCTCAACAACCACCGCTATTTCATTCGCGGCTACGGCGACGATTATATCTACCCGCTGACGCTGTCCTCGCCGGCGGACCGCGAGGCCCATCGCCAGCACCTGCAATTGGCCAAGTCGTATGGTTTCGCCTACGTGCGGCATCATACGCATTGCGAGCTGCCGGAGTTCTACGAGGCCGCCGACGAGCTGGGTATTATGGTGCAGCCTGAGCTGCCCTACTACGGCCCCACGCCCTCGGCGGGCGCGCCGGGGTATTTCAAGCCGCAGGAGGACCTCACCGAGCTTTACACGCACTACCGGCGCTACGTTTCCCTCGCCACGTATTGCACCGGCAACGAAGGCCATCTCGGGTCGCCCATTGACCGCGAAGTGTATCAGCTTGCCAAGCGCCTGGACCCCACTCGGCTGGCGCTCCACCAGGACGGCGGCAGCAACCGCAAAGACAACTCGGACTTCCACCAGGGGCCCTCGGTTCCCTGGAAACCAGGCACTCAGGACGCCTCGTGGCCCTTTACCGCACACGAGTACCTGAACCTGGCAACTGAGGAAGACCCGCGCCTGGCGCCCAAGTACACGGGCGCAATTCTGCCGCCGGTCAGCCCGGAAGCATTCCGGGCCACGCTGGCGCGGAGCGGCCTCTCCTGGGATTGGGGTATAGCCACCCTGGACGCCGGCAGCCAGCTCCAGCGCATCTGGCAAAAGCGCGGCCTGGAGCAGGCCCGGCGTGATCCGGACTGCGGCGGCTACATCTACTGGACGATTGTGGATGTCGGCTCGCCGGCCGCCCAGGGGCTGTTCAACCAGTTCTGGCAGCCCAAGGCCAGCACCGCCGCCTACTTCCGCCAGTTCAACAGCCCCACCGCCGTGCTGGCGGACTTCGCGCCCGCCGAACGCATCCTGCGCTCGGGCGAGACCCTGCACGTGGACTGGTGGATATCGCCGTATGATGCCAGGCCGTTGCGCGCCCAGGAGTTGGCCTGGCGTCTGGAACAGGACGGCCAGGCCCTGCTGTCAGGCCGATTGCCTCCGTTCAATGCCGAGCCGGGCGAGGTGAAAAGCGTTGGCCAAAGCGCCCTAACCATGCCGGCGCTCGGCAAGCCGGCCAGGCTGCAAATAACGGCAGAGCTGCCAGGCTCCGGCGCGACGAACGCTTGGGACCTGTGGGTCTTCCCCCGGCGCAGTACGACGCCCGACGCCGGCAAAGGCCTGGGCGCTTCACCTCACCTGTATGGCTTGCTCAAGGACCGCTATCCCGGGCTGGCTGAAGTGGCGGATGCCACCGCGCCGGTCCCCGAGTTGTTGCTTTCCGAGTACCTGGACGCCGCTGCAACCAATGCCCTGGCGCAGGGCAGAGGCGTGCTCCTGCTGTCGCTCTCCGGTCCGCAGCCCGGCAACGCGCTCGGCTGGTGGGCCATCGGCAAGCAGGCCGGCACAGCCATAGCCCGCCACGTCGCATTTGGAGATTTCCCCCACGACGGCTACCTCAATGAGCTTCTATTCCGCATAACAGACCACACCGCCAGCAGCTCCGACGCCGCGCTCCATGGCGTCGAGCCCCTCATGGTGGGGCGTGGCAGCGCCGGATACCTGCTGCACGTCTTTCAGGCCAGGGCCGGCAGAGGCAAGCTGCTGGCGTCCGGCCTCAAGCTGCTCGGCCCGGAGCCGGAAGCGGAGTGCCTGCTCGACCAGTTCATCGCCTACGCACGCTCCCCCGCATTCCAGCCCCGCGGCGTCCTGAACGTTGCCGCCCCCATCCCGTCCCTCGCTCCGCCGCTGCCCCTGAATGGCTGGAGCCAGACCGTCCGCGCAGCCGAGACGTGGGACTACACCTGCTTCGAAGGCGAGGCCAAGATGGCCATTGCGCGCCAGACTGACGGCGCCAGCGCGGTGACCTGGCGGACCAGGCCCCTCGATTCCGGCAAGCCCTGCACCTTCACCTGGGTCGCCGGCCTCGGCTACGCAACCGAGCCTGCGGGCAAGTTCACCCTGTTCCTCGGTGAGCGCGCCTTGCTGGATTTCAACGTCACCCTGAAGGACGCGCTCTGGCGCAGCGCCGACGGCCTGGTCAGCCTCAAATACACCGTCAGGGCCGCCAATGATGAGGATAGCTCCGGGCTGATGGAACTATCTCTGCCCGCCGCGCTGCTTCAACCGGGCGCACCGGCTGAGCTTCGCGTAGTCGGCTCGGCCGCCAACAGCCGCCGCTGGTTCAGCGTGTTCGAATTGGAGAGCATCAGAGCGCCGCGTTATCAATGAGGCGCGTCTTGCCGACAAATACGGCCAGCGCCAGGTGCGTGCCACGCCGCACCTGCCGCACTGGCGCCAGCGTGTCCGGCTGGAAGAACTCCACGTAATCCACGCGGGCGGCGGGCTGGCGCTCGATGAGGCGGCGCAGCATCGCTTTCAGCCGGGCTGCCGGAAGGGGCCGTCGCGATTGCCGCACCGCCCGGCGCGCGGCCTGGATCGAGCGCCACAAGGCCAACGCCTGTGGCCGCAGCTCGCCAGTGAGATACTTGTTGCGCGAACTCATCGCCAGGCCGTCCGGCTCGCGCAGGATCGGCGCGATGATAAGCCTCACTGGGAAGTTCAGGTCGCGCACCATGCGCCTGATAATCGCCGCCTGCTGCCAGTCCTTCGCCCCAAATACCGCCACGTCCGGCTGCGCGATGTTGAACAGCTTGGCCACGACCGTGGTGACCCCGCGGAAGTGCGTGGGCCGCGACTTTCCCTCCATCCCGAGCGCCAGGCTCTGCTCGACTACAAACGTGCTGAAGTCTGCGCCGTTGCCCCGCGGATACATCTGCGTGTCCGTGGGAGCGAAAATGACGTCCACGGTCGCTTCGCGGCAAAGGCGCACATCGCGCGCGAAGTCGCGCGGGTAGCGCGAGAAGTCCTCCCTCGGGCCGAATTGCGTCGGGTTGACGTAAATGCTGACGACCACCTTCCCACCCCGCCCGACGGCGTGCCGGGCGCGGCTGATGAGACTCAAATGCCCGGCGTGGAGATAGCCCATCGTCGGCACCAGGCCGATGCGCAGCCCCGCCCGGCGCCACGCCAGGGCCAGCCGCTGCATGGAGCCCACCGACCTGACAATTCGCATCGCGCAAGGCTGGAGCAAGGCGGTCTAACTGGCAATGGGATTGTCGGCGAGTCGCGGTCCTCACAGCCCCCAGGTAGTAGCGCAAGCGTCCCGCTTGCCGCAGGGGAGGGTACCCCACGCCAACCTGGAAGGTTGGCGGGACAGCAGCAAGCCGGAGGCTTGCTCTACTACGGAATGGCGGCGGTGCCGAGAGGCGCCCGCACACGTCTCTCGTGCGGGGAAGCCCCTCTCAGGCCGCCTCGTGGGCGCAGGCCTGGTCTGTCGGGGCTTCCGCTGGGCGGTCGTTCGGCTGCACCAGGCGCTGGGACAGCAGGTAGTCTTCCACCTCCGAGCCGCTCACGTCCGCCAGCATGTGGCCGTTGACCTCGACGCAGGGGCTGAGCGGCTGCCCGCTCTTGCGCGTCATCTCCTCCCGCTGCGCGGGATCGTTGATGATGTCGCGGTCTTCAAAGGGGAGATCGTATTTGCGGAGAACGGCGCGCACGCCCTGGCTCCAGCCGCAGGTCGGCTTCAGATAGGCAATCACTTTCGGTTTATCCATAATTCAGTGCTGCTGTTACAGTGCCACACTTCGGCGGCAGTTCAACCGCTACTCCCGCCGCCCGTTATCGGAGCGCACCGTTTAAGCCGTAGCAAAGCAACTGGAATCCAACGCAAAGGCGCAAAGGAGCAAAGAGGGAAAGTGGAGAGGACCCTCTTCTCCGGCCCCGGCAATGCCACCCAGCCAGTGACCGCCGAGGTCATGGACCCAGACATCGAAAATCTTTGCGCCTTAGCGCCTTTGCATCTTTGCGTGGAGATCGGCGGCTACAAGGGCCATAGAACCGCCTTGACCGGGCGCCGCGTTCTTGCCATCCCTTACTAATTACGAAATCAACGTAACGATTGCCATGCATGCCATAACGCCGTTCCGCCCTGTTTTCCGCCCCCTGGCATTGAGCTTCGCCGGGCTCGCCCTGGGCCTGCTCGTGTCCTGCTCCTGCGCGCCGTCCGGGACCGCCACCGGGAGCAAGCCGAGCCTGCGCCAGCGGACGCTGCTGGACGCGGATTGGCGCTTTCACCGGGGCGACATGCTCCCCAGCGACGAGGTCATCCAACCGAGCTACGACGACAGCCAATGGCAGCGCGTGGATCTTCCGCACGATTACGTGCTGGATGAAACCGGCCATTACAGCCCCACGAACGACCGCAGCCACGGCTATCTCACATACGAGCCGGCGTGGTACCGGAAGCAGTTCGTCATTCCCGAGGCCGATGCCGGCAAGGCCCTGCGGCTCGAGTTCGACGGCGTGTTTCGCGACGCGCAGGTTTGGCTCAACGGCCATTACCTGGGCGGGCACCCCAGCGGTTACACGCCGTTCCAGTTCAACATTAACAAGGCTGCCCGCTGCGGGGCGGAGAACGTGATCACCGTGCGGGTTGACCCGCGCAAGTTCGAAGGCTGGTGGTATGAAGGCGGCGGCATCTACCGGCACGTGTGGTTCACGGCCAAGAACCCCGTGCACATCGGGACCTGGGGCACGCACGTCATCTCCGACCTTCCGTGGGACAATCCGACCGCCGATGCCGCCCTTACTATCGAAACCCGCATCACCAATGACAGCGACAACCCGGCGCAATGCGAGATCGTCTCCGAAATCCTCGGCCCCAACGGGGCCAAAGTCGCGATGCTGAAGGAGGCGAAAGAGGTCCCGGCCCGAAGGGAGCGCGAACTGGCCCAGCAGACTGTAATCCAAGGCCCGAGGCTCTGGTCACTTGAGCAGCCGCAGCTCTATACTCTAAAAACGACACTCCTGTGCGACGGCAAACCGGTGGACGCGACCACTACCCCCTTCGGCATTCGGACCATCCACTACGATGCCGAGAAGGGCTTCTTTCTCAACGGCAAGCACGTCGAGCTCAACGGCGTGGCCTGCCACCAGGATTTTGCCGGCGTGGGCATTGCCGTGCCGGACAGCCTCCAGGAATGGCGGGTCCGCCAGCTCAAGCAAATGGGCTGCAACGCCTGGCGCACCGCTCATAATCCCCCCAGCACGGCGCTGCTCGATGCCTGCGACCGGCTCGGCATGCTCGTTATGGACGAGAACCGCCACCTCGGCGACTGCTACTCACACCACAGCCCGAAGGGCACCACCTACACGAACCTTACCGACCTCTCCGTCATGATCCTGCGCGACCGCAACCACCCCAGCATCATCATGTGGTCCATGTGCAACGAGGAGGGCCTGCAAGGCACCGACGAGGGCGCGAAGATCTTCTCAGCCATGATGGACGTGGTGCACCGCTACGACCGGACCCGCCCCGTGACCTGTGCGATGAACGCCGGCTGGCTCAAGCCTGGGATCGCCGACGTCGAAGACATCATCGGGATCAACTACAACCCGCAGCGGTATGATGCCATCCACGAGCGTCATCCGCAGAAACCGATGTTCGGCAGCGAGGACACCAACGACAAAACGACGCGCGGCGAATACGCTGATGACAAAACCAACGGCCTGCGGAGCTGCTATAACCTGTCCGAGAAGGATTGGCTGCCCGTGATCAGGCGACCCTTCGTCTGCGGTTCATTCACCTGGACGGGGTTCGACTACCGGGGCGAGCCCAACCCTTACGGCTGGCCCGATGTCAGCAACAACACCGGCCTGCTCGACTTATGCGGCTTCCCCAAGGACAAGCGCTACTACTTCCAGTCCTGCTGGTCCGACAAGCCCATGGTGCACGTCCTGCCCGACGGCTGGAATTGGCCGGGCAAAGAGGGGCAGCCCATCCGCGTTCTCGCTTTCAGCAATGGCGGCGAAGTCGAGCTGTTCCTGAACGGCAAGAGCCTGGGTCGGCAGACCATGCCCAAAGACGCCCACGTCGAATGGCAGGTCCCCTACGCGCCCGGGAAGCTGGTCGCCAAGGCCTACACCAATGGCAAGCTCGTGGCGACGGACACGGTGGAAACCACCGGCGCGCCTGCCCGGATTGTGCTTTCGCCGGAACGCAAGGTTCTCCGGGCCGACGGCGAGGACGCCGTGGTCGTCCCCGTCTCGGTCGTGGACGCGGAAGGTCGCGTGGTGCCGATCACCGACAATCGCATCTCCTTCGAGATCGCGGTCCAGGGGCGGATCCTGGGAGTCAGCAATGGCGACCCCAGCGACCACGACAGCGACCGGGCCAACAACCGCAAGGCGTTTCACGGCCGCTGCATCGCCGTGATTGGGGCGGGCCCAAAGCCCGGCACGATTGAGCTTACCGCGACCTCGCCGGGCTTGAAGCCCGCGACGGCGTCGTTCCGGGTCAAGTAAGCCGAAAGACGCAGCGCTGGTTTCGTTAGCAGATCAGCCCTTCCCTTCCGCTGCCCTCCACAAATACCATGCTGCGGTAGTGCGGTGCGGCGCCCACCGAACGCCGTACCGGGCGAGTTGCTCTGGTTCCGGCAGCTTCCGCTTCCGGTAGGCGAGCTGGAAGCCCTTCCGGACACCCAAGTCGTGGACCGGCAGCACATCCGGCCTGCCCAGGTTGAAGATGAGCAGCATCTCGGCGGTCCAGCGTCCAACACCGTTGATCTCGATGAGCCGCTCGACGAGCTCAGCGTCGGTCATGCGGTCGCATTCATCCAGGCTCGGGATGAAGCCCTCCGCTGCTTTCCGGGCGAGGCCCAGAACGTAGCCGGACTTGGGTCCGGACAACCCTGCGCCTCGGAGCCGCTCAGGCGCTGCTTTGAGCACGTCCTCAGGGGTAGGGAACGCGTGGTCCCCAAAAAGGGCGAGAAACCGTGCCAGAATCGTCCCCGCGGCCTTTGCGTTGAGTTGCTGGTAAATGATGGCCTGGGTCAGGGCTTGGAAGGGTGGGAGGCGGCGCGGGCGCAGCTTCGGCGGACCAATGCGGTCGATCAGTCCAGCCAAGGCGGGGTCGGCGCGGAGATGGGCGAGAGCGCGTTTGTTCACCGTGCCACTATTGCGGTTTCGGAGTGGCTACACAAGCCATCGCCCGACGTTCCGGTGTGCTGTAGCCCCGCTTTGCCCACTCACTGGCTACCCTGGATCGGCACAAAGGGTCGTCTCGCGTCACACGTGAGCTTGGGATTTTGGGCTGACAAATCCTCGATATTGTTTACCATGCCCGCATGCCCGTGCTGGCGCGCACTACAACCCACTCGTTGCCGTGGAAGCATTGGAGAGTGGCCGGTTCTGCGAGTGTGGTAGCATTGAGCCTCGGCCTTTCGCAGGCAGGGTGGGCGGCCGACTACCTAGTTGATGTTTGGGACACCGAGAACAATCTGCCCAGCAGCTCGGTCACGGCGATTGCCCAAACGCCGGACGGCTATCTGTGGGTGGGAACCTACAGCGGCCTGGCGCGTTTCGATGGTGTGCGCTTCGTCATCTTCGACCCCGTCAACACCCCAGCGCTGGGCCATGCGCGGATACAGGACCTCTTTGTGGATGCGCGCGGCACGCTGTGGATCAACACTTACCGCGGCGGGTTGACTTCCTGCCGGGAGGGAGCGTTCCGGCACGAGTGGGAAGGTTTGGAGTTCGACCTGCACACCAGCCTGGCTTTTTCCTCCTCCAACGCGGTGGTGTTTGTGACGCAGTTTGGCGACGTGCTGCGCCGAGACCTGTCTGCTCCCGGCACCAACGGCGCCTGGAGCACGCTCTCTCCCCCGGCCGACCGCCGGCGGCTGGTGTTCCAGTGCGCCAGCCCCGACGGCACCCTCTGGTTTGTGACGCGTGAAGGGCGCATCGTGCAGTTGGTTGGGGCGGCCTTCCGCGACTTGCCCGTGGAAGACGCGCCGGTCGGAGACAGGACACGTATGCTGGCAGCGGACAGCAGGGGCAGAATCTGGGCCGGCACCGACCAGGGTGTCGCACGGTGGGATGGCCGCCGCTTCGAAACCATGACGCCGACCAACGGCGAGCCGACCCTGAACGTCAGCTATGTGCTGCCGGTGCGGGATGGCGGAGTTTGGGTGCTGGCCGATGGGCGCTTGCGCAAGCTACGTGACCGGCAATGGGCAAGCGAGGCAACCGAGTGGCAGGGGTTGCTCGGCTCAGCGTCAGGGCACAACATGGGGATGCACGAGGACCGGCAGGGTGGAGTGTGGTTCCATCATTACGGTAATGGGCTGTTCCACGTTACACCGGAAGGCCGGTTCCAGCGGTTCACCACCCAGGATGGCCTGCCGGGCGACCGGGTGTGGGCGTGGTTCGAAGGCCGCGAGGGCGACGTCTGGGTCGGGGTTGACCGTGGCGGCCTGGCGCGCCTGCGCGAGAAACGGTTCCAGGTAATTGGGGTGGCCGAAGGCCTGCGGGCGAGGGCGGCACTATCTGTCTGTGAAGACCAAAGGGGCACGATTTGGATCGGCACTTCCGGCGGCGGGCTCTGCCGCTGGAGCGGTGGCAAGCTCGAGGAGTTCCCGGTCGGCGGGGAGACTTACGGGAACTATGTGTTCTCGGTCTTTCCGCAGAGGGAGGAGCGCCGCCAACTTGCCGGCTTGCCCGGCGCGGACGCTCACCTAAGCCCGCAGGATGCCGGCGCTCCCGGCCTTTGGCTCAGCGCCTCGGCCGGCGAAGACCTGTACGAGTTCCGCAACGGCCAGTTGCAGCGGGCGCCCTGGGACGTGCACGGCGTCAAGTGCCTCCTGGTTGACCGGGCTGGGCGGGTTTGGACGGGCACGAAGAGCCGCCTGAGCTGGTGGACCCCGGACCAGCGGCACACCTTCAGCGAGAGTGAAGGGGTGACGGCCGCGGCGGTGCGGGCGTTGGCCGAGACGGCCGACGGCGTGGTTTGGGGCGGCACCGACGGTGGCGCGCTGTTGCGATGCGAGCCGGAGCGCCTGCAGGTGTTTCGGCCCGCCGACTCGCTGGCCGGCCAGCCGATTTGGTCGTTGCTGGCCGACCGGCAGCGGGTCATCTGGGCGGGCACCTTTCGCGGCGGCTTGTTGCGCTTCAAAGAAGGCAAATTCGCGCGGGTGACTGCCGAACAAGGGCTGCCCGATGACGTCATCAGCCAGGTGCTCGAGGACGACCAGGGCCAACTCTGGCTGGGCACCCACGCCGGGATTTGCCGCGTGCCCAAAGCCTCCCTGGATGCCTGCGCCGATGGCAAACAACGCCGCGTGGAATGCGTGACCTACGGCCGGCAGGATGGATTGCCCTCGCTCGAATGCGCCGGCAACTACCAGCCGGCCTGCTGGCGCGCGCAGGATGGCCGGCTGTGGTTCGCCACCGTCAAGGGCGTGGTCTCGGTCAAACCGAGCGAGCTGACCAGGAACCCCGTGCCGCCCGAGGTAGCGATCGAGGAGTTCCGCGTGGATGGCGAGCGGCTGCGCCCGACCGAGGGCAGGTTGGTGGTGCCCCCGGGTCACAATCAATTCGAGTTCCGGTTCACTGCCTTGAGCTTCATCGCCTCGGATAACGTGCGCTTTCGTTACCGCCTGGACGGCCTCGACAACGATTGGGTGGACGCGGGCACACGCCGCACGGCCCAGTACAGCTACCTGCGGGCAGGCGACTATTGCTTCCACGTTCTGGCCTGCAACAACGATGGAGTCTGGAACCCCGTCGGCAAGCAGCTCAGTTTCACGCTCCGGCCGCGATTTTACCAGACGTGGTGGTTTCTGGCCCTGGCGGCGGTTGCCGTCCTGGGCGGTGTGGCGGCTTCCGTGCGCGCCGCCACCACCCGCAAATACCGCCTGGCTATGGCGCAGCTCGAGCAACAACATGCCGTCGAGCACGATCGCGCCCGCATCGCCAAGGACATTCACGATGACCTGGGAGCGGGCCTGACCCAGATCACGCTGCTGAGCGAGCTGGCGCGGCGCGAGCCGCCCGGTCAGGCCGGTACCCACCTGGAGCGTATCTCGGATTCGGCCCGCAAGATGACGCGCGCCATGGATGAGATCGTCTGGGCGGTGGACCCGCAGCATGACACCTTGAGCGGGCTGATGGACTACATCTCCGCTTACACCGAGGACCTGTTGCGCACCGCTGGCATCCGATGCCGCATGGATTTGCCCGCGGAGCTGCCGCCGTTGAACATCGCGGCGGAGCAGCGCTATAACCTGTTCCTGGCGCTCAAGGAAGCCCTCAACAACGTCATCAAGCATGCCGGCGCGACCGAGGTCTGGCTTCGCCTCCGGCTGGAGCCGCGAAGCCTCACGCTCATTGTCGAGGACAACGGGCGCGGGATGCCGGTCGCCGCTGGAGTGAAA
>Ga0335069_10004209_pt1 | contig 21470 bp, 18 predicted proteins | sample Lox_Sample_11_FD_206714 | JGI IMG/M metagenome (GOLD analysis project Ga0335069, IMG submission 206714) | Soil microbial communities from Loxahatchee National Wildlife Refuge, Florida, United States - Lox_Sample_1.1 | ecosystem: Environmental > Terrestrial > Soil > Wetlands | place: USA...
TATGAGCTTCCCGCGGGCGATTGAGCGGGCCGGTCATCGTGAATCGGCCGGTAGACGGGTCGTAAATCTCGGCGGAATCTGTCGTTACGATCCCATTCGGGCTGCCGCCAACGATAAGAACCCGGCCGTCGCGCAGGAGAGTAGCAGTGTGGCCTTCGCGCGGGGTGGACATCCGGCCGGTCGGCGAGAAGCGTCCCGTGGCGGGATCGTAAATTTCGGCGCTGCTCAATTCCGATCGGAATCCAACGTTGCTGGTGCCGCCGGTAATCAGCACCCGCCCATCGTTGAGGACCGTCGCAGTATGGCCTTGGCGCTGGACCGTCATTTCCGACGTCACAACGAAATCAGACGTCTTCGGGTCAAAGATTTCCGCGCTGGAGAGAACGCCGCCGATTTCGGAACTGCGGTTTCCGCCGGCAATCAGTATGCGTCCGTCGTGCAGGACCGACGCGCTATGGAGCGCGCGCGGCGTCGTCATCGAAAGCATCGCAACCCCGCCGATTTCGACCGGGCTCGGCTGCGGAGTCTCGCGAATGTAACGATCGCGCGCGCACGCGCTCATCAAGAGACCGGCGGCAAGCACGATAAGTGTTTTGCGCATCGGCTTCTACAATGACCGCGAACACACATGTCGTTCAACCCGAATTCGGAAACAAGAGAGGCGATTCCACGGGTCGTCGTTTTTACAGATTCGCTCTTAGCGCTTTCGAAAGAACTGGATTTCGAATTCCGGAGAAGTCACCCTGAGGGTCCGTTTTAGACATTAGATTCTCGCCCCTACCAGCAGTCATCCTGAGCGACGCAAGCTTCTTACGCAGGAAGTCGAAGTCCGCGAGTTGCTCATCGTTGGCGGCGGCCATTAAACTGCCTGTGACGATCTGTGCTAACGGACGCGCCGACAGATCTGTTCAGGGAGAGCAAGAATGGCGAAAAGACCAAGAGGTGCATTACCGCCCCGACGATCGGTGCCGCGCGAACCCGATTGGTACGAAACTCTCGACGCTATTCAGCCATCAATCGTTAAGATCGAAACGCCGGACGGATTCGGGAGCGGGTTTCTTTTCGCATACAACCAGGACCGAAGCGTCGTGGCGATTGCAACGGCGAATCATGTAGTGAATCACCGACAAGTGGCTCCAGCCGATAAGGGTCTACAATGCAGGCTCAGGGGAAATGGTCATTCTAAAGGAGGCAGACCGCGCGATTCTGCCCGACCCAAGAAAGGATTCTGCCGTTGTCCTAGTCCCGGCCGCGTTGGTAGAAGCGCTTAAGTTCCCGGCGTCGCCCATACGACTGGGCCCGCCCGACCTGCATCTCAAAATCGGAATTGAGGTCGCTTGGCTGGGGTTCCCGGGCATCGGCCCCGATACCCTTTGTTTCTTTGCGGGCAGAATCAGCGCATGGCAGCCCGAAACTTCTGCGTATTTGATCGACGGTGTGGCGATCAATGGCGTCAGTGGTGGCCCCGTCATCCATAAGACCCCTTTCGGGCCGGAAATCATAGGTGCAATCACCGCATACATGCCCAATAGGCTGAGCGGTGCGAGTCTGCCCGGGTTGTCTGTCGCTCAGGATGTTTCTCACTTTCAGCAGGCCGTCAAAAACATAAAGGATTGGGACGAGGCCGAACGAAAGAAGAAAGAGCAGGCGGCGTTGGCGGCCAAGCAGGAAGTTGCTCCCCCTGAAATGGTTGCTCCAGAAAAAGAGCCTGCGGCGCCCACGCTGCAAAGGCGAGCACGCAGCAACTGACCAAGTGCCTACCGGGCGCTCTGCGAACCACGCCCATCAGCTGCGCTCGCGCCTTGAGGCGCTTTTCGAAGTGGGTAGTTAGCAGTAACCGGAAGTCAGATCATCGCTGCGCGTTTACCCTTCGACTCCGGCAGCCTTCGCTCAGGGTGACGAACAAAAAAAGCCGACGCGCACTCGCGTTGTGGCCCCTCGCCCGCTTTTTGGCGGGAGAGGTCAGGGTGAGGGCTAAGGCGATTGGCGATTCGACCGCAAGAGCCCTCACCGGCGCGGGGGAAATCGCGCCACCCTCTCCCGTCACTGAACGGGCGCGGGCTTCGGAAAAATCGCTTCGCGCTTATCCTGAGCCTGTGGTGAGAGGCTGCGAACAAATTGGGATCCCTCATTCCGAACGGAGTCCGCGTAGTGAGGAATCCCGGATATACGATGTTGGCGTTGCGGAAAAGCCTTGTTAATTCGGGACTTGTTGGAAACCGGGATTCCTCGCTCCGGCAGCCCTGCGCTCGGAATGACGGGAAGTTGTTCCGCTGCCCTATTTGTTCACAGCCTCTGAGCGAAGCCGAACGGACTCCGCGCGCGGAGCGCTCCGCTCAAGATGATAACTATCGTCGCGCTGACGATTTTTTCGCGCGCTATTTGCCCACCACGAAGACGCAGCTGGTGGTGCCGCTGCCTCCGATGTTCAGCATCGCGGTCGTGCGCGCATTCTCAACCTGATACTCGCCGGCGGTATTCGTCACCTGCTTGTGAAGATCGAGCATCTGGCGGACGCCGGTGCATCCCACAGGATGTCCCGCGCCGATAAGGCCGCCGCTGGGATTGATCGGAATCTTGTTGCCCATCTCGATCCATCCCGCCTCGACCGCTTTCCACGATTCGCCCGGCTTGGTGATGCCGAAATGGTCGATCGCCATGTATTCCGAAGTCGTGAAGCAGTCGTGAGTCTCGATCGCCTGAATCTTCTCGACGCCTGAAACTCCCGCGCGAGTGAACGCGTCGAGAATCGCCTGACGGGTATGCGGCAGCACGTAGGGATTGTCGCGGCTTTCGAGAACCTTGGCGTCGAATTCGAGCGGCGCCGTATGATGGCCCCATCCGAGGATTCGCGGAATATCTTCGAGGCGCTTGCCGTTTCGCTTCGCCCATTCGGATGCGTACTTCTCCGACGCGAGCATGATCGCGGCGGAGCCGTCGGTGACCTGCGAACAATCGCTAACCTTGATTCGCCCGCCGATCACCTGGTTGAACTTCGACTCCTTCTGCGCGTGGCTCTCGTTCATGAACCAGTTGCGCGTCTGCGCATTCGGATTGCGCTTCGCGTTCGAGTAGTTCACGGCCGAGATGTGGGCGAGATGCTCGTCCTTGAGGCCAAAGCGTTTGTCGTACTCGTCGCCAAGACGGCCGAAGAGCTTGGGGAACGGAAACTCGATTCCCTTGGCCTCGCGTTCGTACCATGCCGCCGTGCCGAGATAGTCGCCGCCGGTCGTGGAATCTACTGTCTTCATCTGCTCGACGCCGACCACGCAGGCCATATCGTAGCGGCCGGCTTCGATTTCGGCGGATGCGGCAAGAATCGCGATCGAGCCCGACGCGCACGCCGCTTCATGGCGACTGGTCGGGATTCCGCTGAATGCGTGATCGACTTCAAGGAAAAACGCGCCGAGATGGCCCTGATGGGCATAAAGCTCGGCTGCGAAATTTCCGACGTGAGCGGTCTGGACCTCGCGCGGATCGATCCCCGTCGCTTCGAGCGCGGCTAGCACGGCCTCGCGCATCGGGCCGACGAAATGCTTTCCTTCCTTGGTCCAGTTGCGGGCGAAATCGGTCTGCGCTCCGCCCAGTATAAAAACCGGCGCCGGTTTTGACATCGGAAATTCTCCTTGTAATCAGCCTACGAACGTGCGGCCGTAGTCCAACATGCCGCCACGAAAAATTTTACCACCCTCGGCGACACTTTTCTCCACTACGGGAGGTACCGCAAGCCCGCTTTGCTTAAGCAATTCGACGGTTTTGCGCGCGCCGATCAGATCGACGATTACGCTGGGCGGCGCCCAGTTGAAACCGTAGGACATGATCGTATCGACATCGGCGGCGGATTCCGCCACTTCGCCGACGCGATTGAGCGCGTAGCTTACGTAGCCCAGCACGACCCGACGCGCGAGGTCGGCGTGCGGACCCGTTGCATCTGCAAGAATCGCGAACGCATCGCCGTAGCGTCCGACACGGTTCATCTCGCGCATCTTCTCGACGAAATCGATCGGCGCGGTCTTCTCGGCAGGCTTGTACGCGCCCGTCTTCGGCTCCAAAACCTCGACGGCCTTGCCGTTCTTGCGATAGAAACCCCCGAGCTTCGGGGTCTTGTCGCCCATCCGGCCTTCGGCGATGCCCTTGTTCATGTAAGCGGGCATCGCGAAGCATCGATGCGCCTCGTCTTCGCAATTTTGGTAGACGTTGTCGACGATCGCCTTGTGAACGTCCCATCCGACGAGATCGATCGTCGCCAGCGGCGCCATCGCGCGCCCGGTATGCTGCCCGATTAGATAGTCGATATATGCGACACCGTGCTCTTCTGCCAGCTGGGCGCATTCGTTGAGGACCTTGAAGCCGACCCTGTTCCCCACGAATGCCGGTTTGTCGCGCGTGACGATCACCTTGCGGCCAAGCCGAGTCTTGAGCATCTCGACGGTGCGTCGCAGAACGCCGCCGTCGGTATCGGGACCGGGGATTACCTCAGTGCCGACGATTACGGTTGGGGGATTAAAAAGATGAAGTCCGAGGAAACTCCTGCGGAACGATTCCGAACGTCCGCGCGCCATCTCGGCGATCGATAGTCCCGAGGATCCGGTAGCGACGACCGAATCCGGCTCGCGCATGCGATCGACCTTCTCGAAGAACGATTGCTTGAGGGGAAGTTCCTCGGCAAGCGATTCGAAAATCAGGCTGGCGCCGCAGAGCGCACTTTCAAGGTCCTTGTCGTAGGTTCCAAGCTTGATTCGCTCTGCTACCGCTTCGGCGCGCGCCGCGTTCTGCGAGGCGGTCAAAGCGGCCTGGCATTTTCCGATGTCGCGCGCGAGCATCACGACGTCGAAGCCCGCGCCGGAGAATACAGCGCCGGCCGGCGCGCCCATCGTGCCGTTCGCCCCAAGAATTACAACCTTTAGATTAGCTTTGCCCAAGGTGCTCCTTCCCCCGGAATTTCTATTTCGAGCGCAATCTCTATGTGTCCCACACTGCTCGCGCGGGCTATCCATGCCTGGTCATCTTGTGAACGCGAAGCTCGGATGAGTACCGCCCAACGCAATCGGTCGCGGCTATACCCGGCAATCCCCAAGCCCGCCAATGGTAACGTATGGCCGGCTGTGAATCGAGAGATGCCTTTCGATTCAATAGGTTACGAGCGCGTTCGGACTGTGGGATGCGCCAACGTTTCTCGGTAGGTCCGCGGCGATGCGCCGAACTCGGACTTGAAGCTTCGGATGAAGTTTGAGAGGTCGTCGAATCCCGAGTCCAGCGCGATATCGGTCACGGTATCTCGGGTCGTCACCAATCGAAAGGCCGCGTCGCGAAGACGCGACCGCAGGAGCCATTGATGTGGCGTAACACCGGTGACGCGTTTGAACGTGCGCAGGAAGTGATAGGGACTCAGGCCGGCGATTTCGGCCAGTCCGGCGATGCTGTGAGGCTCTGCGGACCGCGACTCCATATGCTGAAGCACGCCCGCGATTCGAGCAGGATTCGCCTCGGATATAGTGAATTTTTCGAGCCGATCGCGCCCTGCGATTGCGATCACTTCGGACGCGAGTTCGACCGCGATTTCCTCGAAAGCCGCCCCGGTATGCATCGCCAACAGCGCTCGCGCTGCCGGCGGCGCCATCTTGCGAATCGGCGGAATCGCGCCGTATGCGAACGTCGTCGTCGATGCTCCAGCATCGTGCGCGAGGCGCTCGAAAAACGTGGGATCGAACTGGAATGAAAGGCATCGATCGCCCTCGCCATGATCGTGCCTGCATTCGAACGTCTGCCCCGCGTTACCGAGCAATAGCGCGCCGGGAGACATGAACGAGCGTCCGCGCCCGGTCCGGTATTGGAAGGTACCCGACATCACGATCGATATGGACTCCCACGCGTAGCGCTCCTCAAATGAGGGATCGTACGGGCCTGCCGTGCATATGACGTCCATCACCCGCCATCCCTCGCCAGAGGCGAGTTGCCGCGCGCGATTCGTTCCGCGCTCTGCCGCCTCTCTCTTCGCGGCGAGCGCGCGAACCAGCGGGTCCGTTTTAGTTTCGCGAGAGAGCAATTTTCGCCAAGTCCCGGTGACGGCAATTACTTAAGATGACAGCCAAGGGTTTCACACCGCGACCTGATGGGCAACGCGGAATCGATGCCATCAGTTGTCGAAACAGGAGGATCTATGGATCTTAAGGGTCACTGCGCATGTGGAGATATTCGTTACAAGCTCGAGCGAAGCCCGATGATCGTGCACGCGTGCCACTGCCTCGATTGTCAGCGCATCACGGGCAGCGCGTTCGTCATAAACATGTGGATCGAGCGGGAGTTCGTAAAAGCGAGCGGCGCAACTCCGCGATCATTCACACTGAAGGGTGGTACCGGACAGAATCACGAGGTGTTCTTTTGCGAGAAGTGCGGGACGTACCTGTGGAGCTACTATCACGGCGCGCCTGGCGACGCCCTGTTCGTCCGCGCGGGTACGCTTGAGACGCCGAGCGCGGTTGCTCCCGACGTGCACATCTTCACCCGGAGCAAGGTTCCTTGGCTGGAATTGCCGAAGGACGCGCGCGCGTTCCGCGAATTCTACAAAATCGACCAGGTATGGTCGCCGGAGAGCCTCGGGCGGCTGCGTCAAAACCGATTGGCGAAGAAATGAGTGAACAAAAGAAACGACGGCGGCGATATTCGCCGCCGTCGCCGGTTGTCAAACAAGACGCGTTGATCAGGCCACTTCGAACAGCCCTGCCGCGCCCATTCCGCCGCCGACGCACATCGTGATGACGACGTACTTGATGCCGCGACGCTTGCCCTCGATCAGCGCATGGCCGACCATCCGCGATCCGCTCATCCCGTACGGATGTCCGATCGAAATCGCGCCGCCGTTGACGTTCAGGCGCTCATCGGGAATCCCGAGCTTGTCGCGACAGTAGATTACCTGGCACGCGAACGCCTCGTTCAGCTCCCAAAGCCCGATATCGTCCATCTTGAGGCCGTTGCGTTGAAGGAGCTTCGGAATCGCGAAGACCGGGCCGATTCCCATCTCGTCGGGTTCGCACCCCGCCGCCGCCATCCCGCGATAGATTCCGAGCGGATGAAGTCCCCGCTGCTCGGCCTGCTTGCGCTCCATCAGCACGCAGGCGGACGCGCCATCCGAAAGCTGGCTCGCGTTACCCGCCGTGATGAAATTGCCGGGACCGCGCACGGGAGGAAGCGCGGCCAGACCCTCCAGCGTGGTTCCCGGTCGATTGCATTCGTCGCGATCAACAGTGACTTGCTGGCGGCTGGTCTCGCCGGTCTTTTTATCTTCGAATTTCTTGTTGACGGTTACCGCGATGATCTCGTCGTTGAATTTCCCCGCCTGCTGAGCCGCCCACGTCCGTTCCTGACTTTGCAGCGAGTATACGTCCTGGGCCTCGCGCGAAATCTTGTAGCGCTTGGAAACCACCTCCGCCGTATCGATCATCGCCATATAGATCGCAGGAGCGCGCTTGAGCACGATCGGATCGGCCTGCCGATACGGATTCATGTGCTCGTTCTGAACGAGGCTGATTGATTCAGCGCCACCGGCGACCACGGTCTGCATCCCGTCGACGACGATCTGCTTCGCCGCCATCGAAATGCTCATCAGACCTGACGAACACTGCCGATCTACCGATTGGCCCGAGATACTCACCGGCAGCTCGGAAGCAACCACACATTGGCGCGCATAGTTGAATCCCTGCGTGCCCTGCTGAAGCGCAGCGCCCATGATCACGTCGTCGATTTCCGCGGCGTCAAGTTTGGCGCGTGCAATCGCGGCCTTGATTACCGGCGCTGCCATCGACGGCGTTTCGGTGTCGTTGAAAGCGCCGCGGTAGGCCTTGCCGATAGGCGTTCGCGCAGTAGAAACAATAACGGCTTCTCGCATGAGGTTCTCCCTTAATTGACGGATGCGCACGCGCCGCAACCATCGTTACTTATGCATAACTTGAAAGATTTACAGCTTTACTTCAACTGCAATGGGATGCGCCAGGACAGCAGCGCATAAAGACCGGCGGTAAGCGGCGTCGAAAGAAGAATCGAAACCGCCAATCCCCCTATTACCGCGATTGCCAGCGGCTGCTGAATCTGGGCGCCCGAACCAGCGCCCAGTGCGAGCGGCATCATTCCGGCGATCGTAGCCAGCGCGGTCATCAGGATCGGACGGATTCGCACCCGCACCGCGTTGGATACAGAGTCGACGAGCGATGCGCCCGCAGCGTCGCCCTGTTCTATTTCGTCGAACAAAAGGATCCCATTTTTCGCCGCGATGCCGGCGACCATGATCAGCCCCATCATCGAAGAAATGTTGAGCGTAAGATTAGCCGCATACAGGCCGGCAAAAGCGCCCGCCAGACACGCCATCGACGCGAGCAGGATCGCGATCGCAGCGGCGACGTTGCCGAACTCCCAGAGCAGGACGGCGAAAACCGCCAGCAATCCCATTATCATGACGATCGCGAGTCCGCGAAATGCCGATTGCTGCTCGGCGTATAGTCCTCCCATCTCGATGTGGATCCCGGCAGGCAGTTGGATCTTTGCAATTTCGCGCTGGACGGCCGCTACCGCGCTCCCGAGGTCGATTCCTTCCAGGCGCGCCGTGACTTTCACCACCGGGCTCAATCGTTCGCGCGCCAGTTCCGGACTTTCGCCGCCAAAACTCTGATCGACCAGCGTCGACAGCGGTATCGGTCCGTTCGCCGGGCTCTGGATCGAAATCTTCGAAAGCTCGTCGAGGCTCAGGTGATACGAATCCGGATAGCGCACGCGCACATCGATCATGCGATCCCCGGTTCGGATGCTCGTCGCAACAGTTCCTTCGATCGCCGCCTGAAGCGCGTCGCGAACGTCGTCGACGGAGATTCCGTAGCGCTTGGCCTGCATCTGATTCACCGCCATCTGCTGCTCGGGACTCGAAAGTACGATTCCGTCGAAGACATCGACGAGTCCGGGAATGTTCCTGATCGCCGTCGCGATGTTGCGAGCAGTGCCCTCAATCTGATCCTGCTGCGCTCCGAAAACTTTGACCTCGATCGGTTCGGGCGAACCGGACAGGTCGCCGATGAAGTCCTGAATCACCTGCGTGAACTCGATTCGTACGGCCGGCAGTTGAGTTTCAATGCGTTTGCGAACGTCGCTGATGATCTCGTCGATCCCACGACTGCGATCGCTTTTGAGGCGCACGGATATGTCACCGCGATTCGATTCCGTCAGGAAAAATCCGAGCTGCGTGCCGGTGCGTCGCGAAAATGCGGCTACCGCTGGCGTTGAGCGCAGGATGGTTTCGATTTGCGCCAGGATGTCCTGCGTATCAGCCGTCGTGCTCTGTGCGGGAGTCGTGTAGTCGAGGATAAACGCGCCCTCGTCGATCGCCGGCATATAGTCCGTGCCGAGCGAGCGATAGATCGCGCAGCTTGCAGCCAGAGCGCCAACAGTGAGAATCGCAGCAAGCGCGGGCACTGATACGAAGCGTGCGACTATCGACGCGAACCCGCCGCGAATCTTGTCCATCAAGGGCTCGCGTTCCTTTGGTTTCCTTCGTATCCGCGAAACCGCAATTTCCAGCGCGGGGGTTACGTAGAGCGCGAGTCCCAGCGAGATCGCCAGGCCAGCGCCAAGCGTTATCGCGAGCGCGCGAAAGAATGTCCCCGTCACACCCGAAAGCCCTGCCAGGGGAAGGAAAACGACGATCGCAGTAAGCGTCGCACCTACAAGGGGTCGCGCAAGCCGCGCGTGAGCCCGCTCAGCCGCTTCGTCGGGCGAAGCGCCTCCAGCGCGCTGCGCATGAATCCCTTCGATCATCACTATCGCATCGTCGATGAAGAGCCCTATTCCGGCTGCAAGACCTCCAAGCGTCATCATGTTGAACGTCAGCCCCGCCGCCCGCATCGCGAGCGCCGTGATCGCAACGCAATCGGTGACGATCAGCGCGGCGATCGCGCCGCTTAGGATGCTTCGCGTGAAAACGAGCACCACGATGAACGACAGTGCGAGACCAAGCGCGATCGCGTCCCGGACGCTGCGATACGATTCGCTGACGAGGGTTGATTGATCGTACGAAATCGAAAAACTGACGTCCGGATAGCGTTTGCGTGCGTCGTTAATCAACGCATTGGTCTGCGCTGCTATCGTCTCGATATTGCCGCTCGGCTGGCGGGAGATTCCGATCAGGACCGCGGGGCCGCGCTCGCTCGCAGCCCGGATGTAGTCCTCTATGATACCCGTCACGACGGTTCCGATATCGGCGATCCGCACCGGACGGCCGTCGATTTCGGCGACCGCCGTCTGCATCAGATCCTGCTCGCCGTGGATTTCCGCCGACGCGACCGTGAGCAGCATCCGATGCTCATCCATAACGCGGCCCGGCGACGCGACGATGTTTGCAGCCGCCAGTCCGCTCACGACGGCGCGCGGCGTCAGCCTGTGCGCAAGCATCGCAGCCGGATCGAGGCGCACAACGTATTCGCGATACTTGCCGCCGACAACGTCCGCGCGGTAAACGCCCGCAATCCGGTGCAGCGCAGGAATGAGATCGTAGATGGCGATATCGGTGAGTTCCGGCAGCGATCGGACTTGCGAACTGATGCTGAGATCGATCACCGGAAAGACGCCCGTTGTGAGCAATCGCGAACGGACCTCGGTTTCAGCCGGCATCCGCGACCGCACCTCTCCGATCGCAGCATTGAGCAGTTGGAATCCGGCATTCAGATCCGTGCCTTCGACGAAATCGACGTCGATCTCGGCGCTGCCACGACTCGTAGTCGAGCGCGCCAGCCGGGTTCCCGGGATACCGTAAGCTGCTTCTTCGAGCGGTCGGGTGACGGCGACCAGCATCTGCTCGCGCGGCAGTCCGGGATTGTCCGCCAGCACGATCGCGCGTGGAAAAACGATCTCGGGAAATACCGCGCTCGGAATTCCCGTCGCGAGGATGATCCCGACGACGCCCCCGGCTATCGCGAGGAACAGCGCGAGCGCGCGATGTTTCCTCACGAAGACCCCGCAGCGGTCGGCGAATTATTCCAATGGATCTTCAGTCCATCGGAAAGCGCATACCCGCCCGACGTGATCACATTCTGATTCGCCACAAGCCCGGCGGTTATCTCGACATGATTTTGATCGCGCAGCCCAACCTTCACCGCGACGCGACGAGCGAGATGGTCCGGGTCGGCGACGAATAGATAGTTCGAATTGTCCTGCGCGTTGACGAAGAGCGCCGACGTGGGAATCAGGAGCGCATCGGGATGCGTCGCCATGACGACAGAGACGTTCACCGCTGCGCCCGCCTCGACGATGGGCGACTCGGGCGCAACGAATGCGATCTTCATGCCGAAGGTCTGACTCGCTGACGAGCTGGGTAAAATCGCAACGATCTTCGCCGGCGCAGGCTTAGCGAGCGCGGGCGACATCACGAGCGCGGAAGCGCCGCGACGGATGTCCTGCATGAGGCGCAGTGGAGCGGAGCCCTCGACATAGATGCTTCGCAAATCGACGAGCTCGGCGATCGGATCGAACTCGTTGACGAACTGGCCGCTGCTCGCGACGCGCTTCGCAACTGTCGCGCTGTCGGGGGCAATCACGGCGATACCGGGGCTCGATGCGTAACGCTCTACGGCAGCCGCCATCTCCTTCTCGTCTCCGGAACGCATCTGTTGGGCTACTTTCACTCCGTTTCGCGCCGCAACATCTTCGCGCGTTACGACGCGAGCGATCGTTTGTCCGCGCGCCAGGCGGTCTCCGGGCTGGACGTTCAGGCTTTCGACGATTCCCGAGGCAGGAGATCTGACGGTCAGTTGTTTCAACGCTACAGTGACGCCGGGGAACACGGCTTCGGAACTGATCGTTCCGCGCCGAACCGGGGCGACGCTGACAAGCATCCCGGAGTCGGTCTCCGGCTGTTCAGGCGCGACTTCGTGACCGCATCCCGCCAGGACAGTTAGGACTACCAGAACGCCAGCTAGTGTCGTGTCCCGTAAATTCTTTATAGCGATTGCTGGTGGTATGAGATTCTTCGCTCCGCAGACTGCGCTCAGAATGACAAACAAAAGCGAGCACTTTCTGTCATTCTGAACGAAGCGAAGAATCTCATTCCACGACATATGATTTGTTAACTTACTTGCGGGACAGCACACTAGCTTGGCGACTGTTTTCATTGAGATGTCGATGCGGAAAGAAGCGAAATTTCCGCCGCTGCCTGCCGCGCGTCGAATTGTCGATCGATCAATGCCAGACTGCGCGAGATCGATTGATTGTAGCTGTCGACGATTTCGAGCACGGTAACGGCGCCGCCGCCCAGGAATCGCGACCATGAAAGTTGAAAGGAACTCTCCGCGATTGGTATCGCCTGCTCGAGCATCGCGATCGAGCTGCGCGCCTCATCGAAACGCGATCGCGCTTCAGCCATACGCTCGGCGATATCGATTCGTGCCTGCGCCAGCGCTGCGTCCGATTGGCGGACTTTCGCTTTAGCCTGATCCACTCGCGCTCGAATGGCGCCGCCTTGGAAGATAGGCACCGAGACGACCCCGCCATAGGAGGCGCCGCCGTATCGCGCGAATGTCGAACTTAAGTCGGTGCCGAGGAATCCCGCCGTCAGCTCGGTGCTTAAGGTCGGATAATTTTCCGCGCGCGCCGCTTCGAGTTGTGCGAGCGCGCCGGCGCGATCGCGTTCCAGCGCGCGCAGGGCAGGGTTGGCGTCGATCTGCGCGTTCGCCGGGACGGTGCTGACATCAGGAGGCTCCGCGACGCTTATGTCGCCATGGCCGTAATCACCGATGAGCGCACCGAGCGCGAACGCCGCGCGAGTTCGATCATGAGAAAACGAATCGAGCTGCACGCGAGCATCGCGAAGCATCAGATCCATCCGCAGGACGTCATTGGCGGTCGCGCGACCGGATTCGCGCAGGTTTGCGAGCACAGAAAGGCATCGCTGGAGGCGCTCCACGCTGGCGCGCATCTCCCGTTCGCTTCGCGACGCGTGTATCAGGCCAAAGAAAGCGACTGTGGTATCGAAAACGACCCGGTTGCGCGCGATCGCAAGCCCGAAACGGCTCGAATCGAGGGCATACTTCGCGGCGCGAAGCCGAGCCTGCCTGCGCCCGCCGTCGTAAATCAGGTAATCCCCAATTAGCTGAGTCGCAGCGACGCCGCGATTGGTGATCGCCTCCCGATAGCCGGGTTCCTGCAGATACTGGAGGTCAAATCGCAAGCTCGGATTCAAACTCGCGGCTGTTTCGTCGCGTTGTGCCTGCGCAAACGAAACCTCGGCGGAAGATTGCGCAAGCCTGGGAATCGTCGCGAGCGCCCGCGCGATGCATTCGTCAAGCGTCAGCGCATCCGACGCGTGCGCGATGGGCGGGAATCCCAGCAGCACGATCGCAATCATCGCAGCACGAACGAATCCCACGCTTAGAGAGGTAGCTGCAGTGACCGAAAGACACTAGTTAACGTTTGTTAATCGTCACACAGCGGCAGGCTTACCCGGATTTCACATCCGGCGCCTTCACGATCAAGCGCTTCGATCCTGCCGCCGTGCGCCTCGACGATTTCGCGGCAGAGTGCGAGTCCAAGTCCGCTGCCCGCGCCGCTCGAGCCCGGCCCGCGATAAAACGGATCGAACATCCGCGATGGTTCGTCAACGCCCAGCCCAGGACCGTTATCTCGCACCGAAAGCGATGCGAAGCCGTTATTACGATTCGCGGCGACCTCGATTTCGCCCCGCTCGCCGCCGAACTTGATCGCGTTGTCGAGCAGATTAATCGCAACGCGGCGCAGGTCGGCGCGATTACCGCGAACGCCCAACGCCGGCGCGGTTTCGATCAAGAAAGTCTGATGACGGGCTTCCGACAGCGGCTTCATCGCTTCACACGCGTCGCGCGCCAGCTCGCCCAGGTCGATGCTCTCATCGCCGGCTTCATACGCTGCTTCGACCCGTGTCAGCGCAAGCAGGTCTTCCGCCAGCGCGCACAGCCTGCGCGCGTCCGAACATGCGTCTTCGAGGGCCGCAACGTATTCGGCGCAATCGCGGGGCTTTTGCAGCGTCACCTCGAGGCCGCTCAGCAGGACGGTCAGCGGAGTGCGGAGTTCGTGGGCGGCTTCGGAGATGAATCGTCGCTGCGTATTCGAGGCTTTTTCGAGCCGGCTTAGCAGATCGTTGATCGACTCAATCAATCGCGCGGCTTCATCGTGAGCGTTCGGCAGGGGCAGACGTTTTCCGAGGTCACGCGCGCCTATCACAGAGAGATGACCACTGATTGCGTTGAGCGGTTCAAGCGCCTTTCCGGCAAACCAGTAACCGACTACGACGCTGCCGAGCAAAATCAGCGGGATAGTTACGAGCAGACGACGCCGTAGCTCGCGAATCGTTGCGCGCAAGCGGCTTGAGTCAGCGCCGTCCTGAAGCCATCCGGGTTCGCCATCGATCGTCACGGGTACAATCGCGAACCGATATCCATTTGTGCCATCAATCAGAGTCGCGTTAAGCGGCGTCGATTCGGCATCCGGAACTTGGGCGTGCGCGTCCCCCTCTTCGAACACAATGCGATTTCCGACTATCAACCGAATCTTGCGGCCCGCAGAGAGATCTTTCTCTTGCGCCAATCGATGAAGAATTTCGTTTGCGATTGCGAGTCCCGAGCGCGACAGCGCAGCGGCGCCGGTGTCGGCTTCTTCCAGCAACGCGCCGTCGAAGCCCGACCATAGCTCGCGCGCGAATGAAAAACAGATGACGAGCCCCGCGGCTATGAGAATCATCGCCGTGATAGCTGCCCAATAGAGCGTGAGCCGAAGCCTGATACTCATCGCGCGACGCTCCCGTCAGCCTCGTTCGTGCGCAGCAGGTAACCTTTACCGCGAACCGTCACGATCAGCGACGGACGGTTTACCAGGTCAATTTTCTGGCGAAGCCGGTTTATGAAGACCTCGACGATATTCGACAGTGAATTATACTCAGCGCCCCAAACCGCCTCGCCGATCATGTCGCGCGAGACCGGAGCGCCATGGTGACGCGCGAGGCATTCGAGGATCATCAACTCCTTCGGCGACAGATCGAGCTTGCGTTTTCCGCGCGATGCGACGCGTCGTTCGCGGTCTATCGAGATCTCGCCAACGTTGATTTTCCCGTCCGACTCGGCCGGTCGGCGCAATAACGCCCGCACACGCGCCAGCAGCTCGCTCCACGCGAAGGGCTTTACAAGATAATCGTCGGCGCCGCTGTCCAGACCGCCGACGCGATCGTCAAGGGCATCGCGTGCAGTCAGTATCAAGACCGGAATCGACGAGCCCGCGGCGCGAATCTCGCGCAGGAATTCGATCCCATCCTGACCGGGCAGACGCAGGTCCAGGATCATCAGATCGTACACGAGGTTCGCCATGTAGCCGCGCCCATCTTCCGCGCTGGGCGCCGTATCGACGGTGTACCCGGCTTCGCTGAGGCCCCTGCGCAGATTCTCAGCCAGCCCGGCCTCATCTTCGACCACCAGTAGGCGCGTCGGGCGATTCATCGAGCATTCTCAGAAGCCGATCATACGCGCGGCCAATCGTCATTCCACGGACGTGCGATTTCGAAACCGTGAGCAGCCTGCATCACGAGGTCGTCGCGATGGCGTTCGGCGACGATCTGCAGTCCGCATGGGAGACCGCTCGCGGTTTTTCCTGCACGGACGGTTGCGGCGGGATGGCCGCTGAAGTTGAAAGGATATGTGAACGGCAGCGCCTCCATCGGATCCCTGAGTGCGCGCCCGTCGATCTCGCGCGGCGGCGGTCCGGCGGCGCCGAAGGCCTCGCTGGGCATCGTCGGCGTGAGCAGCAGATCGAACCGCTCGAAAATGCCGCGAATCCATTCATTGAACCGGGTGCGCACCCGGTATGCGTCGCCATAGTCGCGCGCTGTAGTTTTCGTGGCACTCTCGACGCCGCTGATGAACGAGCGTCCGTACTGCTCGCGATTGTTCTCGAAGAAAGCGCCGAGATTGGCCAGCGTCTGAAACGATCCGATCGTGCGCCACGCATCGCTGGTTTCAAGCACCTGCTCATCAAGAACCGTCACCGCGTGGCCAAGTTCTTTGAATGCTTCGACCGCCGCGGCTACAGCTCTGCGCACGTCGGGTTGCACGGGATGGCCGAAATCGGGATGGAACGCGATTCTGAGTCGCGCGGGGAGTTTCTCCAGAGTCGCGTCGAATGAAAATCCGGGATGGCGAAGCGAACTAGCATCAACAGGATGGTATCCGACGACCGCATCAAGATAGATGGCGGCGTCGCGGACCGTTCGCGTAATCGGTCCGACCATCGCGAAATCAACCCACTGCGTCATCCCGAGTCGCGGGTAGGCAGGAATCAATCCCTGCGTCGATTTGATGCCGAAGCATCCCGTGTAGCACGCCGGGACGCGAATTGATCCGCCCCAGTCCGAGGCGGTCGCGAGCGGAACCATTCCCGACGCGACGGCCGCCGAACTCCCGCCCGACGATCCGCCCGGCGTTCGTTCGAGATTCCACGGATTCCGCGTGACGCCGTAAAGAAGATTGCGCGTGAAAGCCATGTAGCCGAACTCGGGAGTATTGGTCTTGCCGACGACGATAGCGCCGGCGGCCTTGAGTCTCGCGACCTGGATCGAATCCTCTTTGGCGATATTGTTTTTGAACGGCACAGAGCCGAAGGTCGTTGCCATTCCCGCGACGCCTTCGAGATCCTTCACGCCGAGCGGAACTCCCGCGAGTGGTCCAACTTTCTCTCCGCGAGCGATTTTCTCGTCCAACGCTCGTGCCTCTGCTATCGCCTCGTCCGCACGCATCGCACAAAACGCGTTGATCGAAGGGTTCAGCGCTTCGATTCTCTTGAGGGTCGCGGCCATCAATTCACTCGGCGCAAGCTCTCGCTGTCGAATCATAGCAGCCAGGTCGAAAGCCGATTTCCAATGCAGGTCGGTCATCGTTATTCCGGCGGCGTCTTCGTTGTTCAACGAAGACAGTGCCTCAGTTTGATTTCGCGCGATCTTGAAAACGCCGTGAGCCCGTTCGCGCGATACTCGCAGCATGGCGCCAGGATGTCGAGCGCCGGAATCGAGTGACGGTTCGTCGGTGGACGCTTGAGGATGTCGTCGCTCCCATGGAGGATGTACGGAATAATCTTGAGAAAACAGGAGGCCGTAGTGATCACCGGAAGCTGCCAATGCGGAGGAATCAGGTTCGAAATTGACAAGGTAACCGCGATTACCAATTGTCACTGTTCGGTGTGCCGAAAGACCACAGGAGCATCATTCGGGACCTTTGCGCATGTGCGTTCCGATCGCTTTAGACTCCTGAGCGGAGCAGACCTGATCAATCCGGGATACGAATGGACGCCCGGTCACGCGCGATCGTTCTGCAACCGATGCGGCTCGCCCGCGCCGAAATACCTTGACGCGACCAAGCTGGTGAGCGTGCCTGCCGGTCTTTTAGAGGGCGATCCTGGCGTGAAACTTCTAATGAATGTGTTTGTCTCTTCCAAGATGGCCTGGGTTAGGCTTGACGACGACGTTCCTCAACACGAGAAGTGGGCGCCCGGATTCGTACCGAAGGATCTCGCCTAATCGGATGTTAAGGCAAATCACCATCGTATGCCGGGCTATCGTTCGACAATGTCTGTTCCACATCCAGCAGTACCGCTTCAAGCAAAGACCGAGCATTTGTTATTCACAAGTTTCCATCAGCGAGCTTTCTGGCGCACTTAATCAGCTGCTCGTCGATGAACCTGATGACCAGAGTCAGTTTTCCCCAGTTTTCGGGTACTCAGAGACCGTCAATGAATTCGGTTTGGAAGGCTTTCTTGTGCAGCGTGAACACCCGCGTAAACGATCCGCCGACGATCAGAACCCTACCATCATCAAGGAGGATTGCTTGATGCCCTGCGCGCGGCCCATTCATATCGCCGGTCCGCGAAAACTTACCGGTTGAAGGGTCATACAGTTCTGCGGTCGCCAAATCTGCGCCGGGAATCTCGCCTGGCCGCTTACTGGCGCCTTCACCGCCAGCGATCAGAACTTTTCCATCCGCAAGCAGCGTTGCGGTAACATCCGATCGCGCCGTAATCATGTCCGGGTTGGATAGGAAACGCTCCGATTGGGGATCGTACAGAAGCGTTTTGCGCGTGACATCGAACACAGAATCCCCGGAGCAGGCGAGCAGGACTTTGCCGTCTCCCAGCAGCGTCGGTGGATTGCAACCGTAGCGCGTACCGGGTACCGGGCCAATAATATCGAATTTTTCGCTATCGGGATTATAGAGCTGAGCTGTAACGCTGGACATGCCGCCGCTGAGCACCAGGACTTTCCCGCTCCAGAGCCGTGTCGATGAAAGAGAGTACCAATCGAACTCGGCCACGGAGCTCCCGGTTTTCCGGAAAACCCCCGTTGCAGGGTCGTAAATCTCAGCCTCGAGAACAGACGCGTGTGCTCCTCCGCCAGGGGCGGTGCCACCAAGAATCAGAACCTTTCCGTTTTGCAACGTGGTGGCGATTGGCTCTTCCCTGGGGACCGCCAAGTCGCCCGTCCGAGTAAAATGTCCCGTTTTTGGGTTGTAGAGATAAGCTGTCTTTCCCGAGTTCTCGTCGCCGAAGAAAAGGACTTGGCCGCTCGGCAGAAGAGCCGCGCCACCTCCCGTTAGCGGTTTCGACAAAGCTCCAGTTAGCGAAAATTTCCCCGATGCAGGGTCGTAGATCTCGGCGGTCTTGAAGTCGCCTCCCGCTATGAGAACCTTGCCGCCGTGAAGTTTAACCGCGGCAAAAACCGTCCGGCAGTCCAACGTGTCACCGGTAGTGGTGAATCGGCCGGTGGCGGGATCGTAAATCTCGGCCGTCCTTACGGTCACCTCGCTCCAACTCCATGACGCAAAAGGGTCGCTGACACCCGGTCCCGGACCGAATGGTGGGCACGTAGTCAGCCCCATCTGACCTGCGCCACTGACGGTTGCTGACCTCGCGAAAAGCGCAGCGCAGATGACCGCCAGGCGAAGCAACCTTCCCGCCGACTGCCTCGGCTGATTGCGATACCAAAAGAGGGCCCACATTGATGCTATAAATTGGCCCACCCTCCTTAAGCCAGAGCATCCTTCTAACGTGGCATGCTTCCGGAAAGAAAGTAGAGCAGGTCGGCTGACGATGTCCGTGGAGACTATCATCCGTTTGAACGCATCAACAGTTCTGTCCTGAGATTGATCTGCGAAATGGATCCGAGACCGCATCGCCATACAGTACGTATTTTTCGCGCGCGATTACTAAAATTAAACTCAGAGACCATTCTCGATGGGCCTCGCACCAGGTATCTCGCGGGGCGGTTCCAGCATCGAACGTGAATCGTTCGATGCTCGATCCTAAAGAAATCTCGGCAGCACGCGCTCGGTCAACGCGATAAATGTCTCGTGGCTCAGCGGTGCGCCGATCAAGTATTCGAGTCCGATCGTTTCCCGAAGCTCATTGACCTTATCGACAACCTTCTCTGCCGTGCCGTGAATGACCACGGAGTCGACATATCGCCGCAGCATCTCGTCGGAATTCCGAGCCCCTGTCGGATTAACATAGGTTCTTAGCAGCCATTTCACGCCCTCGCGGGCGACTTGCTCGGATTGCGATTCGTTCGAGGCAATCGCGACGAGCCTCGTAACTGGAAGGACCCTTTCGGTCATCGAATGGCCGTGCTTCACGAGCGTCTCGGCATAGAACCGGCGCTGTTCTCCGATCTCGGCGTGCGTATTGTGCGGAGTCATCAGGATCGAATGGCCGGCCGTCGCGGCCCATCTTACGGCTTCGTTGCTGGACGCCCCGATCCACATCGGAGGATGCGGCTTCTGGAGCGGCTTGGGGAGTACCTCGATATTGTCGAAGGAGAAGAACTCACCGCGGTAGTTCAACGGTCCGTTCTTCCACGCACGCAGGACGATATCGACCGCTTCGTGAAGGCGCGCGGCGCTCTGCTCCGGAGTGACGCCGAAGGTCCGGAACTCGCGCTCGTCGAAGCCGCGGCCTGCGCCCCAGTTGACGCGGCCGTTGGAAAGGACATCGAGCAGGGCGATCTCTTCAGCCAGCCGGACCGGATGGTAAAGCGCGGTCAGCGTAACGGCGGTCCCTATTCGGAGTCGTTTCGTTCGCGCCGCGGCGAACGCGCCCATCACTGGAATCGAGGGACATACGCTGTAATCGCTGAAGTGATGCTCGGTAAGCCAGATCGCGTCGTAGCCCGCGCCCTCCATGATCTCGATGCGTTGAAGGGCGCGCTTGTAAACGGTTGGGAGGGCGACGCGTCTATCCGGCCAACTGAAGAAATGTAGAATGCCGAATCTCAAAGGTTCTTCCCGATTCGAGACAGCCGTGGTCGGTTCGTAATCTCAACCTGCTCCCAGCGATTCGCGATATCGCGCTATACGGCTTCGGCACATACGCGATGCTGTGTTCTTTAATACCAAGTGTCCCATGTAGCCGATGCGATTTCCAAATGGTACATGAGGCGATGTGAATCCTTACGCGGGCGGCGATGACCGCTAACGGAGGGCAAAATGACTGGGATGCTCGATGGCAAGGTGGCGATCATCACAGGTGCTGCATCTGGGATCGGCAGAGCAACGGCGTTTCTTTTTGGACGGGAAGGCGCGCGGCTCGTCGTCGCGGATGTCGCTGAGGAAAGCGGCCGCGAGCTTGCCGAGACGATCCGCAAGGCGGGCGGCGATGCGACATTCCACCGCTGCGACGTTGCGCGCGCAGAGGACGCGGACTCTCTCGTCGCGGCGGTGGTGCGTTTACACGGGCGGCTGGATTGCGCATTCAACAATGCCGGAATCGCGGGCGCGATGCGCAGGACGGCGGACTATACGGAGGAGGACTGGGATCGCGTGATGGCGGTCAATCTCAAGGGCGTGTGGCTGTGCATGCGCGCCGAGATTCGCCAGTTTCTCGCGCAGCGCTCGCCCGGTTCGATTGTGAACACTGCCTCGGCCGCAGGATTGGTCGCGTCACCCTCGATGCCGGCGTACACTGCGGCCAAGCATGGCGTGGTTGGATTGACCAAGAATGCCGCCATCGAATACGCGCGCGCCGGCATCCGCATCAATGACGTATGTCCGGGAGTGATCGATACTCCGCTGGTCGCGGACATGATCGCGCAGGTGCCGCGTTTGGCCGATCGGATCGATGGATTCGAACCGGTGGGGCGCAAGGGCAGGCCCGAGGAGATAGCGGAAGCTGTCGCATGGCTGTGCTCGGATCGCGCGTCGTTCGTAACCGGAGCTTCGATATCGGTGGACGGAGGGATGACGGCTCAGTGACTGTCGGTTGCTTGCGCGAGAGCGGCGTCGAGCCGTTGGAGGCGTCCGGCCAGGTTTGATGATCGATTGGAGCGCGATACTGCTGACGTTTCGGCTCGCCTTCGTCGTATGCGGCGTACTGCTCATAATCGGGATGCCGATAGCAGCATGGGTCGCCTTTACGCGATGGCGATGGAAATTCCTGGT
>Ga0335069_10004210_pt1 | contig 21469 bp, 14 predicted proteins | sample Lox_Sample_11_FD_206714 | JGI IMG/M metagenome (GOLD analysis project Ga0335069, IMG submission 206714) | Soil microbial communities from Loxahatchee National Wildlife Refuge, Florida, United States - Lox_Sample_1.1 | ecosystem: Environmental > Terrestrial > Soil > Wetlands | place: USA...
CGCGCCAGAGCATCCTGAGAGGAGCGTCAGTCCTTGCTGATGCCGTACGTCTAACGCTCGGGCCGAAATCGAAGTGCGTACTCATCGAGAAGAAGTTCGGACGGCCGATCGTGTGCGACGACGGTGTCACGATCGCCAAAGAAGTCGAGCTCAAGGATCCGGAAGAGAATCTCGGAGCGCAGATGGTACGGGAGGCTGCCGAGCGCACTGGCGATGCAGTTGGAGACGGCACGACGACCGCAACACTGTTGGCGCATTCTGTTCTGACCGAGGGCGTTCGAAACGTAGCGGCGGGAGCGAGTGCGGTGGATCTAAAGCGCGGGCTCAACCGGGGTTTGAAGGCGTCCGTGGAGTGCCTTCGAACACTGTCGCGGCCGGTGACCAGCAAACGCGAGAAGGCGCAAGTAGCAACCATTTCCGCGCATAATAACTCCACTGTCGGAGATATGGTGGCGGAAGCAGTCGAAAAGGTTGGGGCCGAGGGCGCTATCACCGTCGAAGAATCCAAGACGACCGAGACAGTACTGGATATCGTCGAGGGTATGCAGTTCGATCGCGGATTCATTTCGCCCTACTTTGTCACCGATCCGGAGGGCATGGAAGCGGCGCTGGATGAGCCACTGATTCTGCTTCACGAGAAGAAGATCTCCAACGTAAAGGACATGCTGCCGCTGCTCGAGCAGATCGTGCGCGCCGGCAAACCATTGTTGATCATCTCCGAGGACGTCGAGGCGGAGGCGCTGGCGACGATGGTCCTGAACAAGATTCGAGGAACGCTTCCTTGCGCAGCGGTGAAAGCGCCGGGGTTTGGGGACCGGCGCAAAGCAATGCTGCAGGATATCGCGATTCTGACCGGCGGCCAATTGATCGCCGAGGAGTTGGGAATCAAGTTGGAAAACGTCGGCATGGAGCAACTCGGCAGAGCGAAGCGGGTGGTGATCGACAAAGATACAACGACGATCGTGGGGGGCGCCGGGGAGAGGGCAGCCATCGACGGGCGATGCCGTGAGCTGCGGAAGCAGATTGAGGAGACGACCTCCGATTACGACAAGGAAAAGCTGCGAGAGCGGCTGGCGAAACTAACGGGCGGTGTTGCGGTAATTCGTGTCGGCGCGCCGTCGGAGGCCGAAGCCAAAAAGCTTAAGGAGGCTTTTGAAGATGCAATCAGCGCTACCAAGGCAGCGGTCGCTGAGGGCGTCCTGCCGGGCGCGGGGCTGGCCTTACTTCGCTCGATCGATGCAATTGATGCGGAAGAATCCAAGTGCGAAGAGGATGAGAAGACCGGATTGAGGATTCTCAAACGGGCGCTCGAGGCACCAACCCGGCAGATTGCTGAAAACTCCGGGCTGGACGGAGGCGTCGTCGTAGACCGCATGAGATCCGGTAAGGGGAACATCGGCCTGGATGCCTCCACGGGCAAGTTCGTTGATTTGATCGAGGCGGGCATTATTGACCCAACGAAGGTCGTACGAGTGGCGTTGGAAAACGCGGTGTCGGTAGCAAGCACGCTGCTGTTAACGGAAGCGACACTGACCGAGGAGCGCGAAAAGAAGCCGGAGCGAGTCCCAGCGCCGGAATTCCCGGAATGAGTACTACGCCGGATGCTTCTTGGCCCCGCTGACGATTAGAACCTGAGCCGGGAAGCTCATTCCGCTTTCGGTCGAATATTGACGGAACGCATCGAGTGCGTCTCGCTTAACCTCGGTCAAGTGCTCGCTTGATAACTTCGCGAATTTTTCACGCAGCGACTCCGACATCTCGCAGCGAACGGTCAAGAAGTCTTCCGCCGAAATGGGCGCTTGTATTGCGAACTGCAGCAGGCGCTCGGCCGGAGCCACGGCGCCAGCCTGGCTGAGAATCTCGCATAACTTGCCTGGATCGGCAAAACGGAACGCTCCTGGAGCATCGGGCGCGGGAGGCGACGAATCGATATATCGATCGATCACACGCGTGAGGGAGTGGAAGAACGGATTTGCGTCCGCGTAATGCCAGACCGCAAATCCGAGTCTCCCGCCGGGCTTGAGCACTCTCAGCATCTCGCGTACTGCGTCAACAGGAGACGGTACGAACATGACACCGAAGCGGCTGATCACTGCGTCGAAAGTGTCGGCTGCGAACGGCAGGCGATCGGCTGGGGCGACATCGAATCGAGCATTGTCTATTCCAAGCCGATCCGCGGCCCGTCGAGCTGCGGCGGCCATCTCCGGAACTGGATCGATCCCAAAAACTCTGCCCGTTGGGCCGACCAACGGAGCGACGGACAATGTCGGCTCGCCAGGGCCTGTAGCAATGTCCAGAACGATATGTCCGCTACCAATCCGCGCATCCTGGATGAGGGCTTCCGTGACCGGGGCGAACATTTGGCGGATGATGTCGCGGTGTTTCTCCCAGAACGGCGCGACGTCGCTCCATCGGTCGGTGACACCATGGTGAGGTTGCATCAAGCCAAGTATAACTGCCCATTTGTTGTGTCAAAGGGATTTGCGATGAGGGCTGGTATTGCGAGAGCGACGGGGTAGGCGATTGCCCAATTCCGCCGATCAGAAGCACGTTCTCATTGACACGATTGCAGTCATCGGTTAGCATTATACATAGCAATACATAGTATATGGCAATGCCTCAACCGATTCCGGCTCCCGACAACTGGAGCGCGCAACTGCGCAAGGGATCTCTGGACCTGGTGATCCTGGCGAGCCTGTGGAAGAAGCCGCTCTACGGACTCGAAATCCTCCGATCGCTGGAGGATGGTTCCGAGCTGAGCGTTGCCGAAGGCACGCTGTACCCAATCCTGAACCGGCTCCGCGTCGAGGGTCTTCTTGAGTCTGAGTGGGTAGACTCAGGAACCGGACATCCTCGCAAGTACTACAAGTTGACGGACGCCGGAAAGCGCAGGGTAAAGGAAATGAGCCGTGCCTGGATCGAGTTTTCGGACAAACTCAATGGCATCTTGAAATCGATCGGACTGAAAGGATAATCCATGACTCCCGATACCAAGACAGCAGATCGAATCGAACGATATCTCTTGCGCTTTCGATTGGCGCTTTCGGGCGTGAGCGACAAGGAGGAAATCGTTTCGGAGATTCGTAGCCACATCATCGACCGGTTGCAGGACACCAGCCGGCCGCTGACTGACGTGGTTGAGCAGACTCTGGCTGCTCTCGGTACTCCGGAGGTTCTGGCGGCGCGCTATCACACCGATGGTCTTCTGGCGCGAGCGGCGAACACCATGTCACCGCTGCTACTGCTTCGCGCTACGATGCGCTGGGCAATGACGGGAATCCGCGGATTCATTGCGTTTCTGGTGCTCTTCGTCGGGTACTCGACCGCCGCTACCTTTTACTTAAGCGCCGTTTTGAAACCTCTCCTTCCAGATAAAATCGGCCTCTGGTTTGGTCCTCACGGACTCATGATGGGTATCCCGGCCGAGGGTAGTCGAGATACGGAACTGCTTGGTCCTTGGTATGCCCCGGTGGCGTTGGCATGCGGCTGCCTCTGCATCATCGGAACAACAAAATTCGTACGCTGGATGATATCTAAGCGCCGGCGAGCCTCCATGGCTGATGTTGAGCCCGACCGCGCGAAGCCATCTCTCAGCGTTCCTTCCGCCATAATCTAACGAATCATAGAGAATCTACGTCCCGAACGAGCCCGCACTTGAAGCGTCGGCGCTACAGGCGTAACCGGCCCTGAGTTCCCCCAGGTTCAAGACGGTATTGAGCGCTGAAATCGGGCCACTCAGGAAAGTCGCAGAAATTGTCACCGTTCGGACGTAAGACGCTACGGCCGCCGCGTCCGAGGTCACACCAGGTTCATTTTGCGCGGCAGCGGCTGGTACCCGGATGAAATATCGAGCCGTCGAGCCGCGAGCGTGATCACCGCGACAGGTTCGCGCTCGTCGATAGCCTGTTCCAGAAAAGTGTAAGCGGACGCCGCGTCGCCACAGGCGTTTGCCGCATAAGCTCGCGACAGAAATGGAATGTATCCCGCTTCTGCTCGCTTCTCCAGGCCATCACGGATCGCGGCAGCATCTGCAGTTCGTCCCTGACTGGCGCGAGCCAGCGCCAGAACGCCCAGCAAAAACACGTCTCCAGGAACGATCCGCAGACCTTCTTCCAATGTCGTCACGGCCTCTTCCATCAAGCCGCAGCTCAGCAGCGTTACGCTCGAAGCAAACCGGCAAATCGGCAACCGGGAAACAGTTGAGCTAACGCTCGCGCCCGATCGGCGGCTTCCTGGTTCTGCATCGCGTAGAAGATCCAAAGTTCCGGGGCGCGGATGGCCGGACTCAAAGGATCCTTTGGAGCAACCGGTGCTGTAACGTAGCATTCGGTGACTACTCTTACCACCGTAAGTCGGTCCAGCGGAGTAACGGTCACCTGGACCGGGGGAGCGCCAAACAGCTATGTGCTGATCAGCGGAACCTCACCCGGGACGTTTCCAACGTCTAACCTCGGTCTTCCGCCCACTTTTGTCGAAGCGCCGCCCGTTGTCGCGTTCTTCTCTTGCGCAGCGCCGGTCGCCGCCGGTCAGTTCACCATCCCTGCGGCAGTCTTGCTCGCTTTACCGCCAACACCCACGGACGTTCATCCGTTCCCTACGTTATCGGTTGGCAACGTTACCGGTGGGCAGATGTTGACAGGGCAGGGGCTGGACCTGGGTATCGCGACAGCGAGTGTGAAATCGACCATCACTGTCACTTATAAATAGGAAACCTGCGAGGCTGAGGAAGGAGCGTTTGCCGGAAGTGGAGCAGTCTGCGATGGAGAGGCAGGAACGCGCAACCATTGGCAACATGCAAGGTTCCTTTGCCGACACAAAGCAATACTGTTGTGAAGCGGAACGCCTGCACCGCGAATCATTCGTATTGTGCGAGCATGGCGGGCTGCCAGCGCTTTCCTTATGACAACATCCGAAACGAAGACAGCAGGAATCAGTTAAGCTTCAGTGAGCGGCGAAGCGTCACTCGCAAAGTTCTAATGGATTCCGATCGCTGGAAACAAATCGATAACCTGCTGCAGTCCGCGCTAGCGCTGCCGCCTAACGAACGCGATGCATTTATTCGCAATGCCTGCGCTGGCGATAGCGTGCTCGAGCAGGATGTCCGTTCGCTGTTGAGCTCGGCCCAAAAAGCGGGGAGTTTCCTCGATAACCCGGCGATTGAAGTGGCTGCCAAGATGATCGCCGATAAGAACAGCAGCCTCACAGCCACGGTCGGCGATTTCGTCAGCGGCTGGACCATAGCGCACTACCGCATCCTCGAGCGGCTGGGTAGCGGCGGCATGGGCGACGTATATCTCGCCGAGGACCAAAAACTCCGGCGGCGCGTTGCGTTGAAGTTGCCGAAAAGTGTGGGCGGCGGCGAACTGTTGCGCGAGGCGCAACTCGCCGCACGCCTCGACCATCCCAACATCTGCCAGGTCTACGAAACCGGAGAGCACGAGGGGCGCCCCTACATCGCCATGCAGTATGTGGAAGGCGAGACACTGGCCAATCGCCTGCGTCGCGGACGCCTGACCGAGGCGGAAGTGCTGATCATCGGAAGGCAAGCCGCAGAAGGACTTGCCGAAGCGCATCGGCGTGGTGTTCTGCATCGCGACATCAAGCCTGCCAACATTATGCTCGGGGCTCGCGGCCAGGTGAAGGTCATGGATTTCGGTTTGGCGATTCGCGAGACTGGCCGCGCGGGCGACGCAAGCATCACGCAGACGCTGGACATGACTTCCGGGCAGGTGGCTGGAACCTTGCCCTACATGCCGCCCGAACAGTTGCGCGGCGAATCGCTGGATGTTCGCGCCGACATTTTCAGCTTCGGCGCCGTGCTGTACGAAATGTTCACAGGCAGGCGTGCCTTCGCGGCCAGCGTTCCGCAGGAATTGATGGCGGCGATTCTCAGCACCAACCCGCCGGTGGATGAGGTCCCGCAACCGCAACGAGCACTGGTGGCGAATTGTCTGGCGAAGGAGCGCCAGGCGCGCCCGGCGTCGATGGAGGAAGTCCTAGCCGCGCTAGCCTCGGAGGCTCCAGCGTCTTCCGCGCCTTCGCGGCGAGCGCTCACCATCGGGCTTGCCGCCGTCGCTCTGAGCGCTGCTGCGATCTTCGCTTGGATGCAGCTCAGGGCACCGGCCGCGATCCATTCGCTCGCGATCCTCGGTCTGGAGAATCGGTCAGGCGATACAAGCCAGGATTACTTCGCGGACGGGCTGACCAATGCGCTCGCGGCGGGCCTCGCGCGTTTGAACGGAGTGCGCGTGATTCCGCCGGCGGCGACTCAGATCTATCGCGGGGTAAAGAAGCCGCTGGCTGAAATCGGAAAAGAGCTGGATGCCGACGTGCTGCTGGATGGGATGGTGGGGCGAGCGGGCAGCCGCATGGAAATCAGTACGCGGTTGGTGAGCTCACGCGGCGGGCGCGATTTGTGGCGACACACCTACGATAGCGCTCCGGCTGATCTGCCGGCTTCGCAAAACCAGATGGAGCGCGATATCGCGGCGCAAGTGCATGCTTCGGCCCCCGATCGTGCGCGGATGATCGACACGCGCAAACTCGACCCGCGCGCTTACGATCTTTATCTGCGCGGAGGCTATCACCTCAGCCGCCCCACCGCTGAAAACACGGACCAAGCCATCCGGCTGTATGAACAAGCGATCGCGATCGCACCGGATTTCGCACCGCTCCAGGCAAATTTGGCGAGCGCTTACGCCTACAAGGCCTTTAGTTTCGCGCCAGACGACAAGGAATCAGAAGAGCGTGCTTTCGCCGCCATCGAGAAGGCGTTCGCGCTCGACCCTGATTCCGCGGAAGCACACCTGGCACGCGGACTGCTGCTGTGGCAGCCTTCGCACAGGTTTCCGCACCGTGCGGCGCTTGCCGAATTCAGGCTGGCAGCCGCCGCGCGGCCGAACCTGGGGGCCGCGTGGAGCGAGATGGCTTCCGTTCTGATTCATATCGGGCATTTGGACGAAGCGCTGGTGGAATTGCGCAAAGCCGAGGCGCTGAATCCGGGTCAAACAAGCGCGTCGGGGCGTGTCTCGGAAGTGTATCTGTTCCAGGGCAAGACTCAGTTGTCGCTCGACGAGCGAGGCCGGCCACAGAGCGGAGTGACAATACCGATAGAGGAGTTCAATCGCGCTTGGGCGCTGATTGACTTGGGGCGCTTTGACGAAGCGGCGCGGTCGATCTCGACGGGCTTTTCTGATTCGAAGGCGGGCGCGGCCGGACTAAAGCATGCCGTGAGTGCGTTGCTCGCGGCTCGCCAGGGGAATCGCCGGCTCGCGGAGTCCGAAATCCGATCGGCGCTCGCGGAGCCTCAGGGCTTTGGCCAATTTCACCACATCACGTTCATGATCGCCTGCGCGTATTCGGTGCTCGGGGATGTGGATCGGGCGCAGGAGTGGATGGAGAAAACTGCTTCGAACGGCTTCCCGTGTTTCACGTTGTTTGAAGTGGAGCCCAGCTTGCAACTCTGGCGCACGACGCCGAAGGGTCGCGAGTTCCTGGTAGACCTGCGGCGGGAATGGGAAGCGCCGTAAGTCTGCAATTTCTTGACTCGACCTGAGGCATACTCTGGCCTGAACGATTCGTGACAGCTAGCTTCGGTACGTGAGAATCTGTTACGTGACTGTCGATTCTGGCCGATTATAGCGACTGCTCTGAGTCAGACTGCAATCAGAAACCGGGATGCGGTAGCAAGGGTTTTCCTGATCGGGCCATACCCAACGATTACGATGGCCAACAACCAGGCTGCTGCCGACAGTCCGCACGCAATCTTCATCTCTCGACCGCCATCATAGACAAGTTCTATGTCGCAGGCGCCGCTGCAGTGCGGTTCGATATACATTTGCCCAATTCCATCTTCGGCGATCGGTTTCTTTACGCCGTTCACCAGCGCATGCCATCCTGCGTGAAAACTAATTTGCAGGGACACTACATTGTTGGGTGACAACGTGCATTCTATCGACGCGGCATGGCGGCTTTTCCAGCGAAAATCGGCGTGTGGGAGAGACGGGTTGTCGAGCGCCGCAACATATGCGAGGAGTGGAGCAGTGTCGATCCCATTCACTGGCCGCCGCCCAATTATACTCTCAGGAGTCACGATGCGAGCGAGCGAATCAGACTGCTGAGGTACAAGATACAGTGAGTCGTCACCGTCTTTCCATAGCACAGGGAGGACTCCATCGAACATTCTGGGATTGCGGAAATCCTTGTATGCCTGCGTAGTATTCGGCCCACTTACCAGCACGCCATGAACGCCCAGGGATTTGAGCCACAAGACAGCGATCGCTGCGTGTGAAGTTCCGGCTCCATCGCCCGTGCTGATGATATAGCGCGCAGTGCGCGTAGCTTGGTTGACGACTCCGTTGTCGAATCCTCCAGTGAGTTCCGGGGTGTCAGAGAAAGCGTTCAGCCAGAATTGAGTAGACCCCAATGCGAACACACGGCGCGGGTTCACGTTGCGGTCGATCCAGGCCGCCGTTTTGTATTCGATCGTACGTTCGATATCGATTTTCCCCATCAAGTAGCGGGCGAACCGCCGGTCTGATTTCGCGGGAATAATTGCCGCGGCAGCTAAGAGAATCGCAATCGCGAAACGCCAACGAGGTGCGAGGCGTTCAATCAGAGGCTTGAGAGTGAAGATCAGCAGCATCGCCAGACCGAACTCCATCTCTAGGTGGTAGCGGTCCGGCTGGGGAACAATATAGACCTTCCACCAGAACGCTGGCATCACCAGCGACGCCATGAAGAAGGTGAAAAAAGCGCCGAACCTTACGGGAAGTGAACTGGTGATATAGCGCATCGACCAAACAAAGACGATTCCCACGAGCGCAAGAATGACAAAGTTCCGCGGCATCGCTGCGTAAACTCCTCCGTAGCCGCCGAGGAATGGGGCGTTGGTCCGGATCGTGCCGATTGTCGAAGGTGGTATCCACGGCATCGCCAGGCCGTAAGCGAGCGTGGCCGCCACAATTGCAACCAGCCCGGGGCGCAGACTCGTTGCGCACACATACGCGAGCCCAGCCGCAAACAACGCGACTGCCGCCAGCCAGTTGGTCAACGCGACGGCAGCACACATGATCGCACTTAACACAAAATCCACCGGCCGACGGCGTACGCAGCATCGATGGAGACAAAGCACAGCTAACGGGAGTAAGACTAGGCTGGCAACATGCGGTCCCTCGCCCCAAGCAACGAGCGCCTGAAAACGCCGGGGCCTTAGCAGCCCGATTTCGTGGCGGACACTCCCAATGACGAATGCGGACGGGGAAAGAACCGAAGTGAGCAGACCTGCAAAGAAGCTGTAGCTGCGCGAGCCGGACAATTCCAACGCAAGCAAAAACCACATCACCGGACCGAGGCAATAAAGGAGTGCGGTCACGAAATGATAGGCGTGCGCGGGAGTGATTCGGACCAGACTTGCAACCAGCGCCACCGTCCAATGCAATAGCGGCGGATACGTGTTCTGATACGGTATCCCGTTGTACCAGAGCGGGAACCACGTCAAATCCCCAACGTTGTGCATGATGTAGCGAGCAAGCCCGATGTAGACACCTTCGATTGAACCCATTTGGTTCAAGTACTCGATCCGAAAGAGCTCGCGGCAAATGTATACATTGATTGCGAATAGTCCGACAGCAGCAAGTGCTGTCCGAGTCATGCCTGACCAGGTTCTAACATGGCTCATGTTCGGCTGATTGTCGCATTTTGAGGTCTGGAGGGTGGTTCGCAGGGATCCCTTTCGCCGCATCCTCGGCGTATGCGCGCGCGATGGCGAGCAAGCCGGTGGATCCTGAGCCGTCATCATCGGCGTCTCGTCATGATGTATTCGCTCTTTAACACGGGATCGCCGCCTTGCGGAATGCCAATCACATTTTTGCCGTAATTCTCCTCGCTCTTTGTCGTGATTTCAGGCTGATCTTTTTTAGCCAAGAATCGAGCACCGGGAAAACGAACCACAGCTAAACGACTCAAAGGCGGCCGAAGCCACGAAGCGAATTATTTCCGCACGATTTCGAATTGGCCGCTCTTCTCGAGACTCTGGAAGAGCTCTATAAATTTGCCTGTATCCAGCGGGAAGAACTCAGCGCTCACAGCATCTCGAATATCGAGGATCGATCGTTTGCCATCGGCAAACATACGCGCTTCACCGGCACCAGAGCCTAGAGCGTTTGGGCCGGCCGCGCCACCACCTCTTCCTCCGCCACCGCCCCCGCCAAACCCCTGGTACGCGGCCGCTCCTGGTTTTGGCTTCGGGATCATTTTGGAAGCTTGTTCTTCTTCCGCACTCAAGTGGATATCGATCGAGCCGAGCGCGGACTTTGCGTAAGCGTCCAACAATGCCAGGTCCGCGCGTCTGTGAGTGTCCACGAACTCCTTGGCTAACAGTTCGATTTGCGCCTTCGCCTGGCTGTCTGCTTCGGCCAGGACCTTTGCGGAAAGGATCGCTTCAGCCTCGCGGACGTAGGCCTGTTCGACGAGCACGCGCGCCTCGCGATAGGGTTCGCGATCGCCCACCATTTGGAGAGCGTGACGCAGCTCGGTCGCCGTGCGTTGCAATGCGTTGCCGGCAGTAGTCTCGGCAACCCGCACAGCCATCGGTCCGGAGGCGCCTGCGATCACGTCGCCCGTCGCTAAAGCAATGAATGCTTCGCGCTTCAACTGTGTCGGGTCGGCGCTCCAGGGACGGTCTTCACTGGTGTGATACGCCCAATCCGGCCAAAAATTGAAGAGCACCGCCGGCACTCCGTGACTCAGAAATGAAGTATGGTCCGACCCACCGACATGCTTGTCGATGTTGTAGAGGAAGGGATCGCGCGAACCCTGGGGATCGAGGATGGGAAAAAGATAGTTATAGGCTACTGTCCGATTGTGACCTTTCTCGTGGTTCGTGTCCCCTACATACTCGAAAAACTGCTGTGTCACTTCGTTGATGAAACTGTTCACCGAGCCGGGAGTACGGATCAAATAGAGGCTATTCTTGTTGATATTAACGTTCTCGCCCGCCATGTCCACCGACACTGCGGCTATGAATCTCTTCGTTTCCTCGGGATACTTGTCGAGGTAAGCCTGTGATCCCGCGATCTCCGGCACCCACATGAAGCGCACGGTCCGCCGGGGACGTTTCAGCACGCCATCGTCGATCAACTTCTTCCAGGCGCGCGCGGTTTCGAGCGTGGCGGCGCAGCCGGAGATGTCGTCCATCGCTCCCTGCTTGGCTATGCCCTCGAACAAATGTCCCGAGAAGGCAATTTCCTGATTGGAGGACCCGTCGCCACGGATCACCGCCGTCACCACTTGCATGTCCGTGTCGTATTCGGTGGCCTTGACCTTGGCATGCACGGTGAGTTTCTCGCCGCGCTCGATCATCTCGACTAACTCCATTCCCATGCGATGCGACAAGTTGAAGGCGAAGGTAATCGCAGACGCGTCACCCCCACCACCGCGCCCCCCCAAGTTGTTCCATGCGATCTCGTCTGGCCGATCGATCGGCCGGCCAGTGTTGTTGGCAAAGGACACAACGCCAGCCGCTTTAAAGTTTCGAACCGCCATGTTGTGAACTGCGTTCGGCGGGCCGCTGGCCAGCACGATTTTACCGGCAACATCCTTGCCCTGATAGTCGCTCTCTTTATCGCCCCGGTGCACATAGACGAGCTCGCTCGTGACATCGCCGGAATGGCTCCCCGGAGCGAGGGACGCGGCGATATCGCGATACGACACGATCAGCTTCTTTTGGGGAGTCAAGAGCCATAGTTCGCCGAGTTCGCCATCCCACGTTTTGGCCGGGGACTTGAAGCGCTCGATATGGACGTCTTCCAGTCCAAACTGCTTGGCCATTTTCTCCATGTAGGCCGCCTCGCGATAGGTGCTCCGGTATTCCTCGGGAAGCCGGTCGTGCTCGTATCCTCCGAGGTCGTAAATGGAATTCATGGCTAACGTTCCGCTGATCTCCGAAACAATGCTTTCAATGGTGGATTGCGGGATCAGCGTTTTGGGGTTCGGTTGCTCCGGCGGTCGAAGCGGCCGGGTCTGAGCGGAAACGAGCAGTGGGAATACAAGCATCAGCAGCGTGCGTTTCATGGTTGCGAATTATAGCACTCTAAGCGCTTAGAATCCAAGCCGTGACATTTCACTGAGAATTTCTATACAAGGTTGTTATTTAGGCTTCTAGAGCCGCACGTGGCGCGTTCCGTCGAGACTCAAAGCTCGATAACATTTTACAAAACTGAAAATCGATGATATACTCCATCGATCCAAAGCACGAGGAGGATTTGTCATGAGCCGTTGCACCCTGACCGTTCGTATCCTTCTGGCGGCCCTGTCGGGTTTTTGCCTGACTGCGGGTTTCAGCCAAACCTTCACCACCGGCGATGTAGTTGGAGTCATTACAGATACCAGTGGCGCGGTGGTCCCAGCCGCGAGCGTCACTCTTCGCTCGCTGGCGACCAATGAAACGCGAACAACAACATCGAACGAAGTTGGCCGCTATCGATTCGCTCTCGTGCAGCCCGGAGACTATACCATTTCAGCGGAAGCTTCAGGACTGAAGTCGAATGTGCAGAAATTCACACTCCTGGTTGGCCAGGAACTCGGTTCAGACATTACATTGAATCCTCAGGGTACGGCGGAAACAGTCCAGGTAACTACGGAAACATCGGCAGTGCAAACTGAGAACGCGAACTTGACAACAACCCTGAACCAGCAACAGGTTAGCAATTTGCCCATGGCCGGCGGCGATGTCACAACGCTGGCCATGACCACGCCCGGAATCCGAGTGAAAACCAATGGCGGATCCGGAAACATGAATGCCAATGGAGTGCCCGGATCTTCGATGCTCTTCACGCTGAACGGCGTCGACATCATGGATCCTTACAACAACCTGAACAACTCCGGCCCGAGCAACAATACCCTGGGAGGCAATGAGGTTGCCGAAGTTGCCGTCATACTGAACGCTTTCAGCGCACAATTTGGACGGATGGCCGGAGGTCAGGAGAATATCATCGGCAAATCCGGAACCAATTCGTTTCACGCAAACCTGACTTACAACTACAACGACGCGCTCTTCAACGCCAACTCTTTTTTCAAGAACCTGGCCGGTACGCCGCGTGGCCGGGCCGACTCGAACTTATACGCTGCCGGCGGCGGTGGGCCAATCAAAAGAAACCGCACCTTCTTTTTCGTCGATCTGGAAGGCTTGCGCTATGCGTTACCCGCGTCAACTCTGGTTTCGATTCCGTCCCCACAGTTGCAACAATACACGTTGGCTCATGTCCCCGCCGCCTCCGTCCCGCTATATCAACAAGCGTTCGCTCTCTACAACGGAGCTCCGGGACTGAATCGTGCCGTTCCGGTAACTACCGGGACAGGGATCTTGCAGGATAAGAGCGGAACCCTGGGCTGCGGCGGCAAGGGGACCTTCGCCGGCACGCCAACGGGAACCGCCGGCCAGACTTTCGGTGTCAACGTGCCCTGCGCTGTCGCTTTTGTGTCGGCCAATAATCAGCTCAATACGGACGCTCTTTTCATCGCGCGCGTGGATCAAAACATCACCGACAAGCAGAAAATCAATGTCCGGTACAGTTACGATTGGGGCACGCAGGCGACCTCCACGAGTCCTCTTAGCCCCGTGTTCAACGCTATCAGCGTTCAGCCTACGTATTACGCAATCGTCAATTACACCTACGTCCTCAGCCCGAACCTGGTGAATAGCTTTACTACCAGCGCCTTTTACGGCCTCGGTATTTTCGGCGTCCCCGACTTCAAAAAAGCCCAGAGTCTCATGCCAGAACGTTTCGCGATCGCCGATGGCGGAGCGCAGCAGGGCGGAATGATCGCCGCGGGCGCGGCCTTCCCCACCGGACGAGCGGAAGGCATTCCTCAATTGATCGATGACGTGTCCTGGAATCGGGGCCGCCACACAATCAAGGCGGGCATTAACTACAAGTACGACAAAGTCAGCGACACCAGCATTGCCAGCAGTGCCTTCGAAGGCTTGTATACCTTCAACGATCTCGTAGACTTCACCAGCGGCCAGGTGAACAGCACGGGCAAGAACAGCTCATTCACCCAAGGGTATCCACTATTAGCCTCTGCCCATGTTCGCGTCTATTCGATCAACTTCTACGGGCAGGATGAGTGGGCCGTCAACGATCGTCTCAAGCTGACATTCGGTATGAGGTTTGAGAGAAACGGTAACCCGTCCTGCCTGGACAACTGTTTCGCGCGACTGAACCAGCCGTTCAATTCACCCAGCTATCAGGGAGGAGCGAGCATCCCTTATAACGCGACCATCCAGACTGGTTTGCGGAGCGCCTATCCGAGCATTGAGGCTGTTATCCCCGAGCCGCGCTTGGGCATTGTCTATTCTCCGTTCGGTAAGACAGGAAAGAAGCCGGTGATTCGAGGCGGTATCGGGCTGTTTGCCAACTTCATCGCTGCGAGTGCGGCCGCCAGTATCTTTGTCAATTCACCAAACAAATTTAGTCCGACGGTTACATTTGGCAATGTAGGCACTGCGAGCGATCCGAGTTCTTCCGTCTCGGCCGCCAACTCTTCAGCGACCGCCTTCGAGAACGGCTTTAATCAAGGCTTTACGCTTGCACAGATCCAGGCCGCAATGGGGAAAATAAAATTCTCGCCGCCCAATTTTTACTCGACGCCTCAAAACTTTGGAGCAGCAAAGATCCTCGAGTGGAACTTCGAAGTCGAACAACCACTCACCCAACATGACGTGCTCGCCGTCACTTACTCGGGCAATCATGGCTGGAGCGAGCCGGTACTCAACGATGACGTGAACGGGTTTGTCCTGGCCACGAACCTTTATCCCAATGGCTACGCAGGGCTCCCGACTGCAGCGCGGGATCCGCGATTCCTTCAGGTCAACCAGGTGCTCACAGCCGGTGTTTCCAACTATGACGCCATGATTGCACAGGTCAGGCATTCTTTTAGCCACGGACTCCAGGGTCAAATCGGTTACGTTTGGAGTCACACGTTAGGAATCCAGGGGAGTGGATCGACAAATATTCTCTATAATCCTTTCAACCTCCGCGCCAACTACGGACCGTTGCCTTTCGACACCAGACATATGGTGACCGGCGATTTCGTATGGAACACTCCATGGAGATTCCAAAGTCGGGCGTTGAACCTGCTGGCCGGAGGCTGGACCTTGGGCGGAAAGCTGTATATCTACAGCGGCGCTCCGTTTTCGGTCACGAACGGCAACTTGGCTGCTCGCATTAACTCCGGTGGCGGGATTGGTGGTCCGTTCCTTTCCGATGTCCTGGACAATAGCGCATTGGGCGTTTCTTGTGGTAAGTCCGCCGTCAGCAAGCCCTGCTTGAATGCGTCGCAATTCGCGAGTGTAACCTCGCAATTCGATTTCGGCAACACCGCTCCGGGCATGTTTCGAGGACCGGGATACTTCGACCTGGATACGCAGATCACAAAGAATTTCAGAATACGCGATCGAGTGAATTTCGGGCTGGGCGCGCAATTCTTTAATACGCTGAATCATCCAAATTTCGCCAATCCCGGGGCCACCTCCACGTCCAGTTCGCTGGGCTTGATCAGCACGGTTATCGGCCCTCCCACCAGCGTCTACGGAACTGGCCAAGGCGCTGCTGTATCAGGACGAGTAATGATCGTGACAGGAAGGTTCAGTTTTTAGTCAACTCGCTCGCTGACGTTGGTTCGTATCATTCGGCGGTCACCTGTGAACAATGGCTTCGCAGCCGCGAGCTGATCGTGTACGAGAACAAAATATGGTTAAGCAAGAAATTCTGACCAAAGAACAAATCGCGGAGTTGCGTTCGCACTTTCCGATCCTCCGCGATAAAACGTACTTGTATAGCTGCTCACAAGGGGCGTTGTCGGACGTCGTGGAAGGTGGCATGCGCGCTTTTGCCGATAGCTGGCGTACCGCCTCCGACCCTTGGGATGAATGGATGGGCGTCTACGAAGCACTTCGCGCCGAGTTCGCCCGTTTCATCAATGCCGAACCGGAAGAAGTCGCGATTGTTACCAGCGCATCGGCGGGCATCAATCCGATTGCCAATGCGCTCCATTTCGATAAGCGCAATAAAGTCGTGATGAGCGAGTATGAGTTCCCGACCATGGGGCAGATCTGGCTCGCGCAACGTCCGCGCGGCGCTGAGGTGCAATTTCTCAGCGGTGCGAATAATGCGGTTGCTGTAAAGTGCTACGAAAACGCCGTCGATGAACGTACCTCGATCGTTCCACTGACTCAGGTCTCTTTTGTAAACGGCTTCCGTTCAGACGTTGCCGCAATCGCACGGATCGCTCACGCGGCGGGCGCCTACCTGTTCCTCGATGGTTATCAGGATTGCGGCACTCGCCCAATCGATGTGAAGGCGCTGGATGTCGACTTTTTCGTCACAGGTACTCTCAAGTATCTGCTGGGACCGCCAGGTCTCGGGTTCCTTTACGTGCGCCGCGAGCTGATCGAAACCCTAAATCCAACCATCACGAGTTGGATGGCCCAGCGGGAGGTGTTCGCCTTTCGCACCAAGTGTCTCGACCCATCTCCGGATGCGCGGCGCTTTGAAGGCGGTTCGCCCCCGATTCCGAACATCTACCAGGCGCGGCCTGCATTGGATCTGCTGATGCGCACCGGAATGGAGAATATCGCCGCGCATATTGAGCTCTTGACGCAAGCCCTCCTCGCTGGAGTTCGGAGTCTGCGCATTGAAACGAAGACTCCAGCCGCGAGCGTCGGTCCGTTAGTAGTCTTGCGCTCGATCGATGCCCGGGCAATGCTGGAGAAACTCACGGCGCGCGGCGTCGTGGCATCCGTTCGTCACGACGGACTCCGTCTGGCATTCCACGCATACAACACCATGCAAGATGTTGAGACGGTTCTAACAGTCCTTGAAGACAATCTTGCCCTGATGACTCGCACCTGACAGGACGCGAGTGGCGATCCTTCTCGGGGTCGCCTGCTTCAGTCTTAATAAGGCATCCCCGGCAGCGGCGGCAGCACCGGTGTAACGTGCCCCCAATTGTTGTCCTTTGCCTTCTGCATGTCCTTGACTAATCGTTCCGGCAATGTTGAATTCAACTCCGGACGCGGGTCCTGATTGCCGAGCTGCCAACCAACCGCGGCAACTGTTCTCGAGATCATCTGCATTTCCTTGTAGTCGATCTTGTCGGCAGTGTCGGTCGGACGGTGATAGTCAGGATGGAGTCCCGTAGTGAAGAACGCGATCGGAATCCCGAGCTTAGCGAAATTGTAGTGATCGCTTCGATAGAAGACCCTCTGGCCATTGGGTTGTGGGCCAAGGTTATCGTGCGTGGCGTCGGGCTTTGTGGCGTCGTAGAAATGGTTGAGAGAGAGCTTCTGGTAGCCGTCGTTCACGGTCTCGATGGTCTTTTCCAGGTCGTTGCTGCTGATCTGCGGCCCGATCAGCAGAACTTCTCCTGGATTCACCAGAACATGGGTTTTATCGCGATCGACGAGCCCTGGAGTCTTGGTGCGGCCTATCATGTCCATGTTCAGATCGGCCGCAATCTTCTTCGGATCCACAGGCGGGTATTGATTGAAATACTGCGAGCCCCACAAGCCTTTCTCCTCGCCCGCGTTCCACAAAAAGATGATGCTGCGGCGCGGCCGGATCCCTTTCGCCGCATCCTCGGCGTATGCATGCGCGATGGCGAGCAAGCCGGCGGATCCTGAGCCGTCGTCATCGGCGCCATTGTTGATGTTGTCGCCGTTCGGCAGCGGCGCGCTGAACCCGATGTGATCGAGATGCGCGCTCATCACGATATATTCGCTTTTCAGTACGGGATCGCCGCCTTCGAGGATGCCAATCACATTTTCGCCGTGATTCTCCTCGCTCTTTGTGGCGATCTTTAAGCTGATCTTCTTCTCTGGCTTAAGTGCGAACGAGTCTTGTTTCACACCCGAACCCGCTCCGTAGAAGATGTCGGAGGCGCTCTTTTTTTCGCCTTCGAATATTGCATTCGCCATGCTGAGTTGGACGGTTGCAGCCGGTACCGACGGGCACGCTGCATTCGACGACAATTTCGGTACCCGGTAGGCGGGACCGTTGAAACTACCCGGCCCTCGTCCTCCGCCGCGCCCGCCGCTGAGCTCCTGGAAACTCGCCAGCGTCAAAACCGCGACCGCGCCATTTTTAGCGGCGGCCTGTTCCGGAGACATGTAGTCTACGCACGCCTCACCGAGGGGATTGGCTCCCCGCCCACCACCACCCGTTTCTTCTCCCCTTGCGCGCGCCGCCGCTTGCTGCGCGAGCATCTCCGGGGGCAGACCGGCCACAATCACGATCTTGCCCTTGACGTCGAGGCCGGCATAAGGATCGGTTTTCGTTTTCTCAACCGTGTAGCCGTTGCCGACGAAGACCGCATTCCCGCTGAGTTCGCCTGGTTCAAGAGGCGCGCCGCCCCGGCCGGTATTCATCGTCCAGTCTTTGCCATATTCGAATTCGACGGTTCGCGGCCCGGCAGCCGATTCCGGCGATCCGTCGCCAGCGTTGGCCTCCCGGCCGCCGCGCCCTCTCCCGGGCATTGTGACCGTTGCCTTGGTCTCCGCCGGGATGATTGTTTTGGCAATCAGGGCCAGCGGCATGAAGAAGGGCTGGAGTGGTCCGACCGTATTGGTCGTACTGCCGCCCGGTTTGAGGCCCCACTCCGCCAGGTGGCTGGCGACATAAAGAGCCGCCGTGTCGTATCCGCGCGATGGCAAATTACGGCCCTCGAGTTGGTCGGATGCGAGGAAATAGAGGTAAATCTTAAGTTCATCTTCAGTGATCGCATCTGCGTTGCCGTGTTGAGATAGAGTCACCGCGGCCTTTGCAGTCTTCGGTTTCGGCGCCGCGGAGTGTTCTGCCGCTCCGACGAGGCAAACGGCGGCGATAGATGCGAGAAGGAAACGTCTCGAACGGAAGAAGGTGTTAGGCATGCTAATCAGCCATCGTACTACGCCGCCCACGGACAGTTTTGGCCCCTTGAGGCGCACGAGAGTAACTCGATGTTCTCGGACTTCGAATACGACAGGCTGAAGGTCGAGCCGAGCCTGAGTGTATGGATGGCGCGTGATCCACGAGAATCTGATACGTGGCACTCTGTGCCTGTCACACTTAGCGCGCTGCTTCGATGGCGGCGAATGTCGTTTGAGAGGGCAGTATACACCCCAGGAAAGGCGATTTCGTCGCATAGACAGGTAGTGCACTAAATCCAGCGCGCTCCCGAATGGCCCATTTCAGCAACAATATGTTTGACACACGCAGCTTTGTATTCGTTAGTGCTCGGATCTGATCAAAACACTTCGATTCGCCACTCTGGAGCCAAAGCTCAGTGACCAGCGGCGCAGATCAGTTTTGTCGTATTGGCGGAAACGCCGTTTTGTGAAACGGCAAGGGCCACGTCACCCGCCGTTGAAACGGCCGGTACAAGGAAAGTGATCTGATAGAGGCCAACGGTACCCGGCGTGAGTCCCGCGTAAGCGATCGTTACGGGCGCACCACCAAGAGTTGCTGTCGCTGGGACTGCGATACGTGCGAGCGGCTCGGTGGAAGGCGCTGCATTCCCGCTTGCAACGCTGGGCGTCGTCGCGCCCATCCCGACCAGGTAAATCGTCACGTACTCTCCCGCTACGGCTGGATGATCCGCATCCACAAGCGTGAAATTCGAATTGTGCTGAGCGATTACGTGACCATCGCCAAACGCCACCACGCCCGGAAACATCGGGACCACATTGACCATGTCCGGCAGTGAAAACTGATTGTTTACGCTGACCACGGTCGCGTATTGCTGGTTCGGCGTGAGTTCGCTAGGAATCTGGATGTTGAGCTGCCCGCTACTTACGTAGTACAGCGGCGCCATCGATCCACCCACAAGCATGAAGGTCCCGTTGACCGTCGACGGCAACGGTATAGTGCTCGGAGTTGCCGTGGACGAGGCCAGTCCTGTGCCATAAACCTGCGATACAGTTCCCGGGGCCAGCGGTGCGCCCAACACAGGATTGGCATTATTCACAGTTCCGTGCGGAGCTAACGCCGGCGCCTGGTTGGGAGTAATACCTCCGATCAATTGCGCCGTTGCCGGCTGCAGCGTTCCCGAGCTCGCATTCATCGTAACCACCGTCTGCGCCGATACGGTGCCGGTCTGCCAGGTGCCCGAATACGCGCCTTGAAGGTCGCTCCGAAGCGGGAGCGGTGGATCGCCATTCGAAAAGCTCGCGACCACAGATCCGTTCGTCACAGGCGAGGCGCAATCGTCGTAGAGCTGTACATTCAGAGTGGCTGGATAGCGGGCAGGAAACGCAAAATTATTGGCTAATCCATTTTCGACGAGAACCAGCTTGCTCGGTATGCAACCGGCTGCCTGCGCCGTCCCCATGCCAGTCGAACTTCCGCTCGCAGGCAGCACCACTAGAACTACATTCACTGTCCGGATCGCTCCCGACACGGAGAAGCTCACGTTCCCCGAATACGTACCAGCCACAAGCCCGCTTGTATTCGCCGACACGATTACCGTACCGGGAGTTTGGCTGGTCGATGTTCCGGAGACAGGGCTCACTGTTAGCCAATTGCCGCCGCTGTTCGTCGACGCGGCTGCCTGAAACGCAACCGGATTCGAAGCGCTGGTGTTCACGGTGATCTGCTGGGTTGCCGGCTGCGCCCCGTTGGCTGTGCCGCTGAAGAATAATCCTGCAGGCGTCGGGTCCAGCACCGGCGCCGAAGCCCCGCTCTGCAGATCCAACACTACGACAACGTACTGTGGTGAATTGCGCGAGTTCGGATCCGAAATGCGGAGCAGTGCCTGATAACTCCCAGGCGCCATCTGCAAGGCGCTCGCGTTCACCATCAGTGGAAGCAAACCAGGAGCGGTGGTCAGCGCCGTTCCGCTGGTCGTGCCGAGCGACAAAAAGTTCGCGCCGCTCATGACGCTTGCCGTCCAGTTCGTTGTCGCCTCGCCAACGTTCAGCACTTCGATATTTTGCGCCTTCGGAATCGTTCCGCCTTGCTGAGCCGTGAAGTGAACGCCGGTCTGATTCACCGCCAGAATCGGGCCATCGCCGGCAACAAACAACGACACCGCTACATCGACACTTCCAGCGGAACTGGTGAAGTGAATCGTATCCTGGTAAGCGCCAAGCTGCAGTCCCTGCGTATTCACGACAACTTGCAGCAGAGCCGGGGAATTCCCCGCAGCCTGCCCCGAACTGGGCATAACCGATAGCCAGGGACTACCGCCGACCACCGACGCGCTGAATCCCAGCGCTCCACCACCGCCGCTATTGCTCACTGCGACCGTTTGCTGAAATGTCCCGGGTGCGTCTTCCCGAGTGGAAAAGCCAACGAAGTTGGGGCTTACCTGCAACGACGGTTGGGCCGCGGAAATCGTCAGGGTCACAGCCACGCTCATCGAATTTCCATTCGCATTGGTGACGAGAATCCGTCCGGAATAACTTCCAGCGGCCATGCTGCCCTGATTGACG
>Ga0335069_10004212_pt1 | contig 21459 bp, 23 predicted proteins | sample Lox_Sample_11_FD_206714 | JGI IMG/M metagenome (GOLD analysis project Ga0335069, IMG submission 206714) | Soil microbial communities from Loxahatchee National Wildlife Refuge, Florida, United States - Lox_Sample_1.1 | ecosystem: Environmental > Terrestrial > Soil > Wetlands | place: USA...
GACCGGCGACGTTCACCGCCTATTCGGCAACACGCAGCCGGGAAAGTCTTGACTGATTCCAAATAAGGGAGTGATATAGACCACGTGTCCTCATCGGCGAGTTACGCGGACCTGCTGCGGATGGCCGATCTTCGTGTGACCCGGCCCAGGGTCGCCGTCCTAGAGGCCGTGGATGCCAACCCCCATGCCGACACCGACACGATCTTCACGGCGGTGCGGGACGGTTTGCCAGACGTTTCGCGGCAGGCCGTCTACGACGTCCTCAGCGCGCTGACCGCCGCGGGCCTGGTTCGCCGGATCCAGCCACTGGGGATGGTCGCCCGCTACGAGGCCCGAGTGGGCGACAACCACCACCACGTCGTGTGCCGCTCCTGCGGGGTCATCGGCGACGTCGACTGCGCGGTCGGCGAGGCGCCGTGCCTGACCCCCTCGGACGACAACAACGTTCTGGATGGCTTCGTCCTCGACGAGGCCGAAGTCATCTACTGGGGCCTGTGCCCCGATTGCTCGACCGCGGACTCCTAGATTGCAGCCCTATCACCCGAAAGGAATGTTGTGTCATCCGATATCTCTGAAAGCCGTCCGCCCCACGACGACACCAAGACGGCCAGCACCAGTGAAAGCGAAAACCCGGCAATCCCCTCCCCCAAGCCGAAATCCAATGCGCCACTGACCAACCGGGACTGGTGGCCGAACCAGATCGACGTATCGACGCTGCACCCGCACTCGCCGCAGGCCAACCCCCTCGGCGACGACTTCGACTACGCCGCGGAGTTCGCCACGCTCGACGTCGACGCGCTCAAGGCGGACATGATGTCGGTGATGACCAACTCGCAGGACTGGTGGCCCGCCGACTACGGCACCTACGGCGGCCTGTTCATCCGGATGAGCTGGCATGCCGCGGGTACCTACCGCATTCACGACGGCCGCGGCGGCGGCGGCCAGGGCATGCAGCGCTTCGCCCCGATCAACAGCTGGCCGGACAACGTGAGCCTGGACAAGGCGCGCCGGTTGCTGTGGCCGGTCAAGAAGAAGTACGGCAACAAGATCTCCTGGGCGGACCTGATCATCTTCGCCGGCAACTGCGCCCTGGAGTCGTTTGGGTTCAAGACCTTCGGCTTCGGGTTCGGCCGCGCGGACGTCTGGGAGCCCGAGGAGATCCTGTGGGGTGCAGAGGACACCTGGCTGGGCACCGACAAGCGCTACTCCGGCAAGCGCGACCTCGCCCAGCCCTACGGCGCGACCACGATGGGTCTGATCTACGTGAACCCGGAAGGCCCCGAGGGCAAGCCGGATCCCATTGCCGCCGCGATCGACATCCGCGAGACGTTCGCGCGGATGGCGATGAACGACGAGGAGACCGCCGCGCTGATCGTCGGCGGCCACAGCTTCGGCAAGACGCACGGCGCCGGCAGTGGCGATCTGGTCGGTCCCGAGCCGGAGGCCGCCCCGATCGAACAACAGGGGCTGGGCTGGAAGAGCTCCTTCGGCACCGGCGTGGGCAAGGACGCCATCACCAGCGGCCTGGAGGTGGTCTGGACGCCCACGCCGACCAAGTGGGACAACACCTTCCTGGAGACGCTGTACGGCTACGAGTGGGAGCTGACCAAGAGCCCCGGCGATGCCTGGCAGTTCGTCGCCAAGGACGGCGCCGGTGCGGGCACCATCCCCGACCCGTTCGGCGGCCCTGGTCGCGCCCCGACGATGCTGGTCACCGACATCTCGATGCGCGAGTCCCCGATCTATCGCGACATCACGCGTCGTTGGCTGGACCACCCCGAGGAGCTGACCGAGGCGTTCGCCAAGGCCTGGTACAAGCTGCTGCACCGCGACATGGGTCCGATCAGCCGCTACCTGGGGCCGTGGGTCCCCGAGCCACAGCTGTGGCAGGACCCGGTTCCGGCCGTCGACCATGAGCTGGTCGACGAGAAGGACGTCGCGGCGCTGAAGCAAAAGGTGCTCGACTCCGGCCTGTCGGTCCCGCAGCTGGTCAAGACGGCCTGGTCCGCGGCGTCGAGCTTCCGGCGCACCGACAAGCGGGGCGGCGCCAACGGGGCGCGGCTGCGCCTCGAGCCGCAGCGCAACTGGGAGGCCAACGAGCCCTCGGAGCTGGACAAGGTCCTGCCCGTGCTGGAGAAGATCCAGCAGGACTTCAACGCGTCGGCGTCGGGCGGCAAGAAGATCTCGCTGGCCGACCTGATCGTGCTGGCCGGATCCGCGGCGGTCGAGAAGGCGGCCAAGGACGCCGGCTACGAGATCTCGGTGCACTTCGCGCCCGGGCGGACCGACGCCTCCCAGGAGAACACCGATGTGGAGTCGTTCGCGGTGCTCGAACCGCGCGCCGACGGGTTCCGCAACTACATCCGCGCCGGCGAGAAGGCGCCGCTGGAGCAGTTGCTGCACGAGCGGGCCTACCTGCTGGGCGTGACCGGTCCGGAGATGACGGTGCTCGTCGGTGGCCTGCGTGCGCTCAATGCCAACCACGGCGGCAGCAAGCACGGCGTGTTCACCGACCGGCCGGGCATCCTGACGAACGACTTCTTCGTCAACCTGGTCGACATGGACAACGCGTGGAAGACATCGGAGACGGCGGAGAACGTCTACGAGGTGGTCGACCGCAAGTCGGGCCGGCTCAAGTGGACGGCCACCGCCAACGACCTGGTGTTCGGGTCGAACTCGGTGTTGCGTGCGCTGGCCGAGGTCTATGCCCAGGACGACAACGAGGGGAAGTTCGTCGAGGACTTCGTCGCGGCCTGGGTCAAGGTCATGAACGCCGACCGGTTCGACCTCAAGTAACGCCCGGATACGACGCGACGCCCCGCAAGCCACCGGCTCGCGGGGCGTCGTGCGTGGGTGTCAGCGCGTGAAATCCCACTGGCCGTAGTCGGGGGCGAGGACGTCGTCGACGTCCACGTTGATCCCGCCCAGCAGGGGGCCCGGGTTCGACGGGCTGTTGACCACGGCCTGATAAAGCACCGCCGCCGGTTCGCGCGCCCCGTTCGACCACGATCTCGTCTGCCACGCCCACCGGTGCCCCGGCGTGCTCGAATTCCCGATGACACCGTCGCGGATCGCCCACCCGCACGCCTGGGCATGCCCATAGATGCCGCTGCGGCCCACGCCCAGTACCGAGTTGATGCCTCGAAACCATTGCACGCCAGAGGTATTCCAAAAATTTTGGTCGATGTTGTCATCGATGCTGAAGAAGATGGGGGCCGAATCAGGCCCCCCGGCAGCGGCGTGCAGCCGCTGCGCCGTCTGGGCATCGGCCACGCCGCCGTCGTAGCCGCGGGTGGAGTCCGACGGGTCGGGCCAGCCGGGCTTGCCGTACTGGAAGTTGCTGACGATCTGCAGGCCCGCGGCGCGCAGCGCGTCCGCGTACTGGCGGGTGATGGGCTTCGCCTCGAAGTTCGCCCCCGGCCGCGACTCGGACACGTAGTTGATGACCCCGCCGTAGCCCGCGGCTTTGATCTCGTCCGGCGCGATCCTGCGCTCGGCGAAGTCGATCAGCCTGAGGTCGGCGGCTCGCGCCTTCGGCTCGTTGACCGGCGCGGCCACCGCCCCTACGCCCAGGAGAACCGGTGCGGCGAATTTGAGGATGTCGCGTCGCGAGACCGATCGCACGGCGCGATGGTAACAAACTCACCTTCCGAGGCTGCGCAGCAAAGGATCACATCCGCCACATGCGTCCCTGCCGAAGAGAACATCCGTTCTGTCCACCTTCGAGCGACAAGCAGGCTGTCGCTCGAAGGTGGACAAACCGTCCCCCGGCCCTAAGAGAGGCGGGTGTGGCGGATGTGACCAACCAATAGCGCGCTGCCTCGTTGCGTCATTTAGGTGGGCGAACTATAGTCTGGACACATGTCCAGTTTGCTGTCGCGGGGTTCGGGAGTCCGTTGAGAGCGATGGATCGGGGGGCGGTCGTCCGCGTTCTTTCGTCGGCGGATAAGAGTTGAGTATGCGAATTGCCCTGCTGTCCTATCGCAGTAAGGACCATTGCGGCGGACAGGGCGTCTACGTGCGCCATCTCAGCCGCGGCCTGGTCGAACTCGGCCACGACGTCGAGGTGTTCTCCGGCCAGCCCTATCCGGAACTGCTCGATCCGCGGGTGCGGCTGACCAAGGTGCCCAGCCTGGATCTCTACCGCGAACCCGACCCGTTCCGGGTGCCGCGGCCCAGCGAGATCCGCGACTCGATCGACCTGCTGGAACTTTTGACGGTGTGGACGGCGGGCTTCCCCGAACCGCGGACGTTCACCATGCGCGTCGCGCGGCTGCTGGCCGAGCGGGCCGACGACTTCGACCTCGTGCACGACAATCAGAGCCTGGGAACCGGTCTGCTGGCGATCGCCGACACGGGGCTCCCGGTGGTGGCCACCGTGCACCACCCCATCACGCGCGACCGGGTGCTCGATGTGGCCGCCGCGCGGTGGTGGCGAAAGCCGTTGGTGCACCGCTGGTATGGGTTTTCCAAGATGCAAGAGCAGATAGCACGCCGGATCCCCGACCTGCTGACGGTCTCATCGTCGTCGGCCGCGGACATCGTCGCCGACTTCGGCGTCTCCCCCGAACAACTGCACGTGGTGCCGTTGGGGGTGAACACCGAGCTGTTCCAACCGGGTTCACAGCCCCGGCAACCCGGCCGGGTCATCGCGATCGCCAGCGCCGACACCCCGCTGAAGGGCGTCCGCACGCTGCTGCACGCGGTCGCCAAACTACGTACCCGCCGGGACCTCGAGTTGCGGCTCGTGGCCAAGGTCGAACCCAACGGCCCCACCCACAAACTCATCGCCGAACTGGGAATCTCGGACATCGTCCACATCACCAGCGGGCTGTCCGACGAAGCGCTCGCCGCCCTGTTCGCCTCGGCCGAGGTCGCCTGCATTCCCTCTCTCTACGAAGGGTTTTCGCTGCCCGCGGTGGAAGCCATGGCGAGTGGAACGCCGATCGTGGCGAGCCGGGTGGGTGCGCTACCCGAGGTGCTGGGCACCGACGGGGCCTGCGCGGAGCTGGTGCCGCCGGCTGACGTCGACGCCCTGACCCGTGCGCTCGGCGAGCTTCTCGACTCGCCGGACAAGCGCCGCACCATGGGCAAGGCGGGCCGCAACCGCGCGATCAACGTGTTCAGCTGGGAGGCCGTGGCCGCTCAAACCGTGCGGGTCTACGAGCGGGCGATCGCGCGATGCTGACGGTCGAATTCGACCGGCTCGGGATCGGGCCGTCCACCAAGGTGATCGACGTCGGGTGCGGGGCGGGCCGGCACGCCTTCGAGGCCTATCGGCGCGGCGCTGACGTCGTCGCCTTCGACCGCGACGCGTCCGAATTGCGTTCCGTCGACACCATTCTGCGCGCGATGGCCGAAACCGGGGAGGCGCCCGCGGCGGCTTCGGCGAAGGTCGTCCTCGGCGACGCGCTGAGCCTGCCCTACGCCGACGAGACGTTCGATTGCGTCATCGCCTCCGAAATCCTGGAACACATCCCCCGCGACGACGCGGCCATCGCCGAACTGGTCAGGGTGCTCAAAGTCGGTGGCACCCTGGCGGTCAGCGTCCCGCGCTGGCTGCCCGAGCGGGTGTGCTGGCTGCTTTCCGACGAATACCACGCCAACGAGGGCGGCCACGTGCGCATCTACAGGGCGAGCGAGCTGCGAGACAAGATCGCCGGCGTCGGTATGGAACTGACGCACAGCCATCACGCGCACGCGCTGCACGCCCCGTTCTGGTGGCTGAAATGTGCTGTCGGCGTCTCGAACTCCGAGCATCGCGCGGTGGCCGCCTACCACAGGCTTCTGGTGTGGGATCTGATGCGGCGGCCCAGGGCCACCCAGCTGGCTGAGTCGCTGCTCAATCCGCTCGTCGGCAAGAGCGTCGCGATGTATTTCACCAAGCTGAATCAGACGAAAAGCGAAGCGGCCCTGGGATATTCAGTTGCATCGGGGTAGCGCGCCGGCCGTTCCGGGTGTTCTCACTCCCGACCAATGCCGGCAGACCGCGCTGTCGATAGCCGCCACCCAGGAATCGTCGGGCGCCATCCCCTGGTTCGCGGGTGGGCACACCGATCCGTGGGATCACGTCGAATGCGCGATGGCGCTCACGGCCGCCGGGCTGCTGGAGCCGGCGCGGGCCGCGTTCGAGTGGAGTCGCCGCACGCAGCGGCCCGACGGCTCCTGGCCCATCCAGACCCGGGCGGGGGTCATCGAGGACCCCAACAGCGACAGCAACTTCTGCGCATACATCGCCACCGGCGTGTGGCATCACGTGCTGATCACCGGCGACAGGTCGTTCGCGGCCCGGATGTGGCCGGTGGTGCACAAGGCGATCGATTTCGTCATCGATTTGCAGTTCGGCTACGGCGAGATCGCTTGGGCGCGAAGCGAAGACGGACTGGTGCCGGAAGCGCTGCTGACCGGGTGCGCCAGCGTGTTCCACAGCATCCGGTGCGCGCTGGCATTGGCCGTCCTGGTCTCCGAACCGCAGCCGGAGTGGGAACTGGCGCTCGGGCGCCTGGGCCATGCGATCGCCGCGCATCCGGAGGTGTTCACCGAAAAGGACCGCTACTCGATGGACTGGTACTACCCGATCCTCGGCGGTGCCCTGCGCGGCCCGGCGGCCGCCGCGCGAATCAAGGAGCGCTGGGACGACTTTGTGGTCGGCGGTCTCGGCATCCGCTGCGTCGGCGATCGGCCCTGGGTGACCGGCGCCGAAACCTGCGAATTGGTGATGGCCCTCGACGCCATCGGCCACCGGTCCGCCGCGCGTCGGCAGTTCGCCGCGATGCAGCACCTGCGAGAAGAGGACGGCTCCTATTGGACGGGCCTGGTTTTCGCCGATGGGAAGCGCTGGCCCGAGGAGCGCACCACCTGGACCGGCGCGGCGATGATCCTGGCGGCGGACGCGTTGTCGGACACCACCGCGGGCGGTGGGGTCTTCCGCGACGACGGGCTGCCGATGGGGCTGCAGACGGACTTCGACTGCGAATGCGTGGTTACCGGTCCCGGGTGGTGATGATGGCCTCTCCCGCCCACCCGCCGGTGCGTTCGAGGACCCGCAGCGACCCGGTGGCCGAAACCTCCCGGAACTGACCGGAATCCATTGCACGGCAATAGATGTAGTAAGGCGGGCGCCCGCCGTCGCGCGGGTCCGGGAACACGTCGTGGATGAGCAGCGCCCCGCCGGCCTCCACCCACTTCGCCCAGCCGTCGAAGTCCTCGGTCGCGGCCTTCTCGGAGTGGCCACCGTCGATGAACAGGAACTGCAGCGGTGTCCGCCAGCCGCGGGCCACAACCGGTGACTTGCCGACGATGGCGACGACGTGGTCGTCGAGCCCCGCAGCGTCGAGCGTGCGGCGAAACGTCGGCAACGTGTCGAAGAGCCCGGTGACGTCGTCGACCAACGAGGCGTCGTGATACTCCCAGCCGGGCTGGTGCTCCTCCGAGCCGTGGTGATGGTCGATCGTGTACAGCACGCCGGCCGTCTGCTGCGCCGCAGCCCCGAGCAACAGGGTGGATTTGCCGCAGTAGGTGCCGATCTCGACGCCGACGCCGCCGCTGAGGTACCGCAGCGCGGCGTCGTAGAGCGCGCGGCCCTCGTCGGGCGGCATGAAGCCCTGCACCTGCTCGGCCATCGCGAACAGGCGCTCGGTTGAAATGGCGTCGGCGCGGCTCATCAGCCGAACCTATCGGTCGACCCCATCGCGCCGTCGGGGTGGTCAAAGGCGAGCGGCCTGGTCGAGATCGCTTTACGATCGTGCTGTGCGCGCATTGCCTGCCCGCAAGTGCCTTGATATCGGCCTGGCGGCGGCCGTGATCGCGGCCGCGCTGCCACTGGCCGCCTCGGTGCTGCCATCGGCCCTGCCCCGCGCCGCCGCGGCCAACTGCCCCCCGGTGCAGGTCGTCTTCGCCCGCGGCCGCTATGAAGCGCCGGGGACGGGCGCACTCGGCAACGCGTTCATCAGCGCGCTGCGATCCAAGGTTTCGAAGAACATCGGCGTCTACGCCGTGAATTACCCCGCCGACACGCAGATCGACATCGGCGCGAACGACATGAGCCACCACCTCCAAAGCATGGCCAACGACTGCCCGAACACCCGCCTGGTGCTGGGCGGCTACTCGCTGGGCGCGGCGGTCACCGACGTGGTGCTCGCGGCGCCCATCAGCGCGTTCGGTTTCGACAGCCCGCTGCCGCCGGGGATCGATCAGCACATCGCCGCTGTCGCGCTGTTCGGCAACGGAAGCCAGTGGGTGGGTCCGATCACGAACTTCAACCCGATCTACAACGACAGGACCATCGAGTTGTGCCACGGCGCGGATCCCATCTGCAACCCGGCCGACCCGAACACCTGGAAAGAAAACTGGCCGCAGCATCTCGCCAGCGCGTACATCGATGCGGGCATGGCCGACCAGGCCGCCGACTTCGTCGCCGGCAAGCTTTAGCCGACCAGTCGGGCGGCCAGCTCCTCGAGTGCGATGCCGCGCTGGGCTGCGAGCGAGACAAGCACGTCTTCGGCATGACCCGGTTCGACGCCGTAGCGGTCGGAGAGCAATCGGGCCGCCGCGGCGATGCTCGCCGCCGGGTCGACTCGGTCCGCGGTCCGACGGTCACCGGCGCACTTCAGTTTGGCGGCCGCGGCCCGATGGACCTCGCCCACTATCGCCGGCAGGACCGCACCGTCGTACCACTGCAGCCAGCGACCGCACTGATTGGCCAGCATCCGGACATGCCGCAGGTCGGCCTCGTCCGGGACGGCATCACGGTGACGCTGATGGGTCGAGACGACACCCAGGACCTTCCCGTCGTCGTCGACGATGGGGGTGGACACGCACGAGCTGACCTCGTTCGCCTGCAGTATTTCCCGGGCGGATGCGCTGAACAACGGCGAGCTGTCGACGTCGGCGACCACCACCTGACGGGCATCGCCCAACGCGTGCCCGCACGGCGTTTCGCGTTCGTCCACGTAGCTGAAAGCGTCGGCGAAGTCCTGGCCGAAACCACGCTTGCCTTCGATCTGCAACCCACCATGCACGGGGTCGCGCAGCTGAACGGTCCCCCGCTCGGCGCCGCAGCGGGTCACCGCGGCACGCATCAACTCCACGAGCACCTCGCTGCGGTTGGAGCACGCGCGGCCCCCGACGGTGAATGGCAACGGCGGTGGTGGGGTCGCCGGCCGCGATCGGCCGTCGCCATCGGGCGACAGCAATTCGGCGGCCACGGCGCGCAGCTTTACGTTGCGACGCTGAGAGACGTCCCGTAACACTTCGAAGGCTGCCTGCTCATCCAGCCCGTACCGGCGCTGTAGCTCCCCTATGGCGAGGCGAATAGTCGTTCGCGACAGCCTGGCTCCCAGGGACAGGGTCGCTGCCTTGGGTGCGTCGCCGGTAGTCACAGCCATCGGGTCCCCCTCGCTCATCACGGAGCGCGTCAATGAACCTTGGGGGACCGACTGCTTGATCAACCCAGACCTCGCTGGACCATACACCATGGTCACCGTGTCGTTGGTGGTACTTCCGGTTCCGGCCGTTCGGCCGGCGCCGATGTCAGGCTTCGTACGTGACCTGGTACCAGTGGCGCACCGGCTTGTGGCTGGTGTCCGCCTGACCGGTGTCCGTCGCGCTCACCACGTTGACGTCCCTCACGCCGGGATTGTGGGCCTCGACGTAGCGCTCCAGTTCGTGCAGAAGTGCGCTATGCGGTTGGGCCGGGTTGGCGAGCGCCTTGGTCCTGCGTGTTTCTGCCACATGAAGAATTATGCCCGCGCATTGGGGTTCTCGCAGCGTTCGTTGATGGGCTGTCTCGCAAGCGATTCCGTTAATGGGCGATTGCGGCGGTCGGCGCCGAAATGCGGGATTGTCGAAATGCGCCCTTAGGTAATGGTTGGTCGCGCAGTTCGGCGGCAGGCTTCAGGCCGGGGTATCCGTGCTCGAGTACACCTTGAAGTCGCGGACAGCCGGAACGACTTTGCCCCCGGATGCGGCGCGTCGGGCAAGGGACGACGGGTGGCGGCGCATCGCCGCGCGACGCTCCCGCTCTTGGCGGCGAGCCGCAATCCACGCCGGATGAGATTGAAGGAAAATGACCGTGCCCCCCGATGCATCCGCCACGATTTCAACTCCTCCCGAGCAACCTGCAAAACCTATCAACAGTGGTTATCGGTTCGTGATTCCAGAATGCCCTGCGAATCCTGAGACCAAACCACGCACCAAGGTGAGAATTGGCCATGAATTAGGGCGTATTCCAAAACCACTGCCCGCCGTCGTCCGATTTCAGCCGGCGGCGATCCACACCCTAGCGACGGCCACCGACATTTCCCGTTTCGCGCCCGGACGGCGCCGGCTGCTATCGTGCCTTGCTTATGCCGGAGATCGACCGCCGCCGCGTCATGCTGACTGCCGGGATCGGAGTGCTGGCAGCCGTGCTGCCGGTTCCCGAGGCCCGGGCCTACCCGCGCCGACCGGGAGCGCCCGACGCCCCGCCGCCCGCTGCGCCCAGCGGCCAGACCGGGGGCTACATCTTCCAGGACGAATTCGACGGGCCGGCCGGCTCGGCTCCCGATGCGTCGAAGTGGGCGGTGGCGAAGGCCCGCGAGACGATCAAGGACCCGACGTACTGGGAACGTCCGGAGAACATCGGGCAGTACCGCGACGATCGCCGCAATGTGTTTCTCGACGGCAACTCCAACCTGGTCCTGCGCGCCGCGAAAGATGGTCCCACCTACTACAGCGGCAAGGTCCAGAGCCTGTGGCGTGGCGGTGTCGGCCACACGTGGGAGGCCCGGATCAAGCTCAATTGCCTGACCGCCGGCGCCTGGCCCGCGTATTGGCTGGGCAACGAGGACCAGGGCGAAATCGACGTCATGGAGTGGTACGGCAACCGCAACTGGCCCTCGGCCACCACCGTGCACGCCAAGGCGAACGGCGGCGAGTGGAAGACCCACAACACCGCGGTGGACAGCGCCTGGCACACCTGGCGCACCCAGTGGGACGAGGCCGGCATCCGGTTCTGGAAGGACTACGCCGACGGGGCTCAACCGTACTTCGACGTTCCGGCGAGTTCGCTGCCGGATTGGCCGTTCAACGGCCCCGGCTACACCGTTTTCCCGGTCTTCAACCTCGCGGTCGCCGGTTCGGGCGGCGGCGACCCCGGATCGGGAACCTATCCCGCGGACATGCTCATCGACTGGATACGAGTCTGGTAGCCGGCCGGCGCTCGGCCGAATTTCAGGCAGGGTGGCCGAATTCGAGCAGGGTGTAGGCCCCGCGGAAACGCTTTGTAGGGCCGAACTGCCAGAACGCGGGGAACAAGGTCCCGAAAAACAGGCCCCGCCCTTTCGGCATCGGTATGTCGTGCACGGCCCGCACTCCCGGCATGGTGTTCGCCAGGTCCGCCAGTTGACGCACCGACAGGCTGAAGGGCATCGGTGGCACCCGGTAGCGCCGGGACGACATCATCCCCCTCGGTGCCAGCCTTTTGACGAAGACCGGCGGCAGGTCGAAAAACATCTGCCCGCCCGGAAACCGTTTGGCGCATTCTGCGATCAGCCCCATGGCGTCGTGCGGTTGCAGGTACATCAGGAGACCCTCCGCGGTGATGAATACGCCGGTGCCGCTGTCGACCAAGGGCATCCAGCTATAGTCGAGAGCCGACTGTGCCAGCTGAGTGATCCGCGGGGAATCCGGCAACACGCGCTGCCGAAGTTGGATAACCGGAGGCAGGTCTACCGACATCCAATGGAATCGCGCCTGTGGCAGTGCGTCATTCAGACGCCAGAAGCTGGTTTGGAGGCCTTCTGCGAGGGCGACGACCGTTGCGTCGGGACGCTTGGTGAGATACCTGATTGCGCACCCGTCGACGGCCAGTGAGCGCAGCGCCATCTCTTGGCCTTTGCGCCCGAATTTTTCGAAATCGAAGTCGATCGACTCGACGAGCTTGATCGCCATCGGGTCGTCGATGATCGGGGCCGGGCGGGCCGCCTGGTGGGCGCGGCCGTAGAGGGTCAGAAGTGCGGTCTCCGAGACGCCCGTCAGCATGCCGGCGTCGACCTTGTCGTTGGCTCGGCTCATTCAGGCCAAACTACCCGCAGCAACTGCGGGCGGGCCCCGGCGTCATCGCCGAAACAGGTAGCGCACAACGGAGAGCAAGATCGTCGCCACGACCGAGATCAGCAACATCGATACCCAGGGAATGTAGATGCGCACGTTGTCGCGTTCGATCCGGATGTCACCCGGGAGGCGGCCGAACCACGACAGGCCACCGGCCCAAATCAGCGCGCCGAGAACCACGAGAATCAGGCCGGCCACTACGACGATCGGCCCTATGTTTCTTTCCATCACATCCCTTCACCGAGGAGGTCTGACCGAAGTAGCGCGGTCGCGCTCCAGACGCTGCCCCCGCCCGGGCGACGCGGGTCCGGCTGGGGCAGCCAGGTCATCGGGCGCATCCGCAGCGGCAAGCGACCGAACCGGTGCGCGGCGACGTAGAGCGCTTGCACGTCCACGGCGCGCCAGCCGAGGTCTTCGAAGAAGGCCAATCCGTTCTCGGGCGCGAACTTGAACGGCGCGTTCTGGAGCATGCCGGCCATCCTCTTGTTCATCGTCTTTTTCAGGCCGGGCCCGGGGAAGTCGAGCATCCACCAGGCGATCTCGGGTCGTGTGAACGCCGCCGACAGCGCGACGACGTCGCTTTCTTCCAGATACACCAGCAGGCCTTCGGTCAGCACCAGCGCTTTGCCGGCGCCGGCCAGCGCCTCATCGAGAAAGGCGCCTCGGGCCGCGGCGTCGGCCAGGTCGACGGCGGTCCGCGTCAACCGGCATCGCGGCGCCTGGTCGGCCAGCAGCCGCGCCTTCTCCTCGAGCAACCCGGGCAGATCCGCCTCCACCCACGTCAGTTCGGCCGGCAGCTCCAGGCGGTACGGCCGCGTGTCCAAACCCGCGGCCAGGTTCAGCACCCGGTCACAGCCGCCGGCGATCGCTTCGGCGATGGCGTCGTCGATGATCTTGGTGCGCGCGACGAGCCACCAGCCGTTGCGCGTCGACCACGGCACGTTGGCGACGATTTCGCGGCCGTGTTCGCCCGCGAGACGCTCGGCGAGCGGGTCGGTGAACAGCGCGTCGGGGCGGGCCGATTCGGTCGCCCGGTGGAGCGCCGTCCACCGGGCCGTGTCGGAAACGTGGGTGATCGTGTGCCTGGCGGCTGGCATACGTGGGTTATAGCAGGAGTCCCGTCGCGCTATTGACCGGCCTTGCCCCCGGCGAGCCACGCGGCGGTCACCCGGCGGGTCTGGGGCGGTGGAAGGGCGGCGTCGGGCGCGCCGAGCTGACCGACTTTGACCGTCCACGCCGGCGACGAGCGGTCGATGTACGTCCCGGCGCCCTGGCTGGGCAGCCACAGCACCGCGGGGTTGGCGCCGCCGTCGGGGCCGCATCCGTAAACGCCGACATACCCGTCGGCGCGGCCGCCCCACGCGCCGCCGTTGCGGAACAGGCAATGCGTGCCATCGTCGAGGGTCAGCGCGAAGGGGTCCGGCGTCGCGGCGGGCTGCACCGGCGGGAGCTGACCGCCATAGCTCACCCGATGCAGCCGCTTGGCCCACGGATCGTCCACGCACAGCAGTGATCCGGGCGTCGACGGCCAGCAAGTGCCGGCGCCGGCCGCGGTCGGCGAGCAGTAGTACACGTCGTCGGCCACCGCCGACGGCGAGGGCGTACTGCAGTCGGTGACGGTGGCGACGTTGCCCTCCGGCGGTGTCTCCCGGTAACCGTTGATCGGCTGGCCATTGGGGCCGACGGCCACGACGGTGATCTGCTGGGTGGGTGGCGGATCTGCGGCTGCCGATCCGGGCCGCGACAGGGCTGCCGCTGTCAACACTGTCAGCACCGCGATGGGGACCACGTTCATCGAGCCAATTTTGCGTCCGGCTGACCTGTTTTTGAAGGGCAGAGCCGCATGTCCCGACCGGCGGTCCAGTACCGTGCGCTTATGTCCGATCGAAACCGCCGCTTCCTGCTCCGCGAACGCCCCACCGGGCGCATCGGCCCCGACACCTTCGAGCTGAGCGAGGAGGCCGTACCCGAGATCGGCGACGGCGAGGCGCTGGTGCGTGTCGACTGGATATCGCTCGACCCCACGAACCGCATGTGGATCAACGACACGCCGACGTACCTGCCGCCGGTGGGCATCGGCGAAGTCATGCGCGCGGCCGGTCTCGGCGAGGTTGTCGCGTCGAAGAATCCGAACTTTGCGGTCGGACAGACCGTGCAGGGTCTGCTCGGCTGGCAGGAGTACGCGGTCATCTCGCCCGCGGCGTTCGTCCTCCCTCTCGAGGTCGCCGAGGGCATTTCGCCGAGCGCCTACCTGGGTGCGCTGGGGACGACCGGGCTGACCGCATGGATCGGCATCCGCGACATCGCCAAGCCGAAGCCGGGCGAGACGGTCGTGGTCTCGGCCGCGGCGGGCGCGGTCGGGTCGGTCGCCGGACAGCTCGCCAAGGCCGACGGCGCGCGCGTCGTCGGGATCGCCGGGGGGCCCGAAAAGTGCGCCCTGCTCACCGACCAGCTCGGCTTCGACGCCGCCGTCGACCATCGCGCCGACGACTGGGCCGCGCAGCTCGCCGCGGCGACCCCCGATGGCATCGACGTGGACTTCGAGAACGTCGGCGGCGACATCATGGACGCGGTCTTCGCACGGCTCAACATCCGCGCCCGCGTCGCGCTGTGCGGCCTGATCTCCGGCTACAACGCGGCCGATCCGCCGCCGGGACCGCGCGCGTTCGGGAATCTGCTCATCCAGCGCGCGACGGTGCAGGGTTTCATCGTCCTCGACCACCTCGGCCGGGCGCCGGAGGCGACCAGCGGGATCGCCGGCCTGATCGCCGAGGGCAGGCTCACGCCGCTCGAGACGGTCGTCGAGGGCTTCGAGCAGCTGCCGACGGCGATCAACATGCTGTTCGACGGCAAGAACGTCGGCAAGCTCGTGGTGAAGATCCACCACGACGCTGCTCACTGACGAGGACGTCTCACTTTTCATGGGCCCGGGGCGGACGATCTCGCACGCCTGACGCCGCCCCGCGGCCGGAGTTGTTGGGATCGGTAGCCGGTCGGGCGGTCTGTACTTGCCGCAACGACGACGCCAACCAGGCGGCGCCCCGTGAAAGGAAGTCAGACAATGAAGCTCGTACCCGCCAACATCGAAGAGCAGATCAACCGCGTCGACCGTCAGCGCAGCCTGTACATCGGGATCGCCACCGGCCTGGTTGCGGCCTGGAGCCTGATCCGGCTGATCTGGGTGCTCTACCTCGGTTTGACGTTCGGCTGGTTCTTCGGGGCCATGGCCGTCCAGCTGGTGCTGTGGGGCGTGGTCGGCGCCATCGCGGGGATCGCGAGCGTCGGGTTCCTGACCCGCTACTCCAAGGGGAGTTGAACCGGGTCCGCCGGAACTGGAAAGTCCCGAATCCGCTTGGGATTCGGGACTTTTCCCGTTGCCGCGCTCAGCGCAACTGCTGGATGCGGATGAGGTTGCCCGCCGGATCGCGCACGGCGCAGTCGCGGAGCCCGTATGGCTGTTCGGTTGGCTCCTGGACGATTTCGGCGTCGGAGGCCTGCAGCCGCTCGAAGGCGCCGTCGAGGTCCTTGGTGGCCAGCAGCAGCATCGCGTAGGTGCCCTTGGCCATCATCTGGGCGATGGTGCGGCGCTCGTCGTCGGTGATGCCCGGGTTGGCGGCCGGCGGGTTCAGCACGATGGACGTGCCCGGCTGACCCGGGGGGCCGACCGTGATCCAGCGCATCTTGCCCTGCCCGACGTCGAGGCGGACCTCGAAGCCGAGGGTGTCGCGGTAGAACGCCAGGGAGGCGTCCGGGTCGTCGTGGGGAAGGAAGCTCGAGTGAATCGTGATGTCCATGAGACGTCAGGCTAGGTGCGGGCCGGTGGCGGACGCTTCTCGATTCCTGATCGGTCTGGTCACCTGCTTGGCGACGCACGGCGGGATGCCCGCGGCCGCGGGCGCCCCCTGGCGCCGGTACGCGCTGGGCGGCATGCCGACCAGCTCGGTGAACCGGGTGCTGAAGGTGCCCAGCGATGAGCAGCCGACCGCGAAGCAGACCTCGGTCACGCTGAGGTCGCCGCGACGCAGCAGCGCCATCGCCCGTTCGATGCGCCGCGTCATCAGGTAGGAGTATGGCGATTCGCCGTAGGCGCGCCGGAATTCGCGGCTGAGGTGCCCGGCGGACATGTGCACGCCGCGGGCGAGCGCCTCGACGTCGAGCGGTTGCGCGTAGTCCCGGTCGATCCGGTCGCGGACACGACGCAGCAGCGCGAGGTCACGCAGTTGCCGCTCGGCGGAGCTATCGGTCACCCCGGCTATGTTGCCACCATCACCCGGCGGGCCCCGAGACTTAAGCCGGCGCGATTCACGTCGGCGTTTTCTTCGCAACCGGTTATGTGTCGCGCGCGCCGCGACCACGGACGCCAAGGTCGTCGCCGGCCGCCGTGGAGGCCGCGGCGCGCGTCGTCAAACCCGTTGCGCCGTAATGGCTTAGCCGACCAGTTCCGGGTGGAACTTCGCCGCCATGCGGCGCAACCCGTCCTGCCAGTCGACCTTTGTGCCACCGATGAGCTCGTGCATCCGCGCCCCGTCGGTGGGATTGCCCCGCAGCGCGTGCGCGCTCTCCTCGAATACCGGCTCCTTGCCGACGAGCGAACCCAGGTAGCCGCACCAGTCCTGGAGGCTGACGGCCTCGTCGCCGCACCAGTTCACCGTGGTCGCCGGGACCGACGCGGCCTCGAGCAGCTTGGGGACGGTCGCGATGATGTCGTCCTCGTGGATCGGGTTGTAAAGGGCCGGTCCGCCCGGCGGGACCGGGATCGGGATGCCCGCCAGCATCATCTCCATGTGGTAGTACGGCCACCCGCCGTTGTTGCCGTAGGGCACGTTGAGCCGGGCGATGGTCGTCGGCACGTCGAGCATGCGCGCCATCGACCGGGCGACGACCTCCCCCGCGATCTTGGAGATCGAATAGGTGGGAAACAAGAACTTGTGGTTGTCGCCGAGGGCGGCTTGCTCGGTGCGGGCTTCGTCGTCGGGCGGGTCGTAGACGGCCGCCGAGGAGCAGTGCAGGAAGGCTTCCGCCCCGCGGCAGTGGGCCATCAGCAGGCCGACCGACTCCGCGTTGGCCCCGAGGTCCTTGTCCCAATTCCCGCTCTTGGCCACCGCCAGGTTGAGGACGTAGTCGAAATCGTCCGGGACACCGGCGAAGTCACCGGCCGCCAGGTCGACCGCCTGGCACCGAATCCCCGCCTTCTCGAGGCCTTCTCGTGCGGCGGGGTTGCTGAAGCGGGCGATGCCCCACACCTCGTTTTCGGCCGCCAGCGCCAGGGCGATGGGGGTGGCGAGTTGACCGGTCGGACCTGTGATCAAGATCTTTGAGCCGCGCATGCGCTGATAGTAGGCGTTGGCGGCCGCCGCTTCTCATTCCAGGCGAGCTCAACCCCGGTGTTCGTGCTTTCGCGGCATCCGGGCGACGATCACTGGTATCCGCGCGGAGTTGACAACTGCCCGACTGACCGAGCCCAGCTGCATGCCGGCGAATCCGCCGCGGCCGTGGCTGCCGACAACCAGAAGCTGAGCCGCCTCAGCCTGTTCCAGAAGCCGGGGTGCTGGTCGATCACTCACGACGACCCGCTGCACGGCGACGTCCGGGTAGCGCTCTTGCCAGCCCGACAAACGTTCGGCGAGAACTTCTTCCTCGCGGGTCTGGAAATTCGCCCATTCGATCGGCGCCTGCCCGGGCCGTCCGAAATCAAGGGGACCCATGTCGCTCCAGGCGTGCAGCGCCACCAGTCCTACGCCCCGGCGAGACGCTTCATCGAAGGCTATCCGGGTCGCCAATTCCGAGGTCGGTGAGCCGTCGACACCGACTACCACGGGGGCTTTGAACGATACTGCCGCCAGCACATCATCATCGTGGACGACGGCAACCGGGCAGTGCGCGTGATACACCAGACCGGAGCTGACCGAGCCCAACAGGGCCCGGGACACCGTCCCCTGACCGCGGCAGCCCACAACGACCATGTCGGCATGCTCGGAAAGGCTCACGAGGGTGGGAAGTATCGGCGCATAGATGACTTCGCTGCTCACTTCGGACGAGCGACTCGGCGAGCCGGTCTCGACGGCCGTCTTATGAGCCTCCTCGAGGAGGTGGTGCGCTTGATCCTGCTGCCGGGACGAGTAGTCCGCGGGCAGCGGGGTGGCCGGGATAAATCCGGTGAATTCCGGTACCGGCGGCGCGATGTGCACCAGTCTGAGCGGGACACTGCGCATCTCTGCGTCCCGTGCGGCCCACTCCACCGCCGCAATCGACGGCCGCGAGCCATCGACACCGACCACGATTCCAGTGTGTTCAGGTGACATCCCAGCTCTCCTTCCCGAAGGCATAGCTAGACCACAGTGCGCGCCGAGCCATGCGCGATGAGGCTTGACGCTATGCATGTCCGGGCCTCGCCACAGGAGGCGTAAGTCCCTATCCATCGGGCACTACAGCCTGCACACGACGGCAGACTTTCGCGCATTGTGCTCATTCGCGCGGTACTGTCTCTGCATGGCCGCCCGGGGTCGCATCGACTTGCGGCTCGCCACCCAGGTGATGCTGCTGCAGCTGGTCATCGTGACGCTGACGTTGATCATCGCGTTCGGGATGTTCGCGTGGTTCAATCGGCAGCGCCTGGACAGCCAATACCACGTCCACGCGTTGGATATCGCTCGTGTGGTGGCGTCGTCGCCGACCGTCATCAGCAACATCTCCCGCTACGACGATCCCGCCCTGACGGCAAGCCCCGCACTGACCGACGAGCTCGCGGCCGGTCCGATCGAGAGCGTCGCGTCGCGTGTTGAGCAGCGTACGCATGTGCGGTTCGTGGTCATCGGCAGCACGCACGGCGTCAGGCTCGCGGATCCCGACCGCAGCAGGTTGGGCGCCCATATCCAGGCGGACATCTCGCAGCCGGTTGCCGGGCACGAGGTGGTGTCGCACGACGCCACGGTTTTCGGGCGGGCGATCGTCGCCAAAGTCCCGGTGCTGGAACCCGTTTCGAACCGCGTCCTGGGCGTGGTCATCGTTGGTTTCTCCACCAAAGCGTTCGATGACCAGTTCTCGAAGAACCTGCGCGTGCTCGGCGCGATGGGTGGCGTCCTCCTGCTGATCGGTGTCGCCGGCTCGGTGGTACTGGCCCGCCGGTGGCGGGGGTTGACCCTGGGTTTGCGGCCGGCCGAGATCACCGAGCTGGTGCGCAGTCAGGCGGCTGTGCTGCAGGGCATCGGCGAGGGCGTGCTGGCGGCCGACTCGTCGTGGAAGACCACCTTCGTCAACGACGAGGCGTGCCGGCTGCTCGAAATCGATAACGAACCCGGACGCCGGGTCGACGAGCTCGGGCTGACCCCGCGCGTGCTCGACGTGTTCAAGGCCGCCGACGCGACCCTCACGCTGGCCACGGTGGGCGAGCGCATCGTCGTGGTTTCGGCGCGGCCGGTAGTGCGAGAAGGGCGCCAGCTGGGAACGGTTTTGGTGGTCCGGGACCGAACCGATGTGGAGTCGCTCACCCGGCAGCTCGACGCGGTGCAGGTGATGAGCACGGTGTTGCGCGCCCAGCGCCACGAGTTCGCCAACCGGCTGCACCTGCTGACCGGGCTGTTGCACGGCGGTCACGTCGACGAGGGGCTGCAATATCTCGAGGAGCTGCTGGGGTCGGGCCCGCTGGGCTCCGCGCTACCCGGCATCGACGCCATCCGCGACGCGTACCTGCAGGCGTTCCTGGCCGCCAAGGGCGCGGCCGCCCGCGAAGCCGGCGTGACGCTCACCATCGGTGAAAACACCTGGGTGCCCGGCCGGCTCATCCTGCCGGTCGACGTGACCACGGTCCTCGGGAACTTGCTCGACAATGCCATCGACGCGGTCCGGATGAGCGAGGGGCGCGGTCAAAATGAACTAAAAGAGGTGGAAGTCGAGCTGCTGCAAGAGGGTACGACGCTGCACATCACGGTGGCCGACAGCGGCGACGGCGTCGCGCCCGGCTTCGTCGACCAGCTCTTCACCGAGGGGACCACGACCAAGCCGGACTCCGGCATACCGGGCGGGCGGGGTATCGGGCTTGCGTTGTCGCGCCAGATCACCCGCGCGCTCGGTGGCGATCTTCTGCTGGCCAGCGCCGGCAACGCGGAGCTGCGGCTGCGCGGCGCGGAGTTCATCGCCCGGCTGCCGGGCGTGATGGTTGAGGAGGCGCAATGGGCGACGCAGACCTGACCGTGCTGGTGGTCGACGACGACTTCCGGGTCGCCAATATGCACGCCGGGGTCGTCAACACGCTTCCCGGGTTCACCGTGACCGCCACGGTGAACACGCTCGAAGGCGCGCGCAAGGCGCTCGCCGAGGCGCCCGACATCGACCTCGCCCTGGTCGACGTGTACCTGCCCGATGGTTCCGGAATCGACTTGGTCCGCGAATTGCACGGCGACAGCATGGTATTGACGGCGGCGACCGAGGCGGCCACGATTCGCGCGGCCATGTCGGCGGGGGCGCTGAGCTACCTCGTCAAGCCGTTCGCGACCACCGAGCTGGCCGCGAGGCTCGCGGGCTACGCCCGCTACCGCAAGATTCTGGCCGGCTCCGACCTGAGCTCCGGTGACGTGGACGCGGCGCTGGACGCGCTGCGTCCCAAAGTCGCTCCCCCGGCGCCCGCCACCATCGCGGCCTCCTCCACCAAACAGCTTGTGCTGCAAGCGTTGCGCACGTCGGATCAGGCGATGTCGGCGGCGGAGGTGTCCGCGGCGATCGGGATCTCGCGGGCAACCGCCCAGCGGTACCTGGCGGCGCTGGCCACCACGGGTGACGTCAGCGTCGGATTGCGCTACGGCACCACCGGACGGCCCGAACAGGAGTTCGCCGCGGCCGACAAGCGGCGACCGCGCCCACCCCGCTGAGGGGCGGACGCGGTCGCGCCGAGACCGCGCTCAGCGCGCGACCTTGCCGGCCAGCCGCGACCTGTATGCGGGCTCGACACCGCCGGCGCAGGATCGGCGACGGTTAGCGGGCGCGACGCCGTGCCGGACGAGGGTCTGCCGCCGGCGAGCCGCGGAGCGGCGGATGTTGCTGGTGACCAGGCCATGCGGCAGCTCGCCGTGGATGCATTCGTCGGTGACGGGCACCGGTGTCGTCGCGGCGTGGGCGCGGGTGCGGGTGCGGGTGGCGCGAATCGCCTTGGCGGGCCACCAGTTCGCCTTCCCGACCAACGCCGCCAGGGCCGGCACCGTGATCGTGCGGACCACGAAGGTGTCGATCAACAGACCCATGCCGATGATGAACCCGGTCTGCATCATGGTCGACAGGCTGCCGAACAGCAGGCCGAACATCGAGGCGGCGAAGATGATGCCGGCCGAGGTGATGACACCGCCCGTCGAACGGACCGCGCGGATGATGCCGGAG
>Ga0335069_10004213_pt1 | contig 21449 bp, 21 predicted proteins | sample Lox_Sample_11_FD_206714 | JGI IMG/M metagenome (GOLD analysis project Ga0335069, IMG submission 206714) | Soil microbial communities from Loxahatchee National Wildlife Refuge, Florida, United States - Lox_Sample_1.1 | ecosystem: Environmental > Terrestrial > Soil > Wetlands | place: USA...
GTTGATGCGCGTCGCCGGACGCGCGCTCGAGCGCCGGATGCAGCAGCTGGATGTGCTGGCGCGGCGTCTGGTTCACCCCGGCGAGCGTGTGGCCAATCAGCGGATTCACCTGAACCATCTGGCGAACCGGCTGCGCGGCAGCTGGGCGTACGCAGCCGACGGCTGGCGCTGGCAGTTGCGGGAGGTTTACCGGCGGCTGTCGGCGCAGCGTCCCGACATCGCGCTGCGGGCGGTGGAACAGCGCGCGCTGGCGCGCCGTCTTGCCGGTGCCGCCCGCGCGCACGTCGGGGCGCGTCAGGCGGCGGTCAAAAGTCTTGCCGCCCAGCTTGCGCACCTCAACCCGCAGGCGGTGCTCGAGCGCGGCTACAGCATCACCGAATCCGCAGACGGCGCGATCGTGCGCGATAGCGCGCGGATCCAGCGCGACCAGCAATTGAAAGTTACCTTCGCCAGGGGTTGGGCGCGTGCCAGGGTGGTCGATAAAAAGTAACAATCGGCGACACGCCGGTCGGCGGCGGCCCGGCCGTTACAAATATTTCGTTACAAAATCGGGAGACACGGTAATAGTTGGTTAATGGCCGGGTGCTGCAATGCATGCATCGTCACCGAGGAGGGGCGGTGTCATGCAGTTGCACTACTGCGAGCATCTGGCGAATTTCGGCGACCGGATCAATCCCTGGTTGTGGTCGCGACTGATCCCGGATCTGCTGGATGCCGACGGTCAGACGTTGCTGCTGGGAGTGGGCACCATCCTCAGCGACCGGGTGCCGGCGCGGCAGCGCAAGGTGGTGTTCGGTTCCGGCATTGGCTACGGGCCGCCGCCCCAGCTTGATGAAAACTGGAATTTCTACAGTGTGCGCGGTCCGCTGACCGCGCACGCGCTGGGTCTGCCGGCGCGCGCCGCGATCACCGATCCGGCGGCGCTGGTGGGGGCGCTGCAATATTCGGAAGGACTGCGCGATGGCCATCGCGAAAGCCGGCCCGCGTTCATGCCGCATCATCTGAGCGCGCGCTGCTATAACTGGCGCGCAGTCGCGCGCCAGGCTGACATGGACTATATCGATCCCTGCGATTCGGTGCCCAGCGTCATCAACCGCATTTTCCATGCGCGCCTGCTGGTCACGGAGTCGCTGCACGGCGCGATCGTCGCCGATGCGCTGCGCGTGCCGTGGATCCCGGTGTGCGCCTACTCCCGCCATGTGCTGGATTTCAAATGGCGCGACTGGTGCGCCTCGCTCGGCCTCGCTTATCGGCCGGTGGAATTACCCGCCCTGTGGGACGCCGGTTACCGCGGCAGCGCGCTGGTCACCCGCGCGCGGCTTGCCGCCAAGCGCTGGTGCGTGGCGCGCGGTTTCCGTTACCGCACCTGGTCGCCGCCGCGGCCGTTGTACAGTCCCGCCCAGGATGCCGAAACGGCGGTGTTCAGATTGCAAACGCTGGCGGGGGGGAACGCGGCAGGCCTGAGCCGGGACGAAATCCTCGACAGCGCCATCGACCGCCTGTTGTGCACGCTCGAAAAACTGCGGCGCGAGGAGACAACGGTCAAGCCGTGTTTGCAGCCAGAGCCTGCTGCAGGTGCGTCAGTATCCGATCGGAAACGTCCGGCGCAAGGCAGTCGAATCCACTGGTGTTTTCCATCGCCCGCAGCCAGGTGAGCTGGCGTTTGGCGAGCTGGCGCGTGGCGGCGACACCGCGCTCGCGCAGCTGCGCCAGCGAGAGCCTGCCGTCGAGATAATCCCAGGTTTCGCGGTAGCCGACGCAGCGCATCGACGGCATTTCCGGATCGAGCGCGTAATTTTCACGCAGTCCGCGCAGCTCATTGATCAACCCGAGTTCCAGCATTTCTTCGAAGCGCATGGCGATGCGTTCGTGCAGTTGCGTGCGGTCGGACGGCGTCAGCGCGATCTTCAGCGGCGTATAAGGAAAGTATACGTATTTCGGTTTCTTCAGCAGTTCGGACATCGGCCGGTTGGTCAGATAATAGACTTCGAGCGCACGCTGGATGCGCTGCGCGTCATTGGGCTGCAGGCGTTGCGCGGTCGCCGGATCGATCGCCGCCAGTCGTCCATGCAGCGCCGGCCAGCCGGACTCTTCGGCCATGGTGTCGATCACCATGCGCACCGCGGGATCGGCCTCGGGCAGTTCCGACAGGCCTTCGAGCAGCGTCTTGAAATAGAGCATGGTGCCGCCGACCAGCAGCGGGATATTGCCGCGCTCGGTGATCTCGCGCATCAGCGCCTGTGCGTCGTCGCGGAAGCGCGCCGCGGAATAGTTTTCGTCCGGGTCGATGACGTCGATCAGATGGTGCGGCGCCAGCTTCAGCGTCGCTGCGTCCGGCTTCGCGGTGCCGATGTTCATGTGGCGGTAGACCTGGGCCGAGTCGACGTTGATGATCTCGCACGGCAGTTCGCGGACGATGTCGACCGCGACATCGGTCTTGCCGCTCGCGGTGGGGCCCATCAGCAGGATCGCCGGCGGATAGCGCGGCGGCACGGGACGGGAAGCAGGACGTGCGCCGCGCGGCGCACGCGCGCCAGCCCGAGGTTTTTGTTTTGCCTTGGTCTTACCCTTCACCCTTCACCCTTCACCCGCTTACCGTCCCCTCATGAACAGCCTGTCGAGCTCGGCGATGCTGATCTGACGCCAGGTCGGCCGGCCGTGGTTGCATTGGCTGGAGCGTTCGGTCGCCTCCATTTCGCGCAGCAGCGCATTCATTTCGGCGACTGTCAGCGTGCGGTTGGCGCGCACCGCGGCATGGCAGGCCATCGTTGCCAGCAGTTCGTTGCGGCGTTCGGTCAGTACGTGACTTGCGCCGAACTCGCGGATTTCGGCGAGCACGTCGCGCGCGAGCCGCACCGCGTCGGTGTCGGCGAGCGCGGCCGGCACCGCGCGCACGGCAAGGGAGTTCGGCGACAGCACTGCGATCTCGAAGCCGATACGGGCGAGCAGGTCGGCGTGCTCCTCGGCGGTTGCGACGTCGAGCGCATCGGCATTGAAGGCGACCGGCACCAGCAGCGGTTGCAGCGGAACGCGTTCGGCGTCGAGCTGCGTCTTCAACTGCTCGTAGAGGATGCGTTCGTGCGCCGCGTGCATGTCGACGATGACCAGCCCCTGCGCGTTCTGCGCCAGGATGTAGATGCCGGCCAGTTGCGCGAGTGCAAAGCCCAGCACAGGCATCTCCGCGCTTGTTTCCGCGTGCGGCGGCGCTTCCGCCATGGCTGACGGCGCGGCGGCACTCGCCGCGCCGAACAGGGTCTGGTAAGCGGTTGCCGGCTGCGGTACGCCGAGGGCAATGCCGCGCTGGTCGGGAAAAGACGGCGCAGTCGCGGACGATTCCGGCCGCTGCACCTCGCCGGCCGCCGCTGCCAGCGCGCGGCTTACCGCGTGGAACACGAATTGATGGATTGCCTGTGAGTCTCGGAACCGCACCTCGCTTTTGGTCGGATGCACATTGACGTCGACACGCGCCGGGTCGAGCTCGAGAAACAGCACGAACGCCGGTTGGCGGTCATGGTGCAGCACGTCGTGATAAGCCTGGCGCAGCGCATGAGCGAGCATCCTGTCGCGCACGAAGCGGCCGTTGACGAACCAGTACTGCGCGGCGCGTCCGGCGGGGTCCGCCGCGGTTGGCGCGGCGACCAGTCCCGACAGATGCAGCCCGCCGCTCTGCGCCTCGACCGGAACCGCGGCGGCTGCGAAATCGGCGCCGAGCAGCGCGGCGATGCGCTCGGCCGGCGCCTGCGGCTTGAGTTGCCACTGAAGCCGACCGTTGTGCCGGAATCTGAACGCGACATCGGGACGCGCCAGCGCGATGCGCCGGAACGCCTCGTCGCAATGCGCATATTCGGTCGCTTCCGACTTGAGGAACTTGCGGCGCGCCGGCGTGTTGAAATAGAGGTCGCGCACTTCAACACTGGTACCGGCATCGCGCGCGGCCGGCGCCGGCGCACCGACGGCGCCGCCTTCGGCCGCGATCGCCGACGCGTGCCGGGCGTTGCCGTTGCGGCTGGTCAGCGTCACGCGCGCGACGGCGGCGATGCTGGCGAGCGCTTCACCGCGGAAGCCAAGGCTGGCGATACGCTCGAGATCGGCGGCGGTCGCGATCTTGCTGGTCGCGTGGCGCGCCAGCGCCAGCGGCAATTCGTCAGGCGCGATGCCGGCGCCGTCGTCGCCGACCTTCAGCAGTTTGATCCCGCCGCCGGCAAGCTCGACTTCGACTGTGCGCGCGCCGGCGTCGAGGCTGTTTTCGAGCAGTTCCTTCAGCGCGGCCGCCGGCCGTTCGACGACTTCGCCGGCGGCGATCTGGTCGATCAGCAGGTCGGGCAGAACGCGGATGGCCATGGGAAATTATAGCGTGCGCACATTTGCGGACGGGGTGCCGGTTTGGTTTTACCTTATAATCGCGGGCTTCCCGCGGCGCGGCCGTGCCCCGCGGGCAACCAGAGAACAAAGCGATGAAGATTGGCATTCCAGCCGAGACCCGAAGCGGCGAAACGCGCGTTGCGGCGACTCCGGAAACCATCAGGAAACTGACCGCGAACGAACGCCATACGGTGCTGGTGCAGGCGGGCGCCGGCAATGCCGCGTCCATTACCGACGCGCAGTTCGCCGAGGCCGGCGCGAGCATCGTTGCCGGCGCCGCCGAAGCCTGCGCGGCCGATATCGTGCTCAAGGTGCGTGCGCCGGAAGCGGCGGAAGTTGCGCTGCTGCGTTCCGGCAGCATCCTGATCGGCCTGCTCAATCCATTCAACCGCGACAGCATCGCTGTGCTCGCGCGGCAGGGCGTGACCGCGTTCGCGCTGGAGGCGCTGCCGCGCACCACGCGCGCGCAAAGCATGGACGTGCTGTCGTCGCAGGCCAACGTCGCCGGCTACAAGGCGGTGATCGCCGCCGCCGATGCCTATCAGCGTTTCATGCCGATGTTCATTACCGCCGCCGGCACCGTGAAGGCGGCGCGCGTGCTGGTGCTCGGCGTCGGCGTCGCCGGTCTGCAGGCGATCGCGACCGCCAAGCGGCTCGGCGCGGTGGTCGAAGCCTCCGACGTGCGGCCGCCGGTCAAGGAGCAGGTCGAATCGCTCGGCGCCAAGTTTCTCGACGTGCCGTATCTGACCGACGAGGAGCGCGAGATTGCACAGGGCAGCGGCGGTTATGCGCGGCCGATGCCTGTCGACTGGATGCGGCGCCAGGCCGAACTGGTGCACGAACGCGCATTGCAGTCGGACATCGTGATCACGACCGCGCTGATCCCGGGGCGGCCGGCGCCGAAATTGATCAAGACGGCGACGGTCGCCGCGATGAAACCGGGTTCGGTGCTGGTCGATCTCGCGGTCGAGCAGGGCGGCAATATCGAAGGATCCGAGCTCGACCGCACCGTGGTCAAAAACGGCGTCACCATCATCGGCGTCGCGAATCTGCCGGCGCGGGTCGCGGCGGACGCCAGCGCGCTGTATGCGCGCAATCTGCTCAATTTCCTGAACCTGCTGGTCGATCCGAAGACCGGCGAACTGAAACTGAACCGCGACGACGACATCATTGCCGCCACGCTGCAGTGCATCGGCGGCCAGATCGTGGAGAAACAGGAGCGCAAATGACCGTCGACCCCATCATTTTCTATCTGACCGTGTTCGTGCTCGCGGTATTCGTCGGCTATCACGTGGTGTGGAATGTGACGCCGGCGCTGCATACGCCGCTGATGTCGGTGACCAACGCGATCTCCGGCATCATCCTGGTCGGCGCGATGCTGGCCGCCGGCTCCGCGCAAAGCGACTGGGGGACCTGGCTCGGCGCGGCTGCGGTCGCACTGGCCTCGATCAACGTATTCGGCGGTTTCCTCGTCACCCAGCGCATGCTCGGCATGTTCAAGAAACGGGAAAGGAAGGACGCCGGCCGATGACGTCGAACCAGATCGCGCTGGCCTATCTCGCCGCGTCGGTATTGTTCATTCTGGCGCTGAAGGGACTGTCGTCACCGGCGACCGCGCGGCGCGGCAACCTGTTCGGCATCGCCGGCATGACGCTGGCGGTACTGACCACGCTGTCGCTGGTGCACAATCCCGCGCTGATCCTCGGCGCGGTCGCGGTCGGCGGCGCGGTCGGTGCAGTCGTCGCGCGCCGCGTCCAGCTGACCGCGATGCCGGAACTGGTCGCCTTCATGCACTCGCTGGTCGGCCTCGCCGCGGTGTTCATCGCAATCGCCGCGGTCAACCGTCCGGCCGCATTCGGGCTGCACGACCCGTTGCCGGCCGGCAACAAGCTTGAACTGTTCATCGGCACCTTCATCGGCGCGATGACGTGGTCGGGCTCGGTGATCGCGTTCCTGAAACTGTCAGGGCGGATGAGCGGGCGGCCGATCGTATTCGCCGGCCAGCAATGGCTGAACCTGCTGATCGCGTTGACGATGCTCGGCTGCGGGCTGTGGTTCTTCCTTGCGCCGGAGACCAACTGGACGGGATTTACGGCGATGGCCGCATTGGCGTTCCTGCTCGGCTTCCTGATCATCATCCCGATCGGCGGCGCCGACATGCCGGTGGTGATCTCGATGCTGAATTCGTATTCGGGCTGGGCCGCCGCCGGCATCGGTTTTTCACTCGGCAACCCGATGCTGATCATCGCCGGCTCGCTGGTCGGCTCGAGCGGCGCAATCCTCTCGTACATCATGTGCAAGGCGATGAACCGTCCGTTCCTGTCGGTGATCCTCGGCGGCTTCGGCAGCGAGGGCGCCGCCGCGGCGGCGACCGATGACGGCGTGCAGAAGACCTACCGCAGCGGCAGCGCCGACGACGCGGCGTTCCTGCTCGGCAATGCCGACAGCGTCGTGATCGTGCCGGGCTACGGTCTGGCGGTCGCGCGCGCGCAGCACGCGGTCAAGGAACTGATGCTGAAGCTTCAGCAGAAGGGGATCAACGTGCGCTTCGCGATCCATCCGGTTGCCGGCCGCATGCCCGGCCACATGAACGTGCTGCTGGCCGAGGCCGAGATCCCGTATGACCAGGTGTTCGAGATGGACGAGATCAACAGCGACTTTCCGACCACCGACGTCGCACTGGTGCTTGGCGCCAATGATGTGACCAACCCCGCCGCCAACGTGCCGGGCAGTCCGATCTATGGCATGCCGATTCTCGAAGCGCACAAGGCGCACAACGTGATCGTCGTTAAGCGCTCGATGGCGACCGGCTACGCGGGGCTCGACAACGATCTGTTCTATCTGGACAAGACGATGATGGTGTTCGGCGATGCCAAGAAAGTGGTCGAAGACATGGTCAAGGCTTTAAACTGACGTAATTAAAATACTTTACATTCAATGAGTTAAAAATAATCTTATTTGGTATTGATAATTATTCTCATTAGTGGCATGATCTGCTCCGTATCGCCCCGGTCTTGATCCCCTCTCTCAACCGGGGCTGATGCAGGGCAAGCCAACGCACTCCCCCGCGTCCAGCCAGCCCTTTCTTTTTCGCGCAGCGATGCGCGTGGGACGAAAGGTGACCACATGAATCACTGGGCTGACCGTTTCCTGGTTTTACTTTGCAGTTTCGCGCTGATCGCAGTTCTCATCGTGCCGTACGAAGAGCATGGTAAACCGCCGGTCTCAATTCTCAGCGCGGCGCTGAAGCGCTAGCCTGCGCCACGCGCTGTGGAACTGGCGGCGCAGATTATTGCGTTACGGATTCGATGCGAACGGTCCGCGCGCAAGCGGCGGATTGGCGGCAAAGTAGCGCTTGATGCCGGCGAATATCGCGCCGGCGACCTGCCTTTGATAAGCGTCGTCCTTGAGCTTCTTTTCTTCGTCGGGATTGCTGATGAATGCGGTCTCCACCAGGATCGATGGAATGTCCGGCGCCTTCAGCACCGCGAATCCCGCCTGTTCGACGAATCCGCGGTGCAGATTGTTGATTTCACCGAGTTCCGACAACACCGCCTTGCCGAGTTTCAGGCTATCGGTGACCTGCGCCGTAAAGCTCAAGTCGGTCAGCGTCATTTTGAGATAAGGATCGGGTACGTCGAGATTGACGCCGCCGATCAGATCGGCCTCGTTTTCCTTTTTCGCCAGCCATCGCGCGGCCGAGCTGGACGCGCCGTGTTCCGACAGCGCGAACACCGACGAGCCGCTCGCATTCGGTTTGATATAGGCGTCGGCGTGAATGGATACGAACAGATCCGCGTACACCTTGCGCGCTTTTTCAACGCGCTTGTAGAGCGGCACGAAATAGTCGCCGTCGCGCGTCATCACTGCACGCAGTCCCGGCTCTTCGTCCATCATCGCCTTCAGCTTGCGCGCGATTGCGAGTGTGACGTTTTTTTCATAGGTGCCGTGGCGGCCATGGGCGCCAGGATCCTCGCCGCCATGGCCGGCATCGATTGCGATGATGATCAATCGGTGATTGGCGGCCGGTCTGACGGTGCTTTCCGGTTTGGTCGCATTTTCCGGCGCAGGGGCCGCCGCTATCGTGGCGGCTGGCGGCGCGGCGGGAGCGGTTGGCGGCGCCGCAGCGGATTCGATCGTCGACAGTGCTGGCTGGGTCACGGCGGCAGTTGCCACTTCCGCTGGCGGGAGGGGTGTCCGGTCGAGCAGCAGCGCGAGCAACGGGTCGGCAGGGTGGGCAGGGTAAATATCAAGCACCAGCCGATAACCGTAATCGGCGACCGGTTGCAACGAGAAGATTTGCGGTTTGACCTCGGTCTTGAGATCGAAAACGAGCCGTATCATGCCCGGTTTGAAGCGGCCGATGCGCACCGCCTTGACATAAGGGTCATCGGCGCCGATCTGGGACGACAGTACCTGCAATGCCGGGGTCAGCGCTACGTTTTCGAGGTCGAGCACCAGGCGGCCGGGGCTGTCGAGCAGCAGCATCTGGCTTTGGAGCGGCGTTGCGGATTCAATGGTAATGCGGGTGTAGTCCTGCGCCGGCCACACGCGCGTCGAGGCAATTTCGGTCGCAGCTCGAACTGGAATTGCGGCGAGGAGGCAGCAGACGAGCAGGAAAAAAATCTGCAATCCGCGATATCCCGGGTTGGCCGTCGCGGTGCCGCAACGCCTCAGTTCTGCAGACGTGTTATGCAATCCCTTCCAGCCTCCGTATGGGCAACGACTTCTGCATCACGTCCGTTGCCGTCGATCGTTAACGCAATTTCGACGTCCGGCTCCGGTAAACTCTCTCCTGCTTTTTCCGGCCACTCGATCAGGCAGATCGAGGTCGGGTTGAAGTATTCCCTGAACCCGGTATCTTCCCATTCCTCCAGATGCCCGAAACGATAAAAATCAAAGTGATATAAGTATAAACTAGAAATTAGATAAGGTTCAAGCAGGGTGAAGGTCGGGCTTTTGACCAGCCCCCGCCAGCCCAGCCCGCGCAAAATCCCGCGCACCAGCGTCGTTTTGCCGGCGCCAAGTTCTCCGCGCAGGTGGACAACCATGCCGGGACGCAACCCGCGCGCCAGCGCCGCTCCCAGCGCCAGTGTGTCCTGCGCTTCGGCGAGATGGCGTTTATGATAGTCGGCCATGGGCGACGTGATGACGGCATTTGACCCCGCGGTGCTTGCGCAAAATATCAAGCGATGGGGGAGCGAACTGGGATTCGACAGGACAGGGATCGCCGATACCGACTTGAGCCGTGCCGAGCCCGGCCTGAATGAATGGTTGGGCGCGGGCTTTCATGGCGACATGGATTATATGGCACGGCACGGTATCCAACGCGCGCGTCCGGCCGGTCTTGTGCTTGGCACGCTGCGCGTGATTTCGGCGCGCTTCGGCTATCTGCCGGCAGATGCCGCCGACAGCTGGCGGACGATCCGCAACCCGGAGCTCGCTTTCGTGTCGCGTTACGCGCTGGGGCGGGATTATCACAAGGTGGTGCGCCGGCGCCTGCAGCGGCTCGTCGACCGCATCGAGGCCGCGGTCGGTAAATTCAACTATCGCGTGTTTGCCGACAGCGCGCCGGTGCTCGAAGTGGAGCTGGCGCTGAAAGCCGGGCTGGGCTGGCGCGGCAAGCATACCCTGCTGCTCGACCGTGACGCCGGCTCCTATTTTTTCCTCGGCGAAATCTATACCGACCTGCCGCTGCCGGTCGACGCGCCCGGGAGCGATCATTGCGGCAGCTGCACCCGATGCCTCGACATCTGTCCGACCCGCGCGATCGTCGCGCCGTACCGACTCGACGCGCGGCGCTGCATTTCCTATCTGACCATTGAGCACAAGAGCTCGATACCCGAGGAGTTGCGGCCGCTGATCGGCAACCGTGTCTACGGCTGTGACGATTGCCAACTGGTGTGTCCGTGGAACAAGTTCGCGCGGCCCACGCCGGAGCCGGATTTCGCGGTGCGCAACGGTCTCGATGCCGCGGCGCTGGTTGAACTGTTCGCGTGGAGCGAACGGGAGTTTCACGAGCGGCTGGCCGGCAGCCCGATCCGGCGCATCGGCTACGAACGGTGGCTGCGCAATCTGGCGGTGGGACTGGGCAACGCGCCGCCGTCACCGGCGGCCATTGCCGCGCTCGGCGCGCGTGCCAGTCATCCTTCGGCGCTGGTGCGCGAGCATGTGGCATGGGCGCTTGCGCGCCAGGCAGGAAGAACCGGTTAGAGATTGCGGTCCATGCGGCGCAGGCGGTCAGCGATCACGCGCATGATCTGCAACGCAAAATTGGGAGTCTGCTGGATCAGGAAGCTGAAGCGCCTGGGGTCGATGGTGGCGAGTTTGCAGTCGGTTGCGGCGATCGCGGTCGCGCTGCGCGGCGCATCGTCGATCATCGCCATTTCGCCGAGCACGCCGCCGGGATCCACGGTCTCGACAGTTTTGCCTTTGACGGTCAGCGTCACGCTGCCCTCGAGCACGACGTACATCAGCTTGCCTGGTTCGCTTTCCCTGAAGATGGTCTGGCCCTTGGCAAATGAATCATAGCGGTCTTCCTTGCGGAACAGGTCGATTGTCTTCATTTTGTCTTAATGATCAGGTGGTCTGTTGAAATCAGGTGATGCGGTCCTGCACGGCGCGGCCGATCTTGTGGGTCATCTGCACCGCGGTTTCGATGCCGAGGTAGTAGCCGCGAATCCAGTAGGTCTCGCGGTAGCCAAGCGCGTGATAGAAGCTGCGCGCGCCGTAATTGTTCGCGCGCAGTTCGAGATCGATTGCAGTGATGCCTGCGGTCAGCGCGGTTTCCTCGAGCCATCGCATGATTTCGCGCCCGATGCCGCGGCGCTGGTGCGAGGGATGAACGGCGAGCAGGCTGAGGTGCGCATTGGTGTCGCCAAACTCCATGATCGCGGCGCCGATCAGGTGGTATTCGTCGCTGGCGACGGCGACATTGGTGTCGCGCGCCCGGATCGCGCGGGCGACACGCTGCGGGTGCCACGACCAGCCGCGCAGACCGACCTCGACGACACCGCGCGAGAGCGCCGCGATTTCATAGGCGTCCGCGGGGAGGGCCAATCTGAGCCTGTGCATCAGTCCAGATTATGCGCCAAACCCGGCGCCGCGCAACTAGCCGCGCGGGATGAAGCGCAACGCGACGCCGTTGTTGCACCAGCGCTGGCCGGTCGGCGGCGGCCCGTCGTCGAACACATGGCCGTGATGGCCGCCGCACTTGACGCAATGGTATTCGGTGCGCGGATAGATCAGCTGCAGGTCGGTCCTGGTTGCGAACGCGTCCGGGATGGTGGTGAAGAAGCTCGGCCAGCCGGTGCCGCTGTCGAACTTCATCTCGGAGGTGAACAGCGGCAGCGCGCAGCCGGCGCAGACGAACACGCCGGGCCGTGTTTCATGGTTGAGCGGGCTGGTGAATGCGCGCTCGGTGTCCTCTTCGCGCAGCACCGCGTACTGCTGCGGCGTCAGCCGCCGGCGCCATTCGTCGGCGCTGAGGCGAAGCGGTGCGGCGGAGACCGCGACATCGGCGCCGGGCGCGAGCAGCGTTTTCCAGTGCCCGCGGATATCGGCCAGCGACGGGGACGCCGGGGAATCCGCGGCCAGCAGGATGCGTCGCGGCGTCAGCAGCAATGCCGTTGCGGCGAGGGCGGAAAGAAAGGCACGTCGTTTCATGTTTGTGCGTCGTTGGAGTCGGCCGATCCTTACAGGTTTTCAGGGCGATTTGTGAAACACGACGATGCGGTTGGTGTTGGTGCCGTGCCGGTTGTTGCTGACGCCCCAGATATTGGCGGTTTTGGTGAACTGCTGGCGATTGATCAATATCGCCTCGCAGTCGAAGCCGGCGGCCGTGCCGAGCGGCACCACGTGTTCTTCGAGCCGGATTTTGCCCTTGCGTACTTCACCGACCTCGAATGCGACGCAGCCGCCGGGGCGCGTGATGCGGTAAAGTGTCGCCAGCACTGCCGCCATCGCCGCGCTCCATTGTTCGATCGTGCGGCTCATCGTGATGCATCCGCCGATCGCATCGGCGTCGATGTTGTTGAACCAGCAGCGCAGCCAGTTGTCGCGCGCATACTGGACGACATCGAGAAACGGCGGCGAGGTCACCGTCAGTTGCACCGATGCAGCGGCGATTTGTCCGGTTGCCGCTGCGCTGGTGGTCAGGAATCGTGCGGTCGCCGCCGCAGTTTGCAGCCGCTCAATGTCTTCGATTGTCAGATTGCGTCGCAACTGTTGCGATTTTTTCAGGATGATCGCGTGCACATCGCGGTATTCCGGCTGCTGACGGCGGTTGCGGTTAATCCTGAGCTGGTTTTCCGCTGACGCTGCCTGATTCGGAGGTAGCGTGTAGACAGAGAAAAATCCCTTCGAATGGCCGGTCAGGCGGTTGGTCGCGATCATCCGGATCCAGCGGTCGGTCGCGTCTTCTTTACCATCATCGTGGCGCCGCTGCAGATAATCGCGCAGTGCCAGGATTTCGGCGAACGTATCGCGATGGAAGAACATCGACAGGTCGATATTCCCATCGTTGCAGCCGGCTTTCGGGATGCGCTGCAGCCGCGCTTCGATGGCGGCGAGATCGGGCAATTCGAGGCGTGGACGGCAGAGAAGCACCGACAGCGGGTTGGCGTCATTGGCGATCACCCGCCGGCCATGCAGCGCGGCTTCGATTGCAGTGGTGCCGCGCCCGCTGAACGGATCGTAGACGGTGTCGCCGGGTCGCGTAAAACGCTCGATGAAATAGGCGGGCAACTGGGGCTTGAAGCATGCGCGGTAGGAGATCTCATGAAGAGAACTTGCTTGGCGCTGACGGTTCGTCCATAGCTCTTGCTCGTAAACCGGGATGGACAGCGTGTTTTCAAGACTCGAACTTGGCTGCTGTTGTTTCGGATGCTTTGCGACATCAAAATCACGAACTCTTGTAAGTGAGTGCAGCTGAAACATAGTGCTTCTCCCGTTTTGTCCAAACGGGAAGGCATCGTACTCCCTTTTATTCTAAAGTACAATAGCTTAGGGGGTTTTTTGCATAGCACATTCTAGCTAGATTACTGTAAGTTGCATTTCTTCTCCCTGTATCGTAATATCCCTATATGAGGTACATGGATAAAGCGATACAGGCACTTAGGGTGGCTGAAGTAACGCTCCGGGAAATTATTACCCAAACACTCTCGGCCAAGGCATATCGTGATCTCGCTAAGGTGGCTGGAGTAGCAGATAAAGTTACCGCGCTAGTAAGCGAATTAAATGGTGATGCGCCGCTGCTAACGTCAGAGAGTACACCTTCCATTCAAGAGTCACAGAACCAACGACACCGCCCGGTGCGAGCCTCGAATGCGACGTCGCGACGTGGTGGATATCCGCGATTCTTGCGTGATGGCGATCGGCTAGTAAAGGTATCGTGGTCGAAGAAGGAACGCCAGCCGTACGAACACCGCGCACCTCGGGCGATTATCAAAATCCTTATTGACACAGCGTTGAAGCGTAAAGGTGAGGGTAAATTATTTGAAGCAACAGATGTGCTGCCGTTAATGGCTGAAAACGGGGAAGAGTACCCATCGTATCAATCGTATCTTGCGTTAGCCTGGTTGCGGCAGGTCGGCATTGTTGTCAAGAAAGGTCGTGTGGGCTACGTGATTAAGCCTGGCGCAGCGACAGCGGAGCAAGTGGGGCGATTTTGGGCAGCGTTGCCAACAGAAGATTAGTTCAATTTTGAAAGTTGTATATGACAATCGAACGAGATAGCCAAATCCAATTCGACCCTGAAGGAACGCTGCGTGCTACCAGCAGCTGGATCAGTAAGCATGACGAGGGTCTGGCGGAACTTCTTAAAAACGCCCTTTACGCCTACGATCCACGAAGAGCGAATGTAGCTATACAGCACTGTGTAGCGGCAATTCTGCTTGTCGATGGCGAGGAAAATGCGGCACCTGCTCGGATTGGTGTATTAGACGTCGGAGGTGCAACGCTGGAAGATGTGGATCGTTGGAGTGTATGGCAAGATTTGCATGCATCGCGGCTTGAAAATGCCACACAGGGTAATGGCGGAAAAGCCTACTTATATCGCATGTTTGAGGGCGAGGCACGTCTATTTGGCGTGAAAGAAGGCAAGCGTAGGGGAGATGAAGACCCATTGCCTCCTCCTCCGCCTAGAAATTACGGAACGATTCCTGCCACTATCGATATAGAACGGGCTAATGAGACTCTCAAGGTCGGCAGAGGCGTAACTGTACCACTCGAATGGTTCTTGAGACCAAGTGTCCGGGATGCGGAGAGTCTTCCAGTGCGAGCTGCGGATTTAATCTATATCTCAGATAATCCTCGCATCGCATGTTTTCCCAATCCTAAAGAAGGTGTTCTAGTCGCGAAAGAAAAAGGGATTTGTTCTATTAATATTAAGTTAAAAGGGAGTGGGATTGAGTCCGCGCCCGTGCATATTGATGTATGCGTCGTAGACCATGTTTTACTTACACCGCGTAATCTCCAAATTCCTCTCGGAAAGAACGAGGGCATAGTAGCAGAGGTCACAACTGATGAAGGAGAGCGTTCCACAGACATTCTGCTGAACTGGGAGCATGATGCTGACGATCCGATGACGGTTCGTATCAGACCAACGGGCGTCGTCATTGGCAGCAGATTAGGTCAAACGACAGTAGCTGCAGGAGCCGGAGATCGAACAAAAGGTGGTGTGTGGGCACGTGTTAGGGCGGAAGTGGAAATCGTACCGAATCCAAACTTAGACCGACGTGGCGGCGGATTCCCAACTTTAAAAGTGACTGATCGTGACATTGATCCAGAAACCGGGGAGAAGCGTCAAAGCGAGCTTTGGGAAAGATTGCCGAGCTGATCTTAACTCAAGAGCAGTATGACAAGCTTCAGAGGTGTACAACGGGCCGAGGCGGCAATCAGAGCCTGTGCCAGCGCGTACATGACAGTGTAAAGATAAGGAATGGGGAACTCATCGCGCACGTCTACGAAGCGGATATGGAGCGCATTAACACCGTAGTTCGACGTCCAGACAGAGGAACTTGGCAAGACTTATTTCGGGAAATTATGAACGCAAATAAATAAGCAGTTCGTTTTTGTTTGTCTTTGTGAGCGAGGTCCGTAATTCCGATTTAAGCAAGCCATTCATCTAGAACTTCAATCCAGTGTGTGACAGATAAATCGGTGGCGGATTGTAGATGCAACTGGCAGCCGATGTTGGCGGTGACTATCGCCGAGGGTTGGCCGGATTCCAGCGCAGCGATCTTGTTGTCGAGCAGCCGTTGCGACAGTTCGGGCTGCAGGATCGAATAAGTGCCGGCCGAGCCGCAGCACAGGCTGACGTCCGGCACCGCGGTCAGCTCGAAACCGAGTTCGGCGAGCAGTGTTTCGGTCCGGCCGCGCAGTCCGAGTCCGTGCTGCAGCGTGCACGGCGGGTGAAAGGCCACTTTGGAGTGGCGGGTGGACAGTGCGGAGTGAAGGGATTTGAGGCAGTCCTTTTCCGCCGCAACGACTTCACCGATGTCCTTCGCGAGTTCCGATACCCGTCGTGCTTTTTCAGCGTAGACGGGATCGTCGGCCAGCAGCCGGCCGTAATCGGCGACCATCACACCGCAGCCGCTGGCGGTGATCACGATCGCTTCCGCGCCCTGCTCGATGTAAGGCCACCAGGCGTCGATATTGTTCCGCATGTAGTCGAGGCCTTCGCGCGGGGCGTCGAGATGATGCGGGATCGCGCCGCAACAGCCGGCCTGTGGCGCGCGCATCAGGGTAATGCCGAGTCGGTCGAGCACGCGCGCCGCGGCAGCATTGGTATTCGGTGACAGGTCGGGCTGCACGCAGCCCTCAAGCGCCAGCATCCGGCGGCTATGGATACGGGTCGGCCAGGCGGTCGCCCGCGCCGGCGGCGGCACTTTGCGCTTGAGCGCGCGCGGCAGCAGCGGACGCAATGCCTGGCCAAGCTTCAGCAGCGGCGAAAATATCGTCCTGCTCGCGGTCACCGTGCGCAACAGTCCGTACGTCAGCCGGTCGAATACATTGCGTGGCGCCCGCGCGACGACGGCGTGGCGACCGATGTCGAGCAGCTGACCATACTGGACGCCGGACGGACAGGCGGTCTCGCAGGCGCGGCAGGTCAGGCAACGGTCGAGATGCAGCCGTGTCTTTGCGGTCGGCGTTTCGCCTTCCAGCATCTGCTTGATCAGATAGATGCGGCCGCGCGGCCCGTCGAGCTCGTCACCGAGCAGCCGGTAGGTCGGACAGGCCGCGAGGCAGAAGCCGCAATGCACGCACTTGCGCAGGATTGCATCGGCCTCACGGCCGTGCGGTGTGTTTCTGACGGAATCGGCAAGTCGGGTCTGCATCAAAATCCTGAAACCGCGGATGAACGCGGATAGACGCGGATTTCGGCCGGTGCGAAATCTGTGTTCATCGGCGTTTATCTGAGGTTATAAGTTGGGGTATAAGCGGCCGGGGTTGAAAATGCCCGCCGGATCGAAGGCGCGCTTCAGCTCGCGGTGGATTTTCAGCAACACCGGCGGCAGCGGCTGGAAAGCGCCGGAGGATCTGTCGGATGCGCGGAACAATGTCGCGTGACCGCCGGCCGTGCCAGCCGCAGCGCGTACCGTTTGCGGATCGCCGCCGATCAGCCAGCGCAGCGCGCCGTTCCATTCGATCAGTTGCGCGCCGGGCAGTGCGAGCGGCGGTGTCGTCGATTTGAGCGACAGCCGCCACAATGGCTGCGGCTGCCGGAAAAAATCCAGCGCATGTTCGCGCAGACCTTGCCAGAACTCTGCGCCATCGGCGATTTGCTCGCCGCCGAGCTGCTGTTGCGCGGCGCGCACCGCCGCCTCCGCGCCCGACAACCGCACCGTCAGCATGTCTTCGTGGTGGCAGGTTGCCGAAACCGGCAGCGGCCGGCCGGCCCATTCGTTCATCAACTCAATCGCCTCGGCCGCGGACTTTTCGAAACGCAGTGTGATTTCCGCGGCCGGAAGCGGCAGCACCTTGAGCGATGCTTCGACGATGACGCCGAGCGTGCCGAGCGATCCCGCGACCAGACGCGCGACATCGAAACCGGCGACGTTCTTCATCACGCGGCCGCCGAAGCGCAGGTCATCGCCGCGTCCGTCCAGCAGCCGCACGCCGAGCACGAAATCGCGCGCCGCGCCGGCCCGCGCGCGGCGCGGCCCCGACAGGCCGGAGGCGATGCAGCCGCCGAGCGTCGCGGCCGGCCCGAAATGCGGCGGCTCGAAGGCCAGCATCTGACCGCGTTCGCGCAGCACGGCTTCGATCCCGGTGAGGGGCGTGCCGCCGCGCGCGGTGATGATCAGTTCGGAAGGTTCATAATCGACGATGCCGCGGCAGGCGCCGACGTCAAATGCCTCGCCGGCAAGAGGACCGCCGTAGAAATCCTTGCTGCCGCCGCCGCGGATGCATAGTGAAGACTTGCGCGCCGCCGCTGCACGAATGTGGTCTGTGAGTTGGTCGATGATTTCTTTCATAAGATTACATGCGGATGAAACCGCAGATGGATGCAGATAGATGCTGACGGAGATATTTTTTATCCGTGTGTATCTGCGCGCATCCGCGGTTACAGTATTTTTCCCGATTCAAAATCGCGGCAGTTCGGGAAATTTTTCGCGGCCGGCGTGCACATGCATGCGGCCGAATTCGGCGCAGCGCTGCAACGTCGGCACCGCCTTGCCCGGATTGAGCAGCGCGCGCGGGTCGAATGCGGCCTTGATGCGGTGGAACATGGCGAGCTCGGGCGCACCAAACTGCTCGCACATCGCATCGATCTTCTCGACGCCGACGCCGTGTTCGCCGGTAATGGTGCCGCCGGCCGCGATCGACAGTTTCAGGATGCTGTGACCGAAGCGTTCGGCGCGCTCCAGTTCGCCCGGCTTGCAGGCATCGTAGAGAATCAGCGGATGCAGGTTGCCGTCGCCGGCATGAAACACGTTCATGCAGCGCAGCCCGTATTGCTGCGACAGCGCTGCGATTGCGTCGAGCATCTGCGGCAGGGCCTTTTTCGGAATCGTGCCGTCCATGCAGTAGTAGTCGGGCGAGATGCGGCCGGCGGCGCCGAAGGCCGCTTTCCGCCCCGCCCAGAACCGGACGCGCTCGGCCTCATTCCGCGAAATGCGGACTTCGCTGGCGCCATTCGCAGCCAGTATCTGCTGCAGATGCGAGATTTCGGCGGCGACTTCGGCCTCGGCCCCGTCGGTTTCGCACAGCAGAATCGCCGCGGCGTCGAGAGGGTAGCCGGCGCGGATAAAAGGTTCGACTGCGCTGACCGTGAGCTGGTCCATCAGTTCGAGAGCGGCGGGAATGATGCCGGTGGCGATAATGGCGGCGACCGCCTGCCCGGCCTGCGCGACGTCGTTGAAGGCGGCGAGGATGCATTGCGCGGATGGCGGCTTCGGCAGCAGCCTGACGGTGACTTCGGTGATCACCGCCAGCAGGCCTTCCGAGCCGGTCAGCAGCGCGAGCAGGTCGTAGCCCGGGACGTCGGCCTCATCGCCGCCGATGGCCAATGCTTCGCCTTCGATCGTGAATGCCCGCAGGCTGACGATGTTGTGGACGGTCAGTCCGTACTTGAGGCAATGCATGCCGCCCGCGTTTTCAGCGACGTTGCCGCCGATCGTACACGCGATCTGGCTCGAAGGATCGGGGGCATAACGGAGGCCGTACGCGGCAGCCGCTTCCGAAATCGCAAGATTGCGCACGCCGCATTGCACGCGTGCGGTGCGCGCACGGGGGTCGATGTCGAGAATGCGTGTGAATTTGGCGAGCGACAGCAGCACGCCGTCACCGCGCGGCAGCGCGCCGCCGGACAGACCGGTGCCGGCACCGCGCGCAACGACCGGCACGCCGAGGTCGAAGCAGGTTTTCAGGACACGCTGCACCTGTTCCGCGGTTTCCGGCAGCGCGACGATCATCGGCGGCTGGCGATAGGCCGACAATCCGTCGCATTCGTAAGGCCGGACATCTTCATCTTCGCAGAGCAGCGCGTGCTGCGGCAGAAATGCGGCGAGCGCGTTCTGCACTTCGCGCCGGCGCACGACATCGATGTCATGGGAGATGACCGTACTCACGGGGATGGATGATAGTACGGGACAGCCGGTTCAGGGAAGCCGCAAACAAAAAAAGCGCGCCTGAGCGCGCTTTTTTATGCTGCCAGACGTCAATCAACGGTGATGCCAGTGACCCGGGTGATAATGCCCCTTGGCCCAATAGCCGTTGATGAAGACATAATCAGGTCCGTACGCCGGGTAAGTGACCGGCGGATAGTAATAGGAGTAGGGAGGGTAATAAACGGGAGCCGGCGGATAAACGACTGCTGGCGCAGGCGTCACCAGCGGCACACCGATCCCCACTCCGACATCCACATGAGCAGCCGCAGCAGTGCCGCTCACCATGGCGAACAAAACACCCAGCGCCAGCATCGTTAAACGGTTACGCATGATGCGCCTCCTTTGCCATCGCTTAATTCAGACAGCCGCGCGTCCTTCATGCGGCATATTAATAAGAACGCGCGAGCGGGCCGGAAGTTTGTATCAAAATGTAATATAGTTTAACGTGGAAGCGATGTCATTTGTCGCCGATTGGCAACGATTTTCAGAATAGCGATTCTTGCAGATGCGGGCCGAGGGATTTGAGCCGGTGGTCGACACCGATATCGAAGTGCTGATTCTCGGCAGTTTCCCCAGCCTCGCTTCACTCGGTAAACGCCAGTATTACGCGCACCCAAGGAACCAGTTCTGGCGGCTGGTCGGCGCGGTGATCAGCGAGCCGCTTTCCGAAATGGAATATGGACAGCGGCTGCGGATGCTGCTCAGGCACCGAATCGGTCTGTGGGATGTGATCGGCGCCTGCGCGCGCCGCGGCAGCCTCGATTCCGATATCCGCGATCCGCGCCATAACGATTTCAAACGCATCACGCGCATTGCAAAGAACCTGAGGCGGGTCTGCTTCAACGGCAGGACCGCCGGAAAGCTCGAGCCGCAGTTCGCCGCGTTGGGCTACCAGACGCTGGTGTTGCCGTCATCGAGCCCGGCGCACGCGACGCTGCGTTTTGAGCAAAAACTCCGGCGGTGGAGAAAAATCCTTGACTAGCGGGAATGCTGGCGCCGATCCTGCATCGGCGGCGCAACCTTCATGACTTCGTCGATCGTCGTCATGCCGGCGGCGACTTTCATTGCGCCGCTGATGCGCAGCGGCTTCATGCCGTCGCGATAGGCCTGTTCGCGCAGCTTCTCGATATCGGTGGTGTTATCGATCAGGTTGCGCAGGTCGTTGTTGAGCACCATGATTTCATAAATGCCGAGACGGCCCAGATAACCGGTCATCCGGCATTCGAGGCAGCCGATCGCGCCGTAAACGGTTTCGGGCTTGGTCGCTTTCCACGGCGCCACCAGCATCTCCCATGCCGAATCCTCGATCGGCTGGTGTTCCTTGCAATGCGGACACAGCGTACGCACCAGGCGCTGCGCCATCACACCGAGGATCGTCGAGTTCAGCAGATACGACGGCACGCCGAGATCGAGCAGGCGGGTGACTGCCGCCGGCGCGTCGTTGGTATGCAGCGTGGACAGCACGAGGTGGCCGGTCAACGCGGCCTGGATCGCCATTTCGGCGGTTTCCAAATCGCGGATTTCGCCGACCATGATGATGTCCGGATCCTGCCGCATCAGCGTACGGATGCCTTGGGCGAAGGTGACGCCGAGGTTGTGTTGTACTTGCATCTGGTTGAACGTCGGCTCGATCATTTCGATCGGGTCCTCGACCGAGCAGACATTGACTTCGGGTCTGGCGAGAAACTTCATCGTCGAATACAGCGTCGTCGTCTTGCCTGAGCCGGTCGGGCCGGTGACGAGAATGATGCCGTGCGGTTTTTCGACCATGCCACGCCATTTCTTGAGGTCGTCGTCGGAGAAACCGAGTTCGCCGAAATCCTTGACCAGCACTTCGGGGTCGAAGATCCGCATCACCAGCTTCTCGCCGAACGCAGTCGGCATTGTCGACAGCCGCAGTTCGACCTCGTTGCCGTCGGGCGTCACGGTCTTGATGCGCCCGTCCTGCGGCCGCCGCTTCTCGGCGATGTCGAG
>Ga0335069_10004215_pt1 | contig 21443 bp, 16 predicted proteins | sample Lox_Sample_11_FD_206714 | JGI IMG/M metagenome (GOLD analysis project Ga0335069, IMG submission 206714) | Soil microbial communities from Loxahatchee National Wildlife Refuge, Florida, United States - Lox_Sample_1.1 | ecosystem: Environmental > Terrestrial > Soil > Wetlands | place: USA...
CAACGCGCCGGACGATCTGGCGCGCAAGGGGCGCGACATCGAGCGGCGCGTGCTGACGCGCGCCCTGCAGTTCCATCTCGAAGGGCGGGTGCTGCTCAACGGGTCCAAGACGGTCGTGTTCCGGGAGTAGGAAGCAGCGGATGAGCGCCATCATCATCGACGGCAAGGCCGAGGCAGAACGCCTGCGCAGCGAGGTGGCCACGGCGGTGGCGGAATTGAAGGCCGACCATGGGCTGACGCCCGGCTTGGCTGTGGTGCTGGTGGGCGAGGACCCGGCCAGCGCCATCTATGTGCGCAGCAAGGGCGAGCAGACCCTGGCGGCGGGCATGCATTCGGTCACGCACAAGCTGCCGGCCAGCGCGTCGCAGGCCGAAGTGCTGGCTGCGGTCGAACAGCTCAACGAAGACCCGGCCATCCACGGCATCCTGGTTCAGTTCCCCGTCCCGGCGCACATCAGCCAGGCGGCGATCCTGGCCACTATCAGTCCCGACAAGGACGTGGACGGTCTCACGGTGATCAACGCCGGCCGCCTGGCCTCGGGCCTGCCAGGACTGTTTCCGTGCACGCCCAACGGCTGCATGATCCTGCTGCGGCGCGCGGTGGGCGAGCTGGCCGGCAAGCGCGCGGTGATCGTGGGCCGCTCCAACCTCATGGGCAAACCGATGGCCCAGCTGCTGCTGCAGGCCGATTGCACCGTCACCATCGCTCACTCGCGCACCCAAGACCTGCCGGCGGTTTGCCGTGAGGCCGACATCGTGGTGGCGGCGGTCGGACGGGCCGAGATGATCAAGGCCGACTGGATCAAGCCTGGCGCGGCGGTGATCGATGTCGGCATCAACCGTGTGCCCGCGCGCGACCCCGAGGCGGCGGCGACCGGCAAGACCCGCGTGGTGGGCGATGTGGCGTTCGAGGAGGTCAAGGCCACAGCCGGCTGGATCACCCCGGTGCCGGGCGGGGTTGGGCCGATGACCATCGCCTGCCTGCTGCGCAACACGGTGGAGGCCGCGTGCCGGCTGAACGGCGTGGTCAATCCGCTGGGGTAGGGGGCGCATGCCTCTACCGCCTTTGGAGCGTGGCGCTTCAAGCGCCACGGCGGGGACAGGATCGGCGGTTTAGCCCGCCCTCAACACGCCGCGCTGAGGCTGGCGCACACGCCCCGCGCCAGCGGGTCCATCACCAGCTCACCCTGGAGGGTCCTGGTCATGGCGGCGACCAGCTTGCCGCCCAAGCCTGTGCCCTTGGGGGTGGGCTCGTCGGGCATGCCGCAGCCATCGTCCTCGACGATCAATCGGAAGCGATCCTCGCCTTCGGCCTGTAGCGTCACGCGCACCTCGCCCGGCGCGCCGGGCGGGTAGGCGTACTTGCAGGCGTTGGACACCAGCTCGTTGACGATGATGCCGACCGAGACGGCCCGGTCGGTCTTCAGCCGCACCGGCTCGGCCTGGAGGCGCACGGCGCGCGGGGACCCCGGCGTGGACCACGCCTGCTCCAGTTCGCGCACCAGGTGGGTCAGATATTCGGCCATGTCGACCACATCGACCCGGTCGCTGGTATAGAGGCGCCGGTGCACCTGGGCGATGGCGCCGATGCGCTGCTGGGTGTTCTCCAGCGCGGCCCTGGCCGCTGCGTCGGTGATGCCGGAGGCCTGGAGCCGAACGAGCGAAGTGACCAGCTGCAGACTGTTCGCCACGCGATGGTTGACCTCGCTCAGCATGGCCTCGAGCCGCTCGTTGCTGGCGCGTAACTGGGCCTCCGCCTCTTCCTTCTGTCGGCGGAGGGAGAGGGCCTCGAGCGCCTGCCTGAAGGTGCTGTCGAGCAGGTCGAAGAAGCCGTCGCCCGGGGTCTTGACCACATAGTCGAGCGCCCCAGCCTTGAGCGCGGCCACGGCGATGCGGCTTTCCTCCGAACCGGTGACATAGATCACCGGCGCCTGGACCCCGGCCTCGGCCAGCATGGCGAGCGTGGCCAGTCCGTCGTGGCTGGGCATGTAATGATCGACCACGATCAGGTCGAAAGCGTTGGCTCGGGCCTTGTCTACGCCCTCGTGGGCCCCCTCCGCCAACTCGACCGCGTATCCGCGCCGGCGCAGGGCCAACTGGGCGAGGCGCCGCAGGGCCGGGTCGTCGTCGATGTAGAGGACGCGGGACGGCTCGCCGCGGACCATGCCTAGGCCTCTACGCCCGGAACCTGGATCACCGAGAGGAACAGGCCGAGCTGCCGGATCGCGTCGGCGAAGTTCTCATAGTTGACCGGTTTGGTGAGGTAGACGTTACAACCCAGGTCATAGCAGCGCTGGATTTCCAACTTGTCGTCCGTGGTGGTCAGGACCACCACCGGCGTGCGCTTCAGCGCCGGGTCGCCCTTGATCTTGGCCAGGATGTCGGCCCCGCTCATGTCGGGCAGGTTCAGGTCGAGCAGCACCAGGGCTGGGCCGTTCAGCGCGGGGCTGTCGGGGTGGTTGTAGAGGAACTCCAGCGCCGAGCCGCCATCGGTGAAATGGTGGATGGTGTTGGAGATGCCGGCGCGGCGGATGTTCTTCTCGATCAGTCGCGCGTGGCCCAGATCGTCCTCGATCATCAGGATGGTGACGGGATGATGGTCGGTCATGGGCTAGTATATCCCGCAAAGTTGGCCGGCAGCGAAACGGAGAATACGGCGCCCTGGCCCAGGACCGAACGGCAGCTCACCAAGCCGCCCAAGCGATAGGCCAAAGCGCGCACATGCGCCAAACCAATTCCTTCGCCTGGCTGATCTTGAACCCCCGAGCGCCGGAACAGGTCGAATATCCGGTCGTGGTCCTTGGGGTCTATGCCGCGTCCATTATCGGCCACCTCGTAAACCACCCGCTCGCCCGCGCGACGACCGCTGAGCACGATACGGCCCGGTCGGCCAGGCTGGGGATATTTGATGGCGTTTTCCAACAGGTTGGAAAAGATTTGCTCCAGAGCCAGGCGGTCGGAAACGATGGGCGGCAGAGGCCCTTCGATCAGGATCTCGGCCCCGGCGTCGAGCGCGCGCTGGCGCAGGGTGTCGGCCGCGTCCTGCAGCACCGCGTTCATGTCCAGGGGCTCGGGGGTGATGGTGCGGCGGCCCTGGCGCGACAGCTTCAGGATGGCGTTGATCAGTCGGTCCATCTTGTGGGTCGAGGCCAGGATAAAGCCGATCGCCTCCGGCATGTCCTCGCGCACCGCGCGTTTGGCTTCGGCGGTGACAAGCTGCGGCGCTTCGGTCTCGGCGCGGTCGACCAGGGCGCCCAGGGCCTTGGCCGCGGACTCAAGCTCGCCGGTGAAGCCCAGAACATTGACCAAGGGCGAGCGAAGGTCGTGCGACACGATGTAGGCGAAGCGCTGGATCTCGTCGTTGGCCCGCTGCAGGTCCATGGTGCGCGCCTCCACCATCTCCTCCAAATGCTCGTTAAGGCGCTTGAGGCTGTCGCGCGAGGCGGCGAGGTCGTGGGTATAGCGCTGGATGATCAGCACCGATCCGGCCGCCAGCGCCAGAACCAGCACGCCAAGCACGGTCAGCACCCCGCCGAACAGCTCCGAGGCCGAGGTGCGCCGCGACTGGCGCAGGGTCAGAAGGCCGTTCTCCTCGGCCAGCATGGCCTGGGCGATCTGATCGGCCTGCTGCGCCAGGGCCACGCTCCCGTCGGTGGCCACAGCCTTTAGCGCCAGTTCCGGCTGGCCCGCGTCGAAGTCGGTCATTGACCCCTTGAGCAGGGCCGCCATGCGCGAGGACAGGGTGGCCAGCTGCGTGATGCGCGCCTGCTGGCGGGGATTTTCGGCTGTGAGCCGGCGCAGTCGGGCCAGATCGTCGAACAGGCTGCTCTGGGCGCTGGAGAAGTCGGACTGGAAGCCGGAATCGCCGGTCAAGAGATAGCCGCGACGCGATGCCTGCAAGGTCACGACCTGCAGGCGGAACGCGGTGATCAGGCGTTCGACGCCATAGCTATGGGTGACCCACGCGGTGCGATCCTCGTTCTGCGCCGCGATCCAGCCCACGGCGGCGACGCCGACCAGCAAGGTCAGGAAACCAAGCGCGACGAAGCCGACCACGGCCTGGTTGAAGCCGCGCTCGGACACAGCGGGAAAGCGGACGTTGCGCAGGCGCATTCGCACGCGATAGCGACATTTCGCCCTGCCTCCAAGCTTGACCACAACAGCGCGCGCGATCGCCCGCTCGGAGCAGGGCGTCGTAAGCTGAGTGTAAGGCGAACGTCATAGCGCTGGACCCGCGTCGCGCCAGATCATGGTCGCGCCGCCAACATCCGGGGTGGGCCCTTGCGACTGCTATTGGTTGAAGACAACGCCGCCCTGGCGGAACTGGTCTCCCTGGGCCTGTCCAAGTCGGGTTTCGCGGTGGACGCGATCCGCCTGGCCGGAGAGGTCGACGAGCGCCTCCGGTCGAGCCAATACGCCGCCGTTGTGCTCGACCTGGGCCTGCCCGACGGCGATGGCCTGGATTGCCTGCGGGCCCTGCGCGCACGGGGCGACCGGACGCCGGTGCTGGTTTTGACCGCACGCGGGAGCGTGCACGACCGGGTGGACGGGCTCAACGCCGGCGCCGACGACTATCTGGCCAAGCCCTTCGCCACCGAGGAACTGGTGGCGCGGCTGCAGGCGCTGCTGCGCAGACCGGGCGAGATGCTCGGCAACCGGCTGGAGGTGGGCGACCTGGCGCTGGACGTGGTCGGTCGCCAGGTGATGCTGGACGGCGCGCCCAAGCCGTTCTCGGCGCGAGAGATCGAGCTGTTGGAGCTGCTGATGCGGCGGCCGGGACGGGTGATCCCCAAGACCTATGTCGAGGACCAATTGTTCGGGCTGGAGCAGCCGATAGGGTCCAACGCGGTGGAGGTGTCGATCCATCGCCTGCGTCGGCGCTTGCAGGATCTGGGCGCGGGGGTCACGGTGCATACGGTCAGGGGGGTCGGCTACCTGATCGCGCCAATGCCCAAATAGATGCGTCTGCGGTTCCGCTCAGCCTTTTCCCGGATTATCTGGCTGCAGGTGCTGGCCATAGCGGCGACCTCGCTGGTCATGCCGGCCACCATCCTTGTGTTGCTCAACCACAATGTGACGGCGTTCCAGCGACGCATGCTGACCAGTCACGAGCAGGCCCTGCTCGCGGCGCTGCACCGCGGTCCGGACGGGCGCCTGCAGTTGGCGGAGCCAGCGCGCGCGCCTTACGCCCAGGGCGGCGGCGGTTTCGCCTTCGCGGTCGTGAATCCCGATGGACGGGTGCTTCTGGCCTCCACAGCCGATGGCCGGGCCCTCACCCCGCTTGGGCCCAGGGCGTCGGGGCCGGCATGGTTCGACAAGGGCTCGGGGCGCGCAGGCCTTTACTATGGCGGGGTGTTCGCGGCCGAGATTGCGGGACGGCCGGTGTGGATTCAGCTGGGCCAAAACCTGGAAGACCCGGACGTGGTGATCGACGACATCACCGCGCGCTTCGTCCCCCAGATCGCGTGGTTCACCCTGGCCATCCTGCTCGCGCTGCTGGCGGCGGACGTGGCGATCGTGCGGCGGGCGTTCGAGCCGGTGCTGCGCGCCTCGCGCATGGCCGAAGCCATAGGCCCGGCCCGCATCGACGTGCGCCTGCCGCTGGATGGCATGCCGCAGGAGGTCGCGCCGATGGTGCAGGCGGTCAACCAGGCGCTGGGGCGGCTGGAGGAGGGTTTCCACGCCCAGCGCAACCTGACCGCCGACGTGGCGCATGAACTGCGCACGCCGCTGGCGGTGATCCGCATGCGCACCGAGCAGATCGTCGACCCCGCGATGCGCCGCGCCCTCCAGGCCGACCTGGACCGCATGAGCCGCATTGTCAGCCAGTTGCTGGTGCTGGCCGAAGCGGACGTGATGGCCGTGAGCCCCGACAACCGGGCGGACCTACGCGCCGTCGGGCTGGAGGTGGCCGAGCACCTGGCGCCCCTGGCCTTGGCCCAAGGCAAAAGCGTGGAGGTGGCGGGCGTTGGCAGGCCGGTGTGGGTGCGCGGCCAGCACGACTTCCTGTTCCAGGCGGTGCGCAATCTGGCCGAGAACGGCGTGGCCCATACCGCTCCGGGCACAACGGTGACGATCGAGGTGTCGGGCGGCGGGGTGCTGCGGGTGCTGGACCGGGGACCGGGCGTTCCTTTGGCCGAGCGCGACCTGCTGTTCCAGCGCTTTTGGCGGCGCGAGCGCAAGATCGGCGGGGGGCTGGGCCTGTCGATCGTGGGGCGCATCGTCAAGGCGCACGGCGGAGAGATCGTCGCCCTGGCGCGGCGGGGCGGAGGCGCGGTGTTCAAGGTCGTTCTGCCGTCCGCCTCGCCGCCGCCCGCGGGCCGCACCTAGGGCGCGGCCACGCGTAACTTTGGCGTAAGCGCCCCGCTTTATCGCCTGGGACCCGTCGTTTCGCCCCGACGCCTGCGCCCCAGCGAGGTCAAGCCATGCCGCCCATCCCGCCTCCGCCGGCCTGCCCCGTCGGCCCGCTGCGCCTGTTCGCCCTGGCGATCCTGGCCGGGCTGATCGTCGGGGTCGTGGCCGGCGTGGCGGCCAGGCGCCAGATGCGCGGCGGCGCGGTCGCAGCGCCCGCATCTGTGGCCAGGGCCAGCCCCAGCGCCTGGCGCCGCGCGCCCGTCCACCCGGCGACCGCCAGCGTCGCCTGACAAGGATACCCTGCGCTTGACCCATCCGATCGGTTCGTTGTCTCCCATCGGCGGCCTGCCGCGTCGACGCCAGTGGGCCATACTGGCGACTGCAGCGGGGCTGGCCGTTGCGCTGTTCGTCGGCCTGCCCCTGGCGGCGCGCCTGCTCACGCCCGCGCCGCCGCCGCCGCCGCCCGCTGCGCCCGCGCCGGGGACCTTCCAGGCCACCGACGAGCAGTGGGCCACGCTGGGCCTGCAGCAGGCGCTCGCTGCGACCGTAAGTCCGGGCGTGCGGACAGACGGCAAGATCGCGAGCGACGACGACCGCACGACCCAGGTGTTCTCGCCTGTGACCGGCCAGGTGACGCAGATCTTCGTCAAGGCGGGCGATCGGGTGCGCAGGGGCCAGGCCCTGTTCACCGTGCAGTCGCCCGACTTCGCTCAGGCCCAGAGCGACCTTTCGGCGGCCCAGGCCCAGGCCCAGGCGGCTGAAGCCAACGAGGCGCGCCTGCACGCGCTTTATGACAGCGCCGGCGGCGCGCTGAAGGACTGGCGGCAAAGCCAGGCGGACCTGGCGAGCGCCCGGGCGGCGTTGTCGGCGGCGCAGGGCAAGCTCAAGGCCATGGGCAAGGCGGCGGGCGGCGACGCTGGCGTGGTCACGGTGAGCGCGCCGATCGACGGAACCGTGACCCAGCGTCTGATCGGCGTGGGCCAGAACATCGGCGCGGTGTCGGGCGGCGCGGGCGGCGCCCTGGTGATCAGCGACCTGAGCCAGGTGTGGCTGATGGCCAATGTGCGCGAGGCCGACAGCGGCCAGATGCGGCTGGGTCAGCCGCTGCAGGTGCGCGTGCTGGCCCTGCCGGACCGGGTGTTTCACGCCAAGATCGACTATGTCGCGTCCGTCATCGACCCGGTCACCCGGCGCCTGGCCGTGCGCGCGGTGCTGGCCAACGCCGACGGCGCGCTCAAGCCCGAGATGTTCGCCAGCTTCACCCTCTCGACCGGGCCGGCCGAGGCCGCGGTCATCGTGCCCGAGCAGGCGGTGATCTATGAAGGCGACAGCGCCAGGGTGTGGGTGGCCCACCCCCAGACCAAGACGCTCGAACTCCGGCCGATCAAGGCGGCCGATCCGGTCGACGGCCAGGTCCAGGCGCTGTCGGGCCTGAAAGTGGGTGAATGGGTGGTGACGGCGGGTTCGCTGTTCATCGATCGCGCGTCCAAGCCCGACTGAGCCGATGAATCGCATCATCGCTTTTTCCCTGCGCCACAGGTCGCTGATGCTGACGTTCCTGGCGGCGGTGTTCATCGCCGGGATCGTCGGCTTCCGCGCGCTCAACATCGAGGCCTACCCCGACCCGGTGCCGCCCAATGTCGAGGTGATCACCCAGGACTCGGGCGCCTCGGCCGAGGAGATCGAGCGCTACATCACCATTCCGATCGAGATCCAGATGGCGGGGATACCGCACGTGACCAGCGTGCGGACCATTTCACTGTTCGGCCTGTCGGACGTGAAGATCCAGTTCACCTACGACTTCACCTACGACGAGGCCGAGCAGCGGGTGATCAACCGTCTGAGCCAGCTCAGCGGCCTGCCGGGCAACGCCCAGCCCCAGGTGTCGCCCGAAAGTCCGATCGGCGAGATCTACCGCTACCGTCTGGTCGGGCCTCCGGGCTATTCGGTCACCGACTTGAAGACCCTGCAGGACTGGGTGCTGCAGCGGCGCTTCAAGGCCGTGCCGGGGGTAATCGACGTCACCGGCTGGGGCGGCATGACCAAGACCTACGAGGTCGCCGTCGATCAGAACAAGCTGATCGCCTACGGCCTGGGCCTGCCCCAGGTGCTGAACGCTATCAACAACGCCAATGGCAACGTCGGCGGCCAGACCGTCAACTTCGGGCCGCAGGCGGCGATCGTGCGCGGGGTGGGACAAATCCAGTCAATAGATCAGCTGGGCGCGGTGATGCTGGCGGCCAATAACGGAGCGCCGGTGCAACTTCGCGACGTGGCGCGGGTCACGGTCGGCCACCTGCCGCGCCTGGGCATCGCGGGCCAGGACGACGACAACGACATCGTCCAGGGCATCGTGCTGATGCACCGGGGCGAAAAAAGCATGCCGACGATCAAGGCGGTCGAGGCCGAGGTGGCCAAGATCAACAGCGAGGGCGTGCTGCCGCCCGGCGTGCGCATCCAGAAGATCTACGACCGCAGCGATCTGATCTCGGTCACCACCCACACCGTGCTGCACAACATGGTCGAGGGCATGGTGCTGATCTTCATCGTGCAGTGGCTGTTCATCGGCAATCTGCGCAGCGCCCTTGTGGTGGCCGCGACGATCCCCTTCGCCCTGTTCTTCGCCATACTGATCATGGTCGGCCGGGGGGAATCCGCCAATCTGCTGTCGGTTGGGGCGGTGGACTTCGGCCTGGTGGTCGACGCCACCGTGATCATGGTCGAGAACATCTACCGCCGCATGGTCGAGGCCACGGCGCGCCGCCCGCGCGGCGCCCCCGAACTGCCCGCGCGCACCGGGGCGATCCGCGAGGCCGCGCAGGAGGTGTCGAAGTCGATCTTCTTCGCCGCCTCGATCATTATCATCAGCTTTCTGCCGCTGTTCACCCTGACCGGGGTCGAGGGGCACATCTTCGGGCCCATGGCCAAGACCTACGCCTACGCCATAGGCGGGGGGCTGCTGGCCACCTTCACCATCACCCCGGCGCTGAGCGCGGTGCTGCTGCCGCGCCGTCTGCACGACGAGGACACCTGGCTCGTGCGGCGCCTTCACGCGCTCTACAAGCCAGCCCTGCAATGGGCTCTGGCCAACCGTGTGCTGACCCTGGGCGGCGCCGGCCTGCTGATGGCGCTGGCCATCGGCGCGGGCGCCAGCCTCGGCGCCGAGTTCCTGCCGCATCTGGAAGAGGGCAACTTCTGGATCCGCGCCACCATGCCCCTGTCGGTGTCGCTCGAGGCCAGCCAGGACTATGTCGACCGCATGCGCGCGGTGATACGGCGCTATCCCGAGGTGGTCACGGTGGTGTCCCAGCATGGGCGGCCGGACGACGGCACCGACTCCACCGGCTTCTTCAACGCCGAGTTCTTCGTGCCGCTCAAGCCGTTCGATCAATGGCCGCGCGGTGTGGACAAGGCCAAGCTGACCAAGAGCCTCAACGACGACCTGGTGCGCACCTTCCCCGGCGTGGACTTCAACTTCTCGCAGAACATCGAGGACAACGTCGAGGAGGCCGCCTCAGGCGTGAAGGGCGAGAACTCGCTCAAGCTGTTCGGACCAGACCTGGCGACCCTGGAAGCAACAGCGGCCAAGATCGAGGCGGTGATGGCCACCGTGCCGGGCGTGACCGACCTGGCGGTGTTCAAGTCCCTGGGCCAGCCTACGGTGCGGGTGGACGTGGACCGCGACAAGGCGGCCCGCTACGGCCTGCAGCCCGGCGATATCACCAGCACGCTGCAGGCCGCAGTGGGCGGCCAGGCGGCGGGTAACCTGTATGAGACCGGAAGCGACCGCAATTTCCCGATCATGGTGCGGCTGGATCCCAAGGATCGCTCCAGCCTGGAGGCGATCAAGCACATCACCGTGGGCGCGCCGGCTCCGGGCGGCGGGCTGGTGCAGGTCCCGCTGACCGACGTGGCCACCGTCAGCTATACCTCGGGCGCGGCGTTCATCTACCGCGAGGGCGAAGAGCGCTACATTCCGATCAAGTTCAGCGTGCGCGGCCGCGATCTGGGCGGCGCCGTGAAGGAGGCTCAGGCCAAGGTGCGTCGCCAGGTGTTGCTGCCGGGCGGCTATCGCGTGGAATGGGTGGGCGAGTTGGGCGAAATGCAGGAAGCGCTCGGCCGCCTGGCCATAGCCGCGCCGGTCAGTCTGGCGCTGATCGGCGTCCTGCTGTTCATGAACTTCTCCAAGCTCAGCGACACGCTCCTGACCATGAGCGTGCTGCCCATGGCCATGGTCGGCGGCGTATTGGCGCTGTTCCTCACCGGCACGGCGTTGAGCGTGTCCGCCGCGATCGGTTTCATTGGCCTGTTCGGCGTATCGGTGATGAACGGCATTCTGGTTCTGTCGTCGTTCAACCGCCAGATCGACGGGGGCGCGGAGCGGCGCGAGGCGATCCTGGCGGCGTGCGACAGCCAGCTGCGCCCGGTGATGATGACCTGCTTCGCCGCCTGCGTAGGCCTGGCGCCGGCCGCGATTTCGACCGGGATCGGCTCGCAAGTGCAACGACCGCTTGCTTTGGTGGTGGTTGGCGGCATTACCTTAGCCCCAGCGCTGATCCTGCTCGTTCTGCCGGTGCTGATCGAGCTTGACGCGCGCCGCGCCCGCCCGGACTTGGCGGAGCTAGAGGTGCAAGCATGAACCGTATGATCCGAGTTGTTGCGATTGGTCTGTTGGCGTCCACCGCCCTGTCGGGTTGCGCCGTGGGCCCGAATTTCGAGCGGCCCGCACCGCCGACGACCACCGCCTATGCGCCAACGCCGGCGCCGACCGAAATCCCCGCCACGCCCGGCGTGGCCGGCGGCCAGGCCCAGCGCTTCGTGGCGGCCCAGGGCGCGCCGGATAAGTGGTGGACCCAGTTCGGCTCGCCGCAGCTGAACGCGATGGTCGATGAGGCGTTGGCGGCCAACCCCGACCTGAAATCGGCCGACGCGGCCCTGCGCCAGGCCGACGCCCTGATGAAGGCCCAGGCCGGCGCCGAGCTGCCCACCGCCAATTTCGGCTACACGGCCGAGCGCGACAAGACCAGCAACAGCCTGTCGCCTGTGCCGGCTGACAACGCCTATTCCTACAGCCTGCACACCGCCCAGATCACCGTCGGCTACACGGTCGACGTATTTGGCGGCCTGCGCCGCGCGACCGAGCAGGCCGCCGCCCAGGCCGACCAGGCCCGATGGCAGTACGAGGCCGCGCGCGCGACGCTGATCGCCAATGTCGTGGCCGCCGCCGTTCAGTCGGCCGCGCTCGGGCGCCAGGTAGAGGCCGCGCGCCAGACCGCCGCCGCCGCGCGCCAGGAGCTGACGCTGATGCAGCGGCAGGTCCAACTGGGCGAAGTGGGTCAAGCGGACGTGGCCGCGCAGCAGGCTCAGGTCGCCCAGGCCGACCAGGCGCTGTCGCCCCTGGCCAAGAGTCTGGGCCAGCAACAAAGCGCCCTGGCCGTGCTGCTGGGCCGCGAGGCCGGGCAGGGCGCGCCGCCCCCGCTCGACCTGGACGCCCTGGTCCTGCCGCCGGACCTGCCCGTGAGCGCTCCGGCCGACCTGGTGCGCCGCCGGCCCGACATCGTGGCGGCCGAGGCCAATCTGCACGCCGCCAGCGCCGGGGTGGGCGTGGCGGTGGCCGCGCGCCTGCCCAACTTCACCCTGAGCGCGGCAGGCGGCGGCGCCTCCAACGACCTGCGCAACATCCTCAACTCGGGCAACGACTTCTGGACCCTGAGCGCCGGCGTAGCCCAGCCGATCTTCGAGGGCGGCCAGCTGCTGCAGAAGCAGAAGGCGGCCGAGGCGGCGCTAGACCAGGCCAAGGCGCAGTATCGCTCGAGCGTGCTCAACGCCCTGAAGAACGTGGCCGACTCCCTCGACGCCCTGACCCGCGACGCCGAGACGCTCAAGGCCGCGTCGGTGGCCGAGGCCGCCAGCCGGCGCAGCCTGACCTTCGCGCAAAAGTCGCGCGACCTGGGCGAGACCGGCGCGCTGCAGGTGCTGACCGCCGAACAGACCTACGCCCAGGCCCGCGCCACCCTGGTCGCCGCCAGCGCCGCGCGGTTCGCGGACACGGCGGCGCTGTACCAGTCGCTGGGCGGCGCGGCGTAGGGCGGGTGAAGTCCAGAAAGCAGGTCGGCTAAGGGGCGCGCACGCGCCTCCTTCGCCAGCGGGGAGCTCGCCGAAAAAGGCGTCACGGACCTGGGGTTGGGCGGAGGCCCGTCACACCAACTGCAGATCCTTGGCCGGCGCGCTCGGAAACACCTGGGCCAGGCGCGCGGTGTTCAGGCCGTAGAGGCGCTGGGCGACGCCGCCGATCAGGGCGCGGTAGTCGGTCAGCACCGGATAGTCGCGGTTCTGGTTGAGCGTGGCGGCGGACAGCGCGACCTGCTCGCCGGCGATGCGACCGCCGTTGACCGAACCGCCCATGACCCAATAGGCGCTGCCGTGGCCGTGGTCGGTGCCCTTGTCGCCGTTCTCACGGAAAGTGCGGCCGAACTCCGACACCACGATCACCGTGGTTTGCGGCCACAGGTCGGGCCCGATCTCGTCGGCGAAGCCGGCAAGGCCGCGACCCAGTTCGCCGATGCGCTGGGCGAGATAGCCGTTGGCGTTCCCCTGGTTGACGTGGGTGTCCCAGCCGCCGACATCGACAAAGCCCAGGGTGTAGTCGGCGTTCATCAGCCGCCCGATGCGCCGGGCCGACAGCTCGAAACCCTTGGTCGAGACCGCGCCGCGGCTGGCGGCGGTCATCTCGGACGAGATCGACTGGTAGACCTCGTTGCGCACCGCGAAGCCTTCGGTCACCGAGGCGTCCAGCGCGCCGCCATGGTACATCTGCTCGATCAGCTTGGCCTGGCGGTCATCGACGCCGGGCTTGCCCACATTGGCCAGCCCGATATTGGGCGTGGGCGTCCCGCCGCGAAAGCTCAGGGGCAATTGGTCGGTGAAGGCGATCGGGCGCGCGTCGGCCAACTGGGCGTGCAGGCGGCTCATGAAGCCTGAACCGAAATCGCGCGTGCCCGCGACCGGCTGGCCGAGCTCGATGGTGTCCTGGGTCTCGAAGTGGCTGCGCGACAGGTCGTCCGAGGCGCCGGCGAAGGGCACGAAGGCGATCTGCTTCTTCTGCCACAGGGGGTAGATCGTGTCCTTCAGCGCTGGATGCAGGCTCCAGTCCGCGTCGAGCGGCAGGGCGGCGTCGGGATCGGCGGGGTTGGGCCGGGCGATCTGCAGGGTGGGGCGCGACTGGTAGTAGAAGTCGCTGCCGGTGGGGATCACAATGTTGGCGGCGTCATAGGCGCCGCGCAGGAACACCACCAGCAGGCGGTGGTCGGCCGCGGTCGATCCCTCCGGCGCCGCCCACACGCGGCCGGCGACGATGGTGGGGACCATGGCCCCGGCATAGGCGAGAAGTTCACGTCGGTTCATAGCGATCACCTTCAGCGATGCATGAAATCGGGCGAGGACAGGAACAGGGTGTTCCAGTCCTGCGGCGAGGTGGATTGCTCCAGGGTGGCGCGGGTCGCGCTCGCCAGGGTGTCGGACAGCCCTTGGTAGTACAGGGCGTTCTGAAGCTGGGGGAAGGCCGGCGCGTCGGTCTGGCCCTGGCCGTCGGGCCGGAACAGGCCGGCCGAGCCCGAGCCGATCTGGTGCGCGATCTCGAAGCGAACAGCCAGTTGGCCGGGGCCGGACCAGGCGGCGGAGTCCATGGCATAGCCGTCGGGCGTCTCGTGGTTGAACAGGCCCTCGGACATGCGGTTCAGCCAGCCCTGGATCGGCTGGGTGTTGACGATGACCTTGTCGTCGTAGGCCAGGCGCACGGCTGAGACGGCGTAGTGGGCCGGGTCCTTGAAGGTCTTGTTCGAGCCGCCGGGACCAAGCGAGGCCTGGAATTCGCGCGACTTGAACAGCACGCGCAGCACCTGGGCGATGTCGCCGTCCGTGTGCTGGAAGGCGTCAGCCATGCGATTGACGACGGAGTCGGGCGGGGCGTCGCCCATGAAATACACCGCCAACTGTTGGGAGATGTGATGGGCGGTGGCGGGCTGCTTGGCGAGTATATCCAGCGCCTGCTCGACCTCGCCAAAGCCCGAGCCCCGGATCGTATGGCCAAGGAAGGTCTTGTCGCCGAAGTCGTGGCGGGCGGGGTTGAACTCGAACAGGCCTTGGCGGACGTACAGCGGCTGCAGTTCGGGCCGCAGCCGGGGCGTGTTGGGCGTGATGTTGACGCCGACGCCGGTGAGGATGCGCGCCAACTCCTGCACATCCTGCTGGGTGTAGCCCGAGCCGACGCCCATGGTGTGCAGTTCCATGATCTCGCGGGCGTAGTTCTCGTTGATGCGGCCGACGGCGTTCTGGTCGTTGTCGAGATAGCGCAGCATGGCCGGGTGCTTGAGGGTCGCCTCCAGCAGGTCGCGGAAACGGCCGAGGACATGCGGGCGGATGGCCTGGTCCTCGTAATCGCCCACCATGGCGCGGATGTCGCGCTTGGCCATGTGCACGTTGAAGTGGTTGAACCAGAACCAGGTCAGCTGTTCCTGCAACTGGTCGGGCGAATAGAGGTCGCGCAGCAGCGAGCGCGTCGCGGCCTGCCGGCCCAGGTCGTTCATCGCCTGCTGATAGGCCTGCTGGGCGGCCTTCTTCTGGTCGGGATCGGCGATCTGATTCTTGGCGCGGTTCTGGGCGTCGATGTCGGCCACGATCTGCGCCATCGGGGCGCGGGCGATGGGCAGGGCGTCGATCTGGGCCTGGGCCGCCTCGGGCAAGGGCGCGTTGCGCGGGTGAAGCTGGTCCTCAAGCCAGCGGTCGGCGCCCTGGCGCTCCAGATCGGCCACGCTGGAGGCGCTTTCGCCCCAGGTCAGGCGGTTGACCAAGGCAATGTCGGCCGGCGTGGCGGCGCGCGCGGCGCTGGCCAGGACACTGGCGCCCAGGAGGATCAGTAGAGCGCGGTGCGTTCGCATCGTGGGTCCGTCGTTCGTCCTGGACCAGCCCACGCGCCCAAGACCGCCTGTCATCCGCGCCGAGCCCTAACAGCGCGCGTCATCGGATTCTTGCATACGCCCGCCGAGATGAACGGGGCATGACCGGGCTAGCTTAATGGGCGGATGCCGAAGGCGGCTTCGGCTTGTTCGCCGCCGAGCGCCGTGGTGTTCAACATTAATAATAATCAATGGCGATCCGGCTGGCCCGGCCCGGGTACAGGTCCGTCATTGTGTAAGCCGTTCTGGCTCCTTTCATGAATCGGACTTGATTCCTTTATTAGAGCTTCACTTGAGTGGCCGGGCCTGCGTGTGGTGCAAGGCGGCGTCTGTGCTGGAGATGCCCGATGCACCGCCGTCTTCTTCTCGCTGTCGTCCTTGTGCTTGCGGCCGCCGGCTCTTGTCCGGCTTGGTCGGCGCAAAAGGCGTTCGAAATTCTTACCCCCGAACAGATCGATCCGAGCCGGTTGCTGCCGCCGCCCGCGCCTGACGGGTCCGAGCGCCAGAAGGCCGATCTGGCCGAGGTGGAGCGCGTCTATCGCGGCCGCAGCCCCGAACGGCGGGCCCAGGCGGAATGGGACGACAAGCACGAGAGCGTCGAGCTGTTCTTCAGCACCCTCGGCCCAGCCTTCGACCTGAACAAACTGCCGGCCACGGCGCGCCTCCTGGCCATCGAGGACAACGACCAGGGCCTGGTCGCCACCGCGGCCAAGCGGTACTTCCTGCGCAAACGTCCGTGGGCGATCGATCCGTCGCTAGTGGCGTGCGACTATGCGCCGAACGCCCCGCCGCTGACGTCCTATCCCAGCGGCCATGCGACCTTGAGCTATTCGATGGGTTATGTGCTAGCCGCCCTGATGCCTGAGAAGGCTCAGGCGATCCTGGCGCGAGCGCAGGACTACGCCTATAGCCGGGTGGTCTGCGGCGCCCATTATCCGTCAGACATCGAGGCCAGCCATGTGCTCGGAACCGAGCTGGCCATGATGTTGATGGAAAACCCCAAATTCCAGCAGGAGTTCGAGTTGGCGCGGGCCGAGCTGAAAGCCGCCGGGCTTACGGCCCGCTGACGGGCGCGGGAAACACCACCCGCGCCTCCAGGCCGGGGGCGGCGTTGTCGAGGCTGACCTCGGCCCTGTGCAGGCGGGCGATGGCGGCCACCAGCGCCAGGCCCAGGCCGCTGCCCGGCGTCGAGCGGCTGCGCTCCATACGGTAGAACCGGTCGAACAGGCGTTCGCGCTCCTCATCCGGCGCGCCCAGGCCATGGTCGCGCACGCTCAGCACCTGGCCCTGGTCGCCGGCGTAGGCGCTGAGCTCCACCTTCACCCCCGCCGGCGTATGGGCCAGGGCGTTCTCGACCAGATTGACCAGCAACTGACTAACCAGGGCGGGATCGCCCTCGATCCACACGGGCCGGTCGGCGTCGAGGGTCATGGTGCGGCCGCCATCCTCCGCCGCCGGAGCGTAGTCGTCGAACACGGCCTGGGCCAGGGCGGCGAGGTCCAACGGTCGGAAGGCCGCGCGGCGCGCGCCGGCGTCGACCTGGGCGATGCGCAGCAGGGCGCCGAAAGTGCGCAGGATCGAGTCCACGTCGCGCAGGGCGCCTTCGATCTCGACCCGGCGACCCGGGTCGTCCGTGTGCTGCAGGCTCAGCTCCAGGCGCTGGCGCAGGCGGGTAAGCGGGGTGCGCAGGTCGTGGGCGATGTCGCTCGACACCTGCCGCAGGCTGTCGACGAGGACGCCGATCCGGTCGAGCATGCGATTGACCGTGCCGGCCAGACGGCCCAGGTCGCCGCCGCCGCGCTCGATCGGCACCCGGCGCGCCAGATCGCCGTCGATGATCGCCTCGGCCGTGCCGGAGATCGCCGCCAGGCGGCGGTGCATGTCGCGGCTGAGGGCGAAGCCGCCCGCCGCGCCGATCGCGACCACGCCCAGGAAGGCCAGGGCGAAGCCGATCACAACGCTGCGGTCCAGGCCCTGCATGCGCGCCACGTCGTCGGCGGCCATCAGCCGGTAGCCGCCGGGCAGGTCCTCCGCCAGGACGCGCAGCGTCCGCTCGCGCCCGCCCGCGCGGATGTGCGCAACCGACCATCCCGCGGGCGCGGCGACTTGGGCGAGGGCGCCCTTGATCGGCGCTCCGGCCACGGTGCGCAGGCCGAACCAAAGTTCGCCCGGGTTGGCCGAGCGCTCGTTCATCTCATCGACCAGGCCGGTGAACCCCTCGGAGTCGTAGTCCACCCTGACGGCCGCCAGCTCGGTGCGGATGCGGTCATCGAACTGTGAGGCCAGGGCGGTGCGCGTCGCCAGGATGGTCGTCGCGCCGAGCAGGGCCACGGCGAGGGCGAAAGCGGCGGTGTAGACGGCCGCCACCCGCGCACTGGTCGAGCCGAGGATCAAGTCGAGGGCTCATTCAGAATGTAACCGGCGCCGCGCACTGTGTGGATCAGCTCGTGCGGGTGTCCCCGGTCGACCTTGGCCCTCAGCCGGCTCATATGAGTCTCGACGATGTTGGTCTGAGGGTCGAAGTGAAAGTTCCAGATGGCCTCCAGCAGCATGGTGCGGGTGACGAGCCGTCCGGCGTGCCGCATCAGATATTCGAGCAGCTGGAACTCGCGCGGCTGCAGGTCCACGCGCAGGTTCGCCCGCACCACCGTGCGCTTGATCAGGTCCATCTGCAGGTCGCCGACCTTGAGCACGGTGACCACGTCCTGGGTCGGCGGGCGACGCGACAGGGCGTTGACCCGGGCCAGAAGCTCGACGAAGGCGAAAGGCTTGACCAGATAGTCGTCGGCGCCGGCGTCCAGCCCCTGGACCCGGTCGTCGATGCTGTCCAGGGCGGTCAGCAGCAGCACTGGGGTGCGCACGCGCGCGCTGCGCAAGGTGCGCAGGACGGCCAGCCCGTCGATCTCAGGCAACATCCGGTCGAGGATGATCACGTCGTTGGCCGCGTTGGCGGCCAGCACCAGACCGTCGCGGCCGTTGGCGGCGTGCTGCACCGTGTTGCCGGCCTCGGTCAGGCCCCGCGCGAGATAATCGGCCGTTTCGCTGTCGTCCTCGATCAGCAACAAATTCATCGTTCGCTATATCCAAGCTTAGGCCCCTGGCGGCGGTTAGGCTGACCGCCAATGGCGAGCTGGCGCGAAGCCGCGCCGGCCCAATCTAGAGCCGCAACTGAGCTTGCTAAGCCAGCAGATTTTTATGGCGGTGTCGCGGGCGGGTCTGCGGACCCGCTCAATCGCAATCCCTGTTCAGCAGCGAGTGAGGCGCTGAGGCCGAAGATCAGACCCAGGGAAACAGTATGCGCGCGCTCTAAGCCGAGCATTGATCAGGCCAACGTTGCGGCCAGCCGCATGGTCGATGCAAAAGCCCAGTTCAGCGGGCGGAGACCAAAGAAATAGCGGCGGGCTCTTCGCCCGCCGCCGGATACGCTTTCAGAAGTTTTACTGGAACTTGGCGCGGACCGTGATCTGGAAGTTGGTCGGCACTTGATATTCCGGCGCGTTGGTGTTGGGCGAGCCGTTGATCGTGGCGTCGTTCAGGTCAAACTGCCCATTGGCCAGGAGGTTTTTGCCCTTCATCGTGACCAGGGAGTGGGTGTTGAGCAGGTTCAGAACCTGTCCTTCGATGCTGTACGGCCCAACGCGATAGGTCATCGACAGATCGAACTGGTTGTAAGCCGGGAGCAGGCCGGTGACGGGCGTCAGCGTCGAGTTGGCCGCGCAATAGGCCGTACCCGAGGCGTTGCTCACCACGTTCGAGCAGGACGCGGCGGTGTTGTACTGCGAACCGACGAACTTGCTGATCAGCGAGACCACCACGGTGTCGTCCGAGCGGAACAGATGCTCGCGCTCGAAGCGCACGCCCGCGGCCGAAGTCCACAGGGGCACGCCAGTCAGTTGATGGCCGTTGGACAGCGGGTTGGTCGGGTCGTTGGCGCCCACCGCGCTGATGTAGGCGTAGTTGCCGAACACGCTCAGGCCGTAGGGCAGGGCGTAGTTGGCCTGCACTTCCGCGCCGCGATAGACCGCGCCGCCGCTGTTGGTGTCGTAGGTCTGGCCCGACGTCACGTCCGTGAACGACTGAATCTTGTGGTCGAACTGGATGTAATAGACGTCGCCGTCCAGGGCGAGGTTGCCGCGGTTGAACACCGTACCCAGCTGATAGTTGGTCGACAGCTGCGGCAGGAACGAGGTGCCCGCGTTGTTGGCGACGTAGAGGTTGGAGATGTTCGGCACCAGGATGCCCTGGGCGTACTGGGCATAGGCCGACCAGGTGTTGGTAATGCGGTAGTTGGCGGTCAGGAACGGCAGGGTGCGCGTATAGATGCGCTCGATCGACAGCGGGGTGTCGCCCGGCTTGGAAATCTTCTCGATCGGCGAGGTGATGTAGAGGTCCCAGTTCACATATTTGACGCCCGGCGTGACGGTCAGGCCGTCGATCGGCTTCCACTCAAACTGAGCGAACGGCTGGTACTGCTTCCAGCCGGAGAACTCGATGAAGTTGATATTGGTCGCGGTCTTAGAGGCGGGCAGGCCCGTCGGGTACCAGCTGTCGATGTAGTCCGGCGCGTTGTTGATCAGGTTCAGGTTGATATTGTAGCGGTAGGTGTCCGCGCGCTCGTACCACACGCCGGCGGTCAGCTTGCCGAACGGTGAGTTGTAGTAGACCTTGCCGATGTCGCCCGTCACCACATACTCGTTCTTCTTGGTATAGCCGGGCATCACCGTGACGGGGCCGGTGGTGCTGCCCACGACCGGGGTCTTCGAGCCGGGCGTCGCGGTCCAGTTATAGGGCCCGGGTCCTGCCAGGTTGTTGTCGGTCGACGAGGTGTCGTTGTCGTAGCCGTAGCTATAGACCGTGTTGTCGATGCCGAAGCCGTGGCCAATGTCGCCAGCGAGTTTGATGTATTCGTAATTGGTCTGCTTACGCGCCCAATTGTACTTGTAATACGTCTGGTTGGTCGGGTCGTTGCTCAGCGAGAAGTTGTTGCCGTACGCTTTCAGTTGATAAACGTCGGCGTCGCCAACGTCCGACTTGTTGTACAGGTAGGTGGTGTGCGTGTAGAGCGCGGAAAGCGTCAGGCCCGTGCCGGTGATCGGCACCGCGCCCTTGAACATCTGGGAGTTGCCCCAGGTTTTGTTGAACGTCAGGTAACCGTCCGACGACAGTTCCTGGAAATTGGCCAGGAAGCGAGCGCCGCCGAGGTCCCCGCTCTGCACGGTGGTGATGTATTGCTCGGTGTTGAACGACGCACCGGTGACGACCTGGGTCAGGCTCTTGCCTTCTTCCAGCGGCAAGGAGATCAGGTTGACCGAGCCGCCGAAGTTGGCGGGCCCCATGTCTTCCGCCTTGCCGGGGCCGCGCTCGATGATCACGCCGCCGATGGTGGAGTTGGGGAAGAACGCCGTGCCGTGGTGGCTGGGGCCGTTGGTGTCGCCCCAGGGAACGCCGTCGTAGGTGATGGTGTAGCTGCCGTCGCCGAAGCCGCGCAGCTGGATCTTGCCGCCGTCGGCCAGGCCCGGGCCGTTCGGCTGGGGCGTGGCGATCATGCCGGGGGCGAAGGCCGCCACGGTGGAGAAGTCGCCGATGCGCGGGGCGGTCTCTTCCATGTACTTGCGGGTGATGACCGCTTCCGGCTCGGTGGCGTTCAGCGAGCTGCGCACCGGCGCCACTTGCGTGGCCTTGGACGCCGTGGCCGTCACAACGATCTGATTCACTTCCGGAGCGTCCGGACCGGCGTCGGCGGTCACGGCGGCCTCGGCGGCGCGCGCTGCGTGCGGCGCGGCCAAGCCAGCTGCGGCAATGAGCATGGCGATAGAACAGGCGCGCAGCGCCCGCTGGCGAGAGTAGGTCATGGCTGTGAGGTCCCCAAAATTCAACCGGGCGCTTGAAGCGCGCCCGTTCAACCACCTCCGCCATCTTCAGACTGTTGAAGCGGGGAAGGATTCACCTAGTGAATGGTGCTCTTCCAGCAGTTTTGGGGGGTTTTCGTCAAATGAAGTGAGTGTAACAATAGTATGTCATTTATATGAAATAGCCGCGTCGCGAAGTATGCGGCGAGTCAACTTAAAAAGCGCCAACATTGGACGGGAAAATATGACTCTATTGTCTTAAATCACCGCGAGGCGCCCGCATTTCA
>Ga0335069_10004217_pt1 | contig 21433 bp, 19 predicted proteins | sample Lox_Sample_11_FD_206714 | JGI IMG/M metagenome (GOLD analysis project Ga0335069, IMG submission 206714) | Soil microbial communities from Loxahatchee National Wildlife Refuge, Florida, United States - Lox_Sample_1.1 | ecosystem: Environmental > Terrestrial > Soil > Wetlands | place: USA...
CCGCGCATCCACCGCGACCACTGCGTTGGCATATTTTTCGAAGTCGCGGGCGCTATTTCCGCCAGGACGCCATGCTTTCGAAGACGCCGTCCCGGAAGAGGAAGGCGTGCGTCAGCGCAGCGGCCAGATGCGCGAGGAAGGTCACGAAGAGGAGCAGCGCCAGCGCGGTGTGCAGCGGCCGCAGGAGTGCATAGAGCGCGGCGCTATGCGGAAGGATCGGCGGCAGATGCACGCCGCCCCACATCGCGATCGGATAGCCGGCCGCGGACAGCATGCTCCAGCCGACCAGCGGTACCGCGAACATCAGCGCGTAGAGAAGATAGTGCGAGCCGTCGGCGGCGAAGCGCAACAGCGGCGGAAATCCGGCCGGCAAGGGCGGCGGCGGATTGAAGAGCCGGTTGAGCAGCCGGATCGACACGAGGATGAGAATCACGATGCCGAGCGGCCTATGGATCGACACCAGCCGGTGATAATCCGCAAGCGAGGACACCATGCCGATGCCGATGAACAGCATGGCGAGGATCATGAGCGCCATCAGCCAGTGCAACAGGCGCGACAGAGCCGGAAATCTCTTCCCCATCGTTATCGTCCTGCCTGGAGTTGGACGGGGCTCGGCGTTTTCGCTTCGCCTTCGCGCCGCGTGAAATCGGCGGAATACACGGCGGAGCGCGCCGGCAGCAGCGGATCGTCCGACGGCGCGATGCCGGACGGCAAAACCATCGGATCGAAATTGATGTCGCGGCAATTGCCCGGCGCTTCCGCCTGAAGGCCCGTCACCGTCAGCGTGCCCGCGTCGATGCGCGTGCGATCGCGCGGCCAGGGCAGAGTCGCGTCATTGGTGGGATCGCCCGGCCGTCCGAGCACGAAGATCAGATGCCAGCGCACGGGACCCTGCGAGACGCGCTTGCCGAGTGCGTCGAACAGATAGTTCGGATCGGAGGATGGCGCGGTCTTCGGCGCGGGCGCGAAGCTGTCGACCGGCTCCATCGTCCAGCGCACCGGCGTCGCTGCGCCTTGCGCATTGACCAGCAGGAAAGTGTTGAGGCTGTTGTAGCGCTCGTTGGCGAAGCCGGTCGCGAAAGGCTGCGCCTTGATGAGGCCGATGGCGCGCAGCGTTTCCGGATGCGCCGCGAGGAACGCCTTCATCCTGGAAGGGTCAGGCTTTCCGGTTTTCGGATCCGGCACGGCGGCGACGAGCTGGTCGTAGAACGACTTCGGATCTCGCACCACGAAGACCGGAATGGGAACCATGGCGGTGCGCCAGACCTCTCCGTCGGATAGCGTGTAGTTGATCGCCATGCTGTGCACGGCGGCGGGGCTGTCCGGTGCGATGGGGCCGGCAATCGAGAAGCGGCCGAACACCGGCACGCGTCCGCGTTCGAAGAGGCTCGCGCGGCTGAACGGCACGGCCGCGCCGTTGCCGTCGAACCAGCCCGTGAAGCAGACGCCCTTGGCATGATTGCGCCGGAAGCCGGCACGAACGCCGCCATCGGCTTCGAACGCATTGACGATGTGCGTCTGGTCGACACGATGCGGCGAGAACCAACCCGCCGACCAGGCGAAGGCCGCGGCGACGACACCGAGGATCGCTGCGATGAGCGCAAGGCTGGCGAGTGCCCCGGGTCTGGCGAGCGCGCTCAGGCTGTAACGATTTTCCGGCGATGGCTTGCGGGGATCGCTGTCGGACACGGGTCCTCATCGTGCTTCGGTCCGCGATCATACACCGAAGTCATCGGCGGCGGAGTGCCGCACCGACGGCGGTGAATGCCGTTAATCGCCCCGGCGCGCGCGTCGCGGGCTGACGCATTCCCTTCGGCTCAGCGATCAGACCGGTGCGAACGGCACCAGCATGGGAACCCTGCGCCGATAGGAATCATAGGCGTCCGCGCCAAGCTCTCCACGCAGAAAACGTTCCTCCAGCCGCGCCTTCAGCCAATAGCCGACGATCAGACAGACCGCGCCGAGAATAACGTGCAGCGATCCCGCCACCACGGCCGTCGCGATCGCGGCTCCGAGAATGCCGGTGTAAATCGGATGACGCACGATCCCGTAGGGCCCCTTGTCGACGACGACGTGGCCCTCTTTGCGCGTGATCGCGCCCGACCACAGGCGACCCAGATAAATGCGCGCCCACCAGGCGAACAGGAAGCTCGCGGTGGCCGCGCCGACCATCGTCCATCCTAGGGCGAGCGGCGGGATCCAGAAGCGGTGGCCGAGAACGCCCGGCCAATTGACGATTTCTAGATGCCCCGACACACGCTTCAGCATGGGTGCGAGCACCAGCACAAATCCGGCCGTCGTCAGACTGCGATAGAGCAGTTCGTTGGAGCGATTGGGTCGCTTGACGGTCCGTGCAGACCACAACCCGGCGACAATCCAACTAACGATCCAGACATCCCACGGAATGAAGATCGCGTCGTCCGGCCAGAAACCCATCCACATTATCCGCCCCCCAAAATGTGCGCATCAGTTGGGACTGCAATCTTGGCGAACGAATGGCGGAGCGGGAATGCCGATCTCCAATGCATGTCGTCCCCGCGCCACCGGTCCGCGCAAAGCGCGGCCGCAGTAAACTCCAGCGGTGTCCAGGGAACGTATGGCGCCGCGTTCGGCGCACTCCTGGGTTCCCGCCTTCGGGGCATGACACTGCATTTGCTGCTGAACTTACAGAGCCAGTCAGTGCTGGCTCTTGGGCATGCGCACGACGAGGCCGTCGAGCTCGGGCGTGACCTTGATCTGGCAGGACAGACGGCTGTTGGGTTCGAGGTCCTGCGCGAAGTCGAGCATGGTCTCTTCCATGTCCTGCTTCGGCGTCAGCTTCGCGAGCCAGGATTGATCGACATAGACATGGCAGGTGGCGCAGGCGCAGGCGCCGCCGCAATCCGCATCGATGCCGGGCACGAGATTCTTCACCGCGCCTTCCATGACCGACCAGCCATTGGGCACTTCGATCTCGTGTTCCTTCCCGTTGTGCTCGATGTACTTGATCTTCGGCATGGATGCTCCTTCGGACGCCTTATTGACCTATGTTTTTCATGGGAATGGCCGTGTCTGCAAGCTTTTCGGGCGGGACAGATTTTCCCTCCGCGATCAGCTTGCGGCCGACCAGATATTCCGGCGCCGCGTTAACGCTCTCGACCGCCGCGACGCGGCCCTCCCGAAGGTGGAAGACGGCGAATTTGCGGGCTGCGGGATCGCCGCGCAGCACGGTCCGGTCGCTCGGCCAGGCGAGCCCCGCGATCTGGAGCTTCAGGTCATACTGGTCCGACCAGAACCACGGCACTTCCTTGTAGGGCGTGTGCTTGCCCAGCATGGCGAGCGCGGCATGCTTGGCCTGGTCGATGGCGTTCTGCACGGATTCGAGGCGCACCGGGTGGCCGTCGCGGCCGATATGCCGCGTGCAGTCGCCGGCGGCGAAGATCCTCGCGTCGCCGGTCTCGGCGAATTCATTGACGACGATGCCGTCATCACAGCCGAGCCCCGCATCGCGCGCGAGCTCCTCGTTCGGCACGACGCCGATGCCGATCAGCACGAAATCGCATCTGTGCGATGCGCCGCCGGCGCGCACCGCTTCGACCTTGCCCTTGCCTTCGATGGCGTCGACACCGGTGCGCAGATGCAGCCGCACGCCCGCTTCCTTGTGCACGCGCTCGTAAAAGGCGGAAACTTCCGTCGACACGGCCCGCGCCATGACGCGGTCCATCGCTTCGAAGACGTCGACCTCGAGTCCGTGCTTGACGGCGACCGCCGCGACTTCGAGGCCGATATAGCCGCCGCCGACCACCGCGAGCCGCGCGCCCCTGACGAAGTTGGGACGCAGGCGATCGACGTCGGCGATATCGCGCAGGTAATGCACGCCGTCGAGATCGGCGCCCGCAATCGGAATGCGGCGCACGCGCGCGCCGGTCGCGATGAGGAGCTTGTCGTAGGAGAGCGTGCGGCCGTCGTTCAGCGTGACGCAGGCGTTGCCGCGGTCGATATGCGTGGCGCGCGCGCCGAGGATCAGCTCGCACTTGGCTTCAACGTAGAATGCGTCGGGCTTCAGGAACAGACGCTCGCGCTCGAAGGTGCCGGCGAGATAGGCCTTGGACAGCGGCGGACGCTGATAGGGCGGATAGGCCTCGTCGCCGACCACGGTCAGCGCGCCGGTAAATCCTTCCGCCCGCAAGGTGGCCACGGCCTGCGCACCCGCCTGGCCCGCGCCGAGAATGACAATCCGTTCGCTCATGCAGCTGCCCGAAACAACCCTCGAAAGAAGGGGCTTCTACCTTGGCGAGCAGCCAAATCACAAGCAATGGGTCCGGCGCGTTGAGGCCAAAACGCCGTCACGCTAGAAGGCACCGATGAAAGATGCGCCGTTTTCCATGGAAATCCTGCTCCGAAGCCCGGCCGAGACCGCGGCGCTGGGCGCGCGGATCGCCGCGGCGCTCGAGCCCGGCGACACCGTGGCGCTCCAGGGCGATCTCGGCGCCGGCAAGACGACATTGGCCCGCGCCGTCCTGGCGGCTCTGGGGCTCGGCGAGACCGTACCCAGCCCGACATTTACCCTCGTCCAGCGCTACGAGACGCCTCGCCTTACCATTGCCCACTTCGATCTTTATCGGGTGGAAAGGGAAGAGGAGATAGAAGAACTCGGTCTCGACGACGCGCTGGTTGAAGGCGCCGTATTAATGGAATGGCCGGAACATGCAGGTTCACGCTTGCCTCAAGACGCATTGCATGTGCAACTCGTTGCCGTCGATGAGACGTCACGGCGCGCAATTTTGTCGGGGCAAATGCGGTGGTCGAAGGCGCTAGGGAACGGGGCGAAAGCTTGAATTCGGAACGCGAAGAGGCGATGCGCGATTTTCTTGCGCGTGCCGGTTGGGCAGACGCAAAGCTTTCGCCTTTGCCGGGCGATGCCTCGACGCGGCGCTATTTGCGCGCCAACGGCGGCGCCCGCAAGGCCATGCTGATGGATCAGCCGCAGGGCGCGGAAACACCCGCCTGCCCGCCCGGCGCAACGCCCGATGAACGCCGCGCGCTCGGCTACAACGCAGTGGCGCGGCTCGCCGGCGCCGACTGCGCGCGCTTCGTCGCCGTCGCCGGCTTCCTGCGCCGGCAGGGCTTGAGCGCGCCGGACATCTTCGCCGCCGATACGCGCCAGGGCTTCGTGCTGATGGAAGATCTCGGCAACGATCTTTATGCCGACGTTTTGGCCGACGGCGCCGACGAGATCGAGCTCTATCGCGCCGCCATCGATGCGCTGGCGTCCATCCACACGCAAAGTGCGCCGCAGTCTCTGGCGCCCGGCAAGGCGCTCTACCCCTATGACGACGTCGCCATGTCGGCTGAAACCGATCTGATGACGGAATGGTATCTGCCGCTGGCGCTCGGGCGCCCGGCGCGCGATGACGAAACCGAAGAGCATCGCGCCTTGTGGGAGAAGGCGCTCGCCGCGCTGCAGTCGCTGTCGCCCGTCTTCGTGCACCGCGACTACCATGCGCAGAACCTGATCTGGCTGCCGGAGCGCCGCGGCAATGCGCGCGTCGGCGTGATCGATTTCCAGGACGCGGTGGCGGGCGCGCGCGGCTACGACATCATCTCGCTGATGGAAGATGCGCGCCGCGACGTGGCGCCGGAACTGAGCGAGGCGATGACGGATCATTATCTCGCCGCCATGGCGAAAGCCGGCAATCCGCTCGACGGCGACGCGCATCGCGCCGAGATGGCGCTTCTGGCCGCGCAGCGCAACGCCAAGATCGTCGGCATCTTCGCGCGTCTCTACAAGCGCGACGGCAAGCCGCGTTATCTCGATTATCTGCCGCGCGTCTGGAAATATCTCGACCGCGATCTCAGACATCCGTCGCTCGCCCAGCTGAAGGCGTGGTATGACAAAAAGCTGCCCGCCGAGACGCGGCAAATCGCCGAGAGCGTGAACTGATGAAGAAGCAGCCCGTCACACGCGCGATGATCATGGCGGCAGGCCTCGGCACGCGCATGCGTCCATTGACGCTCGACCGTCCCAAGCCGTTGGTCGAAGTGCGCGGCAAGGCGCTGATCGATCATGCCGTCGATCGTCTCGTGCAGGCGGGCGTGACGATGATCGTCGTCAACCTCCACTATCACGCCGAGATGCTGAAGAAGCATTTGCAGAAGCGCCGCGACGTCGAGATCCGTTTCTCCGAAGAGCCCGACACGCTGCTCGGCACCGGCGGCGGCATCGTCAAGGCGCTGCCCAATTTCGAAGGCCAGCCGTTCTTCGTGCACAATTCGGACTCGATCTGGGTCGAAGGCATTGGCCATGCGCTCGACCGCATGCAGACCTTGTGGAATCCGGGCGAGATGGACGGGCTTCTCCTGCTCGCCTCGATGGTCACAGCGCTCGGCTTCGAAGGCAAAGGCGATTTCCTGCTCGACGCGGAAGGCCGCATCGCGCGCGTGCCGGAGCAGCGCGTGTCGCCCTTCGCCTATCCGGGCGTCCAGATCGTGCATCCCAAGATCTTCGACGGTGCTCCGAAGGGCGCATTCTCGATGAACCTCCTGTGGGACCGCTCGATCGAAAAGGGCCGCCTCTTCGGCGTGCGCCTCGACGGCGTGTGGATGCATGTCGGCACGGCGGAAGCGGTGAGAGAAGCGGAAGACTTCCTGGCCGACCTGGCACCGGCGTAAACTAAAATTTCCGACGCGGTGGACGCGGGGGCCTCTCCAATTAGATCGCGCGAAGCGCAGCCACCTATTTACAAGAGACAGTGAGGCGGTGAGAGACCGCGTAGCTCACTGTCTCACCGTCTCCTGTGAAATTTCTTTGTTGCGCTTCGCGCGGTCAAACCGGCAAGGGCAGGCCATCCCCCTGCTTCCACCGCGAATCCACTGCATCAACCGCGTTAAAATCTTTCTTTCCGCGGCCGCGGCTTGCTAGTTTGCGGGATGCTGGGTCCGCGAGTCTCCCCCAACGTCTTCACCATTGCCGCCGGAGAGAATTTCGCGGAGACGCTGGCGCGCGGGCTGATCGAGACGCTGGGCGATGATCCGCTCGCCCTGTCCGATGCGACGATCTTCCTGCCGACGCGGCGCGCGGTCAGGACGCTGTCCGAAACCTTCGCACGCATTCTCGGCGGCGCGGCGCTGTTGCCACGTCTTCATCCCCTGGGCGACGTCGACGAAGACACGCTGCTGTTCGATCCCGCAGCTGAAAGTCTGTCGCTCAGGCCTGCTATCGCGCCGATCAGGCGGCGGCTTCTGCTCGCCCATCTCGTCCGGCGCTGGAGCAAGGCCCGGCGCGGCGAAGATCTGTCCTTCGCGCAGGCGACGCTCCTCGCCCGGGCGCTGGGACATTTTCTCGACGAGGCGCAAACCCAAGGTGCCGATCTTTCGCAACTGGAATCCTTGGCGCCTTCGGCGCTGGCCGAACATTGGGCGGATGTGCGCGACTTCCTCGTGTTCCTGCGCGAGGAGTGGCCCACGCTCCTCGAAGCCGAAGGCGCGCTCGAAGCGGCAGAGCGCCGCAATCTCCTGCTCGACGCGCTGGCCGAGAAGATCAGCCGCGATATCTCGCGCGCGCCGGTGATCGCCGCCGGCACCACCGGCAGCATTCCGGCAACCGCGCGGCTTCTCAAAGTCATTGCCGGGCAGCCGAACGGTTCGGTGGTGCTGCCGGGACTGGATCGCGATCTCGACGACGACAGCTGGACGGCGCTCGATCCCGGTCACGCGCAGTTCGGCATGAAGGAGTTGTTGGACCGCATCGGCATCGCGCGCCGCGATGTGCGCGACTGGGGACCTGCAGAGCCTCAACCGCGTGCGACGCTGCTGCGCGAAGCGCTCAGGCCCGCACCGACGACGGATGCCTGGCGCGCCATCGCCGATCGCGGCAGCGCGACGATCGAGCGCAGCCTCGCGAAGCTAAGCCTCGTGGCGGCCGCACATCCCGGCGAGGAAGCGCTCGCCGTCGCGCTGATCCTGCGCGAAGCGCTCGAGACGCCCGGGCAAACCGCGGCGCTTGTCACGCCCGACCGCACGCTGGCGCGGCGTGTTGCGGCGGAACTCAAGCGCTGGAATGTCGTCATCGACGATTCCGCCGGTACGCCGCTCGCGCATACGCCGCCGGGCACGTTCCTTCTGCTGCTGCTGGAAGCCGTGACGGGCGGCTTCGCGCCGGTGCCGTTGCTGGCGCTGTTGAAACATCCGCTGGCCGCCTGCGGCCTCGATCCGTCTGACTTGCGCCGCATCGCGCGCATCCTCGACAAGTTCGGCCTCAGGGGCCCGCGACCTTCTCCGGGCCTCGAAGGCGTCCGGCAGGCGATGACGCGCGCGCCGCACGAGAAAGCGCTGCTCGCGGCATGGTTCAAGAAATTCTCAGCGGCCATCGCACCGCTCCTGGATCTCCTCGAAACGGTGGCGGTCGAATTGCCGGTGTTCGCGGAGGCTACCGCGCGGGCGGCCGAAGCGTTCGCGGAAACGGACCGCGAAAGCGGTGACAAAAGACTGTGGCAGGGCGAAGCGGGCACCGCCGCCGCCGAACTTTTCTCGGCGCTGCAGATCGAAGGCCGGGAGCTTCCGGCCGTCGAGCCGGACTCGCTTCTGCCATTCATCCGTACACTGATGGAAGAGCGGGCGGTGCGTCCCCTCTATGGCCGCCATCCGCGCCTGCAGATCCTGGGGCCCCTCGAAGCGCGGCTGCAGCGCTTTGATGTCGTCGTGCTCGGCGGACTGAATGAAGGCGTATGGCCGGCCAGCGTGGCCGCCGATCCGTGGCTGTCGCGGCCGATGCGCAAGGCGCTGGGATTTTCCTCGCCGGAACGCGCCATCGGTCTTGCCGCACACGACTTTGCGATGCTCGCCGCCGGCCCGCGCGTCTATCTCACGCGCGCCTTGAAGGCCGAGGGTGCGCCGACTGTCGCATCGCGCTGGCTGCAGCGCCTGACGCAGTTGGTGACGGGCCTCGGTCTCGGATTTGCGCCGGCCGAACAGTATCTCGGCTACGCCGCGGCGCTGGAAGTGCCGGACCGTTATGTGCCCGTGCCGCGTCCGGCGCCGACGCCGCCCGTCGCCCATCGCCCGCGCACATTGTCGATCACCGAGATCGAAACCTGGCTGCGCGATCCTTACGCGATCTATGCAAAGCATATCCTCAAGCTTCGGCCTCTCGACCCGCTGGACGCCGAAGTGGGCCCGCTGGAGCGCGGCACGGCCATCCACAGGATCCTCGAGTTGTTCCTGAAGGACTGGACCGGCGCGCCGGAAGATGCGGCACGGCTCGTCGCGATCGCGGACGAGGTGTTTGCCGAAGCCGGTCTTGCGCCGGCGACGCTGGCCTTGTGGCGGCCGCGTTTCGTCAAGGCGGCGCGCTGGTTTGTCGATCTCGAACGCAAGAGGCGGCGCGACATCGCGGATGTCCTTGTCGAGATCCGCGGCACGCGCAGTTTCCCGGCGCCGGCCGGAGACTTCCTGCTGCGCGGGCGCGCCGACCGCATCGACGTTCTGCGCGCAGGCGGCGCCGCGATCATCGACTACAAGACCGGCAATCCGCCGTCGCCCAAGCAGGTGGAGGAATTGATTGCGCCGCAATTGCCGCTGGAAGGCGCCATCCTGCGCGAAGGCGGTTTTCCGGGCGCGGGCAAGCTTGCGCCGAAAAATCTCATCTACATCCAGTTCGGCGGCGGCGCGCGTCCCGGACGCATCGTCGAGATGCCCGATCGCGACGACCTCGTGAACGAAGCCGAAGAAAAGCTGATCGGACGCATCGCGGCCTTCGATCACCAAGCGACGGCCTATTACCCGCGCGTCATGCCGTACCGCACCGACATCGAAGGCGACTACGACCATCTGGCGCGCGTGCGCGAATGGTCCGTCTCCGGCTGGCAGGAGGATGAGGAATGACGGCGCAGCACGAAGCCGCCGATCCGGAGCGCTCCGCCTGGGTGTCGGCGAATGCCGGCGCCGGCAAGACCTACACGCTCGCCAATCGCGTGACGCGCCTGCTTCTGAACGGCGCCAGGCCCGAGCGCATCCTCTGCCTCACCTACACAAAGGCCGCGGCCGCCGAAATGGAAGGCCGCCTCTTCGAGCAGCTGGGACGCTGGGCGATGGCGAGCGACAAGGATCTCGCCGAGCATATCGCATCGATCGGCGCGGGCTCGTTCGACGCGGAAGGCCTGCGCAAGGCGCGGCGGCTGTTCGCGCTGGCGCTCGAGACGCCAGGCGGTTTGAAGATCCAGACCATCCATTCCTTCTGCCAATATCTGCTGGCGCGCTTTCCGCTGGAAGCGGGCGTGCCGCCGTCGTTCCGCGTGCTGGACGACTCCACGGCGCGCGAATTGCGCGACGAAGCCCGCGCGCGCGTGCTCGACCGCGCCGGCCGCGGCGATGCGCGACTGGCGGCGGCGGCCGCCACGCTTGTCACGGAGACGAGCGAATTCCAGCTCCACAACGTTCTCAATGCCGCCTTCGGCAGCGACCGCCGCAAGCTCGAGCGCTTTCTCGCGCGCGTGCCGAAGAAGGATGTGGCGAATGCCATCCGCAAAGCGCACGGCGCCGGCGAAGAGACCGCCGACGACATTGTTGCGAACTTCCTTGCCACCATGCGCCGCGACGAGAAGCTGCTGCGCGAGATCGCGCAGTGGCTGGCGCAGGGTAAGCCGAGCGACGTCGAAGCATCGCGGCTGCTCGTCAGCGCGATTGCCGAAGAGTCTTTCGAAGCCTTCAACGACTTGTTCTTCACGGAAAAGGGCCTGCCCCGCAAACGTCTCGCCACCAAAGCTTTGTGCGACAATCGCCCCGACTTGCTGACGGCGCTGGATGCCGTCGCGGCCAGCTTCGCGAGCGCGGAGGAGCGCCGGCGCGCGGCGTATGTGGCTTTCCTCGCCGAAGCGGCCCTCACGCTCATCCAGGCGGCGCGGGTCGAATACGAAGCGGCCAAGCGTGCGCGCGGACTTCTCGACTATGACGATCTGATCCTGACGGCACAGCGCCTGCTCGAACGCCGCGATGCCGCGCAATGGGTGCTCTACAAGCTCGACGGCGGCCTCGATCACGTGCTGATCGACGAAGCGCAGGACACGAGCCCCGAGCAATGGGCCATCGTCACACGGCTGACGGAAGAATTCTTCGCCGGCGAAGGTATCGCGAAAAGCGCGCGTGCGCCCCGCACGATCTTCGCGGTGGGCGACGAAAAGCAGTCGATTTTCAGCTTCCAGGGCGCGGAGCCGCGCGAGTTCGAAATCCATCGCCGCTATTTCGCCGACCGTATCGGCGGCGAAGCCTTCGCCGATGTGCGCCTCGACGTCTCGCGCCGCTCCGTGCCGGATGTGCTGAGGTTTGTCGATCAGGTCTTCGCCGCTCCCGAGGCGCGCGAAGGCGTCGTGTCGGGCGACGAGCCCATCGCGCACATTGCCCATCGCGAAAAAGCCGCGGGCCGTGTCGAGCTTTGGCCGCTCATTCCGCCGTCGGACAAGCCGGAAACCGACATCTGGCGTCCCGTCGATCAGCCGTCGCTCGAGAGCCCGGTCGTGCAGCTCGCGGACCAGATCGCCGATCGCATCGGCGACTGGACCGACGGAACGAAACGGCTGCCGGGAAAAACGGAGACGATCCGACCCGGCGACATCATGGTGCTGATGCCGCGCCGCGAGCCGTTCGCCACCGCACTGATCCGCGCGCTGAAAAAGCGCGGCATCCCCGTGGCGGGCGCCGACCGCATCCGCATCGCCAGCCAGATCGCGGTGATGGATCTCGTTGCGCTCGGGCGTTTCGCATTGCTGCCGGAAGATGATCTAAACCTTGCCGCGCTGCTGCGCTCGCCGCTGATCGGATTTTCCGAAGACGAACTCTACGCCTTGAGCGTCGGCCGCGAGGGTACGTTGTGGCAGGCGTTGAGCGCGGCGCGCGCCGACGATCTTTCTTCCGCCGCGGCCTACAATTTTCTTTCTGATGCGCTTTCCCGCGCCGATTATGCGCCGCCGCACGAATTCTATGCTGCGGTGCTTGCGACGCCGGGCATGCGCAGACGTCTTCTCGCGCGGCTTGGCGCGGAAGCAGCAGACGCCATCGACGAATTCCTGTCGCTGACGCTGTCCTACGAAGCCCTCAACACGCCGTCGCTGGAAGGTTTCCTTCACTGGATCGAGCACGGCGAGGCGGAAGTGAAGCGCGACATGGAGCGGGCGCGCGACGAGGTGCGCGTCATGACCGTGCACGGCTCCAAAGGCCTCGAGGCCGACATCGTGATCCTCCCCGATACGGCGAGCCAGCCGGGCGGCGAGCGCAATCGCGGCGATATTCTTTACACGGAGGATGGGCCAGTCTTCCCGGTGAAGAACGAGATTGCGCCCGAGCGCGTGCGCAAGGCGAAGCAGGAGGCCGAAAAAAAGGCGCGCGAGGAGCACCGCCGGCTTCTCTATGTGGCGCTGACCCGCGCGCGGGACAGGCTTTATGTCTGCGGTTTCCGCGGGCGATATGCGGCCAATCCGCATTCCTGGTATGTGCTGGCCAAACGCGCGGCGCAGGAGATCGGCCTCGAGATCGAGGAGCGCGGCACGACGTTTCATGCGTTGGGCGACGGCGGCTTCGAGACTGTGGCGCTCGCGCGCGGCGGCGCAAGCGAATCCGTCGCGCTCGGGCCCTGGGTCAAACGTCTGGCGCCGGAAGAACGCGAGCGCCCGCGCCTGATCCGTCCGTCGGATGCGGCCGGCGCGGAAGAGACCGCCGTGCAATCGCCGGTGGGACTGCGCAATGCAGAACGATTTCGGCGCGGCAATCTCGTGCACGCGCTGCTGGCGCAATTGCCGGATATCGCGCCGGTGCAGCGCCGTGGCGCGGCGGAGCGCTATCTCGCGGCACAGGGTGTCGGGCCGGACGATGCGGCGGCGCTGATCGAAGAAACGATTGTTGTGATGGACCATCCGGATTTCGCAGCCGCGTTCGCACCGGGCGGCCGTGCGGAAGTCGCCATCGTCGCCGATCTGCCGGAAATCGCGGAGGGCGCCCGAATCAGCGGACGCATCGACAGGCTGGCGGTTTCGGACGCAGAGATCCTCGCCGTGGATTTCAAGACCAACCGCCCGCCGCCCCAGCGCCTCGAAGATGTGCCACGCATTTATGTGACTCAGATGGCGCTCTACCGCGCTGCACTTGCAAAAATCTTTCCGAAAAAGCGCGTCGCCTGCGCGCTCGTCTGGACCGACGGGCCGTCATTGATGCGGCTGGACGACAATTTCCTCGATGTAGAATTGGGCCGCATTGGCACGCGGCTTGACCCTAAAGGGGCGCATTCCTAGATTCTGGCCTGACAGTCACAACCCAAGGACCACCATGTCTTCCCCGATCAAGGTTTCCGACGCCTCTTTTCAGGCCGATGTGCTCAATTCGAAGGGGCCGGTTGTGGTCGACTTCTGGGCGGAATGGTGCGGACCCTGCCGGATGATCGCGCCGGCCCTCGAGGAGCTGGCGGGCGAGCTGGAAGGCAGGGTCACGGTCGCCAAGATCAATATCGACGAGAACCCGGGCGTGCCGACCAAATACGGCGTGCGCGGCGTCCCCACCCTGATGATCTTCCAGAACGGCCAGGTCGCCGCGACGAAAGTCGGCGCGCTGCCCAAGTCGAAGATCAAGGAATGGATCGAGTCGTCCGTGGATCTGCCCAAAGCCGCTGCTACGAAATAAAGCGCCGTCTCCGCCCATGCGGGGAGTCATTGATCCCGGATGTCGTGCTGACGCACGATGTCCGGGATTGAATGTTCTGGAGGCGCGCGCGTGAGCTCCATCAGTTTCCGCCCGGCCACGCGCGAGGATCTCGCCGCGATCATCGCGCTCCTCGCGGACGATGCGCTCGGCGCCGCGCGTGAGCGGATCGAGACGCCGCCGGCGGCTTGCTATGTGAAAGCCTTCGAAGCCATCGAAGCCGATTCCAATCAGCAGGTGATTGTTGCCGTCCAGGACGGCGCGGTGGTAGGCACGATGCAGCTCTCATTTCTTCCCGGTCTCTCGCGGCAGGGGCAATGGCGCGGCCAGATCGAAGCCGTGCGCATCGCGGCCAGCCAGCGCGGCGCGGGGCTCGGAAAGCAGATGATGGCGTGGGCGATCGCACAATGCCGCGCGCGCGGCTGCGGGCTCGTGCAGCTGACCTCCGACAAGAGCCGTCACGACGCGCACCGCTTCTATGACAATCTCGGTTTCGTCGCGAGCCACGAAGGCTACAAGCTCGCGCTCACCTGAGCGGCGCGGAACCATCGCTGCGGAGGTATCGTTCTCGTGGCAGGAGAGACACCATGATCCGCAAACTGAAATCGGGCGAGTATCGCCTTTATTCCCGGAAGCTGAATCCCAAAACCGGCAAGCGCCGCAATCTCGGCACGTTCTCGAGTCGCGCCGCCGCGGAAAAGCACGAGAAAGACGTGCAGTATTTCAAGCGGCACTAACTGGACTAGCCGTTCTCCCGCAGCACACGCCCCGCCAGGCTCAAGGATCCGCAGATGAGGATTCGCGGCGGGCCCTGTTCCGGCCGTGCGCGCGACCAGGCGGCGATCTGGAGCATCGCGTCTTCTAGATCGTCGGCGGGACTGGCGTCGAGGCCGCTCGCGCGCGCCGCGTCGTAGAGCGAACCGGCGCCGAGGCTCAATTCTTCATCGGGAATCGTGACCGTCGTCACGTGCTTCGCGAGCCCGCGGAAGGCGGAGAGAAATCCGACCGGATCCTTCGTCGCCAGCATGCCGCAAACGAGATAGAGCGGCTTCTCCGCGCGTTCTTCGAAATCGGCTGCCGCACGCGCGATCGCCGCCGCGCCATGCGGATTGTGTCCGCCGTCGAGCCAGATTTCCGCGCCTTCCGGCGCCGCCTCCAGCAACGGACCCTTGGTCAGGCGTTGCAGCCGCGCCGGCCATTCGACCGTGCGCAGTCCCTTCTCGATCGCCGGATCCCGGCCCCAGCCGCCGGCACGCAGGGAGGCAATCGCGACCGCTGCATTCTCAATCTGATGGCGGCCGATGAGCCGCGGCAGCGGCAGATCGAGGAGGCCCGCTTCGTCCTGATAGACCATGCGGCCATGTTCCTGATGGGCGAAGAAATCCTGCCCGAACACGGAAAGCGGCGCGCCGAGCGCATCGGCCCTGCGCGTGATGACATCGAGCGGCGCATCGTCCTGCGGCCCCACGACCACCGGCACGCCGGCGCGGATGATGCCGGCCTTTTCCGCGGCGATGTCGACGATGGAGCCGCCGAGATATTCCTGATGGTCGAGTCCCACCGGCGTAATGACGCTGACATGCGGGCGCGGCACGACATTCGTCGCGTCCGTCTTGCCGCCCATGCCCACTTCAAGGATCAGCACATCGGCGGGATGCCGCGAGAAGGCAAGAAACGCGGCGGCGGTCGTGATCTCGAAGAAGGTGATGGGCTCGCCGTCGTTGACGCGTTCGCATTCCTCAAGCGTCGCGCACAATTCGCCTTCGTCGATCAGCTGCCCGACAACCCTGATACGCTCGCGGAAATCGACGAGATGCGGCGAGGTGTAGGCGTGAACCTTCAGGCCCTGCGCTTCCAGCATGGCGCGTGCGAAGGCGCAGGTCGAACCCTTGCCATTGGTGCCGGTGACGTGGATGACCGGCGGGACCTTGCGTTCGGGATGGCCGAGTTGAGCCAACAGGCGCTCGATGCGCCCCAAGCCCATCTCGATGCGGTTCGGATGCAGCGCCGTGAGACGCAGAAGAATGCTGTCGCTGCGGACGGCAAGGCTGCTCAAACGCCGTGTCCGTTGCCGCCGTGGCCATTTGAGCCGACGGGCAGCTTCACGCGTTCGCCATTGATCGTCTGCGGCTCAGTGCGCGCTTTCGGGCGCGGCTTCTTCGTCAGGAGATGCAGGAGATTCGAGATGGTGTGCTTCAGCTCGTGGCGATGGACGACCATGTCGACCATGCCGTGATCTTTCAGATATTCCGCGCGCTGGAAACCGTCCGGCAGGCGTTCGCGGATGGTCTGCTCGATGACGCGCGGACCGGTGAAGCCGATAAGTGCGCCGGGCTCGGCCAGCTGCACGTCACCCAGCATCGCGTAGGACGCGCTGACTCCGCCGGTCGTCGGATCGGTCAGGACGACGATGTAGGGAAGCCGCGCCTCGCGCAGCATATCGACGCCGATGGTCACGCGCGGCATCTGCATCAGCGAGAGAATACCTTCCTGCATGCGCGCGCCGCCGGACGAGACGAACAGAATGAACGGGCGTTTCTCGGCGACTGCGGCCTGCATGGCCTGCACGAGACCTTCGCCGACCGCCATGCCGAGCGATCCGCCGAGGAACTCGAATGGTTGCACCGCGATCATCACCGGCATGCCGTCGATCGTGCCGCGCGCGGCAACCAGCGCATCGCGCATGCCGAGCTTCGAGCGCGCATCTTTGAGGCGATCCGTGTAGCGGCGCTCGTCGCGGAAATGCAGCGGATCGAGCGGCACGTCCGGCTGCGGCAACTCTTCGAAGGCCCCCGCGTCGAAAATCGTCGCGAAGCGCTCGCGCGCGCCGACGCGCATATGATGGCCGCATTGCGGGCAAACGCTCTGCGCCGCCTCGAGATCGCGATGGAAAATCATGTCGCCGCAGGCGGGACATTTCTTCCAGAGATTCTCGGGCGTCTCGGTGGTGCGCCCGGCCATGAGACTCTTGATGCGCGGCCGAACGAAATTGGCGATCCAATTCATGTCTTCAGTCTACCACGGGTTCGCTGCGCGCTGCATGCACGGATTTCGCAAGTGCAGCACAAAATTCCACGACGTCCTTTACCAGCCCTTGCCGTCCCCGTCCCTCCGCGACCCGCGAAACGATGGAGGAACCTACAACTGCGCCATCGGCGAAACGCGCAATTTCGGCCGCCTGGGCCGGTGTCTTGATGCCGAAGCCCACGCACACGGGAATAGGGCTTTTCGCCTTCAACCGGGCCACGGCTGCGCGCACGCTACCGGCCTCGAAGCTCTTCGTGCCGGTCACGCCCGCGATGGAGACATAGTAAAGAAATCCGCCCGCACCAGAGAGGACGGTCTCAAGACGCTTCGAATCGGTCGTCGGCGTCGCGAGGCGGATGACATCGAGGCCCTGGGCCGCGGCGGGCACGCGCAGCACCTCGTCTTCCTCCGGCGGCAGATCGACGGTGATGAGCCCATCGACGCCCGCCTCCGCCGCGTCGCGCGCGAAGCGCGCGGACCCATAATGATGGATCGGGTTGTAGTAGCCCATCAGCACGATCGGGGTCATCTGATCGGCGCGACGGAAGCGGCGCACGAGCTCGAGCACTTTGGGCAGCGTCATACCGGCTTCGAGCGCACGCAACGACGAAGCCTGAACAGCCGGACCGTCGGCCATCGGATCGGAAAACGGCACGCCGAGCTCGATCAGGTCAGCGCCGGCGGCGGGGAGTTTCTCCAGAATCGCGAAGCTCGTGTCGGGATCGGGATCGCCCGCGGTGATGAACGGCACGAAGGCGGCGCGGTCCGCCTTCTTCAATTCCGCGAAACGCTGCGCAAGACGGTTCATAGCTTTTCGCCCAGATGATGGGCGGCGGTGAACACGTCCTTGTCGCCGCGGCCCGAGAGCGCCACGACGATGATCTTGTCCTTCGCCATCTGCGGCGCGATGCGCATGACATGCGCCAGCGCGTGCGCCGGTTCCAGCGCGGGAATTATCCCCTCGAGACGGCTGAGCGCCGTGAAGGCCTCCATCGCATCCTTGTCCGTTGCCGAGAAATATTTCACGCGACCCTGATCCTTGAGCCAGGAATGCTCCGGCCCGACTCCGGGATAATCGAGCCCGGCCGAGATCGAATGCGCTTCGACGATCTGGCCGTCGTCATCCTGCAGAAGATAGCTGCGCGCGCCATGCAGCACACCGGGCTGGCCCTTCGTCAGTGTCGCCGCATGATGATGGCTGTCGACGCCCTCGCCCGCCGCCTCGACGCCGTGGATTTCCACGTCGCGATCGTCGAGGAAGGGATGAAACATGCCGATGGCGTTCGAGCCGCCGCCGACGCAGGCCACGACGAGATCCGGCAGCCGCTTCTCGGTTTCCAGCAATTGCGCACGGGCTTCGTTGCCGATCACGCACTGAAAGTCGCGCACCATCATCGGGTAGGGATGCGGTCCGACGACCGACCCTATGATGTAGAACGTGTCGTTCACGTTGGCGACCCAGTCGCGCAACGCTTCGTTCGTCGCATCCTTCAAGGTGCGCGAGCCCGAGGTCACGCTGCGCACTTCGGCGCCCAGAAGGTTCATGCGGAAAACGTTCGGCTTCTGCCGCTCGATGTCGACTTCGCCCATGTAAACGACGCAAGGGAGCCCGAAGCGCGCGGCCACCGTGGCCGTCGCGACGCCGTGCTGGCCGGCGCCCGTCTCTGCGATGATGCGCGTCTTGCCCATGCGGCGTGCGAGAAGGATTTGACCGAGGCAGTTGTTGATCTTGTGCGCGCCGGTGTGATTGAGGTCCTCGCGCTTCAGATAGATCTTCGCGCCGCCGAGATGCCCGGTGAGCCGTTCCGCGAAATAGAGCGCGCTGGGGCGGCCGACATAATGCGTCAGCAGACCACCCAGCTCGGCATGGAATTGGGGATCGTTCTTCGCTTCCTCGTAAGCGCGCTCGAGCTCGAGCACGAGCGGCATCAGCGTTTCCGCGACGAAGCGTCCGCCATATGCGCCGAAATGGCCGTGCGGATCGGGACCGGTGCGATAGGAATTGGGTTCGCTCATGCGTCGGTCCCGCCGGCGAATTGCGCGTTGCGCGCGGTCTCGACGAAGTTGCGGATCAGCTCCGGGCTCTTCACGCCGGGCGCCGTTTCGACACCCGACGAGACGTCGACGCCGACCGCACCGCTGACGGCGATCGCACGCGCGACATTGTCGGCATTGAGGCCGCCCGCCAGCAGCCACGGGCGCGCAAAGCTCCGCCCCCGGAGCAATTGCCAGTCGAACGCCGCGCCGTGTCCACCCGGGCGGGACGCCGATTCCGGTGCCTTCGCATCGAACAGGAACATGTCGGCCGCATCGTTGTACGAAGCAACGCCCGAGAAATCGCTCGTCTCGGCGATGGAAAACACCTTGATGACGGGAATGCCGAAACGGCTCCTGATGGCGCCGACGCGCGCCGGCGTCTCGCGACCATGCAGCTGGAGAAAGTCGGGCCTCACAACAGCGATCACGCCGGCGACCTCCTCGTCGTTGGGATCGACCAGCAGCGCCGCCATCCGCAGGCGTCCCCGCAACCGCTCGGCGATTACGCCGGCATGGACCGGGTTCAGGTAGCGCGGCGAGGCGCGGTGAAAGACGAGGCCGCCAAAGTCCGCGCGCGCTTTGGCAGCGGCGTCGGCCGCGTCCACACTGGTGATGCCGCAGATTTTGACGGTGACTCCCATGAGGGGCCGCTTATCGGCGGAGCGTGGCCCGAAATCAAGCAAGCCGGCCGGCCGTCGTTAACCTGTTGATCTAGGTGGTGGGAACGAGCTGGAGCTCTGCCGCGATGGCGCGTGCGGCGGCCGCGGGATCGGCAGAGGCGGTCACCGCCCTGCCGAGGATCAAGACGTCCGTGCCGGCGGCCATCGCCTCGGCCGGTGTCAGCACGCGTTTCTGGTCGGCCAGATCGGAGCCCAGGGGGCGGATGCCGGGTGTCGCGATCAGGAAGTCCCGGCCGGCCGCCTTTCGCACCAGCTGGATTTCGTGGGCGCTGCAGACCACGCCGTGAAGACCCGACGCCTTGGCTAGCTTCGCCAGGCGTTCGACCTGTGCGGCCGGCGGTCCCATCTGGCCCACCTGATCGAGAACCTGTTGGTCGAGGCTCGTCAGCACCGTCACGCCCAAGACGCGGACCTTGGGGTCGACGGTGTGGGCGGCTTCGACAGCGGCCCGCATCATCGCTTCGCCGCCCGAAGCGTGGACGTTGAAGAGGGCCGCGCCGAGCCGCGCCAGCGCGCGGGCCGCGCCCGCCACCGTGTTCGGGATGTCGTGGAATTTGACGTCGGCGAAGACCGGCCGCCCGAGCGCAACGATCGACTCGATTCCTTTCGGGCCCTGGGCGGAGATGAATTCGAGACCGATCTTGAGACCGCCGACATAAGGTCCAACGGCTTTCGCCATCGCAACCGCCTCGCCGAGGTCCGGCGTGTCGAGAGCGACGAAGATCGGATTGGAGAATCTGGGCGCGCTCATGAGACGGGGTTTAGGTGAGACGGCGATGACTCGCAAGGGATCATTGGTACGTCCTGTCGGCATAGATATCGAAACCGTGGATCTTGCCCGAGGCCGTGCGGTTATAAGCAATCAGGACGGTCTTACCGCCTTTCGAAAGCCGGAAGATCGAGTTGATCTGGTCTGGCGTGCTCGCAGACGGCTCTCGCTCCACCAGCGTGAGCCTGCCGCCCGGCCAGGCCGGCGCCAGCCACCTTCGCCAGCGCGCCATCACTTCGGGCGTCGCGAGCATCGCGAAATCCGGCATCGTTTCGGCGCTGATATCGCTGCCGGCGACAAGTTGATCGAGGAACATGCGCACCGAGTTGGCGATCGAAGGATCGTCGTCGGGAATGGACGCAAGCTTTGCGGGAAGCAATGGCGGGTCGACGAGACCGGCGATGACGTCGGCGATCGTCTCGGGTTCGGCATCGTACAGGTTGTTGAGGACAACGACGGTCAGGCCGTCGTCGGGATAGCGGAGAATGGAGGATGTGAATCCCCACATCGAACCGTTGTGCTCCATGGCTTTGTGACCGTGGAACTGATCAATCCGCCAGCCGAAACCGTAAGGGCCCGGGTTCGGTTTGCCGTCATTCAGTTTGTAAACTGTCCACATGCGGTCGAGGCTTGCCTGCGTAAGAAGGCGCGTCGTGTACAGCGCTGCGTCCCATTTCGCGAAATCGATAACATTGAACCAAAGCGAACCGTCGGCGGTCGAGTTGAAAGTCGGCGAAATCCATTTCTCGTTCTTGAGCTGTCCGTGGTCGAGCGCATAGCCGGAGGCGCGATTGTGGACGATATCGTGAGCGCTCATGAGGCCCGAGGACGTCATGCCGAGCGGTTTGAAGATGCGCTCGTCCAGAAACTGCCCGTAGGGTTCGCCTGTGATCTTGTGTATGAGAACGCCGAGGATGAGGTAGTTTGTGTTGCGATATTCCCATCTCTCTCCGGGGGCCCACTCGATGGGCATAGCTTCGACCTTCGTCATCAATTCGTCTTCGGTGAAGTCAAGACGCTCGTAGAACGGATCATTCGGTCCGGTGTAGTCGCTGTAATCGGACAAGCCAGAGGTGTGAGAGAGCAGGTTCTTGATAAGGATCGGCTTCCAGCTGTCGGGCGCGTCGGGAAAATATTTCGTGATACTGTCGTCGAGCGAAAGCTTCCCTTCCTCCACAAGCATCATGATGGCAGTCGCGGTGAATTGCTTGCCGACGGACCCGGCATTGAAGATCGTCTCCGGCTTGACGGGGACATTCAG
>Ga0335069_10004218_pt1 | contig 21424 bp, 15 predicted proteins | sample Lox_Sample_11_FD_206714 | JGI IMG/M metagenome (GOLD analysis project Ga0335069, IMG submission 206714) | Soil microbial communities from Loxahatchee National Wildlife Refuge, Florida, United States - Lox_Sample_1.1 | ecosystem: Environmental > Terrestrial > Soil > Wetlands | place: USA...
GGTGAAGGGTTGGCCTTAGCCAAGGATATTTACGCCGAGGCGTATACGCGCAGAGAAGAACTCTCGGCGCCCTATGCATCGGTCATTGACATTGATTCGGGAAAACTTCCCGCCCCTGGTGAGCTCGCCCGATGGAGTTCCGCACAATATGCCGCTGCCGTCCGCCACGATCCACAATGCAGGGAATTCAATCCGAGCTTGAGGCAACTCCTCCATGTGGGTTACAAGATCGCTGCGGAGAAAGGTGAGAGGTATCTCGGTCTTGTGCGCGCAAGTGAGGCAACTATCGCTCCCAACGTAACCCAAAATCTCTTCGAGCGCCACATCAAGCCTCTGTTTCTCGACAGCTAATGCAAAAGACAGCCTTCTGCGCTTCGGTTGTCAGAGTCCGTTTGAGGCGAGCACAAAGCTTTTGCCTTGAAGTTTGACCTGCGTTGATGGAAAATAGGCTCGTGGGTGCAATCACCGATCGTGCGCCTGCGGACGGACCGGAGAAAGAGTCACCTAGACCACCTTGTTCGGAATCCGCTCATAGGTCCATCTCGCCGCAGGAAGGAGACAGTAACATGGTAAAATTCATCTTTTGTGCGAGGCGTCGATCCGATATGACTCGGGCCGAGTTCCAGGACTACTGGCTCAACCATCACGCCCCCTTGTTCAAAGAATTCGCTGACACATACAGGGCCATCCGTTATGTGCAGAGTCACACAATCGACTCCCCGCTTAACGAGAACGTGAGGAAGATCAGAGGCTTGTCCGAGGCATACGACGGGGTGGGTGAAATATGGTGGGAATCAGAGGAAGATTTTCTTGCCGCCATTAACTCTCCGGAAGGTCAGAAGCTTAGGGCCATATTTCTGGAAGATGAGGCGAGGTTCGTAGATTCTGCCCTGTCATCGGCCTTCTTTACTGTTGAGCATGTGATCGTTGACGGGAAAGTTGGATAACGCAAAATCCGGCCCAACCCCCGGATGCAGTCCACAGTCGTGAGACGACTCGGGCTCACCGGCAGGTCGGGCGTGATAAGGGGTGATTCATGGCTATAAGAATTGTCCAGCTTGGCACAGTAAGAGCCAAAGATGAAGGCACCCGCATCGGAACGGTCCGCCGCCCACCGAGGGGTGTGCCGAAAAGCGAGTTCGCGTCAGAGAACTGGTATGACGTCTGGCTCCCTAACCTGGCGCCAAGCGTGGAAACTATGAAACTCGGGCAGCAGGCTGAGACACCCGCCGAATGGGCGGCATTCACCAAAAAGTACCGCGCCGAGATGACCCTCCCCGAGAATGCTCGAACCATCGAGCTACTCGCAGCTCTGTCCCACCAGACAAATTTCTCGGTGGGCTGTTACTGCGAAAACGAATCGCATTGCCATCGTTCCGTGCTCAAGGAACTTTTCGCCGAAAAAGGGGCTAAGCTGGCGCAGACGTAAATGTCCGCCGCAACATGATCGTTTGCGTCAAAGCGTGGCCTGAAATCCAGTCCTATACTGGTCTATATCTAACTATTACAATGTTATACTTGACATCAGACATGCCTCGGACTTAAACTGCGAATCTTATGATACAGAAATAGTTTCTGCCTGCAGAAAGATGGAGAATCACCGGTGAAGTCCTCCAAGAAAAAGCAGAAAAAGAGCTATTCGCAATTCGTACCCGCCGTTGAGCAGGCCACGAGAATCCTTCAGTATCTTTCTTCGTCATCCGGACTAAAGGCAAATCTGACAAGTATCTGCAAGTATGTGGGTATCCACGCAAGCAAAGGCTATGCTCTCCTCAATACACTGCAAAAGTCGGGTTATGTCAATCGAGATCAAAGCACCAAACTATACTCCCTGGGCTTGAGCCTAATCTGGATCGGCCAGAAGGCGTTGGAAGGGGTCCACGTCAAAGAAGTCGCAAAGCCCTTTCTCGAGGGTCTCGCGGGAGAAACGCACAGCACGGCACTGTTTGGAATGATCGCGGCAGATCAGATTGTAATCGTTGGAAAGCACGACCCTGACCACGACGTGGGGGTTACCCTTCGTCTCGGATATGCCGTACCCCTCACCTATTCCGCCCCCGGTAAGGCCATAGTAGCGTTTCTTCCGGAGAGGGAACAGAAGGAGCTTCTTGGAGGGAGTACCCTCTTCTTTCACGGAGAATATCCATCTGACCTCGATCGTCAAAAGCTTACCCGGGAACTTGATGAGTGCAGGCGAATAGGCTATGCAAAAGCCCCCGGGAAAGGAAATCCTTTGGTGAGGGTTCTCGCGTCACCCGTACTCGGCCCTACAGCTTACCCGCTCGGTGTCCTCTTCGTTATTGGCATTTTTCCAGAATCTATCGAGGCTTCCTATGGCGGAAAAATCGCGGAGGCGGCGCGACAACTTTCGGCGATCCTGGGGTCGGATGCAACCTGGCCTTCCGCAGAGGCGGTGGAGCACGCCGCGCGAGTACACGGTCGGAAACATTAAATACACGTACCGTCGCTTCCCACGTCAAAGACCGGCTGGAAGTGCCGGAACAAATCTATAAGGATATAAACCGCGTGGAACACAGTTTTCACAATGGTACAAAAAGCGGAACCACAACCCTTAAGTGGCATACATGCCTCTCAAGGGTTGTGGAGACAAAGGAGGTGGACAGGGCAAGTGTTATTCGTGTCAGCTTATTGGATCTTACGAAGAAACAGCAGGCGTTTTCATCAAGAAAGGAGGATCAGATGAAGTTTAGACGTGCAATTGGTATCGGTATTATCACAACTCTTGTTTTAACATTTTGTTTCATATCATTGAGTTTAGCTGGTCCGGTCGTGCTGACCCAGCCGGGAGTATACAGCAGGTATAACACTCCGGATTATGATGGTTGGAAGAGGATCTCCGTGTATGTGCCCGTCCGAGACGGCACAAAGCTCGCGGTCGATATCTACAGGCCGACCAAGGCCGGTGTGATGGAACAGGCTCCCCTGCCCGTCATCTTTCAGTTCACGGGATACCGCCGTGCCACATACACTTCCCTCACCAACAAAACCATACATTATCCCGACACAACCTTCACAAAATACGGTTATGTCATGGTATACGCCGACACGCGGGGCAAGGGCGCCTCTTACGGCACTCGCATGGAAATGTGTGACCGGACTGAAGCTATGGACGGCCATGATCTCGTCCAGTGGATAGGCTCACAGCCATGGTCTGACGGAAACGTCGGCATGTGGGGAGCCTCCTACACGGGGAATACGCAGGTTGAAACGGCAAGCAATACGCCGAAATACCTGAAAACCGTCATCCCCGAGTGGACCGATTACGCCAAATATGATGCCACGTACCGGGGAGGCATGCACAGGACAACAGCCGGCGGAGGCGAAACTCAGGATGATTCCATTACGGTCCCTGTGGACGAAGATACGGTTGATGCGAACAACAACGGTATCACGGACATGCTCGAGGCAGCGATTGCGCAGCACGTGGCCCCTTATCTACCCACGTCATATCTCTATTTGAACTTTATCGCCAGAATGCCATACCGCGACAGCTATGATAGTGACGTAGGCAAACTGGGAGAATACTGGATCAATGCGGCCAATTACCCGTACTTCAAGGCCGAAAAAGAGGCAGGCATTGCCTTCTATCAGGTAGGCGGATGGTATGATCTGTTCGGGCGGGATACGCTCATCGGCTACAACAACTTGAAGAAACATGGAAAGATGTTTCTGGCGCCATTTGGTCATTTCGGCGGGACAACCCCCGGCATCGTCCTGAACCAAGAATTCCTGCGCTGGTTTGACTACTGGCTCAAGGGCATCGACGACGAAATAATGAGCGAACCCCCTGTGTACTACTATACAGTCAACGCCCCTACGGGAACAGAGTGGAGATTCTCGCCGCAGTTCCCGCTCGGCGAAGAGAAGTATGTGAAGTACTACCTGGCCTCAGGACCTTCAGGAAGCAATCCCGTTTCAGTGCTGGACGGAGGGCTCAGCACCGTTGCTCCGACGGCCAAGAACGGCGGCCAGGACAGCTACAAGCAGAATTACAACCCTGTATGCACGGCAATGATGGGCAACTGCAGTTATGATCAATGGTCTTTGACCTATACTACGGATGTTCTCTCCAAAGACCTGCAAGTGACCGGTTCGCCGATCGTGCATCTCTGGGCCGCGTCAACCGCAACAGACCAGGATTTCTTCGCGGATCTGGAAGATATCGATGCCAACGGTAAAGTCGTCAAGGTCGTGGCGACACAGGGGAGGCTTCGGGCCTCACATCGCAGCCTTGCTAAAGCCCCATTCGATAACCTGGGACTCCCCTGGCACCGCGAGTATCAGCAAGACATGGTCCCGCTCACTCCGAACGCTCCCACGGAACTTGTCTTCGACATTCTTCCCACCTCGTATATCTTCCCGGCGGGTCACAGGATGAGAGTGGTAGTCATGGCAGCGAGCAAGCAGGCATTGAATTATCTCACGCCCGACTCAACCGTAACCATTTACCATGACAAGAAACATGCGTCGTACGTGAGCCTGCCGATTATAGACAAACTCAACGTCTTTCAGGGCACAGTCACAATGCACACCCGGCAGGATCAATACAGCGGTCCTGCGGACCTCTATGCTTCCCCGGAAGGCATCTATCTTAGCTACGCCGGCAAATGGCTGAAATGGAAAACGGAAAGAGCCTGGGATGGGGATTGGAGAGGCTATTTCCTGCGTGATGCAGAGTGTTTCAAGGGTGATACAGAGCACTTCATGGGTGAGGGCAAATCGGGACACATATCCGTAGTCGTTTCATCCAATCCAAAAGGCCCCTTCAACGCTATTGCCGAGGGATGGGGGATAGACTTCAAAGGTACATTTAAGTATTAGACCTGTTGATATTTGGTCTTTTCCGGGGGCATTCGGTTGGGGGGATTGCCTCCGGAAAAGACTTGCAGGAGCAAAAGTCGATATGGTCACGCGCATCAGATCTCAAAAGGATCGAATAAACTTAAGGAGGTACAAAAGAGACAATTTCGCTGTGAATGAAACGAGGGTACACAAGATGTTTTGTGTTTTACAAGTGAAAAACATCAAGGAGGAATTACCATGAACTTTTCTTTCCGCAAGATTTACTTTTTTTTGATGATCCTGGCAGTTTGCATGCTTACCACTACCTCTTATGCTGCGGAGTGGGTAAAAGCACCGGAGCTGGCTATGGACAAGTATTATGACGTCGTCCGCGAGGCGGCGCCAGGCCTGCCCGGCTGGACAGTCTATCGTCCGGACGATCAAGCATTGATATGGAGCACGCGGGAGAAGCTGCCGATCCTAATCTGGAGCAACGGCGCCTGCACCGAGACCAACGATGGTGCTTTCTACTTTCTGGAACAGATAGCCGCGCACGGATTCGTGGTTGTGGCCTTCGGTAAACCGGATGTTCATGTTGGCGGGAATGGAATCGCCGTGGCCGCCAGGATGGAATCGGCAATAGATTGGGCGACTTCACCTCCCTGGCGTGGTGGACCGTGGTACTTTAATCAGGTCGATGTCAAGAAGATCGCCACTTCAGGATTTTCATGCGGAGGTGTGGATGCGGAGTATACAGCTGTGACCGACCGGCGAGTGAAAACGTCCGTCATCGTGTCGAGCGGCTTCTATCCTGACCTCTTGCCAGGGCAGACCCCTAGTATGTCCGGCCCCCTTGCCCACTCCCGAGATTTGCTCCCGAATCTATACGGTCCCATAATTTTCCTCCCAGGTAGTCCCCCGGGAGTTGGTACGACTTCTGATATTGCTTACCCCAATGCTATTGCAAACTACAACCTCATCTCTACTGTTCCCACTGTTCTTGCGTATCACGCGAATACCGCCCACGGCGGCTACTTAGGTACTGCTCCCACCAGTCTCCAGCTCCAAGCCGTGCAGACCGTGGTCGATTGGCTGGATGGTATCCTCAACAAAAATCAACAGGCACTCGATTGGGTGATCGGGCCTGATGGGCTCAGCACACTACAAGACTGGACAGTCCAGTCAAAGGGTTTCTAATAATCACCAAGGGAGAGGGCCGAAAGCCCTCTCCTCTTCTTTCAACTGGCGAGGAGGCTGCTCAGTTGATCGCTCACCGGAGAATCACCCCCGGTCAGACCCCTACGGCAGTGAAAAGAGGGGGAATTTGTGCAAGTAAGACGGTAAATACCATCTGGACGGGAATGCACGCAACCCGGATACATACAGTATAGATATGAAGTAGAACGTCGATTCTGGTGGTAAGCAATAGCACGTAAAGAGAATCATCGTACTAAGCCGTGGATTTCGGCTTAGATCTATTTTTTGCACAGGAGGATCAGCATGAAAATGAGACGCACTTTTGGTATTGGCATTGTTGCTACACTTCTTTTGGTACTCTGTTTCATCTCTTTCGGTTCGGCTGATCCGCTGGTTTCCAAACCCGGCGTATACAGCGGCTATTCCAACGTACTCTATGATGGGTGGGTCCGTTCCTCCCAGTATGTCACAGTACGGGATGGGACCAAGATCGCTCTCGACATCTATCGCCCCACATTGAAAGGCGCGGTTGCAAATACTCCTTATCCGGTTATCTTTCAACAGACCCAGTATCGCCGGTCATACTATGCGAACGGCAAACTTGTACTCCAGGGCACCAATCAGACCTACGTGGATTTCTTGACAAAATACGGCTATGTTTTTGCTGTGGCGGACGCCAGGGGCATAGGCGCCTCCTACGGGCAACGTCGAGGTCCTTGGTCCAGGGAAGAAGCCTATGATACCTACGATATCATAGAGTGGCTGGCGGATCAGCCATGGAGCAACGGCAATATCGGTATGTGGGGCCTTTCTTATATGGGTGGAACACAGGTCATGGCCGCCAGCACCATGCCGCCCCACCTCAAAGCCATTTTTCCCGCGCAGACACCATTCGACAACTATGATGAACTCCTTACCATCATACCGGCGAACGGACCTTTTGGAGAGCTTTCAAATGCGGCGACCGACCTGACCGCGGCCCCTGTGGACGCAGATACGGTCATTAATAGCTATGGCTATCCATCAATGCTGTATGCGGCTGTGCAGGAACACCTGCCCTATTACAACAGCATCCAGCAACTCGCCTTAAGCCTTGGCCAGACTGCACCGCCTTACAGCTCCGTGGGGCCCGCTCCGTACCGCGACAGCTACGCTCCTCTGGCTCATAGTCAGTATTACTACGAGAATAGTGCAAGCACTTACCTGCCAGAGATCAAACACTCTCACGTTGCTGTCTATAATATGGGATACTGGAATAACTGGTTGAGGCGGGGCAGCATTTCGGCCTTCGAGAATTTTCGAAACCCGAGCAAACTGATACTGACAGCCACATCATCGACACCTTCATTCAGCTTCGTATCGGAACACCTTCGCTTCTTCGACTACTGGCTGAAAGGTATCAATAACGGTATCATGGGGCAGCCTCCCATCTACTACAATACTCTGACCGATGGTGCGGAAGGCACAGGCTGGCACTATGCCTGGAAGTGGCCGCTACCTAACGAGAAGCGTACCAGATACTACTTACAGGCCGGTCCGTCGGGAAGTACAAACCCCGGCGTTAACGACGGAGTGCTGAGCCGAACCGTTCCCACGGGAACCAGCGCGCAGGACGACTACACCGTCTTCTACGGCATCACCCCGGCAAATCAAGATGCCAAAGGCATTACCTACACCACCGATCCTTTGACTGCTGATATGGAGATAACGGGCCATCCCGTGGTCCATCTCTGGATTTCATCCACTCAGACGGACGGTGACTTTGTGGCTTCTCTTGAAGAAATAACCGCCGCGGGAAAGGCTACCGTGGTTGCAAGCGGCTCTCTCAGGGCATCGCTCAGAAAAATCGTCTTCCCGCCTTACAACTACATGGGGCTTCCCTGGCGTCGTGCGCTTGAGGCCGACGAGCAAAAGCTCACCCCGGGCACTCCTGTGGAACTCAAATTTGACCTTTTGCCTCTCTCCAACGTGTTCAGCAAAGGAAACCGTATAAGACTCACTATCGTCTGTGACTCCTCACCCAACACGCCGCACCTGTCACCTGTACCCGTTGTGAGTATCTATCGCAACATGGCCATGGCCTCTTACATCACTCTTCCAGTCACCACCGACCCCATCAGGGTTAGAGCCGATGTAAAGCCTGACATGATCAATCTCAAGAGCCACGGAGAGTTCACCGTTGCCATTACGCCACCCTACAGGCTCGGGAAGGGGTATGGCGCGCGCGATATCGACATAAGTACTCTGCGGTGCAACGGCGCTCCCGCCGTCAGAGGAACCGTCGAACGTGACACCCTTATTGCAAAATTCAATACGCAGGATCTCGTCGGTACGTCAGCTGGACCGGCGGCTACCTTTAGCGTAACAGGCAAGTTCAACTATGATATCCCCTTTTCAGGCACAGACAAGGTGAGGGTAATGAAGTAGAAAGCTTTAACACGTTTTGACCAGGGGCGTTAAAACGCCCCTGGTCAAAACAAAAAGTCAGGAGTGCAATCTGTAGCAGATAGCTATACAGAGGGGAACGGGACAACCCGTTCCCCTGTCATTTCTCATTTGTTCACAATCATCTTTTTCTGGTATGAAGTGAATTCACAAAATACGAGGCGAAGGAGCATGGTTGTTATGCGTATGGACAAACGCGTGTTCGGGAACCGCATCTGCGGCGGGCTGTTTCGCCTCGCGCTGCTCCATGTATGCATATACACATCCGCGCCAGCAAGGCTCACAGTCCATCCACATCTGCTTCTTCCACTCCACGCCTTTGTCCATCCACTCCGCGATTGCGGCGCTCTCCTGCAATCGCGGAATCGTCGAGGAATATACGTGGACTTTGCGCTCACGCGCTTCGATCAATACCATTGCATGGATTGTCGCCCTCGCCTCCCCTGGCTCGGCCGCCAAAAACAGCAAACGGCAAATGTTATCAAATGCACCTTGGTATGGGATCAACAACGCTCTCTGGCCGAAGCTATTTTCGATGGATAACGCGAAAAGCGAAGGCCGGGGTTCGTAGGCGTACTGTTTCGTACGTCGAAGAATCACGGCCCGCTGATTGACAAAGTTAGCCGCGAAAAGAGCGAGGCCTTATGCGGATTACTCACTAATGGCGCGGAAATCATTTCGCGCAATTAGTGAGTAAATCAACCGCCAATGCTACGCAAGCTGCGCTGACATTTTCGGATAAGCCCCATCTCCAGCTTCTTCTCCGGCTTCACCCGCACAACCTCTTTCACGAATTGAGCAATCTCGTCATCGGTCTCGCCGCTCCTCAAAAGCGCCTTCACGTTATACTCCGTATCGGAGAAAAGACAAGGCCGTATCATACCGCTGGAGGTGAGCCTGATCCTGTTGCATTCAGCACAGATGTGCGTAGATACGGGACTGATGAAGCCTACCTTACCTGAACCTCCTTCGATATCGAACATGCGCGCCGGTCCCTTGTCCCGGCTCACAGAAGGTATAAGATTATAGGCGGTCCTTATCACGTCCTCTATCTGCTGAGATGTAATAATCTCCGTACTGTTCCACAGTGAGGCATCGCCGAAAGGCATGAACTCGATGAAGCGCACGTGGTGGTTCCACTTCTTAGCCGCTTTCACAAAATTGAGTATCTCGTCATCGTTGAACCCTTTTATAATGACCGTATTGATCTTGATCGGGTCGAGGCCCGCGTAGATGGCCTTCTCAATGCTCATGATCACCTCGTCGAAGGCGTCGACGCCGGTGATGTAGGCGAACCTGTCTTTCTTCATAGTATCGAGACTGATGTTGACACGCGTAAGCCCAGCCTCCCTGAGTTCCACGATCTTTTCACCGAGAAACACGCCGTTGGTGGTGAGGCTCACGTCCTCTATGCCCTCTACACTGTTTATCTCCCGTAGCAGGTAACCGATGCCTTTTCTCGCCAGGGGCTCGCCACCGGTCAACCGAACCTTCTTTACGCCGAGGCGTGCAGCGATTCTTACAAAGCGAAGTATCTCTTCATAGGAGAGAATCTCCGTGTGAGGGATGAAGTCGAAGGACCCGTCCACGCAATATTTGCAGCGCAGGTTACACCTGTCCGTCACCGATATCCTTATGTAATTTATCGTGCGATCATAGGTATCAATTAGATTACTCATACCAATTTGCCTTTTACACGCCCCGCCTTGCTTTTTTCCTCCCTCGTCCATCGTCCAAGCAAAGCGATCATCCCGGGTCTAGCCTTTTACTCTAATCCTTAATCCCCGGCCCCTGAACCGTGGTTTTATCCTTGCTCATATTTGATCTTTCCCGTCTGCCCCGTATTGTAACCTCCCAGGGCGTCCACCCTTTGCCTGAAAGCCTTGGAAGCGATGACGTCCATCAATACGGAAAACCTTCCGTCGCTTGCAAATTCCATAGTCACGAGAAGATCATACTCCTCTTCAGCCAGGGGAATGAAATCAAGCGAGAAGGCTCTCGCCACCGAATAAATGCCTATTCCGACATCCGCTATGGATTCTTTGATCAAGACCCCTACTGCGGTATGAGAAGATTCTTCTCTATCATACCCGCTGATCAGTTCTTTTTCAAGGCCCTGTTTGGAGCAGAGCGAATCAAAGAGAATTCTTGTGCCGGAACCGACCTGTCTATTTACGAACCGTATGTCTGATCTGACAAGGTCCCGTATGCCGGCGATACCCCTGGGATTACCCTTTTGAATCAAGAGTCCTTGTGTCCTCTTTGCCACATGAATCAGCCTCACAGCTTTATGAGGGAGGTATCGTTTAATGGCGGGCACGTTATAGATCTTTTCCTGTTCATCAAGGATATGGGTGGTGGCGAGCGGTGTGATCCCCTTCGCAAGCGCCAGGATGCCCGAGAGACTTCCCGTATGTGTGGAAATGAGGTCCATCCCCGGGTGGTCTGTCTTAATAATGTCCCGCATCACGTCAAGAGAAAGGTCGTGACTCCCGATAATATGAATCCGCTCCGCGATCTCTTCTTCATTTCTCAAAAGCTCGCAGGCTACCGTTTCGCCCTCTTCGTATCCTTCTATGTGCTCGGGTATCCTCACGATCCCGTCGGCTTTGGCCAGAGACGAAAAGGCGCTTGCTCCCCTGCTCAAAGGGATAGCGAAATATTCACCCTTATTTCTCATAAGGTTCACCCGAACAATCTCCTCGATACCGATGCGGGAGGCCATCTTGTAGGCTGTAACACAGGCGATGCTCTTCGTGTATGTCTTGATGCGCATGAGTTGTTCGTAGAGCGGTACAAGAAAGGTTTTGAATGTCACGACCGCCGACACGGGATAACCGGGGATACCGAAGATGGGCTTACCGTGGGCCACGCCGAACAGGGCAGGCTTACCCGGCATCATGGAGACACCGTGGAACACAAGCGTACCCAGCTGACTCACCACTTCTTCCGTGTAGTCTTCGCGGCCTGCGCTTGATCCGGCGTTAACGAGCACCACATCATGCGCGCCTGTGGCGTCCGTGACAGACTTCAGGAGCTCTTCCCTGCTGGAAGCGATGGGCCACAGGAAGGCCTCATAGCCTGTTTCTTCGGCAAGCTGTTTTAAGGTATAGGAGTTGAAATCAATGAGCCTTGGCTCACCCCTCGGCTCAAGAGACTCTTTGAAAATGTCGATGAGTTCTTTGCCCGTGGGGATGATGGCGATACGGGGCCGTCTTCTCACGTGGACATGTGTTACATCCGCCGAAATAATCATCCCGATATCAAGAATGGTGATTCTGTGATTGGAGGGCAAAAGCATATCGCCTTCGATAAGGTCTTCACCCACCATACGCACGTTCTGCCAGAGATGAACGGGCTTTCTCACAGTAATATGACCGGAATGCTCTTCGGCGTCTTCGACCATGATCACAGCGTTCGTTCCCTGCGGCAGAAGGTCGCCCGTGTTCACGGGGGTTGCGTCATTTTTTCTGTCAAGGTTCACCGGGTTTGAGAGATCGGCTCCACGGGTCTTTTCGAATAAGACCGCATACCCGTCCATGGCCGCGCACATAAAAGGCGGGTTCGAAACCTTCACGTGGACCGGCCTCGTGGTTATCCTTCCCTTGCATGTATAGACCGGAAGATATTCTTCGTCATCGATGGTCCCCACATTCTCGAGGACCTGTTTCACCGCTTCGTCTGACTTCAATGTTTTCAAATATCGTTTCATATTGGCATCCGCTCGACGAGGCCATCAAACCCCTGATTCGCGGCCCCACATCCGCCTATCAAAAGAAGTAAACCTCAACGGTTTCTCCCTTCTCCAGGCCTTCGGTTCCCTGGGGCACGATGATATACCCAGCGGCATGAGCCAGCGAGGAAACCACGGCCGATTTGGAGAAGATTGGCACGACGCTCACGCCCGCGGCCGCCCTTTCCAATCTCACCGGCACATACTCTTCGATACCGTAGGACGAAGGCACGTTGGTTGCCAGTACGCCCTGCGTAGTGATTTCTTGGCCCCGGGTCTCACCCTGAAGCCTTGTCGCAAGCGGCGCGACGAAACGCACCGCCACCATGGCACATGAGGCGGGATGTCCCGGGAGTCCGAATATGGGCTTTTCCAAAAGCCTTCCGAATATGGTCGGCTTCCCCGGTTTTATATTGATTCCGTGGAAGAGAATCTCACCACCAAGCTTTTCAATGGAGTCAGTTATAAAATCTCTCTCGCCTTTGGAGCTCCCTCCCGAAATAAGTATCATATCATAGGCTCCGGCCGATTGGAGCTTTTCCGTTATCTCGCCGATCTCATCCGCCACATGCCCCAGGAACTCGCAACGGGCTCCTGTCTTTTCCACAAGGGCCGTTACTGTGTAGCGGTTAATATCCCGGACCTTCCCCGGTGAGGGTATCTCATCAACGGCGACAATTTCGTCACCCGTGGAGATAAGGGCAATGCCGGGCCTCTCATAGACCGGGATGCTCGATTGACCGAGCGCCGCGAGTACGCCCAGATCGAAGGCTGTTAACTTCCTGCCCATCTCAAGGACAATGACGCCTTCCTTAATGTCTTCTCCCTCATGGCAGACATGTTCGCCCTCATAGACCGTTCTCGTTATCTCTACGCCGTCCGTAACCTGACGGGCGTATTCCTGCATGACAACGGCGTTCGACCCAGAAGGCATCATGGAGCCGGTGCTTACATAAACACAATCGCCGCCACTTATCCTCCCCTCTGCCTGCTCGCCAATCCGCACGGCCCCTGTCCTGATAAGAAAGAGAGGGTTCGTCTCTGTCGCCCCCTGTGTGTCCCTTGATCGCACAGCGTACCCGTCGACAAGGGAACGTGCAAAGGCAGGTATGGATTCGCTCGAAACAATATCTCGGGCAAGTACCCTGGCATAGGCATTATCGATATGGACCGTCTCCGTGCGCGGGCTCAGAGAAAAGGTATCGAGTATGCGGCAGGCCTCGCTTGCTGTTATTGCTTTGAGAAAATCCATAGAAAATACCGTTGCACTTAATATAGGTGATTAGGCCGGATAAGTCAAAAAGATGGGTCGGTGTGCAATTCCATCTTGTTTATCACTGGCAAAACATGTATTATAAAGATTAAAGGGGATTTCATGAAGAGGGTAATCTTAGTTGATTTCGAAAACATACAGAAACTCGACTTCGAGCACATAGACACCACGAATACGGATATTTTGATCTTTGTGGGCCGCTCCCAGACGAAAATACCTTTTCAGCTCGTGGAGAAGGCGCAGGGCTTCGGTGAACGTCTGAAGTGGCTGAAGATCGCGGGCGATGGCAAGAACAACCTCGATTTTCATCTCGCCTTCGAGTTGGGGAGACTCGTAGAACAATGGAACAACCAGGTCGAGCTTATCATCCTCTCCAAAGATAGCGGATACGATTCCCTGATCAGATATGTCAACGATATTGGCGTCCAGACAAAGAGGATCGCAAACCCGGCCGAACTGTCCGACAGTACCAAACAGCTTCCCACGTCAAATTTTACCGGCACCATCGTGGCGAACCTGCGTAAAATCAACGTGCAGAAGCTTCCCCGGACCAGGACCACATTAAAAAAGCATATCGCCTCACTTCTGCGGGATAAAGCCAACTCGGCCGAGATCGACCTGATCATCGAAGAAATGTTTGTCAAAGGTCTCTTGACGCTCACCAACAATCGTCTCAAGTACTCCATGGACCCGGCGGAGTCTTGAGCCCCATGCTATCGACACGTTAAGAATAATGAAGGGCAGGCAATAAGGAGCGCGGGATCAACCCGTAGCGGAACCGCCGCATCGCATTCATATCGGCATGTATGGACTAATCGGATAGAACAGGTTTACTTAGCGCAGTATCCAGTGAATTGAAGCGAAACAGATAATAGTAAATGCAGCGATAGCGGCTGCGATTGTCTCCCACTCCCACTTATTTTCTTTAATGATCTCTTTCCAATCGCAACTTGTGCAGTACACTATCTTACGTCCAATGAACTTGAGGAACCATTCCATTACGTGCCCTTTTGCGTTTCGCCTCGCCTCCTGGTTGCAGACCGGACACCGTAACGCGGTCAGCGCTGTCCTCAGGTACAAGGCGTCCATGGTCACTGTGTTCTCGGGCATATATTGCATCTTTCTTACAGGAGGCATATGGTCGGCAAAAAAATCCAGGTTCTTGAGGCCTCTATGCGACTCCTCTACGGATACACCAAGATTAACATGCTGGTCTTCAGACACGTTCTCTTTTCCCATTCACTCCCCCACAAAATTATCGTCACACTGCGCGAGATAAGGCCTCGTCAGGCCAATCACCGATGAGAACCTAACGAACGTCACGTTCCCGATCCATATATTGCCTGACAAGCGCTCTTCCAATCTCTGTATTTCCCAATACTTACAGGGTACCGCAAAAACAATTAGGATGTCAAAGCAAAAATTTTCTCACGGACAAATGGTGGCTGCATTTTTTCGTTCGCATCCGGTGACACTTTCTCGCCGCGTGAGAAAAATAGATGGCGTTTTTTGTTGTTCGGGAAAGCTCGCACACGCCAAAACAAAGGGCCTGGCGCATGCCGTAGCTTAAGCATTTGACGCTACTCAAGAGCGCCTCACATCCTGCTCCCTTTTTGCAGGGCCGCTATGAGCTCGTCTGTGGTACAGACTGTGCTTGCCCGGGGAAGAATTGTTATAAGTGCGACTTCATGTGCGCCCACGTCCGCATCCGAGCAACAATCCCCCAACACGATGAGTCGAAAATCACGATCGAAGGCATCGCGGACGGTCGATTCCACGCTTACGAGCGTGCTCACCCCGGCAAGGATGAGCGTATCGATCTCAGCCGTACGCAGGATAATTTCCAGGTCAGTGCCGAAAAAGGCGCTGGTTCTCCTCTTGGTCACAACGATGTCTTCCGACCTGACCTCTATTTCGGGGCAGATCTTTGCATCAGGGTTTTTTTCCAGAAGCCTTCCAGCATTCTTCGTTCTACTCACCAGGGTATTACGCGCTGAGACTTCAGGGTATCCGGGACGATAACCAACAGTCACATGCATGACAGGAACATGAGCGTTCCGTGCGGCGCTTATGGCCCTGCCGAGATTGGCAAGGACCTTGACCTGCTCTGAGTGCGGCAGCATGCCCACAATCCCCACTTGAATGTCTATCAGGATTAAAGCAGATGAACGAAGTTCAATCTCCATGCTCGCTCCTTTTAAAGAAAGAACAGTCTTCCCCGCCCAGTCTTTCTATCAAGCACAGGTTGCAATTTCTTCGCCCGCGGCGCCTCATCCTCATCAATATAGCACAGCCGAAGAGCGCATGGAAGGGTTCCCGCGAGCCCTGAGATCAAACTTGACTGAATGAACATGCAAGAAGAAGCCTGATCGAGTGAGGATTTTACCTGCGAGGCAAGCATTGGGCTTTCGAAGGAAACGTGGATTATGATGAGAAATCCAGCGGGCTGCTTCTACGGGTAAAGCCCGCTATCCAGAACCTCTCTCACCTTCTGCAGGAGTGTGATGGGTGAGATTGGCTTCTGGAGAAAACTGAACTCCCCGTCCTGGATGCCTTTGTCGAGAACAACGTCCCTGGTATGTCCACTTATGAAGATCACCTTGACGCCTGGTTTGAGTGCAAGTATTTCATTATAGGCTTCCCGCCCGTTCTTTTTCGGCATGACCGAGTCAAGAATGAGGAGGTGAACCTTATCGGCTTTTTTGAACTGTTCCACCGCATCCTGACCATCAACTGCTTTAAGTGTCGTATACCCATAGTGCGTAAGTATCTTATCGATAAGCTCCCTCACTGCTTCGTTGTCCTCTCCGATCAGAATGATTTCGTTGCCTCCCTTAACGGATGCCGGTTTTGGTTGGTCTTCCCTTAAGGTTTCTTTTGCTGTTGGAAGGTAGATGTGGAAGGTCGTTCCCACGTGTGGTTCACTGTATACGGTGATATAGCCATCATGCTGTTTTACGATTCCATAGACGGTGGAGAGTCCGAGACCCGTTCCTTTTCCTGCTCCCTTGGTAGTGAAGAAGGGGTCAAAAATTCTTTCCTTCGTGGCCTCATCCATGCCCATGCCCGTGTCCGAGACGGCAAGAAGCGCGTAGCACCCGGGTTTCCCGTAACCGTGGAGACGCTGGAACTCGTCGTCCAGGTCGATAAGCTGTGTCTCTATTGTAAAAGTACCGCCCTGCGGCATGGCATCCCTGGCATTGGTAGCAAGATTGAAGAGAATCTGATCGATCTGCGTTGCATCGGCCATGATGACAATATCCTGGCCTTCAAGGTGTGCGTTAACAGCAATATCCTCGGTGACAAGGCGTTTAAGAAGCTTCTCCGTCCCTCTGACGATCTCGTGCAGACTGACCGGCTCAAGCCTGATTCTCTGTTGCCTGCTGAAAGCGAGAAGGTTCTGCACAAGCTCTGCGGCCTTCTGTGAAGCCGCCAGAATCTGGTCCGCATAATCCCGTGACTTTCCGCGTTTAGCCTCCATCTGCAGGAGAGTGGCGTAGCCCACGAGGGCCGTAAGGATATTGTTGAAGTCGTGGGCAATGCCCCCGGCCAGGGTGCCAATGGCTTCCATTTTCTGTGCCTGGTGCAGTTGAGTCTCGAGGTGTGTTTTCTCCTGCTCGGCCCGTTTCAGATCCGTTATGTCCACCAATGACGCCACGCTCCTGTCAGTACCCGGGATCACATCGACGACCACATATACATCCCGCACTTCTCCGGCTTTTGTCACAAACCGGAATCCGTATTGCTTTGAGGTGGCGTCAGGGCTCTTGCGGCGTAAATGATGAAAAGAGAGCATGTTTCCTTGATCGTCTTTGAACACAAACTCCATCCAGCTCTTTTTTCCTTCGACTTCATTTTTGGGATAGCCTGAAAGATGTTCAAACTCGACATTGCAAAGGCTGATTGTCGTGTCGTTTTCAATAATTACCGTCGCCGCTCCGGTATTCTCAAACACTGCGCGGTATCGCTTCTCAGACTGGGATAGTTCTGTTTGTGCCTGTTTCCGGTCCGTGATGTCCTGATTTATCCCATACCTCATGATGACACGGCCCGAATCCTCTGTGGTGGCAGTCGCTCGTACCACAATATGCCGCACCTCGCCATCCCGCCTAATAATACGGTGCTCAATATCAGGCATGGATTCAGCGGTACCTCTCGCGATATTTTCCCTCACTGCCCGAGAGACAAACAGCTGATCGTCGGGATGGATAAATCGTTTTCTGTATTCTTCGACTTCCATCCGGTATCCACCTTCCCGCTCCGCTGTGGTGCCGTAAAGGGCATAGAAGGGATCGTTGAGGATAAACACATTCTCTGCCGGGTCAAACTCCCAGTACACAACATTGGCAAGTTCCATGGCCTGGGACAATCGAAGTTCGCTCATGCGCAGGGCTTCTTCCGCCTTCTTCCGTCTGGTAATGTCTCTGGAAAATATTGATATTCCAAGGGTCCGGCCGTCCTGCTTCAGGAGATTAAAATTCATCTGCCTGACGTTGCCGGTAAACGTGACATCTTCTATCGTACAGGGAGCCTCCACGAGGCCTTTGCGGTAGAAACTCTGCCATTTTTCGATGACCCGTGATTCAGATTGCCACAGTTCGTCAAGCCCCATACCGACCTTCGGCTCGAGTCCCCGTTCAACCCTGAAGAAATCCTCAAACGCGCGGTTCCAGGTAAGCACGCGAAAAGACTCGGCGTCAACGGACCAGATTCTGTCGTCGGTGCTGTTGACAATGGCAAGTGTCTGCGCCCGCGATTCGGCCAGCTCTTTAGTCATCTTGGCCCGCTCCGCCTGCATCCGAAGGAAGGTAATGCCGTAAGCCAGATCGCCCGTCAGTTCCTCAAGCAGGGTGATCTCGTCAGGAGTAAAAGAGCCTGCAACCCCGGAGTAAATGGTCAGGGCACCGAAAGCCTCTCCCTTCTCGTCTTTCAGCGGCAGAGCGATGGCGCAACGGTAGCCCCGGCTTAATGCCCTCTCGCGCCACGGGAGGACTTTCCCGTCTGTCGCAAAATCCTGCGTGTAAACCGGCTGCGCGCTTCGAATACTCGTTCCCGTAGGTCCCCGCCCTCGTTCAACGTCCGCCCACGTGACATGTGCATCGGATAGGTAATCATCTTCGGCCCCCGCCCACGCTATTGGACGGACGGACTTCTCCCCGTCTTTCTCGGCATACCCAACCCAGGCCATGCGATAGCCAGCCTCATCACAGATGATCCGACAGATGTCGGTGAGCAAAGTTTGTTCATCTTTTGCACGTAAGAGCGTCTGATTGCAGTTGGTGATGGCCCGTAATTCTCTGTTCAAGCGAAGAATCCTCTCTTCTGCTCGCTTGCGCTCGGTGATATCCTGGGCTATCCCGTATCTCTTGATGATACGGCCTGAATCGTCCCTGGCATTAGTCGCTCGGACCACGATATGTCGTACTTCCCCGTCGCGGCGGACAATACGGTGTTCGATAGGAGCTAAGAATCCGGAGTCGTATCCTGCTATAACGTGCTGTACAGCTTGATAGACAGGCAACTGATCGTCAGGATGTACGAATCGTCTTCTGTATTCCCCCCTCTTCATCCTGTATCCACCTTCCTGCTCTGCTGTGGTGCCGTGAAAAGCATAAAAGGGATCGTTGAAGGTATACACTTCTTGGGCAAGGTCAAACTCCCAGTAAACGATTTCAGCAAGCTCTATTGCCTGAGACAATCGAAGCTCGCTCCCGCGCAGGGCTTCTTCCATCTGTTTGCGTTCCGTGATATCTCGGGCTATGCCGATTACCTCTACCGCTTCACCTTTACTGTTGCGCACGGCTGACGTCTTAACCTCGGTCCATATGGTTGATCCATCTTTGCAGTACAGTTCCACTTCCACAATCCGTGTCCGGTTCGGGTCTGCCGTTTTTGCCTTGTCAAGCTCCAGTTCCTCCCTGACAACCCTTTTCACGGACTCTACGCTTTGAGCTGTCATAGAGCGGCTGATAGGTTGGCCGATAATCTCTTCGGGCGAAAACCCTCTTATTTTTGATACCGAGGGGCTGATATACCGGTACTTCATGTCCAGGCCAAAGGTGAAAATAACATCAGCGGTGTTATCGGCAAGCAGGCGGTATTTCTTCTCGTTTTCCTTTAATGCCTCTTCGGCGCGTTTGCGTTCGGTGATATCTACCAGGGTCCCCACTATTGCGGGCTCCCCTTCATACTCCGTGTAGGAACTATAGGCCTCAACATGCTTGATGTCCTGGTCTTTGGTAACTATCCTGAATTCATAATGGCGAGACGGCAATTCCCCCGATATCCTCTTAATCAGGCTCTCTCTCACTGTGGGCCAGTCTTCCGACAATATTACGTCATTTACCCTCAATCTATCGATCACGTCCTCGACTCTGTACCCGAATATTTCGGCGCACCTCGGATTAACATATCTCAGTAACCCATCCTGTTGCATAAGATAAACACCGACAAGAGACTGTTTGGATAGCTCTCTGAAAATGATCTCAGATTTGGACCATTCCAGGTCTTTAATTCTCCGTCTTAATGCAGATATTTCTTCAAGGAGTTCCTGATCGGTTTTTGACGGATCATTCATACTGGCTCCTCTCTGATGATCAACAATGCTGATAGATTCAAGGTATTACACCTATTACCTTGAACACATGCCAGAATATACTATTTCATGGCCTCCTCAATACCGGACCACTGTTGACTGTATAACCGACAATGCTGTTTTTGTCAATGCGAATCGGGCGTGAACAAGTGCCGTGGATAATATGCGTCGTTCAATGCTGCAGTGGAGATACCGCTCGCGAGTGCCTTATTCGGGAATTGAACGATATCTGCATTCCGCAGGCATTGAGTCTCGTGCTGTAATGCGAAAGCGGTTGACGTCAAAGTCGCGTAAGGCTACAATTGACGTTGCAGGAACCAAATATCCAGGAAAGGAGAACCATATGGGATTGGAGGAACTCGAGGCAAGGATCAGGCTTCTTGAAGAACGGGTCACGTCTCAAGAAAAAAAGCTTAGAACTTTAGAGGACATTGAAGAGATAGAGAGACTGCAGAGAGCATACGGCTACTATATAGAACATTGGATGGCCGGGGAGATAATCGATCTTTTCTCTGACGGACCCGATGCGTCATTGACGCTCGCTGCAGGCACATATCTCGGCAAGAGTCGGATCAAACAATATTTCGAACATTACAAGAACCAAAATAACGAATTCATGCATCAGGTGATGCAGCTTCAGGGCATCATCGACGTGAATCCGGACGGTCAAACGGCAAAGGGACAGTGGTATGGCTTCGGCGCAGTGGCCATACCTGTAGAGAAAGGAGTGATACAGGAGTTCTTTGGCGGGATATACGGTGTTGACTACGTGAAGGAGGGTGGCATATGGAAGCTTAAGAAACTCCGCTTCGATCAGGTGTTCAGCTGTACGCCGCTTAGAGGTTGGGTGAAACCGGAACGCGTGGTGGCGGCCCCGGACGGCCCGAGCGCCTCTCTGCTCAAGGCTGATATACCCCGCACCTTTAGCCTCCGTTACCCTTCGGGATATATCTTTCCCTTCCATTTCAAGCATCCCGTCACGGGCAAGGAAACGAGTGAGAGAGCACACAATGCGGCCATTGATGAGCAGAAGAAAACGAGCTGAGAAGAGAAACTTAAAGCGGTTGGGGTTTGGAAAGGAACGTTTTCGAAAGAAAAGCCGGTAAAAGACTGTTTGATTTAAAGACATTTAAAATGCCGAAGGCGGGATTTGAACCCGCACGAGTTTCCCCGCCACCCCCTCAAGATGGTGTGTCTGCCAATTCCACCACTTCGGCAATTATTTCTGAGGCTGAGGCTGAGCCGGCGCCGCCGGCACATTCTCTCCTGCTTTCACGGGAACATTTCTCACGGTGCTTTCTCTATGCCCGTAAATGAACGCCAGAGATAAACTGGTCAGCATAAACACGATGATCGCGCCCGTAGTAAGTTTCGTCAT
>Ga0335069_10004219_pt1 | contig 21419 bp, 20 predicted proteins | sample Lox_Sample_11_FD_206714 | JGI IMG/M metagenome (GOLD analysis project Ga0335069, IMG submission 206714) | Soil microbial communities from Loxahatchee National Wildlife Refuge, Florida, United States - Lox_Sample_1.1 | ecosystem: Environmental > Terrestrial > Soil > Wetlands | place: USA...
GCCGGTGGCCTGTGTCATGGCAAAATCGCTACCGATGGAAGTCATCATACGACAGACCGAGGACGCCGCGGCCGGCCTGGCTGCGCGCATTATCGCCCGGGAGCTGCGCGCCAACCCCCACCTGGTGCTGGGCCTGGCCACTGGCAAAACCATGGAGCGCGTCTACCGCCACCTCGTGCGCCTGCACCAGACCGAGAAACTGGACTTCTCCTTGTGCCGCACCTTCAACCTGGATGAATATGTCGGGCTCTTTCCCGCCGATCCCAACTCCTACCGCTACTACATGAACCGCCGCCTGTTCCGGCACGTCAACGTCGATGCCCGGAACACCTACCTGCCCAACGGCCTCGCCACGGACCTCGACGCCGAATGCCGCCGTTACGAGGACACCATCCGCCGGTTCGGCGGCATTGACCTGCAACTCCTCGGCATCGGCAAAGCCGGCCACATCGGCTTCAACGAACCCCTCTCCGCCCTCCGCTCCCGCACCCGCGTCAAGGCGCTCACCCCGGTCACGCTCAAGCAGAACGCTCCCTTCTTCGGCGGCGAAGATAACGTGCCACGCCGGGCCATCACGATGGGCGTCGGCACCATTCTCGAATGCCGCCGCTGCCTGCTGCTGGCCACTGGCGCCGCCAAAGCCCGCGTTATCGCCCACGCCGTCGAGGGCCCCATCACCAGTATGATCTCCGCCAGTGCCCTCCAGCTTCATGCCCGTTCCACGGTCATCGTGGACGAGGAAGCCGCCGCCAATCTGACCGAGAAAGACTACTACCGCTGGATATTCGAGAACGAGCCGGAGTGGGAAGAGTATCGGTGAAGCTGTGGACAAGGCGTAAGTGCCTCATCCACAGGTCTCTAGCTCCGATGGCTGAAGCCCCTGCCCACCTGCCGCCTTCCCAGGCCCAGGGGACTTGGCATCCGCCCTCGCCTTTCCGCGCCTTAGATTTGCAAGTCACTGTATCTACGCAGGTTCCGCACGGTCTGTCGCGGGCTCGTAACCCTAACCCTTCCGGGGCCTAACCGGAACCCCTCCAGTACCTCACCGTCGTACCTCTGCAAACCTTGCAGAGGTACGACGGTGAGGTACTGGAGGGGTTCCGGTCAGGCCCCGGAGGGAATGGGCACTCGTTCTTTTGCATGGGTCTTTGAGGTTGGTGGCTGGGGGCGGAATTGGCCGAATTCACGTCCGTTTTTCTGTTTGAACGCTATCAAATTCCCTCGCAACTGCAAGTACTTTCGCACTACTTTCTCACTGCTCGTGTGAACTATTTCTAACCCGGTTACTGAAGGTTTCACTGAAACTTTGACTGAGGGTTTTCCGCTTCATCCGCCCAATTTGTGGGGTGTCAACCTGAACGCGCCGGAGCGGAGTGAAGGCGCGAAGTGCGGACGCAGCGCACAACCTGCCGAGCGTTGCGCGGAACCGAGTGTGGGCGCGGTTCGGGGTTGGAGTTTGACGCAGATTGCGGGGCAAGCCAAGTGCCGGGGGGCCTGCCTGCCAGAAGTGCAAGCCCTGGCTCCTGGCGAAGTGGGAAGTTCATCGGGAATTCCGGAGCTTTTCAGTTTGCTGCTGCATCCGCTGAATTTCCGTCAACTTGCGCGGGCTGGCGAAGAAGACGCAACCGTTCTGGTGGTCTCCATCGGAGCGCATGTCTGCTCCGATGGCATCCCGAATGATGAAAGCAAAACCGGGGCGAGATGCGTCGTCGCGTGTGACATGAACGACCTGCATCGAAGCGCCTGCGATAGCCATTTCCCGGAAGGCCTCCTGGTTTTCGGCGATCACCCGTTCGGCGACAGCAATCTTCGCGGCCACGGTGTCCTCGTAATGGGTCTTGAATTTGGTGTAGATGAGGGTTGTTGCCAGAATGGACAGCGCCAAGCCGACCGAAAGACCGGTCATCACTGCTGATTTCCAAATGCGTCCGGGCCAGAGTTCCTTGGCCTGAGCGGCGGCGTCTCGAATCTGGTCCAGGGTGGGGATAACCCGCTGGGCTAATTCCTCGGAACGACTGACAAAGGGCGAAATGACTTCGCGATTGATACTGGTTTCCAGCGCATCCTGAATGCCCGCAACAATAGCCTGGGTATCAACCTGAGCGCCGATGTTTTTCAACAGGGCATCGAAGCGGGCAACGGTTTCGTCGCACTTGACGTGCGCCTGGAGGCAAAGCTCGTCCGTCTTCGCCGCCTGGTTGGCGATGTTGAGATTGCGCTTGTCCATCGCTTGAAGGAGCAGGTTGAGTTCATCCCGCAGCTTGGTCAGGCTGACCTGGGCGGTCTGGTTGGCCGCCATGACCGCCCGCGGCACGCGCTCAGCGTAATGGGCGTAAATGTCCAGCAGCATGAAAAGCTGGGTGAAAAACTGCGTGCTGTCGCCTTCGGCAAAGCGGCTGTAAACCTGCCGGGCCAGTTCACGCTTCTCGGCAGGATAAGTGGCCAGTAACTCCTCGAACATATCGGGCGTAAGCATGGCGACTCCTCTCAGCCTGCGAAGTTGACTTTTGCGCCGCGCCGGGCGGTCGCCGGTTCGCCGATAGGCGGCGCAGCCATGGGTTTGATGCCGGCCGCCTCGGCGGTGGGCAGGAGCTTGGCGGCGATCCCGTCGTACTGGCTGAACAAGGTGCCCAGCCAGTCCTGCAACACGCCCCGCGCCATAATGTCCAAACCAAGCTGGTCGTTGCCGATGGCTTCGTTGAACGGGATGCCGCGTTGGTGGTCGGCTTCCAGTTTGGCGAGCCGCAGTTTCACAAACTCGGACAACACCGGCACCGTGAGGCTGGCCGCGCCGTGGCTCAACAGCTCCTTTTCGAGTTCGCTTCCGTCGAACATTCTGGTTTTCGGGGCGCGAGCCGGGTTGCGGACGATGACGTACTCCACCTGGTTGCCGCAGAACTGGCAGACCGCATCGACGTTGGTCATCACGTCCAGGTCATCCAGGGGAAAGACCATCACCGTGATGCCAATGCTTTGGGCGGCAGCGATTTCAAAGAAGTGGGTGGAGCGAAGCGCCTTCATCAACTGGCCGTCCAGGTGGGCTCGCGGGTCCACCACCGTGACGGGCGAGGCGGTCGCCTTGCGCAGAATGGAAATGAGTTCGTCCAGGTCGTCGGCTTGGCCGCTCAGGGGAATGAGCCTGGCTTGGCCGGGAAAGAGGCGCGACAGCGTTTTGTTGTCGCCGTCCAAGTCAAACCCTTGCCACTGAATGCCGCGCTGGTTGAGCCAGCAGGCCCGCGCCGCAGTCTCAATGCTTTTGCCCACATTACCTTTGGCCTGGATGGGCAGAATCAGGCGATGTTTTGTTGTTTTCATATATCAATCTTGAATCGGTATCTATTGGTTTGTTTCGTTGGAGGTGGAACCGAGAGCGGTTCGCCCTCCACGGCCTGAGGTGGATTGGCATTGCGTGGCCGGCGGGCAATGGCCCGCTCGCAGAAACGGTAAACGGTAGTCAACGTGACGGAAACGCCGTGCTCGCCGAGCCACTTGGCAATCTGGTCGTAACTCCAGTGCTTGCGGCGCAAGGCGAAGATAGCTTCGCGGTGCGGCTCCAGTTTGCTGCGCGTTCGGCGCTCGCTCTCACATTCGGCTGTCTTCTGCAAATCCATAGTCGCCTCTCTTTGCAGCCCCAATAGTTCGGTCAGACGTGTGCGCAACGTTTGCGCAAAAGTTGCGCAAATGCGCGTCGCGTGGAGCGCCCCCTTAGCTGTGCTAAGGGAAGATGTCTGACAGAAAAATTGGGGCTGCAAACTGTCTTCATAGCTGTGTGTTGCCACTACTCCAAGGATAACGCCGGCAAATGGATTGGGTGAACGAGTAGTGGGAGCGTTAGCACCCAGTTAGCGGGAGTAGCGCCCTCAACGCGAGCCGAATGGCGCGACTGGGCGCTATGCTCGAACGTGCTCAGAGTGATTCCCAGTCGAAGCGCCAAGGGGGCGAAGGAATACTACACCCAGTCGCTCAAGCGCGAGGATTACTACAGCGAGAAGCAGGAAATCAGCGGTGAATGGCAAGGCAAGGCAGCGGAGAAATTGGGACTGTCGGGGCCGGTGACGCAAGCGGCTTTCGAGGCGTTATGCGAAAACCAGAAGCCGGGGACAGGCGAGCGGCTAACGCAGCGAACCAGGGGCAACCGGGTGGTGGGTTATGACTTCAACTTCCATTGCCCGAAATCGGTTTCCGTGGTTTACGAGTTTACCCAAGATGCGCGGATTCTGGAAGCATTCAAGGAGGCCGTGATCCAGACGATGCGGGAAATCGAGTCGGAAATCAAAACGCGGGTGCGGAAGAAAGGAGCCAATGAGAACCGCGTAACCGGCAACATGGCTTGGGCGGAGTTCGTTCACTTCACCGCGCGTCCGGTCAACGGGTTGCCCGATCCGCATTTGCACGCGCACTGTTTTGCCTTCAATTCGACCTGGGATGAGGCGGAGAAGAAATGGAAGGCGGGACAGTTCCGGGATTTGAAGGCCGATGCGCCATATTTTGAAGCGGCGTTCCATGCGCGCTTTGCCAGGCAACTGGCGCAAGTTGGCTATCGCATCGAGCGCACCGCCAAGGGATGGGAACTGGCCGGGGTGCCGCAGCGGGTGCTGGAGGAGTTTTCCCGGCGCACGGAGCAGATCGAAGAAAAGGCCAAGGAATTGGGAATCACGTCGGCCAAAGGCAAAGACGGGCTGGCCGCTCTGACACGAGAGCGAAAACGGAAGGACTTTTCCAAAGCCGAACTGCGGGAGTTGTGGGACAAACGAATTTCGGCGGAAGAACGGATGGCCGTACAGAACACGGTTCGCGGTCCGGTCGCCGATTCCCCACGGATCAGCGAAATGAAGGCGATGGACTATGCGGTAAGCCACTGCTACGAGCGGGCGTCCATCGTCACCGACAAGGAATTACTGCGGCAGGCGCTTCGCTACGGCGTCGGCGATGTGGACCTGGAACAAGTCAAACGCCAGCTTGTGCGGGATGAATTCATCAATGAGGACCTGGACGGCCATCGCTGGTTCACGACCAACGATGTGCTGGCGGAAGAAAAGCGGCTGATTGATTTCGTCCAGCGTGGTCGGGGGAAGTTCGGGCCGCTTTGGGTCGGCTCATACCAGTTTCGAAACCAGACGCTTTCTCAGGAGCAGCGCAATGCCGTGCTGCATGTTCTGCATAGCAGGGATGGCGTGACGGCCATTCGCGGCGGCGCGGGCACGGGCAAAACCACCATGATGAAAGAGGCGGTGGCGGCGATTGAGGCCGGGGGCCGGAAGGTCTTTGCCTTCGCGCCGTCGGCGGAAGCCTCGCGCGGCGTGCTCCGATTAGAGGCCGGGTTCACTAACGCGGAGACCGTGGAAGCGCTGCTGCAAAGTCCAAAACTTCAGGAACAGGTCCGAGGCCAGGTGATTTGGGTGGATGAGGCCGGGCTGTTGGGTGCTCGCTCGCTGGCACGGGTGGCCGCGCTCGCCGAAAAACAAAAGTGCCGCGTGGTGCTTTCCGGCGATACCGCGCAGCACCGGGCCGTTGAACGTGGCGACGCGCTGCGCCTGCTGGAAAAGCACGCGGGATTGCAGGCCGCCGAACTGAAAGAAATCTGGCGGCAGAAAGCGGACTCACACAGGGCCATCGTCGCCGACTTGCGGGCGGGTGATTTGGAACACGCTTTTGAGCGGTTGGACAAGCTCGGCATGTTGCGAGAGCTTCCCGCGGAAATCCGGCATGAGGCACTGGCGTCGGATTACGTGGCGGCTATGAACAACGGCAAGTCGGCCCTGGTCATCTCACCCACCCACGCGGAAGGCGAGCGCGTCACGGCCCAAATCCGCTCGCAGTTGAAGGCGGCAAAGAAGCTTGGGGCTGATGAGCGGGAATTTGTTCAACTCAAGAATCTCCAATGGACCGAAGCACAACGAATTGATGCGCGGAATTATCAAGCCGGGGTGGTCGTCCAGTTTCACCAAAACGCTGCCGGTTTCCGGCGCGGCGAGCGGGTCACCGTGACAGGAAAGGACGAGCAGGGGCGCGTTTTGGCGAAGCGGCAGAATGATAAAACGGTGATTCTGTCCTTGGACAAGGCTGCGCGGTTCCAGGTCTATGAATCCCGCCAGATTGCCCTGGCTCCGGGCGACAGGGTTCGGATCACCCAAAACGGGTTCACCAGAGAAAAGCAGCGGCTCAACAACGGCGATTTGAAACAGGTCAAAGGGTTCACTCAGGATGGCGACATCAAACTCGGCAACGGCTGGGTGGTGCCGAAAGACTACGGGAATTTGACGCACGGTTACTGCGTCACGTCGTACACCTCGCAAAGCAAAAGCGTTGACCGCGTTTTTGTGGCCGAAAGTTCCGAATCGTTTCGCGCCGCTGACCGCGAGCAGTTTTACGTGTCGGCCAGTCGGTTCAAGGAAGCCCTGACAATCTACACGGATGACAAGCAGCAGTTGCTTGAAGCAGTCCTAAAATCGTCGGCACGGCCATCGGCAATGGATTTAGCGGTGAAGCACCTTCCCGAAACATCCGGGCGGGAAGCCCCGGAAAGACAGGGTGTCGAGCAGGTGCCCGAGCCAGGAATCGAGGAATCTGCCAAACAAAGGCCGATTCAGAAGCCGAGAGGAATTCCGCTTCGGAAGCTGTACGAGATGCACAGGGGCCTGTTTCAATCACGGGACAGAGGCGTGGGAGGCATTGAGCGTTAAGTGAGCAAAGGCCGGCCAATGATTTGCTTGACCCATCTGCCGCCGCGTCCAATCCTTGTCCCCACTGGAAAAGCCGCCATGACTAGTGCTTATGGCGTGTTTCCTCAGGCAGCGTATGATCGTCCAATACTCTTACATAACCTGGAGCCCTCCCAGGTTGCCACAGGAAGAGGCCCTCGATCTGGGCCGGCAGATCGCCATGCACGGGCGCGAGAATTTCGTTCGAGAGTTCCGCAAGTCACTGGGCAAGCCCAAACACCAGCAGCAGCCCAGCGGCATACAGAAATGGCCAGCGCCAGCCAGATACGCTTTCATCGTCGCAATCCTGGCCCTGTGCTTGTTCGGTCTCGTCTCCATGCCCGCCCGCGAATGGACCCGGCTGCTCGTCCTGGTGGTGATGGTGATGGCTATATACGGAATTTCTGCCTGGATCGCTTACAGGCGGTTCTGCAATTGGGTCGACTATCTAATCGCAAATTACGCAGCCCACGTTGCGCGCGGCGGCCGGTGATGGGCGTAGCACCGCTCTTAGAAAATGGCGTACGACCTGCAAGACTGCTGCCGCATCCTAGAGCTTGACCCCGGAGCCACCTGGGAGGACGCAAAGCGCTCCTACCGAGAGCTGGTCAGGGTTTGGCACCCGGACCGCTTCGCGCACGATCCCGCTCTGGAGCGAAAAGCTCAAGAAAAGCTCAAGCAGCTTAACCTCGCTTTTGAGCGTTTGGAACACCTCCTCAGCGCAGCAGCACAAAAGCCACCCCGGCCCCCAAACCAGCCGGAGCCGCCGAACGGAGAACAATTCTTCACCGAAGGGCAGAAGCTGTTCTTTGGCAACGGCGTCGCCAAGGATACAGTCAGTGCGGTCCACCTACTTCGCAAATCCGCGGACATCGGTTTTGCCCCTGCGCAATACCTGCTCGGCCACGCCTGCTTTTCAGGCGAAGGCACCTCGAAAAACACAAACGAAGCCGCCATGTGGTGGACGAGGGCTGCGGAGCAACTGCATGCCGGCGCACAGTTTGCTCTGGGCTGCCTCTACCACAAGGGATACAACGCCAGCATTGTCGCGAAGGTGGTAAAGAGCACAGTCGACTGGCAGGTAGGAGACACCAAAATCGAGGCTTACAAATGGTTGAACCTCGCACTTACCTACGGCTTCGGGATAAAGGCGGGGGTGCTGAAGCAAGAGGTCTCAGGCTGCCTGATAGAAAAGCAACGCAACGAGGCCAGACGTCGAGCCTCGGCCTTTTATCCAAAGTATCCAAGCATTCCCACCGAGGACATCCTCAACCAACTCATCACCTGGTTTTTCGAAGAGGGAAATTCGCCGTCCCACATGCAGATGCATAACTTCTACTCCAAGATGCAGTCCAAAACCGGCGGAATCCACAAGCTCAGACCTGATATCCGAGAGCGGGCGTTGGAGCATCTGACAAACACCTTCCTCGGGGACACACTCACCAAGACCGGCGGATTCTTCAAGGCGGTCGGGTCCGCTTGGAGCCCCAACCGTTCGGCTGACGACTGGGGGCGGCTTATCGCCCGGAACATGGTGGAATATCCCTACGATTACCTTTCAGACACCTTCATTCAGCGCCGCGAGAACGCCATAAATCATATCTGGCTGAACCTGACGCGGCGGTGAGGCCATGAGCACCCGGCGGCACCGTTTAGCGGCATTCGTGGACTCACTTAGCAAGGAAATGCTGTCATTCTGCGGACCGATCTTCATCGCGCCGGGCTTGAAAACCTACCCCGGGCAGATGGTCGCCAACGGAACCTACTCCCTGATTGACACCGGCCAGCGCCGAATCCTCGTCACTTGCCAACACGTCTGGCAAGCCTACCTTGACTACCGGGTTGGAAACCCAGAGGCAGTGCTCGCCGTCAATCTCGGCGAGGGCAATGCAAACATTGCTTTTGCCTTCCCCGAACGCCACATCATCGACGTTGACCCGGATCTGGACCTGGCAGTCTTCGACTTTGAACCGGGGCACCTCCGAGTGAACAGGTCCGTCGTGGTCCACCAGAAAGATTGGTTTCCCATACGCCACTGGCCAATTCCAACAATGCCCGATGGAGAATACGTGGCCCTCATGGGATTTCCCGGAAAACGAATAAGGAAGGACGGAATGCTTTGCACATTCAGCACGCAAGTCCTCCCTCTCAAAGCCAGCGGAGTCGGTGAAAGGCAAATCTACATTTTCAACGAGGGCGAGAACGTCCAAGTATTCCGCGACATCAAGAGTTGGCTCGGCGGACTCAGCGGCAGCCCCGCCTACACACTAAGCAAGGCAGGCGCGTCGCTAGTTGGTTTTGTAAAGTCGGGCTTCAAACAGACAAACGAAGACACGGACACCAACGATCGTTCCCTATTTGCAGGCAGCCTGTCTCTAACCCACGCCCGTTTCTTGCAGCGCGACGGGACGCTAGCCCGAAGCTAAACTTGTCCAACAACCCCGCTCGCCACCCCACAAACGCCCGCCCGGAGGGCCGCGGCCGCCCGAATCACTTAATTCCCCACCGCCGCAACCGCCCGCAGGACCGCGCACACAGCTGCAACAAATATCACCAGGATCAGCACCATCAACCCAAGACAGCCGCCCCGTTTCTGTTGCGTCCGGCTGCTTCCCCCGCTCTCGACCCGCCTCGCCCGCTCAACCTGCTCTTGATCAGCTCCCAGCATCCTCATGCTTTCTTCCACGGCATTCGGGTGCGCCGTCTGGTACTTGGTCACCTCAGACAGATCGAACCAGACCGACTTGCCGCTCTTGAGCAAAATATGCTCACACAGATCCTTGTTACCCGGCGGCCCGTTCGGACTCTGATAGTAACGCCGCTGCCTCGAATCTGGGGAATATTCTCCGGGGCCGTAAACGTCTTCGACGATCTTTGCCTGCATCCCGGTGGAGAACAGATACGAGGTCGGCCCAATGACATAGGGCCGCTCCCTGCTTCCGTCTCCCCCTAAAAGTTTCCAGACAGGGGGGCCCTGATTCTCGTTGCTCATGGTTGCAAGGTTTCCATGGCGGGCACCCCGAACATCCATGCAGGGTTGCCGCGCAAACATTAAGTGCCTGAACCGTCCGCATTCATACTCGCTTCCCAAGGACCACGCAACCTCAGTTGCACTACGAACCCCGCTCCGGCCACGCGACACCTCCCTGAAGAAGCCATCGGAGATTCTGCAATTCCAGCAACTGGAGGTGTCCAGTTGCTTTTAGAGTGAAATCCCGCTTGCCCGCCCGCCCGTCTCGCAGGTTCTCGCGGCCCCGTCCCGCCTCCCCGCCGCAAATGTTGGCACGCCTCTAAACCCTCCGACCGGGCAGACCCACCCGCGCAAGCCACGCAAGCCACGCCCCCATACGCCGATTGGCCTGTCGGCGATTGGCCTTGCCAAGCAAACTGTCGGGGTTCAGCATCCACAACCAGTTATGAGCTTGTTTGGAGTGTTGAAAGGTGTGGTGGGCCTCGGGCCTGGAATCGAAGGATGCAAACGAGAGGCGGCGGCGGGCAAGGCGGAAGCCCAGTTTGCCCTTGGTGGCTTCTATGAGCGAGGGCAGATGGGCCTACCGCAGAACTACGAGGAGTCAGCGAAGTGGTACCGCAAGGCTGCCGAACAGGACCACCACGCCGCACAGCTTTACCTGGGGATCTACCTCGCCCAAGGCCGAGGGGTGGAACAAGACGTCGTGGAAGGCCTGAAGTGGATACTCTTGGCAAAGCGCGGCGGCGCCTGGGACCGCAACGCGGCGAACGAAACACAGGGCCGGCTCGAGGCTTTAATGACGGAGCAACAAATTGCCGAAGCGCGGACGATGGCGCTGATATTTGCTGCGGATCGCGGGGAATAGCCCTCTGGCCGGGCAGGCCCACCGCGCACGGCGCCACCTCGCCCTGGTCTGGTGTCTTCACAATTTCCGCCCCCTTGACATCGGCCCCGCGCCCCACAAAAATGGCGTCTAACGTCTTCCAAATGGAAACGTGATGAGAACTGTTGCGCAATACGTGTTTGAAGGGGCTACCAAAACCGCAGAGCAGGCCGATGTGCTACTCGCGGCAGCCAATAAGGCAATCGAGACGTGGCTCAAGGGAAAGGGAGCGACCAGCGCAGGCGCCTGCAAGATCACCCTTACAGACGGACGCTCCGCCCATTATGAATCGGTTCGGACCTCTTGCAAATCGGGGACAATTTCCAAATGGGTACTTGAAGAAACCGGGCAATCGCGGTTCTCCACAAACCTTGCCCTAGCCAGATCAGGCCCAGACATCGCCTTCACCTGCACCCTGTCCACGGGCTCCACGGCGGCGGCCATCGCCCCCAGCTCATTCACCGCCAGGTGCCCGCGTGTGGTCAAGGATCTGCTTCAAATCTCCCCAGGCTGGCGGGTCGGGACAACCAACATCCCCTGCACGGCCCTCAAATTCGCCGGCGAGGCCCACGGCCCCGATCTGGTAAAGCGCCTCCTCTGTCCAGAACGAGCTTTGCCGATCGTGGTCGCGTCCAGATACGACGGCTTCCTGCTTCACCCTAAGCTGATCGACCTGCTCGCCAGTGACGTCTGCGGCCTGGCCATCGTAGCCGACCTCGACGATGAGGCTGCATGGGCGATGACCCATGAGCTCGGCAAGGAATGGTCCTGCTACAATGGCGCCATCCGGATTTACTGGCCGCGCCTAGACACGAAGCAGCCGCCGCGCCGCCACCCACTCTGGACCAGCGAACGCCTGATGTACCACGCATCTGACACGGAATTCGCCTCCCGCCGCATTAGGGACATCATCCGCAAACGGCTCTTCTCGGTCTCGTCCTTCGCACTGGAACAGCCCGCGCTGCTCGACCGCCTGGAGGACGAAACCGCGAAGGAAGCTCTACAGGAGAAACTTACACTCGCAACCAACGCCGACGACTACAAGAAATTCGCCGAGGAATACGCCCAGGAAAACGACAACCTGCGACTTCAGCTCCGGCAGGAGCGCGAAAATATTAAACAACTACGCCAGGACCTGTACCAACTCCAACTTGCCAGAGAATGGGCTGACGCCGACGAAGAGGTTGCCCCCGACGAAGTCACCCCTCCCGATTCCGTAGAAGACGCCGTCGCTCAGGCGCGTCGCACCTACGCGCAACAACTCACCTTTGGGGAGGACGTGGAGCGCGGCATACGTACGCTCGCCCCAAACGCCGGCCCCCCCGAGAAGATCCTCGACTACCTACGCATCCTCGCCTCACTCGTTGACGCGCACCGAGAAGGCCCGCTCGGGGACACTATGATTCAATGGCTGAGGAACCACGGGGCCGCAGCCAGCAACGAGTCCGACACCGTCCAAAACAACCGCGCAGAAATGCAGAGGCGCACTTGGCACGATGGGCGAGGCCAAAGGAAGTTCGAGATGCATTTGAAGCCGGCCGAAGCCACCTCCCCGGATCGCTGCGTCCGCATCTACTTCGATTGGGACGACGCCTCAGCTAAAGCGGTGGTCGGCTGGGTCGGGCGCCACCCGTAGCCCGGGCCGACGCATGTCAGACTACGCCAATATAACCGCGACCCCGCTACTCCTCTCCGAGCTGCGAAAGGGGCTCTGGCACTGTACCTCTCCGAGCGAGTTCCGCCAAATCCTGCGCGACCGCTCCATTAAGCCAAACGACGGCCGCGTCAGCAGATGGGGGCCACGCAAGTACGCCTGCCAGGAGCTGGGCGGCGTGTCGCTGCTGGACCTCCAAAGCCCAACGCTGGACCAGGTGATCCAAACGGCGGACCGATGGGGACCATTCGTCTGTTCGGGAAACTACCAAACAACCGTTCTCCTCGGCCTGGACCGGGCCGCCCTGGCGGCGAACCTAGTACCCTATCCAGCCAACAAAGGCAATACGACCGGAGCCGTCATTCCGTTCGTCGAGACTTGCCACCGGGGACCAATCCCCACAGCGGCCATTACCTACTGTCTCTTGGTCTGCTCCACCAACTGCAGCCACTTTTATCTCGAAACCGCCCTGGCCGATCCACGGCTCGCAGAGGTGGAGGCCGAGTTTCTGAAAGTCACTCCCGCCGGTGCGGAAGAGCGAGCTAAGCTAATGAAGGCAGTCGAGGAGAAGGTCAATAGCCCGGAGTTCAAGGCGCAAATGCAGAGGGCCCGCCAAGCCGCCGAGCGCGCCAAGAGAAACCGCTGAGCGCCAATGCGAGGAATAACCGCACCCGTCACCTTCCCATGCGGCTTCTTGTAACCCGCCAACCAAGCCTCGAGATTCGGCACAATCGGTACCAGCCGGCGCGAGTTGGTTTTGGCGGTGCTGGCGTCCACCGTGATGTACCCGCTCTCCAAGTCCACCTTTGCCCAATCCAACCGCTCAATCTCCGCGCTCCGCAACAGGGCAGAGTGCGAGACCATTGCCGCAATTCTTTTCGTGGGCAAGGGCGAGAGGCCGGAAAATGACCCAATCCGTTCGCCACGGGACTAAAATGGAGGAGGTATGCAGCAAGACATGGAACGGTTCTTGAATCTGAAAGCTCCGCCGGGCCGGTTGACGGCGGAGCAGGCGGCGTGGTTCCTGGGCTTTTCCGCTCATGAGATTCCGCTGTTGATGAATAAGGGCTTGTTGAAGCCGCTGGGCCATCCGGCGCACAACGGTCAGAAGTATTTTCTGACGGCCACGCTGGAAGAATTGCGCCGTGATGAAAAGTGGTTCGCCAAGGCTTGCGATGCGGTGGTGGAGTACTGGCGCTGCAAGAATGGTCGGAAAGGCCAAAACACCTCGACAGATCGGCGCGCATCCCGAGAAAGCGCCGGTGCGCTCGAACTGGTAGCGGCGGAGAATTGACCTCTCGAACCGCGCAAGCGCGTTCCCGCTTTCATGAGGCGTCTGGACCAAGCATGAGATTTACCCTGGAAGTCGAATTGCCTGACGGCGGGAAATGGTTTCCAACGACGATAGTGCCTGAAAACGCCGCGAAACTATTGGAGGACGATTTGGCCTATTTCTTCTACGATTTCATGCGTCACCGGGTTCATGTGACGGTGAAGAAGGAGGCTCAATCAAAAGGTTCACACTGACAGCGTGGCCGGTGCCGTCATGCCTTGCATGGCCGTGGGAAGCAGACCTGCTCAAAGGCAAGTCGGTCACGGTCGAACTGGTCTGTAGTTCGATGGGGAAAATCAACCGGAACAGGCTTCACCGGCTGGTCCTGCCTGAGCTCAGAAAACAGCTTGGCCACTTGTGCCGGATTGGTGGCTATGCATGTGGAGAGCCCATTGAGAAAGCCAGATCATAGCGCCTCCTCATGCGTTACGCTTCCACAGCCTGCTCAGCTTGCGCCACCGTCGCTTCGGCGGCTTTGGCTCCGTTGAACTGGATGATCTTCTTCTCGAAATCTTCCAGTGCGGGCAGGATCACTTGCGCTTTTTTTGCGTAGGCCCGATGCACGGCCTTGCTGTTGTGGCCCAATGCTTCCTGGGCAAAGCGTTCGGGATAACCTGCGATCTTGGCCCGCTCCGCCCACGCGTAGCGGTAGGAATGCAGCGAGACACCCTTGATCTTGACCCGCCGGCAAGCTCTCTGAAACAAACTCGCGCGATGTTTTTCATCCATCCCGGCAAGCCGTGGAAACAGGAGACCGTCCTGTGGCAAACCCTGCAATACTTCTGCCAGGCCAGCGCCAAAATGAATAATTTGCGCACGCCCGGTTTTGGAGCGGAAAAAACTCACCACCCGGCTTGCCCAATCAATGTGCTTGGCTTCGAGATGCGCCACATCGCTCTGCGCCCCGCCCAAGTGCCAACAGCACCAGAGAAAGGACTTCATTTCCGCATTGGTTTCCCGGCTGACGATCAACTCGTGCTCCGCCTGCGTGACGGCGCGCTTTTCCTTATAGCGAATGGGAGGCCATTGCCGTTTGGGCAGCACCGGCCAGGGCAGCCAACTCATGTCCAAAGCGAAGTTATGCAGCCGCCGCAGATAGTTGTTGGTCGAGACCGAACCTTGGTGCAGCACCTTGAGGAAATGTTCGGAGCGTGTTTCCAGAATGGGGAGGTTGCGCACGCTGTCGAAGGCCTTGTCTTCAATTGCGGTGAGCCAGCGTCGTTGATTGGCATTCCGTTTCAGCTTGACCAACTCATCCATGACCGTCTGCCAGGTGCGGGTGCCGGCAGCCGGATCGCCTGCCTTCCAATACACGCGGGCCAAATGCAGGCTGAATGCAGGCAGTTTTTCGGTTTCGTTTTTGGCCGCGACCAGACGGTATGCCTCATCTTTGTCGCGCGTATGGAGGGATTGCTGTTTCTTGGTAACGAGGTCTTCGCAATAATAGGTGCCCCAACCCCGGCGGAACACACGGTAACGATTGTTCATTTGTCGATTCATGTTGTGAACATGAACCAACCCGTTGCGCCCCCGTTAGCGAGCAGTGGCCGAGGTCATCCCGGGTAGTAGCCGGATAGTGCGGCTACTGAAACTTCCACTGAAACTCGCGCCTCCAGAATTCGTAACTCATTGACAATCAAGCGCCAAAGAGTGGTGGCTGGGGGCGGAATTGAACCGCCGACACAAGGATTTTCAGTCCTCTGCTCTACCAACTGAGCTACCCAGCCGAAACCATTGATACACCGATACGGAGTGCACTGTGCCAGAGGCGGTCACCGAAATGCAAGCGCTGAAAAAGCTACAGCGCGAGGGCAAGCTCCACCCGCATGGCTTTGCCCGGGTGGCCGCCGCAAAGAAGGCACACAAGCATCCACGGCCAATGCCAAAACCCTCCAGGAGGCGGTCGACAGATTGTGGTTTGACCGAAACAAGCTCCAGAGGAAGGACCCCACAGCCTCCGCCCGTGAGGATTCCAGCCTGAAAGAGTGGATTCTTGGGTTCGGTGAGCAACAGCGGTCGTCTGAAAGGAATCATCCTGGAGGGCGGGCGAAGCGGGTTGGCCCTGACAGGTCGAGCTGGTGACAAATCCGGACCGGGTCCTTTCGGCGGCGGCGCAGTTGGTGTCAAGTTCGGATCATGCCCTTCTGGACCGCTGCCAAAGGTGGTTCAATCTTACCCGGCAGGTGATAGCGAGCCAAGTGCCCCGAGCGCGTGTTGTGGATCTTGGCAACTCGGGGAGTGCTTCGCCTGGTAGCTGATGAAACTCACGTCCATTCGGGTCGAGTGCTACGCCGGAGCCAAGGCGGACGAGACACCGCGACGGTTCGGCTGGGAAGGACAGGTGGTCGAGGTGAGCGAAGTGCTCGACCGCTGGTATCAAGTGGAGAGCAAACCGGAGTGGCCACGAGCTGATTATTTCAAAGTGCGGGCCACGAATGACCACGAGTACCTGTTGAAGCATGACCTCGAGTCGGACGAATGGTTCCTGGGCCAGCAACGGTGATTTCTGATTATGATCCCGATTCAAGAACTGCTCAACCGCATCCGGTGGGATCAAGCGTTCGCCCGAGGCGACTTCCAACTGGAGTATTACGACCGGGCCGAGGACCGGATCATCCTGGTCCCGCTCAGGGAGGTAAGTTTTCCGGCGGAGAGCCCGCAGACCTTTCAGCTCACGGACGCCGAGGGGCAGAACCACCGCATTCCGTTCCATCGGGGGCGCGAGGTTTACAAGGGCTCGCAGCGTATTTGGCACCGGCCAGAGCCGACCAGCTAGGGCATCGGCAGAGTTATCGCAGCGCCTGAGAGCTATCGCCGTGCGATCAGCTCTTTGAAGCCAGCAGCGTCAGCATTGGCCACCACCAGACAATCTTCCCTTTTTCAATCCTGAGCCGGAGCGCTTGCTTCACGTGATCGGAAGCCTCATGCACAAGCCCGAGCACTCTTTTCCGGTTGTCTGGCGGGGTTGCCGCTGTCTCGAAATACCAATCGAGATTGGGTTGCTTGCGAGGGTGCAGCTCTGAGCGCAGGACGTTCAGCCGTGCCCCGCGCACCAGGTCCTCCCATGCCTTGCGAGAAAGGAACCAGCCGTGGCTCGGGTCGCGCCCCTTCTCTACCTCGTGCAGCCATTCTTCGGTTTCCGGGTCGTCATCCGGCACGCTGCCGTCAATCAGCAGGAAATGACCGCCGAGCTGGAGAACCCGTGCTGTCTCCTGAACAAACTTTGCCGGCGAACTAAAATGGTGCGGAGCCACGCGCACCGTGACCAGGTCGAAGGAGGCGTCGGTAAAGGGCATTCCCTCGGCAGGAAATAAGCGAGTTTCGATCACAAAACCTGCCTCAACGCACAGCTTCCGCGCGTTTTCCAACATTCGAGGCGCGATATCCCCGGCCGTCACTCGCCAACCTCGGCGCGCCAGCCAAAGGGCGGTGTGGCCCCCGCCGGTAGCCACGTCGAGGGCAGTCCCTCCGGCCGGCGCTGAAACACCTTGCAGGCCCAGCGCTACATCCTGCGTGTCGGCCAGGATATGGGACTTGCCGTAGCGATCGCTTTGCCGATCAAACTGCGCCGCTGATGCCGACTGCTTGGAATCCAAGTCTTCGGGAACCATTTCCATAACGTTACACCTTCAGTGTGAGGATGGGATCGAACCCGGTTGGGGATTCGGTCGGATAGCCCCGCGGGTTGGCCAACACCCGCGTCTTGCCCAGCGTGTAATCGCACGAACAGTGGATGTGGCCATGGACCCATAGCCGGGCTTCGCTCTCGACGATGAACGGGCCCAGGTCCGATGCAAAAGCCGGATTGCACGGATCCCTCTGCAGGGCCGGCGGGATGGACTCTCTCGGGCTGGATACTGGATTTCCCGCCCGCTGCATCAAGCTTCTTGCGGATGTCCGCGTTCGGTTCCAGCGCGAGGGACTTGCGCCAGGCCTCCTGCGCCTTGCTCCACTGGTTCAAGGCAGCGTAGATGTCGCCGACGTGGTCGAACAGCGTCGCGTCGGGCGGGTCGCAGAGGTCCACCGCCTTGAGCGCGTAGGTGAGCGCCTGCTTGGGCTGGTTGAGCTTAAAGAGCACCCAGGCGAGGCTGTCCAGGTAGGCCGCGTTCTTGGGCTCGGCCTTCACGGCCTTCTCGATCAGCTCGCGCGCCTTGTCCAGTTTCATGCCGTGCTCGGCCCACATGTAGCCCAGGTAGTTCAGAGCTTCCGCGAAGTCCGGAGAATGCTGCAGGCACTTCTGGAAGTACTTCTCCGCTTCGGCATAGTCGCCCTTCCGTTCGCAGGTGGCGCCCAGCTCAAAGTAGAACCGCTCGTCCAGTTGCTGGGGATCGGTCGCCTTGCCGATGACTTCGGCGGCGGTGTAATGCTTGATGGCCTCGGTATAGTTCTTCAGCCGGCTCAGGGCCAGCGCCGTCCAGAACTCCATGGCGAAGCTGGGCTGGAACTTCTGCCGCGCCTTGTCCAGCGTCGCGACGGCTTCGGCGGGCTTGTTGAGGTCGAGCTGCGCCATCGCCAGCAGGTAGTACGCCGGCTCGAACTCGGGGCTGAGCAGGACCATTTTGCTGAAGTTATCGGCTGCCTCCGCCGGCTTGTTCGCTTCGAGCGCGAACCGGCCCAGGAAATAGTAGGCCTGCGGGTTGGTGGGGTCCTCGCGGATGATCTCCTCGAGCTGCTCCGCGGCGAGCTTGTGATTGCTGCCCTGCAGGTAGATTTCCGCCAGGTTGGCCCGCACCCGCTCGCGCAGGGCCGGGGCATCCGGCAGGTGCTTCAGCAAATCCAGGTACAGGCGCGCGGCGCGGGAGGTATCGCCCAGGAGATTGAAGGCATCGGCCAGCTTTAAGCGCAGCGGCGGGCTGGTGGGGTTGAGCTGCTCGGCGCGCCGGAGCAGCGCCAGCGCTTTGGCCTTGGTCGCCTCCTTCTGCGCCGGGGCCCCCAGGCCATAGCTGGAATACATCTCCGCTACGCCCACCAGGAACTCGGCATCCGGCGTCGGCCGGCGGGCCGCATCATCAAGCACCGCCAGCGCGCTCTGCGGCTGCTTCATGCGCAGGTAAACCAGGTAGAGATTCTGGTAGCCCGTCAGGGAATCCGGCGCCCGGAGAATCGCCTGCCGGTCGGCGCTGACGGCCTGGTTGGTGCGGCCCAGTTGGGCGTAGATTAGCCCCAGGCGCGCATAGACCTCGCCGCTGGCATTGGGCTGCGCCGCCGCGCGCGTGACTACCTCCAGCGCCCGCTCGGGCTGCTTGTTCTCCATAAAGCGACGCGAGACCTCCAGGGTGAGGAAGTCGTTGCCGGGGTCTTCCAACGCGGCCCGGTAATACTCCTCGTTGGCGGCGTCCTGTTCGTCGTTCATCTCGTGAATGACCCCGCGCGCATAGTGGGCGTGCGCGTCGGACGCCCTCGCCAGGTTCCGCTCCTCGGCCAGCTCGCGCTTGAGTTGCGCCGCGCTCTCCCGGGGCGCGCCGGCCTCGGCCGGAGGCACCGACCGGCAGCCCGCGATCAGCAGGCTGCTTGCGGCAGCCAGCAACCCCCACCTCACATACAGGCGCATACGGTGAAAAAACTCCTTTCCCGCCGCCGAAACCGGCGGCGCTGCCACACACAATCCGCGGAACCGATCCTCCCCGGCTTACTTTTGCCAGGTGCGCTTCTTATGACGATGAGCGCGCAGCTTCTTGCGCCGCTTGTGCTTATTGATCTTAGCTTTGCGTCGTTTCTTTAGTGAACCCATAAATGGTCTCTGCGTGCCGGTCGGTGGGTCGGCAAGTCTTTCTCGCCCCGGCGCGCCGGAATGGCCGCGCGCCAGGACCAACCAGCGGCTAAACCTGCCATACCCTGCGGGAAGAACCCCAGGAGGTCAAGGACGACCGGGGTGGATCTCGACGGTGCTGCCGCGAGTCGGCCACCCAAACCCGAAATCCGAAAACCGAAATCCGAAACAAACTCAAAGGCTCGAACCAGCAATGACCGAAACCTGCGGCCAGCGTGAGTTTTGAGCATTTGTGCTTGGAGCATTGGGATTTGTTTCGGATTTCGTGCTTCGGATTTAGGGTTTCTGCCGCTCAAGAAAGCGCTGGCGTTGAGATGTGCCCGGAGGCCCAGGCCGCCGCCCGCCTTAGTAAACCACCTTGTTCAGCGGGTATTCGATAATCCCCTCGGCGCCGGCCGCCTTTAAGGCCGGGATCAGCTCCCGCACCACGTGCTCGTCAATGATCGTTTCCACGGCCACCCAGCCCTCCTGGCTGAGGTGCGAAATGGTGGGATTGCGCAGGGCCGGCAGCGCCTTCAGCAGGTTGTCCAGGTTCCGGCGCGCGATGTTCATCTTCAAGCCCACCTTGGCCTCGGCCTCCAGCGCGCCTTTAAGCAGCAGCGCCAGCGTCTCGATCTTCCGCCGCTTCCACGCGTCCTTCCAGGCGGTGTGGTTCGCGATCAGCCGGGGGGTCGAGCTCAGCAACGTATCCACGATCCGCAGCTTGTTCGCGCGCAGCGAGGAGCCCGTCTCAGTGATGTCCACGATCGCGTCCACCAGCTCGTGCGCCTTCATTTCGGTGGCGCCCCAGGAAAACTCCACCTCCGCCTTCACCTTGTGCCGCCGCAGGTAGTTCCGCGTCTGGCTCACCAGCTCGGTGGCAATGCGCTTGCCCTGCAAGTCCTTCACCGACCTGATGGGCGAATCCTCGGGCACGGCCAGCACCCACCGGGCGGTCTGGCGCGTCGCCTTGTTGAACTGAAACTCCCCCACCTCGTGCACCTTCGAGCCGTTCTCCCGGATCCAATCGTAGCCGGTGATGCCGCAGTCCAGGAACCCGTGCTCGACGTAGCGGCTGATCTCCTGCGCCCGAATCAGCCGCATTTCGAGCTCCGCATCATCCACATAGGGGATATAGGAGCGGCTGCTGACGGAGACGTGAAAGCCGGCCTTGGCCATCTTCTCGATGGTCGCCTCTTGGAGGCTGCCTTTGGGCAAGCCGAACCGCAAAACCTGTTTATTCTTCATGCACGAATGACTGGCTGGCAGGGCTGCGCGGCCTAACCGTCGCGGGTACCTGCCCCGTGTGGCCGCCCTTTGTGCCACGACCGCGACGCCAAAGCCATACTTTTCTTGCGGTGGCACGCGCCAAGGCCGGGGCGACAGAAAAGCTAACGCCCGTTCAGCGCCTGGTTCCGCCCGGGTTAGGCAAGCCTTGGAGCATCAAGCCGGATGGAACCTGGCCAGGTAATCGCGGGGCGTGAGCGCCGGCACGGGGGGACAATTTGAAATCCTTCACGTTGCGCGAAATGATGAACGCTGCTCCGTTGGCCGATCACGCGCCTTTCTTTCAGCAGGTCCCCATAATACTCATGTCCGCATAAGCACCCCGGTGCAGGGGCTGGAACAGCCTCCTTGCTCCGCCGCCCCGAAGCTGCTTGAGTCGGGACCAGGCAAATGGACAAGCCGTTATTGCGTTGGGGCATCCTGGGGTGTGCGAACATCGCCCGGAAGAATTGGAAGGCCATCTGGCACTCCGGCAATGGCCGCGTTAGCGCGGTAGCCAGCCGGGATCTGCAGCGCGCCCGGCGGTTCGTCGAGGAATGCCAGGCCCAGGCGCCGTTTCAGCCGGCCCCACGCGCCGTCGGGAGTTATGAGGAGCTATTGGCGGCCGAGGATGTTGATGCTGTTTACGTGCCGCTGCCGACGGGCATCCGCGGGCCATGGGTCAAACGAGCTGCCGAGGCCGCGAAACACGTGGTCTCCGAAAAGCCCTGCGCCACGAGTGTAACCGAGCTGGTTGAGATCCTCGAAACGTGCCGGCGCCAGCGCGTGCAGTTCATGGATGGGGTCATGTTCATGCACAGCGGGCGCCTGCAGCGCATCCGTGAGGTGCTGGACGACGGCC